>Ga0137403_10007346_pt1 | contig 12455 bp, 11 predicted proteins | sample CZOMad2_1_16fung_FD_122057 | JGI IMG/M metagenome (GOLD analysis project Ga0137403, IMG submission 122057) | Vadose zone soil fungal communities from Angelo Coast Range Reserve, California, USA - CZOMad2_1_16fungal (Hybrid Assembly) | ecosystem: Environmental > Terrestrial > Soil > Vadose zone...
GCGCCGACGAAATCACTTCAAAGGGCATGCCTTTCCAGACTGCCGACTGACCCCCACCGCGAAACGTGGGCACGCCCGACTCTGCCGAAACGCCCGCGCCGGTCAGCACCAGCACATTGTTCGCCGTCAGGAACAAGTCGTGCAGCTTTCTCGAAATGATGGTTTGCTCGGTTGCCGGCATGGTGAAACTCGGATGTTAACAAAGCAAGTGAACGACTCGCAATTTCGCGATTCGCGATCCATTCAATACAATGGGCGTTTGCTCGATGAGGCGCCTTCGTGTCAGAAGCCCGCGCGTTAGCAAGGGCTTCGTTCCCCAAGTTGCCCTCCCTGACGGTCGGGCTTCTGACGCGCTTAACTCTTATACCGACGCCGCAATCGCCTCATCAAAAATTTCAAGCGCGATATCGACATTGTCTTGAGTCAAAATCAAGGGCGGTGACCAGCGAATTGAGTTCGGTCCACAGCCGAGCAGAATTACTCCGCGATTGAACGTTTCCATCTCAACCCGATCGCGCAGATCCGGATCGGGTATCTTTGAGGAGCGGTCCTTCACGAACTCAACGCCGATCATCATCCCCATGCCGCGCACATCGCCGATGCAATCGTACTTGCTCATCAGCTTTTCAAGACCGCGTTTGAGATAAGCACCCACCTCCGCGCTGTTCGCGACCAGCTCTCGCTGCAGCAACTCAATTGTTTTCAAGGCGGCGGCGATGGCGACTGGATTTCCGCCGAAGGTTGAGGCGTGCGCGCCGGGTTTCCAATCCATCAAATCCGCGCGCGCGACGCACACACCGAGCGGCAAGCCCGAGGCAATTCCTTTGGCGATGCAGACAATGTCCGCCTTCAAGCCGTAATGGTCGAGCGCGAACATTTTCCCGGTGCGACCCATTCCGCTTTGTACTTCATCGACGATCAGGAGGATGCCGTGCTCATCGCAGATTCGCCGCACCTCTTGCATAAAGCCCGCGGGCGCCGGCACATAGCCACCCTCACCTTGCACCGGCTCAACGACGATCGCCGCAACTTCTTCCGGTGGCGTGGTAGTTTTGAAAAGACGATTCTCAATCCAATTGACCGCGCCCTGCACGACGCCCCCGTCGCCACAATCGCCGGCGCTGAACGGATTGCGATATTCGTTCGGATACGGCATATGGACCACGTCGAGCACCTGTCGCTTGAAGCCGAGGCGCTGCGCGGCTCTGGATGAAGTGAGTGACAGCGAACCCAGCGTGCGACCGTGGAAACTGCCAAAGAAAGAAATGAATTTTTCGCGACCGGTCGCATGCATCGCGAGCTTCAAAGCCGTCTCGACAGCTTCAGTGCCGCTGTTCGCAAAGTGTGTGCGTGTCGGTCTCTGGAGCGGGACGATCTCATCGAGTTTCTTCGCCAGCTCAGGCATCGACGCGTAGTAATAATCTGTGCCACAGATGTGAATCAGTTGCGCGGCTTGATCCTGAATCGCGCGCACGACTTCGGGATGACAGTGGCCGGTCGAGCAGACAGCCACGCCGGCGTTACAGTCGAGGAACATATTTCCATCGACGTCTTCGACCCAGACGCCTTGTCCACGTTCGGCGACCAGTTTGAAGTCGGGCCGCGGATAAGCGGGGTTCACGAATTGGGCGTCGGCTTCGATAATCGCGCGGGCCTTGGGTCCCGGAAGTTCGGTTTTGATTTCAGGTCTTCTTAGTGCAGTTGCAGTCGCCATCACCTTATTGCTCCTTTTTGGGAAAACAAATCAACGACACTCTGGAAAGCAGTGCCGAAAGTCGGAAGCGTATTGGATGAAGGGAAACTAATCCGCGAAAAGGTTCGCGCGGGATTCAGCGGGGCGAAGATGCAAAGACTTTCTTATCATGACAACTTCAGTGCGGGCATCTTAACACTCGGGAAGCGTTATTTCCAGATCGTCTGGGCCAGGCGGGGTAGTAGCCCGATCGTTAGGGAGGGCGTCTTATATGCAGCGTTCACGCCCTCCCTAACGGTCGGGCTACTGCCCGTTTCGCCGGCAACACAACAATTACTTTTCAGAGTCGGCCGGGGTTCGGTTTCCGATCTCATCAATCTTCCACGAGCCCTTTTCTTTCGAAAGATCGAATCCCATCCCGAGTGAATTCACGTTTTGCGGGTCCTGATAAACGAAGGACACTCGAGCGGTGTCGCCCGTGATGGTTTCCTTGATGTCGGTCATCTGCAAAATCTCGCCCCGCGCGATTGTCTTCCTGACGAGATCAGAAAACAACTGATCGCTCGAGCGAAGTTTGTCCATGCCTGTCTTTTGGATTTCTTTGCTTGAATAGAGACTTACCATCGTATTGACGTCACCCTTCTCAGCGCTGGAGATGTATTTCTTCACCGTCGAGATCGGAGTGGATATAGAACATCCGCTGAGGATTACCAACAGCGCGAGAAACACAATTGTTCGCTTCATACTTATCCTTTTCTCACAGGACACGTTGCTACTCTCGGGGCGCAAGGCAGGTTTGAAAAGAGTCTCCCTAACGGTCGGGCTGAGTGCCTTAGGCGGAATACCAAAGCACCGCGAAGAAATGGCATACGGTTCCGGCGATCACAAACAGATGCCAGGCGAAATGTGCGTAGCGAATTCGATGGGCGGCGAAGAAGCCAACGCCGACAGTGTAAGCCACGCCGCCCGCGAGCAACCACGCTAGTCCGGTTAACGGGACGCGCTGCAAAACCTGGGGCGCGGCAATCACCACCAGCCAACCCATCACTAAATAGAGAGCGACCGAAAACCAAACGTATCGCGCGCCGAAAATTGCTTTTTTCGCCAGCCCGATTAAGGCCAACCCCCAGACCAGCCCGAACAGCGTCCATCCCCACGGTCCGCGCAGTACCCCAAGTGTGAACGGCGTGTAAGTGCCGGCGATCAGAATAAAGATCGCGCTGTGATCCATTAAGCGAAAGAAACGCTTGGCCCGGTCATGCGTCAGCGCGTGATAAAGAGTCGAGGCGAGATAGAGCGAGATCATCGACGCGGCAAACACGCTCACACCGATCGTATTCCATGCACTGCCGTATCGCATCGCCGCAATCACCAGGAACGGAGTGCCGGCAATTGCAAATACGAGGCCCGCGCCGTGACTCAGACTGTTGGCAATCTCTTCGCCTGCTGTCGGCCAACGCTCTTCATTCATTGGCGACATTGTACACGAATCGATTGCAGCCGAAACAAGATGATTTTCGCTTTGCTGCGATTGTTCAGTATTCGTATTTCGATTCGCTAACAATTCACTGGCAGGGCGCCGCGTAGCCTCGGAATTGCGTCGTAGTCAATATCTCTCTCCAAAATTCTCCAATGATTTATTGACAGAGGAGGCGTTATGAACAGAATAAGGTTCTGGCCGTACGGTGCGCTAGTCGTGCTGGCATTCGCAGTTGTTGCCAGCGTGGCCGCGGCGTTGTGGATGAAATATGAACGGCGAGCAGAGGCCAGCTCGCTACCAAACGCAGCGCGCATCGAACGCGTTGAGGGAGAGGTGGGCATTAATCAAAGCGCAGATAATACAGCGAATTCGCAATGGACCACCGCGACCGCGAACACGCCGGTAAGCGTCGGCGATCGCATTTACACGAAACAGAATTCACGAACTCAGATCGGCTTTACCGGCCGCAATCTGGCGACCGTCGATGCGAATACTTCGCTGGATGTATTGGATCTTTCTGAACGACGGACTCAGGTCGCTCTGCGAGAGGGTTCGGCGCTATTTGATGTCGGATCGATCGCATCAGGTAATCTGTTTGAAGTCGCGACGCCTTGCGGGGCGGTGGATTTCGAACAACCCGGTCTTTATCAGATCGCGATCAACGATAATGGCAATGCCGTAGCCACGGCCTTCAACGGCCGGGCCCAGGTCGTGGGCCAGGGAGGTGCGGGTCGAATTCAGAAGGGCGAGTACCTGTCCGTTCCATGTCAGGGTAGCGCGCCCGCGGTAATGTCTCGTGTTGAGCCGAATCAGGCAGGTTATCAAATTGATAATTATTATCGGGCTCGTTATCCGAAAACTTACGATGGCCGTTATCGAAACTACTACACCTATCTCGACGATCCTGATTACTACGATCCGGCGCGTCGTTACGCCAGTTACAACTACGTCAGCGAATACGTTCCCGGGATCGACGACCTGGACGACTATGGCGATTGGCAGTATGTGAGCGACTACGGTTACTGCTGGCATCCACGCGTGAGTAACGGCTGGGCGCCGTACGAATCCGGTTCGTGGACGATGGACTATCCGTATGGCTTGACCTGGGTGTCGAATGAACCGTGGGGTTATGCTCCGTATCACTACGGCCGCTGGGCCTATGCTTCGAACGAATGGTTCTGGGTCCCGCAAGGGGTCAGCACTTATCCGTCATATTCGCCGGCGCTGGTTGCCTTCATTCCGCTCGGTCAATCAAGCGTTGGCTGGGTGGCTTTGGGTCCCAGCGATCCTTACGTCAACAGGTACTACGATTCGAGTTGGCAGCCGGTTTACCTCTCTTCATCGAACGTCGTTGTCGATCGATTTGTGAATGTGAGCGCGCCCGGCGCCGTCATTGTAGTGCCGTCAAATCAATTCGGACGGGTCATCGATCCGACCATCGTCACGCGAGTCGATCTGCAGACGATCGGACGGGTGCGACCGGTTCTCGATCCTTTGACGATCGATCCGCTGCGAGCGGCCGCATTTCAGACCCGGCAAGCACGGGCACGATTTGATGTGCCTCGAGAAATTGAGCAGCGCATCGCGAATACGCCGGTCGTTGCCAGCACCTCGCCGATGGCGCCGCCGTTCAGGCGTGATCTGGCCCGCTCTTTACGAGTCGAGGCATTGAATGATCGGGTGAAGAAGCAGACGCTGCAGATCTCAGATCAGCGCGCGGCCGCGCAGACGACTCAGCAGCCGAACCTTGCGGCAGAGCAAGCGCGGGAACGACAAATGGCTGATCTGGCCAGACAGGCTGCGCGCGGCGACCGAGGCGCGCGCCAGCAGATGCAAGAACTGCGCAAACAGCAGTTGGGTCAGCGAACAGCTCAAGGTGCAACTGTGCAGGCGGAGGGTCAACGGGTGGGCCAACCGCAGGACCAGCGACAGATGATGCGTCAGCAACAGCAGGCGCAAAGGGAAGCTGCCAGACAACAGACGATTCAGTCACAGCAGCAACAACGCGCTGCCGCGCCGGCTCAATCTCAGCGCGAGCAGCGCCGGCAAAATCAAACGCAGCCAGCGCCGGTGCGTCATTCGCAACAACAGCAGGTGCTGAGATCGCCGGCGCCACAGCTACGCCGGGAGGCGCGGCCGCAGTACCAAAGACCGCCGCAGGCTCAGCCGCAACCAAACCGCGTGCAATCGGCGCCGCGCGCTGCTCCGCAGGTAGCGCGTCCGCCGCAGGCACAGCCAAGGCCACAGGCGCAACCGAGAATGCAACCGGTGCGTCCACCGCCGGCTCAGCCAAGACCGCAGGCCCAGCCGCGCCCACAACCGGTGCGTACACCGCATGCGGACGTGCAGCAGCCCAAAACGCCGCCGGCACAGAACAAGCCAGCGGCTCAAAACGGAGGTGGAAAAAAGAAACCGCCCGAGAGATAGAAACACGATGAGGGAGAATCGTTGATCGTTTAGTCGTCGATCGTTTTAGAGGCCGGACTTGTCCGGCCTCTGGTCGGCACAAGTGCCGACTCTAAACACTATCAATTAGGTTGTGTAACAACGAGAATTACTTTCGTTTCAGCACCTTCGCGGTGAACGATCCTTTGATCGTCGTATCGCCGCTGGTGATATCAACGTCGCCGCTGATTTCGTCCGCAGTCGCTGAACTGACCTTCACTTCGCCACTCAACATGCTCCGATCCAGCCAGGACTTGACGTCGGCGCCGCCCTTGCGCGTGACTAATCCGACGCTTTCGACTTTCATGAACTTGTCCGCTTTGGCGGAATAGGTTCCTGCCTTGGGCGGCGACTTATCGTTGGTGCCTTCGTCGCCAATCAGGCTGAAAACTACTCGCACTTGATCGTCTGAGGTCAGCGGCTTATCCATCGTCATCGCAAAGTTGTTCGCGTCCAGATCGTAATTAGCGGCGTAAACATTGTGCGCCGACGCCGTCGTTATCTTGCTGTTAATGTCCGTGAACGTCTTGGTGACCGCAAAGGCGTAGCTCGATTTAATGGGCAGATCTTTCTCGCCCGTGCTGGCGGATTTGACGTGGATGCTGTTGGCGCCACCGCCCATCTTGCCGCATCCGAAAATTGAAAGCGTACTGATTAGCGCGACCGCGGCTATTGAAAAGATAGAGAGTCGGCGCTGACTGAACTGTTGACGAGTACGAAGGTTGTGTCGGGGCATAGTTATCTCCTTGGGGATTTTGTTTTCAGATTTGGTTTTTGAATCGAAGCCGTCGCGCACCGGCTTTGTACGGGAAAAGCGGAGCAGAGTCAATATGATTTCGATGGGTGGAGTCGAGATCAATTGATATATGTTCAGCGTAGTACCCTATATCGGTTTCGTGTTGTTTTTCATGTCAGCAAGAACGATCTCCGAAATCACATGAACTCGACACGAAGAAAACGTTTCGTGTGGGTTCGTGGATTGCCTTACTTGGCGTGTGGTTCTCAAAAAATAGCGCACCACCCTGTTCTTAGTAGTTATCAGACGGATTGACCTTCACATCTTTTATCTCGGTCGAGAAGCGAATGTAGTTGCTGAATGTTGAATCTGTATCTTTGGTGATTCCATCGAAGAGTTTCTGGTAATCGGCGCCGTTAATGCGTATCACATGCGGTAACCAGACACCTTCGGGTAAGCGCACCATCTCTACGTAAACGGCTGCGGGTCTTTCGACTGGCGTCAGAGAAGGATTGAGCGGGTTTGTGTCGGGACCCAGAGGCGGCCAGCCTGCGAGGCGAGACACGATGCGGTCCTGCACGTCGATCCAAATCTCGCCGGTGAGTTGCGCGATGTATTTCTCGTTGTCGCTAAACTGCGCGTCAGGGCGCGGACTGAAACGGAAGATCAGCGTTTCCCGCCCTTCATGCAGCTCGCGACGCACCAACCTCAGGTCACACGTCTTGAGAAAAGTGTGAATCGCCAGCGCCGCGCTGCCCTTGCTGCCGATACTCGAGCGATTTGTCGTCGAGTGGGTATACATGCCGAGCGGCAGCATGCCTTTCACATTGGGGTCGGTCTCGGAAGGAGTCGCGGTCTCGCGGGCGTTCTTCTCCTCAGCTTTTTCCAGACGCTCGCCCGCCTGGGCACGCGTTTTCTCCAGTTCGTTTGCAGGAACGGGAACACCGTTACGACTCGTAACGACCAGTATCCCCTTGCCCTGTGTCCCACTCTTCAAAGTCGGAATGAAAACTTCGTAGGTCGTTGATTCTTCCTTTGTCTGCCCTTTCTTGTCCTTCGAGCGGGTCACGGAATTCATTGTATAGCTGTATTCGGTCATCATATCGCCGGCGCCTTTGCAGTACGCTTCCTTCACCAGCGCGGGGATGTCGACGGTGCCTTCGATTGAGGCCGGAACTAGCAGCTCGCAGGATTTAGGGATACGACTCGCTCGTTTCCCGAGCGTGACCTGAGCATTTTGCGCGAAGGCCGGCAGACCCGTCAGTAACATCAGGAGAGTCGCGCCGTGAAGAGTCTGCAAAGATTTCAGTGGCATTAGTTTCTTCTCTGAATAAGCATGGACGTTTGAGTTGGCCGCGGAGTATATCAGCGCGGTTGGCGCTCAGCGAATTAGTGTGAGTGTTGGCTCAATACTCCCTACGTAGTCTCTACGATCTCGGCGCGACATAACTTCTTCTCGCCTTTACCACGAGTTTGCCCTGTGGTTTTGCGGGCGAAGGCTGCACGTCAATTTTCAACTTACGCGTAGTCCCATCGCGCTTCTTATTAGTTGAAACAAAGGCCAGATTGTAACGGCTGCGCAAGTGGTCCATCAGTGTCTGAAATGTGGTGTTGAGATTCTCCGGCTTATCTGACAGCAGTTCACCGCCCGTCTCGTTCGCCAGGTTTTCGATGTCGAGGTAAGGTTGCCCGCTGAGCTTGCCCATGCGAGTGGCCCACACCATGACTCCGTTCTCCAGGCCCTGGCCCATCTCTTTGGGAATGATCCCGCACACGACGCTGCCAGATTCATAGACCTGCTGCGCGGCCAACTTACCGGACGGTCCGCCCAGGCAATCGAAATTCCGGGTCACACCGGTAATCACGACGATCACCCGACGGCCTTCGGGATTGCTGGCTCTAAACATGTAATCAGCGGCGTCGAAGAACAATTGGTTGAGACAGTGGTCGGCTTCTTCGTCATGCATCGGCATGCGATTGAGCGCATCTTCAATTAACGAGCGGTTGCGGGTGAATCCCTGCAACAGCCGCGTCGTATTGTGATACGTCATCACGGCCACTTCATCCGTAGGCTTTAGGCGCGAGACAGCTTCGACTGTGGCGTGATGCACCTTGTCGCCGAATGGATCGAGACAGCCGCCGCGATCGATCAAGAACAATACCGACAGCGGCAAACTATCCTGACTGAAGTGCGTGATCTCCTGCTTTCTTCCATCTTCGTAAAGCAGAAAATCTTCCTTCTGCAAACCGCCGACGATGCGCGCGGTGTTCTTTTGCAGCACCAGCGCGTCAACTGTCACCAGATCGACATCTACCTTGACGACCTCGGCCGTTGCCGGGACCGCGGGCGACTGGCCGGCATTATTGTTGTTGTTTGAGTTTGACTCATCTGGTGAGCTAACTCGTCTTTCTCGTGACTGCGAAGTGACCGTTCGATCCGAAGTGAAAAGCAAGATCGGAAAGACGAGTGCGAGAAAGGCGAAGAGAAGAAAAAGAGTCGGGTTTCGATGCTTCATAAGCGCTCTCCAATTCCAAAGCAGTTCGAAGATAGCGACGACCTGCCATCTGACTACTGCTTCTTGATTTTGAGGGGAGAGTGCTTTTCGTTGCGATGTGCCTGAGCAGCATCAATTTAAGTCTTGTCAAACCAAAGACGCTTGGGCTCAATCAAGTGTTAACAGCCTTAGGTTGGCGGAAGCCCCGGAGGCCTTGCGAATTATGGCTCTGCCACTCTGATGCGCGGCAAGTCTCTGACTTGCCGGCATTGACTGACTTTCTTCCAGGGTCTCTGACCCGCGGTCATAGACCGCCAGTTTTAGGGTGGGCTCTCTCGGCAAGTCAAAGACTTGCCGCGCATCAGCGTGGCAGAGCCATCGCTCAGCCGCCCCGCTTCGACTCAAATTTTGCGACTCCTGAAGCGCCGATCACAGTGAGCCTCGTGGTTGAATACAGCAAGCTCGCGGAGACGCTTGGTCTGTACGGCAGTGGCGGCATGGAAGCCGGACAGTTGGAAGTTATTCGACCGACCGCGATGTTTCTTTCACAGTTCATAACTTCGCTAACGCTAGCGCTGCCGATTCCGACGCTGAAGATTAACTGATCGCGGCTGCCAATCGCGGGAAGTGCCAACAACGCCCGTTTTGGTGTTCACCACTTCGAGCCTCACTGGCCGCACCTCAATCAGCAGGTAGCTCTTATCACGATCGGGATAGAAAGCCTTCCAATCATCTTTCCAATGTCGAGCTTTTTCTTTTGGGTCGTTCACCAGGCGCGCAATTCCCTGGATTGAAACGTAAGCCTGATTCTCACGATCGAAATAATAAAGCGTTACTTGCGGGTGGCGGCGAATCTCAGAGACTTTGCGGCTGAGCGGATTCGTTCCGAACCAGACGATCATATTCTCGTCCGGCGAAAACGCATCCATGGTTCGCGCGTTTGCGCGCCCGCGTCTGTCAGTGGTGATCAGTGCGCAATAGCGAGTCGTCGTCATTATCTCGCGCGCTGCGGCGATCAACTCATCCTTCGATCTGCGTCGAGGCTGCTGCCCAAGAACGCACGGCGTCAGCGACGCGACGCAAAGCAGCAGCGCCCCTGCGGTAAGTCTTAACATGAACTTTCCTGAGCCCATCGGAACTTTTGTTCATCCTACCAGCGTTGTCGGTTCGAGCACTTGTGACGATTCTGGTTCAAGCGATTCGGACTCTTCACTTTCATACGACGATCTAATGGTTTCCCTTGGCGGAGGCGGTGGCCACAAGGGAAGCCTGCGGCCGAGCCGGTGACTGAGGATACAAGAGCGAAAATACTTTTCATGGTCCCATTCCACTTCGGCCATCTCGAGCAAGCCATCGATTAAGTTAGCGCAACCGCAGTCACGCGCGAGGCGCGCGGCAGTTTCGTACTCCTTAACGTTCCGGCTCTCTAGTTTGCCCGCGCCGTACATCGGCAGGAGCCATCCGGTCACATGACATAAAAGCCCCAGGGTGCGGCCAATGATCGTGGCGCGGATTTCACGACGCCGGTTGGGTTCAGCGCCCAGCCCTGCAAGCATCTCGCCCACCAGCTGGCGATGACGCCACTCGTCTGCTTCGATGGCGCGGATTGAATCGCGCTCATGCTGATCACTAACCGATTGCCAATGCCCGCGATAGGCGTACGCGGCCGCCCGCTCGCCTGAGTATGCCAACCGAAGAAGCGCGATCAGCTTATCGTTACTGTTTCTGCTCGGCACCATGCGTTCATTTTCTGCGCATTGGATGCGCTTCGGTATTGAAGACTACTTTATCAAAGTTAAGTGTGCGAGGCGGCGCGAATAACAGATAGAAATACTTGAACGTCTCGGCGAACAGAAAACTTTGCATTGAATCATTCTTTTCTTTCGTGACGACGCTCTTGAGCGCCGCATAGCCGACGTCAGTGCGACAATATTTGACGAAGTCACGCCACATCGTCTCGCCCATTCGCAGGTACATGGTTTTGCGTGTGTAGTGATAAAGATAATAGGTTGATTCAACGATCTCCGGGCGCAGAGGATAGCCCGGTGATTTGATTTCCATCGTTTGATAATCGAACTCTTCGGGTTCGATATCGTTCTTCTGCCACATCCTAAACGAAGATTCCTGAAGCAGTTGCGCGCGATTCAAATCACTTGATAAAGCGAGCACGGCTGGAAAGAAGGCATCGAGGGCGCCGTACGTTGTTGTCGTGCGCTTGCCGGTATTCATATCGGCATGGCCATACCAGAGTTCCGGTTTCATTCGACCCTTCGTTTCGTCGCGGAGGTGTTGATTAATCGCAGTCAAGCTCGCTTCCCACATCCTCCGGCAATCCTGATCGTCAAACAGAATCGCGCACTTCAGCAGATATTCGTAATAACTATCGATCGCGCCGCTGATGTGGCTGTCAGTGTCGGTCCATGCGCCGGTCTCGACATTGATCCACGTTCCCACCAAACCGATGGGTGAGCGGCGATTGTAAATCTCAACCAGCGCGCGCTTCGCTTTGTCATAGAAAACTTGCCGGTGAGTCAGTCGCGCCAGGGTGCCGAACTCAATCAATAGAGTTCCGGCTTCGGCGGGATTGGTAGCGTTGCCGCGCACTCTGCCGGTCTTAAGATTGACGTATCGGTAAGGCAGGCCGGTCGGCGATTCGAATACCGGCAGCAGACGATTGCCCAGATCTTCGGCGAGATTCAGCAGACGCTTGTCCCCCGTCATTTCATAACTTGAAAGCAAGCCGCCCAGCAGCCGGATCGTGATCTCGAAATTCTGGACGTCGATATCTTTGTTGAACGAAAGATGCGTCGCAATGTATTCGCGCGTGCTTTTCGCTTCGCCATTCAAACCCATCAGAGTCATTGTGTCGAGCGCATCCACCGGCGTCATCAAGAGCGGCTCGGCGTACCAATCGTGATAACTCTTCGTGAGCGGTTTCAGATCGTCATGTCCCCAGGCGTATTGCTTGTAACCGTTCCAGGCGTGAAGAAATTCTTTTCGCACTTCATTCGCGAGCGTGAGGCGTGAGGTTCGCTGCTGCGCGAAAGAAGTCGGCGCGCAGAGCGTAATGATGGCAATTAAGAAGAGCAGTCTGGACTTCATAATCAGTAGGTTTGCGTTACTTGCTGACGACGCATACCTGGCCACCCGGAAAACCTCGGTCGTTGGGCATGCGACGAACCATGCAGACGATCGTGTAAATGCCTGGCTCGTTTTTGTACAGCTTTAAGTTTGTGCGAAATCGACCGTTTCGCCATTCGAAATCGCCGCGGCTGCCATCTGTGTAGGTCATGCCGTCGGGCGCGCGCGGTCTTAAGGTTATGTAATCGTCCGGCAGAGAGACGGAACGCGGCACGCGCAACCAAAAAATGTCAGGCTCCTTCGGCAGCGGCTCATAAAACACATCGATCTCAGTAAGGAAGTGAGTTGGGTTCAGCAGACGCCCTGACAACAAGATGGTCGAGCCTGGCTTGGCTTCGGTAACAATCGGATCGAGCTCAACATAACGCGCCAGGTAAAGCTCGTCCAACCTGAGACTGTGACCATTTAAAGCGATGCCGAAACCGACGTGGGCGATGCGGCGGATCTCCGGCTCGCTGTATTTCA
>Ga0137403_10007347_pt1 | contig 12454 bp, 9 predicted proteins | sample CZOMad2_1_16fung_FD_122057 | JGI IMG/M metagenome (GOLD analysis project Ga0137403, IMG submission 122057) | Vadose zone soil fungal communities from Angelo Coast Range Reserve, California, USA - CZOMad2_1_16fungal (Hybrid Assembly) | ecosystem: Environmental > Terrestrial > Soil > Vadose zone...
CTGAAGTAGGCGGCGTTTGCGCCAGAACGGGAAAAATCAGCACCGAGCTTAATAATAAAGTCGCAAAACACTTTGAGAACACTGTCATTCCGATTTCTCCTTCTTGAATGGCTTCCGGGGAGAAACGACGCTGCCGTCGCTTTGGCGGCAGACTGTACGCGTTGCTTTTTCGGAACGCCAACGTAAAATAAGAATCCGCCGAATGAAAATTCTGCGTGCCCTCCAAAAAACTGATTCATTACATGCGAAATCTGAAGTTGGCGAACCTGCGCGCACTCGTGCATGATGCGCCCACGCGCCAGGCAGTTTTCCTGCTGCGACCACCTCGGAAGAACTCAACCGTTAGAACCAAATGGAAAGGAGAGTTAATGAAGAAAATCGAAGCGATCATCCAGCCGTCGCGGTTTGATTCTGTTAAAGACGCCCTGCTCGAAATCGGCGTCGAGGGTATGACCGTAACGGAAGTGCGCGGCCACGGCAGGCAAAAAGGTCACACCGAGGTCTACCGCGGACGGGAATACACGTTGGATTTATTGCCAAAGGTCAAGATCGAAATGGTGCTCCCGGACCAGCGCGTGGAATCGGCCGTTGAGGCGATCCTGAAAGCCGCGAAAACCGGAAAAATCGGAGATGGCAAGATCTTTTTGTCGACCGTGGGTGACGCGATCCGAATTCGCAATGATGAACACGGAGAAAGCGTGCTTTAGACAACGTGACAACTGCGGCGAGACCAGGACTTGATCCAAAACCGACTGAGTTAAGAAGCCTTGTGGACCCGTCTCAAGAGCGTGCCAATTCCAGGGCGGAATGCGAAGCAGAAAGGCGCAAGATACAACGGGCGTTTCTCGATGGCACGAGTGTACACGCAACACTGCAGGCATTGTTCGAAATGGCGGAGCGAAACATTCAAGAGGGCCTGCAGGCCGCATCTCACGCTCACAACCTAGAACCGGAAGGCCTCGCTGTTCTCGCGCTTGGCGGATTTGGGCGCCGAATACTTTTCCCTTATTCCGATCTCGATATTCTCTTACTGTTCGAAAATGTTCGAGCGGAACAGAAGCTGCAGGCTGTTCTCGCAGAATTTACCAGATCGCTCTGGGACCGAGGATTTCGTGTCAGCTCAGCTGCACGCACGCTGGACGAGAGCAAGCGCGTGGACCGAGAGAATGTGGAATTCCACCTTTCGATGATAGACCGGCGTTTCCTGGCGGGTGATCAAACGGTTTATCAAAAGTTTGAACAAAGGGTTCTGCCACGCACTGAGAAAATGTACCGGTCATTTTTGCATGAGGAATTGACCAAACTTACCAAACGAAGGTTAGCTAAGTACGGGAATACCATCTTTCATCTCGAGCCTAACGTAAAAGACTCACCGGGAGGGCTGCGAGATTTTCACGCGAGCGCGTGGATGCGCCAGGTTGCCGGGAGAACGAGTGAAATCCGAGGTGCAGATATTGTCGAGCGCGATATGGCTTTGGATGCCGTGGATTTCATAAGCCAGGTGCGATGTTTCCTTCACTACCAGAACGGAAGAAACGACAACACCTTGACCTACGAGCTGCAGACCATTGCCGCCGACCAATCTTTGGGAGCCAAGGATGGCACCAAACGAAATGCAGCAGAGTGGATGCGAATATACTACAGACATGCGCGGACGCTACACCACCAACTCCAACGTTCCTTGAGCTTGCAATCGATCACAGCGCATAGTTTGTGGCGGAAGTTACTCCTCGCGGGGCGGCCCCCAAAGATCGAACTTAGCCCAGGTAAACCATACGCCATCCGAAACGGTCAGTTTGACATCCTCGACTCCACGGCGTTTTCCGATCGAGCCGCGGTCCTCGCCCTTCTGACTGAGGCCGCCCAGACCGGATTGGAGATCTGTCGACATGCCGAACGCAAAATGTCCTACATTCTTTATCATTCCGAACTGCCGGCCAAAAATCAGGAAATCTCTTATAAGCAGTTCCAACAGATCTTGGGCTCGGATTATCCAGGCGTGGCGTTGCGGCCGATGCAACGATTGGGGGTACTTACGGAAGTGCTGCCCGAGTTTGCATTGATCGATTCACTGGTCATTCGCGACTTCTATCATAGGTACACGGTTGACGAACACTCATTGCGAACTATCGAGCACTTGCAGGCGCTGGCAGAACCTAGCGAGGCGCGCGACATGCCATTTTCCACTCTGTGGCAGACCGCGGAAAGACGCGACCTACTTGTTTTGTCCCTGTTACTTCACGACGTGGGTAAGGGAATGCCGGCGGAGAATCACGTTTCTGGCAGCTTAAACGCTCTGAAAACAGCCGCACAGCGATTGCAGCTCTTACCGGAGGATGAAGCCGAAGTGCGCTTCCTCATCGAGCAGCACTTGGAAATGTCTGCCACGATGCAGCGCCGGGATGTATTCGACCCTGTAACGGTCCGTTCCTTTGCGGCAGTGGTCGAGACGCGCGAGCGCCTCCAGCGGCTTTGTCTCCTTACCTATGCTGATATTCACGCTGTGAATCCCGAAGCCCTGACTCCATGGCGGGCCGAGATGCTTTTGCAGCTTTATCTTGCGACGTCGAATCTTCTGACGCATTCCCTCGATTCCAACCGGCTGCATGCCCCTGCCGAAGAACCTCTTTTGGAGCAACTGCGCGCATTAACCGGATGCGAAGAGTCGGGCAAGATCGAGCGTTTTCTCGAGGGTTTCCCCAGGCGATATTTGGGCGTGCATTCAGCGGCAGAGATTGCGAACCATTTTGCCTTATGTCAACGCCTGAGCATCGAGCCAGTGCAAATGGAGTTCATGTCAGCTCCCCACGCGCTCAGTCTTACGCTGCTGACCGCGGACCGGCCGGGTTTGTTCGCCACAATCGCCGGCGTCTTGACTAGCTGGGGAATGAACATCGTCAAAGCCGAAGCCTTTGCGAATACCGCCGGAATGGTCCTTGACTCCTTTCACTTCACCGATTCCTCTCGCACCTTTGAGCTAAACCCGGGTGAAATAGATCGATTTCGGCGCAATCTTACCGACGTTCTGCACGGCCCAACTTCTCTTGCATCGCCTCTGCGCACACCGGAGGCCTCCACAACGAAAATTCCAAAGGTCAATGTGGAAACGACCATCAAATTCGACGATACCTCGTCGGAACAGTGCACCCTCTTAGAGATCGTGACCCAAGACAAAAGAGGATTGTTGTACTCGCTGGCTTCGATAATGGCGCGCCTCGATTGCAACATTGAGGTTGCCTTGATCGACACTGAAGGGAAGAAGGCAATTGATGTGTTCTATGTGACGAAAAAGGGCCAAAAGCTTTCAGAAGTCGATCAAACAATGCTTTTGGACGAACTGCAAAAGGCACTCGTTTAGGCTCGGGTCAATTATCAACACGGAATCGTCGCTACAGGCCTCAAAGGGCATGACCTCAATAGCGCCCTTGTCCCGAAGATCCACCCAATGATGACGAAAAAGTAGGTCATAGGTTCTCCCGGTCAAGGGTGTCCGCATTAGGACATGGTGTCTTACGGCTTGGCACTTCACACGGCTCGGCCATGCGAAGTCAGTGCTTGGTTTCAATCACTTGCAAGCTGAATAGGATTGGCAGCCGTGTTGCCTGTTCTTGTTGTGTCATTCGAGACGCCGAAGCTGTCTTTGACGATATATCTGAAGAAAGAGCGCTGTCTTCAATGAACGCGGCAAAAACAGGTTAAGGAGAAAATCATGAAACACCAAAAATTTCGTCGAGCTAGCGTGGCTTCTGGCTTGATCGTGAGCACAACGATGCTGGCAGCGCTGCTCACCTTCCCCAGTGCCCAGGCTCAAGATAAGACGGCGGGAATCGCGGATGTCCCTCGCGGAACCATACTGCCCGTCCGGCTGAATCAATCTATTTCATCATCGAAGAGCCAGCCCGGCCAGATTATCACTGCCCGGATCATGCAAGATGTGCCGCTGGCAAATGGCGGCAAGATTCGCGAAGGCAGCAAAGTGATTGGTCACGTGGTGAGTGTGTCGTCTCCGGCAGAAGGTGATGGCGGCAAACTTTCCTTGCAGTTCGACAAACTGATTTCTTCAGGCCGAACAATTCCCATCAGAACCAATCTGAGGGCGGTTGCGGGATTCATGGCGATCATGCAAGCAGAAACACCCACCGACGGTCCCGTATCCATGCCGATTGCGAGAACGCAGGTGGGTGGCGACGTTGCCTACACCTCGGCAGGTGAGGTGACCACAACGGATGGTGAGGTGGTCGGAAAATCCGTGAACGGTGGCGTATTGACTCAAGTGCACACCAATAATCGGCAAGGCAGAGATTGCCTGGCCGCAATTGGTGATAACGACAGTCGGCAGGCCATGTGGGTTTTTTCCGCGGATGCGTGTGGCACCTACGGTTTGTCCGAGATTAGCATCGCGCATGCTGGACAAAGCGAGCCTGCCGGCGTCATTGTCTTGGCCTCCGAAAAGGGCCAACTCAAGCTGCCGCGTGGTGCCGGGATGCTTTTGCGCGTCCAAGAGTAGACGCAGCCGACGGGAAGCCGAGAGCCGCGTGTATAGAAGTCGGTCAGGGAAGCCGCGTGCTTCCTGGCGCATGAAATCTGGAAGTCAATCACTTTACGCCAACGAATGCGTACACCTTCCACGAGTAGCAAAGCGGCAGCCACAAGGGCTGCCGCGCTCGCCTCGCCGCAAACAAAATACGATGATCGTGTCAAAATGTAGGGTGCGGTGACACATGCCAGCCCCAGGGACCGGAGGATGTTATGGACGTAGGACTCATTGGATTGGGCAAGATGGGAACGGGAATCGCAAAGAGTTTGCTGCGGGCGGGACATCGCGTAACGGTCTACAACCGGACGCGTGAACGCGCCGAGGCGTTGCGTAAAGACGGCGCTGCCGTTGCGGGTTCGGTGGCGGAAGCTTGCGGTGGAGACGCGGTGTTGACTATGCTGGCCGACGATGCTGCGCTGGAGGCGATTGTCTTTGGCGAAGGCGGCGTGTTGAAAGCGTTGCCGCGCGGCGGCGTACATGCATCGCTGAGCACGATCAGCGTTGCGCTGAGTGATCGCTTGGCGACGGAGCACGCGCGGGCCGGGCAGGACTTCGTCGCAGCGCCTGTATTTGGCCGCCCAGAGGCAGCCGAGGCGGGGAAGTTAGCCATCGTCGCTGGGGGACCAAAGGCGGCGATCGAGCGTTGCAAGCCCTTGTGGGACGCCATGGGACAAAAACTGCTGATTATTGGCGAGCAGCAGTCCAAGGCGAACGTCGTCAAGCTGACCGGGAATTTTTTGATCGCTACCGTGATGGAATCGCTGGGCGAGGCGTTGGCATTCGCGCGCAAATCCGGCGTGGACGGCGCGGCTTTGATGGAATTTTTGACCAGCACGCTTTTCAACGCGCCAGTGTACAAGACCTACGGGGCGCTAATCGTGGAGGGCAAGCACGATAACGTCGGGTTTGCCCTGCCGCTCGGACTGAAGGACGTGCGATTGGTGCAGCAGGCAGCCGATGCACAGCGGGTGCCCATGCCGATAGCGAGCGTGCTGCACGATCGCTTTGTGACAGCGATGGCGCGGGGACATGAGCGGAGCGATTGGTCCGTGATCGGCCAGGTCGCCGCGGAAGACGCTGGCTTGGCTCGCGCAAAATCCGCATAGCCGCGCCTCCTGCTCATTTCTCAAAATCTGGCGAACGCGAAAGGCGCTCTAGAAACCACAACCGCGCGTCATGGTAGGCTCGAAGCCTGTTTTGGGAGAGGCTAATGGGCGGACCTTGGGCAGGAAAATGGGCGCTGGTGACCGGCGCGAGTGCGGGAATCGGCGTAGCACTGGCGCGCGAACTGGCGGCAGGCGGTACGAACCTGGTGCTGACCGCGCGACGCAAAGATCGATTGGAAAAATTGGCGCAGGAGATGTCTTCGGCGCACAAGATTGGCGTGGAGATCTTCGCCGCCGATCTGGCGCAAACCGATGCGCCGCAACAAATTTTCGCCTACACGCAGGCGAAAAAGATCAATGTTGATCTGCTCATAAATAATGCGGGGTTCGGCGCGTATGGCGCGTTTGCCACCGTGGAGACGCAGCGCTTGCTGGATATGGTGCAGGTAAATTGCGGCGCGGTGGTGCACCTTACACGGCTATACTTGCCACAAATGCTGAAGCAGCGCCGTGGCGATGTGCTGATCCTGGCTTCGACGGCTTCTTTTCAGGCGGTGCCATTTATTTCCACTTACGCCGCCACCAAAGCATTCGATCTTCTGTTTGCCGAAGGACTCGCGGAAGAGGTGAAGCCGTACGGCGTTCGGGTTTGCGCGCTTTGTCCGGGATCCACCGAATCGGAATTTCACGAAGTCGCCGGGCAGTCGGGATTGGCGGCGGCGAGAAAGAACCGGGAAACGGCGGAAAAGGTCGCGCGCGTCGGGTTGCACGCGCTGGCCGCTGGAAAAAGTTATGTGATTTCCGGGACCGGAAATTACCTGGGTGCGCACTCGCAACGGCTGGTGCCGCGTGGCGTAGTCACACGTATCGCAGGCAAAATGTTCCGGCCGCCGGCCAACGACCCCGCCTGATGCCGTGTATCGCCAACGCCTGCTGACACGCACCCGCAACCGCAACCGTCCAACAATACATAACCTTAGTTTGTGCGGCGCAATGGAGATTTGCGCGGCGCAATGGACCGGGGCGTGCGGGAACTTTTTCCCACGCATCCGGGAACTATATAAGAGCGCAGGAAAGGGTACCTGAGCAAACGCCGTGCCAGGAGGGATGAGTATTCCCGAGCAAGATAGGGACGACGTGTTGCTGCGGCGTGCCGCGAAGGGCGATGAGGAGTCTTTCACCGCGCTCTATCGCCGGCACCAGGCTGCGCTGTACCGGTTTGCCTTGCGTATGACGGGTAACGCCTGGGCTGCCGAAGAAATTGTGCAGGACGTGTTCATGACGCTGATGCGGGAACCGAAGAAATACGATTCGGATCGCGGACCGGTTGGCGCTTTTCTGTACGGCATCGCGCGCAACCGGGTGATGAAACATCTGGAGCGGTTGCCGCGGGAGCTGCCCCTGGAAGAAACAAATGATGATGGCACTCGGGCGAGTGAAATTGCCGTGAACTCTTTCACGCCGGCAAATTGGGCCGAGCAACAGGAACGTAGCGCCCGGGTTCACGCAGCAGTATTGGATTTGCCGGCAGAGTTTCGCGAGGCGGTCGTGCTTTGCGAGTTGGAAGAACTCAGCTACGAAGAAGCCGCGCAGCGCAGTGGGTGCCCGATCGGCACGATTCGTTCGCGGCTGCATCGCGGACGGGCGCTGCTGATGGCCAAGCTCGAGATTTTGCGGGATGCGCCGCGGCGGGTGAGTGCGGCAACGCGAAGGTAGAAGGAAGGGCGTCATGAAGTGCGAAGAATTTGAAGCGATCGGTCTCGAACGCAGCGGCGTGCGGATGAGCGAAGTCGAGGCGGATTTACAAGATGCCGCGGCCGCGCACGCCGCGCAGTGCCCAGGTTGCGCGGCGCTGCAGGAATCGTGGCAGCAGGCGCGCCTGGCATTGCAAGCATTGCGGGAGACAACGCGTGATGCAGAAACTCCGCGGCGCGTCGAAATGCAACTGGTGCATGAATTTGGCCTACGGCACCGCGCGAGGAAGACGCGCACGGCTGCGATTTTTGCGGCTTGGGCGCTGGCTACGGCGGCCGTGCTGTTTGCTGGCGTGAGTTGGTGGAATTCGAGATTGACACAAACTCAGGGCGGCCCTGTTTCGGCTGGAAATGGCGCGAAGTCCAATGCGCCGGCGCCGGCCGTGCTGCCTGGCGATGCATTCGACGAGGCCACTCTCGTCGCCGACAATTTTACGTTGTTGCCTGGCAGCCTGCCGCAGGAGGTGGATGATTCGGCCATCGTGCGGGTGGGCATGCAGCGCGGCGCACTCAGCGCGCTAGGTTTGCCGGTGGATGAAGAGCGCGTGAGCGATTGGATTCAAGTCGACCTGCTGGTTGGGCAGGACGGACTGCCGAAAGCAGTGCGTTTGCCGGAACAGGCGAATTAGTTTTCAGCGAATTATTTTTCAGCGACGAGTTTAGGATGTCGGGAGAGAAGAGGAGAAGATGACAATGAATCGCAACCTTTTGACCAGTTCCCTTCTGGCTGCGGCGTTAGTGTTTTCGTCAGGAACGGGGAAAGCGCAGGACGCCCCACCTCCGCCCGCTTTTGAACACGCAGAGGGAGGCGGCGAGCCCGGACCTGGTGGGCCATTTGGCGAGCATGTGGAGTTGCTGGGTTTTGAAGGATTGCACCCGGGAAAAGTTGTGAAGGGCGCGCCGTTCTCTGCCACGGCAAGTTCAGAGAGCACGCAGACGCTGCAGGATGGGACCAGCATTCATCGAACTACATCGAGCACCCTTTACCGTGATAGCCAAGGACGTTTCCGCCGCGAAGTCACGCTTTCTGGATTCGGACCGCTGCAAGCATCGGGCAAGCCGCACACCATGATTACGATCGGCGACCCGGTCGCCGGTGTGCATTACATGCTCGATCCAGCGCAAAAAGTGGCGCATAAAATGACTCCTCACCAGGGCGGCAAGGGTGGAGCGTCTTCGGATGGAAGGGCGCAGGCGTTCGAGCAAAAGATGGAAAAGCGACTCGCCAAGCAAGAAGCTGACGGCACGGTGAAAAAGGAGTCGCTTGGCACGCAAGCGATTAATGGCGTGAATGCGGAAGGTACGCGCATCACGCACACTATTCCGGCTGGGCAAATCGGAAACGATAAGCCGATCCAAATGGTGTTTGAACGCTGGTACTCGCCAGACCTGCAAATCGTGGTGAAGAGCACGCGGAACGATCCGCGCTTTGGCACCACTACTTATGCGTTGAGCAATGTGCAGCGCACTGAGCCGGCCGCGGCGCTATTCACCGTGCCTGCAGACTACACGGTGAAGGAAGGCGGGCCGGGCGGACCGCGGAATCATCGGCGCGGGTTTCACGGAGGTCCTGGAGGCGGCGCGCCCGCAGATGCACCTCCTCCACCTTCGGGCTTGTGATTTCATAATTTATTGACGGCCTTCTCTCCTGAAGACGGACACGCCCTTTCTGCGGTCTCCCCAACGCCGCAGGGAGGGCGTCGCCGTTTTCAGCGGAAGTTGCCGAATCTTGCATAGAGGTCAGTCTCCGACAATCCTACGCAAGATAAAAGACGTTGACAACTTGACTACCGAACAAATCGAGGCCGAGGATTACTTCCGCCAGCTACGTGTTTGTCTATGGGGGTGAGAGCTGATTCAGCTTCTGCCCCATTTGCAGCCGTGCGTTTTCCACAGCGTTGCCATGCGGGTCACGAGGCCAGTTGGTCCAGGTCCAACTGGGGTAATTCGACTGGAGCGTCGCGTTCACGAAAGCGTCTTGCCCCAGAGTATGAAGAAGGTGAGCGTATTCGTAGTCTTGGACGCCGTCTCGGATGGCCTTAAGGCGGATCCCTGGCGCCGACTCGCTCGAAGCAATCGGAGCGGGCGGATAGAGGAACATGCCGTCCCCCGGTCTGGAATTACCGAGGCAAGCGGTCACATTCAGATTATTCCAACTGGCAAGGGTGTTCCCGGCGTTCCATCCGTCAACGCGATAGTAAAGGATTCCCGTTGCGCCTTCTGTCCAGTTCACGAACCCCGCTTGGATGCGCTCGTTGATCGGCGGATAGTCGGTCATCCATTCGGGAGTGTCGCCTGATCCAGTATTGCAGGACGTGTAGCTCCACAAATCTCCCGGTCCACTCCACGGCAAGGGAGGCCACCCTAGCTGGGAATCGAGCAGCACCCAATGGTCGATGGCGCTCCGGCCGTCGCCCTCGTCATATAGATTGGGGTCGGGTGTATTCATCGTTATCGTGGTCTTCACGCTGGGATTGGCCGCGTGGGCGTTAGTGCCCATGGTTTTTAGGGGCGTGTAAGCCGCCGGACAGTTATTCAATTCGTCTCCGACGTAGAGGTCCAGCGGCAAGCCTGCCGGAAAAGGGGACGATTCCACGTTGATTTCATTTGTCGAAGGGATGCGATTATAGCTGCCGTCACACTGAATGCGAACGTCGAAGTAGTAATCGAGGCCCGAACGATTCAAACCAAAATTCGTGATGTCCGAGGCGGCTTCAGTCCTCAGATCCACCCGGTACATCATTTTGTTTCGCATCAAGGCCTGTGCCAAGTTTTTTATATCATTGTCACTACCGCCTGTGGCGGGCGGCCAAAGCGACCAGAGGGAAAGTTCGGAAGGCTGAATGGGAAGTTCAAAGCTCCACACCGTGAGTGCGACTGGAATCGTCGCACTACCCTGGTCGGTGGTAACGGAAACATTACCCGTATAGGTGCCTGGCGGGCTATTCGTCGCCCCTCGCTGCACAAAGATGTCGATCCAGTAGGGTTGATTCTGCCCTGTGAGGACGCTCGCGTTACAGGCCTTTAGCGCGGCTGACGTTCCGCACAACGGCGACCCGGTCTGCGGATCATTGAAGGGAATCAGGGGCTCCGGGTAGGTTCCTGAGTCCATGGGTTTATTGCTGCCACCACCGTAGTTCGTCGTGCCATTAACGGTGACGTAGAACTCGCGGTAGAGGGTTATGCTGGAAGCGGGGATTGTGGCCCCATTGGGACCTGTAAGGGCGGAGGCGCTTAGGTTCACGTTGCTCAAACCACCAGACGGGGCCTGCACGATAACCTGGCTGGCCACCGTCTCCCCTCGCCCGCTGTATAGACTGATGGTAGTAGTCGTGCCTGGCGCATCGGTCTGACCCACCCTATCCAGCCTCGGTGCTACCCACACGGGGAACGTCTGGCCTGAGGCCTGGCCGGCTGTTGTGAAAATCATAAGGACGACGAGCACTGCTTTTGCCGACGGCAGGGCCATAACGCGCCGAAAAGGGCTGTGCGCTACCTGTTCCGTACTTCTTCGACCATTCGATTTGTCGCGGATAGTCGCTTCTTGGCTTACTTGCGTGTGCGTAGAAGCACGTAAACTGCGATTGCGAGGTTTCATGGCTATGCTCTCAAGTTATTAAATTATTGCTAAAATAGGAACGTACCCGCGAACTGGCAAAGGATGACCCGGGCCGCATTGGACCGTAGTCGACACGGAATCTCTTCGCAATCCGGTCTTACCTCCAAATTTGCATCGAAGATTACCAGCAGGGCGTTTGTCGGTACTAATCCGACGCAAGATAGAAGACGTTGACAACCTGACCAGCGAACAAATCGATGCCGAGGATTACTTACGGTTGGATCAGAACGGGTCTTGTGGGGCCCCGTAACCATGTTGGAGCAGGTGGGGAGGTTATGCGTGCGCCGCGGCTGTGGCGGGCAGAGTGAACTGAAAAGTTGCACCGCTCCCCGGGACACCTGTGGCCCACAAGCGACCGCCATGCGACTCGATGATCGACCGACTAATGGGCAGGCCCATACCAGTCCCGGTATCCTTGGTCGTAAAGAATGCTTTGAAGATCTGTTCCACCTGCTCCGGGGACAATCCCACACCGGTGTCGGTAATTGAGATCAGCACTTGACCATCTTCGGCTTCCGACTTGATGGTTAGCTCACTTCCGCCACTGCCTTCCTTCATGGCCTCGATGGCATTGAGCATGAGATTCATGAAGACCTGCTGAAGCTGCACAGGGTCGGCCATGACTTTGGGAAGATCCTCAGCAAGCTCGATACGGATTGAGATTGAGTGGCGCGTCGCCTCGCCGCGCAGCAGGACAATCATTTCTCGAATAACGTCATTTACATCGACCAGCTCTCGCTGCAGCGCGCCCTTCTTGAACAGCAGGCTGATTCTGCTAATAATGTCCGCCGCACGCGTTGCGTCTTTGACGATTCTCGATGCGGCTTCACTTGCCTCTACCACGTCGGGGGCCTCGCGACCAAGCCATCGCAAGCAAGTTCTAGCGTTTGTTACTGCTGCGGAAATCGGCTGTCTGATTTCGTGCGCTAGCGATGCCGTCAACTCGCCCATGGTGGTTACCCGGCTCATGTACGCGAGATCCGCCTGCGCCTGGCGCAAAGCGGCTTCGGCGCGTTTGCGTTCGGTTATGTCCCGTGCCAGTTTCGATGCTCCAACAATGGCACCCGCGGCATCCTTCATCGGTGAAATTGTGAGCGCAACGTCGAGCAGGCTGCCGTCCTTGCGCATGCGGACCGTCTCAAAGTGGTCTACCCGCTCGCCTCGCATCAGCCGTTCAACAATTACTCTCTCTTCGTCATGACGGTCAGGAGGGATAATCAGCGTGATATTCTGGCCGACGGCCTCTTCCGCGGCATAGCCGAACAGTCGTTCTGCGCCCTTATTCCAACTAGTAATGACGCCATTCAGTCTTTTGCTGACAATCGCGTCGTGCGACGATTCCACAATCGCAGCCAGCAAAAGGGTCGCCTGCTCTGCCCGCTTGCGCTCGGTGATGTCCGTCGAGCTACCCACAAATTGCACTAAATCTCCGGATGCG
>Ga0137403_10007348_pt1 | contig 12452 bp, 13 predicted proteins | sample CZOMad2_1_16fung_FD_122057 | JGI IMG/M metagenome (GOLD analysis project Ga0137403, IMG submission 122057) | Vadose zone soil fungal communities from Angelo Coast Range Reserve, California, USA - CZOMad2_1_16fungal (Hybrid Assembly) | ecosystem: Environmental > Terrestrial > Soil > Vadose zone...
CGGTCGTTAGCCCCGAGGTAGCCGCCGTTCTTCCGCACCACCAGCAGCGCGGCGCTCTGCATGCCGCGCTTGTCGCCGCCGCCGGCCTGCCCCGCCTTGAGCGCGGCCATCAGCCGGTCCGCCAGGTTCCCCCGGCTCCGCTCGAACGTCTCGGCCAGGTTCTTCACCGTCTGATCGGACACCATGATGTTCGCCTGCGCGGTGAAGCCTCGGCCGACGATCACCTGGCCCTTCCCGCCGGAGACGTTGCCGCGGCCCGACGGCGCACCCGCCCGGCCGCCCGCCCAGTCGAACGTGGACGTGCCGGTGAAGCTCGCGGCATTGCCGTGCGCGTCCACGATGCCGACCTGCCGGTCCTGCAGCATGGTGTCGGTGCGCATCACGATCCGGAGCGCCTCCTCCGCGGTGGCCCCCTGCGCGATCAGATCGAGCCCCCGCTCGCCGTAGGCCGTGTTGCCCAGGCTCTGCGTCGCCACCGCCCCGACTCCGGCTCGCGCCCACGGCACGATGCCGCCCACGTTGGGAAACTTGGACTGGACCGCCACGCCGAGGTCGCCCGTCGCGCTGTCGTAGGCCACGATGCTGTAGGTGTGGGCGAGCTTCAGAAAGTGCGGCGGCGGGGCGATGGGCTGTTGAGCGGTGAGCGGTGAGAGGTAAGAGGTGAGAGGTGAGAGGTAAGAGGGGGCTCCGGTACGCATCGGAGCCCCCCTCTCACCTCTCACCCCTCACCTCTCACCCTCTCAGGGTCCCGCTGTCGCGCTGGTGATGCTCGCCGACGCACTCACGGATTGACCCGAGGGCACGACCACCTGGATCGGATCGGCCGCCGTCGCCACCGGGTCGGTCGTGAACGTGAGCCCGGCCGGCCCGGTGAAGTAGAGCGGATACGTGTCGGGCACGACGAACTGGAAGCTCGCGTGGCCGCTCGCGTCGAGGGCCTGGGTCTCGCCGCCCAGCGTGGCCGAGAAGTCGGCGAGGGTGACCTGTTTCCCGCTCACCTGGGGAAGGGTGACGCCGTCGTGCAGCGAGAGCGATACGGCGACCGTCCCGCTGGCCTCGATCTCCGCCCCCTTGATCACCGGGTGCATGACCCAGGCACCGGCGTTGCCCGCGTCGTGGCCAAAGCTCTGCGACACGTCGAAGTCGAGCAGCACGATCTTCTGCGGGCCCGTCACCTCGAGGGCCGTCCCGGGCAACGTGACCTTGATGCCGCTCTGGGCCTCACTCGGCATGCGCAGCTCGCCGGTGACGGTCGCCCCGGCTGGGAGTCCGGGATAGTCGGGTGCGGACGCGAAGATGCTCCCGTCCTGGAGCTCGATGTACCCACCGGTCACCACCAGCCGGAGCTGGTTGTAGCTGCCGGTGGGTATCTCTGCGTCCTTTACTAGGTCGAGGGTCGCGTTCTGGAGATCGAGCAGGTTGACCGTGGTCGGCGTGGTGCTGAGCGAGGTCTTCCCGCCTGAGCCCTGGAGGTACACCTGGGCGATCGTGACCTTCGCCGTCTTGAACGGTCCCGCGGCATCGGTCAACTCGACCGAGAACCGCGCGGTGCCGGGGGCCTGCGAATCGCTGCAGCCGCTCAGCACCAGGCCGGCGGCCAGGGCAATCGTCGCGGCGGGACGGGTGCCAAGCATGGTATCGGGCTCCTTTGACCGGGTTGGCTGGGAGTTCCGCTTACAGACTCGCGGCCGGCGCTCCGGGGTCACACTCTGCCGGGGATGTGACGATGCACTATCTTGCGCGATATGAAAGGTTTAGCACACCCGTGACCCCTTGCCCCCTGACGGAGTCTGTACCCCGGTGACGGATCGGTCCGACGCTGTCCTCATCTCCCAGGTGCTGAACGGAAACGCGGAAGCTTACGGAGCCCTCGTGGCCCGTTACCGCGAGCGCTACGCCCGGTTCGCCGTCCACATGCTGGGCGAGCGCGAAGATGCCGAGGAGGCGCTACAGGATGCGTTCGTGCGGGCCTACCGGTCGCTGGCGCAATGCGCGGATCCCGCGCGGTTCGATGCCTGGCTGTTCCGAATCCTGGCCAACCGGTGTCGCACGGCGGGGGCCCGCCGGGCGCGGCGGGCGCGCACCTTCGTCCGGGATGAGGTGGCGTTAGGCGAAGCGTCCGCGGAGCACCCGGCCGAGCGGCGTGAGTGGCGGGAAGAAATCCACCGCGCGCTCGAGCGGCTCGAGCCGGACCAGCGGGAAGCGTTCCTGCTGAAGCACGTGGAAGATCTGAGCTACGAGGAGATGTCGGCCCTGACCGGCGCCGGTATTTCGGCTCTCAAGATGCGAGTGAAGCGCGCGTGCGAGCGTCTGCGGACGCTCCTCGGGGAGGTCCAGCATGCATGATGACCACGACGAGTTGATCGGCCGGGTGGTTGACGAGCTCCGCGCCCCGGTGGCGCTCGACCCGGCCTTCGACGCCCGAGTAATGGCCGCAGTGCGGCAGGCCGCCCCCGGCCGCTGGCGGCTGGCGCTCCGGTGGTGGATCGAGCCCCGTCCGTTCCGCCTGTCGCCGCTGACCGGGTTGGCCGCCGCCGCCGCGCTCGCCGGACTGGTGGTGCTGGGCGCCCGGGCCTTCGAGCCGCGCCCGGCGGGCGGCGCCGCCACCGCTCCAGCCATCATCGTCGCATCGACCGCGCCGGGTAGTGAGGTCGTGCAGTTCGTGCTGGTGGCCCCCCAGGCTTCCACCGTCGCGGTCGTGGGAGACTTCAACGATTGGGACCCCGGCCGCACTCCGCTCCAGGCAACGGCGGGGGGCGGCGTGTGGTCGGTAAACCTGCCGCTCCGCGCGGGCCCGCATCAGTACGCGTTCGTGGTCGATGGGAAGGATTGGCGGCCGGATCCGGCGGCGCCGCGCGCGGTCACCGATGACTTCGGCGCTCCGAACTCCGTGATCATCGTGGGCGGCAAGAGCACGTGAGACACTTCCTCCTGTTCGGGTTGGCCCTAGCCTCGGCCGGCGCCCTCCAGGCGCAGGATCCGCGGCTCGAGGGACGGCTCGACCCCACGACTCAAGCCGCCGTGACCGGGCTGCTCGATTCGGCGCGGGCCGCGGGCCTCCCCACCGAGCCGATCGTGGACAAGGTGCTCGAGGGAATGACCAAGCGGGCCAGCCCCGACCGCATTGTCGCCGCGCTCCGGACCCTCTCGACCGCTCTGCGGTCGGCCCGCGTGGCGCTCGGCCCCGGAGCGCCGGAAGGTGATGTGATCGCCGGGGCCAGCGCACTGCGGGCGGGCGCCAAGCCGGAGACCCTGGAGCGGATCAGTGGCGTTCGCGGAAAAGCCGGGCTCTCGGTTCCGCTTGCCGTCCTCTCCGATCTCGTCGCCCGCGGGGTTCCGGTGGATACGGCGGCGACCGTGATCGTCCACCTGGCCCAGGGCGGCGCGACCGACGCCGACTATACCGGCCTCGAGCGCGGGGTCGCACGGGACATCGGCGCGGGAGCTCCTCCCGGGGCCGCCGCGGCAATCCGCGCGCGCGTCGCGGTGACCGAGGGCCAGAGCAACGGCAACGGCCCGCCCCCGGGCATACCTCCCAAATCACCCAAAGAACCGCGAGCAAAGATCCCCGCCCGTCCCTGATCCGGCACGAGTTATCTTAGCTCGTGCCGCGACGCCTCTGCTTCGCAGTCATCGCCATCGTCCTCCCCTTCCCCGTGCAAGCCGCGGCGCAAACCGTCGGCTCAATCGACGCGGGCGTTACCCGCATCGGCTACACCGACCTTCCGGGCATCACGGCGTACAGTCTTTCACCGGCGCTTCAGTTGTTTCGTCCCAACGCATCTCTCCTGGCTAACGGCATCTTCTCTTACTTCAACGGCGGCGGCTGGACCCTCCAGGGCACCACGGCGGGGTCGGTCTTCGTGCCGCGCTGGTCTCACGTACAGGTGGAGCTCGGAGGCAGCCTGTCCGGAAGCGTCGACGGCGATGGGAACAAGACTGCCGACTTCCTGGCGCAGCCTCGGATACACTGGGGCGGGGCGCGCCGGGGCCTGTGGCTCGGCGGCGGACTGGGTCGTGGCTGGGACGGAACGACTTGGCAGACGGTGGGACTGGTCGAGGCCGCAGGCTGGGCCCGGCTGAAGGATCTGACGATGGTCGTCGGTGCGTCACCAAACTGGGTCGGCCCGGATCTCCGTTACGTCGATGCCCAGGCCACGGCCCGGCTGGTTCATGGCCGGCTCGAGCTCGGAGCATATGGCGGGGTCCGCTCTTGGTTCGAACCGGACGGCACCGGGGCGACCGGGTGGGGAGGGGCAACCGCGGCCTACTGGCTGAACCGACGCCTTGCCATCGTCGCGGCCGGCGGCTCCTACCCCGCGGATTTCGCCCAGGGCTTCCCCGCCGCAAGCTATCTGGCGCTAACCGTCCGCATCGCGACCCGACGCCCACCCACCCCGAGCGGAGTGGAAGCGCAGGAATACCGGCTCCTGCAGCCGCTCGCTCGCCCGCTCGTCCCGGCCTTCCGGGTCACGACTATCAGCGGCGCGACCCGGCTCGTTCGCCTCCGCGCACCCGGCGCCGGCTCGGTCGAGATCATGGGCGATTTCACTGACTGGGAGCCGGTCCCGCTCCAGAAGAGCGGCCGGGACGAGTGGAAGGCGGCCATCCCGATCCCGAGCGGTACCCACCGGATCAACCTTCGGGTGAACCAGGGTCCCTGGGGCGTCCCCCCGGGCATGCCGGTGCTCGACGACGATTTCGGGGGAGTCGTTGGCGTGCTCGTGGTCGAGTGAGTCTGCGCCGCGAGGTGACGGTGTAATGCGCGTCACGGGTCTGTATTAGCGAATGACCTCGAGAGGCAGCAGGACATGAGGATGCAACTTGGAGCGTTCCTGTGCGCGGCGGTGCTGGGACTCTGTCCCGGCACTGAGCCGCTGGCCGCTCAGGCTCGATCCGAGGACATTTCGAGCAAGCTGGCGCGGGTGCTGCCGGGTGGGACTGCAGACCAGGTACTGCGGCAAATCGACGACGCGCGCGCCCGCGGGCTTCCGGCTGCCGCGCTCGCCGCGCGCGCACTCGAGTTGTCCGCCAAGGGTGTCGCGCCCGATCGGATCGCGCAGGCGATCGAGGATCAGGCTGGTTGGCTGGAGGCAGGCCGGGCGGCGCTGACGGCGGGCGGGCGAGAAAACGCGGGGGCAGACGAGATCGACGCGGCGGCGACAGCGCTCCGAAAAGGCGTGGACGGTCGCGCGGTGAGCGATTTCGCCAGGTCAGCGCCATCGAGCCGGTCTTTGGCCGTGCCCCTCCTGATCATCTCGAGCCTGGTCGATCGCGGGCTCCCGGCCGACAACGCCCTTCGGCAGGTGCTCGCTCGGGTCGAGGCCCGCGCCTCCGATCAGCAGCTCGAACGCCTTGCCGACGCCCGGAGCGTGATCGGCAACCAGACGCCGGCATCCCTCAACGCGACCGATATCGCTGCTTCGCGGCGCGCTGAAGTGGGTCGTCCGGGGCTGGTCCCCACCGGCGCCGTCATCACCGGGAATCGTCCCACAGCCAGCCCGCCCCGCCCCCCGGGCGTGGCCAAGCCGTGAGTGAGGTCCGGCAAGTAGATCGGGCCCGAGCAGTCACCGCAAATACCCGCTCCCAGGCTTTATCCTTCAGTTGAGTGGTGGCTGGCCCGCTTCGTGCGCGACCCGCCAGCGATGCGGCGGCGAGTGCCGCCGCATTTCTCCAGGCTAGTGAGGTTTGTCGATGCGCCGGTTCGTAACTCTCGTCTTTACGCTCGCTGTGGCTGTCCCGGCCACCGCTGCCGCTCAGAGCGACACCGCCGTGCTTCCCCCGGTTCAGCGCGACACGGCGGTGCCACCGGCCGTTCTGAAGGCGCTCCGAACCACCATTGCCGAACGGTTCGTGACGCCGGTCTCATCGGACTCTTTGGCCCATTTCAGCACGGCTGAGGCGCTGCTTACCGCCCTCGGCGACCGCCATACGGTCCTGTTCTCGCCTCGTGCCTTCCAGGAGTTCCAGGTCGCCGCCGGCCAGCACTTCGGCGGGATCGGCGCCCGGCTCGGTGTCAGACGCGACACCGTGTACCTCGCCAGCGTTCTGCCTAATGGGCCGGCCGCGAAGGCAGGGCTGCTTACGTTCGATCGAGTGATCTCGGTGAACGGGCGGTCGCTGGTCGGCGTGAAGGCCGATTCGGCGGTCCAACTCATCCGCGGACCGGACGGCTCGACCGCCAAGCTCGCGGTGTTGCGTGACGGGCGTACCCGCTCGATCGCGCTCACCCGCGCGGCTGTCGCGGTGCCCAGCGTGGGTGGTGTGGCGTTGCTCGAGGACGGGATCGGCGTCGTCCGACTCCGGCAGTTCGGCGACGGGGCGACGGAAGAGGTCGCCACGGCGATTGACGCGCTGGTGTCGAGCGGAGCCCGCGGCATCGTGCTCGACCTTCGCGGCAACCCCGGCGGTCTGCTCGAGCAGGGGCTCGGCATTGCCCAGCTCTTCCTGCCCGCCGGGTCAGGTCTGGTAGAAGTTCGCGCGCGGCCGGGTACCGCCATTCAGCGGGCGCGGGCCCAGGCACCGCCGCGGTACCCCACCTTGCCGCTGGCAGTGCTGGTTGACGGGCTTTCTGCTTCGGCGTCCGAGATCCTGGCCGGCGCACTGCAGGACGCACATCGCGCCGTGGTGCTCGGCCGGCAGAGCTACGGGAAGGGCTCGGTACAGGAGACGGTTCGCTTGCCGGAGGGCTGGACCGTGAAGCTCACCGTCGCCCGTTGGTATACCCCCGCCGGCCGCGGGATTGACCGGGGCCGTCAGTCGGCGGATTCGATGCTCGATCCAGACGCTCGGCATCCCGGTGGAATCGTGCCCGACACGCCGCTCGCACCGGACACGACCATTACCCCGCCACGCGTGGCGATTACGAGCCTGAAACGGGCGACCTGGGCCCGCGTCGGTGACCGGCTCGCCGATTGGACCGAGACCCACCGCCGCGATTCCGCCGCGACCCCGACTATGCAGACCGCGGACACGCTGCTAGCGGGCCTGTCGGTGCCGGCAGCGGTCGCACCGCCGCTCGCGCGATGGCTCGAACGCGCGCTCACCCAGGAGCTCCTGTCGGCCCGCTACGGCGAAACCGCGGGCGAGGCCTGGGCGCTGGCACACGATGCTGAAGTGGAAGCGGCGCGGGCCTGGTTGGCTCGAAAGCTGGCTGCCTGACCGGGCTAAGACCCACCGCACGAAAGCACTGCCAACAAGCCGCTCGCGCCGGGCCTCCGCGCGGGGGGCTTCTGGGGTGATGCTCGCTCCGCGCTCGAGCTGGCCAGCGCCCCTGCCATGCCACCGCATGGTCTCGGCGGAGATTCGCCAAGACCGGCTATGTGCCCCGCGACCGAATCCAGGCCCACAGCCCAGCGAAGATACGGCATCCAGCGCCCGGTCTGGCTCAGGGTGTAGCGTGGGGTGAGATGGCGTTCATCGCGAAACGCTACGGTATTCCCGATGAGCGGGTTGCAGGTCGTGGAAGAACACAATGGAGCTATCGTCGGAAAAATCCGGACGCGCTCCTCGCCCGCCGCAGCCCCTGCCTCGAGCCCGCTAAATTGAACCGCCGCCAGTGTCGCTGTGGGTAGTCCTCGCCGCATGCCGGCGTCGTATTCCAGAACGCGCTGCGCGCCAGACAACTCACCGGGTCAAAGGCGAACTGGGGCGACTTCTCGACGATTATGACCTTCACCGTCTTCGGAATGCTTCGGAGGAAATCGGTGGTGCGCCGCTTCCACAATTCGGCGCGCTGTTCCAGGGTGAGCGAGCCAACCATGCGCTCGACGGCCCCGGTCGAGCTCGCGAGGACCAGAGCCGCCCCCGGGTACCGGGCCAGGATGCTCCCCAGCTGGTACTGATACGTCGCGCATTCCGTGTCTTCGCGCGCGTCGTAGTAGTGGCGCAATCGGATTGGCCACGGCGGGCAGGCGGGCTTGATGTGAGGCACCACCTTCAGCCCGAGGGCGCGTCCCGCGGAATCCAAGGCAGGCAACCACTGTGCCGCGTGGGAGTCTCCAGCCACGACGAGCACTCGCGCTGACGATATGTGACCAAGGATGCAACCGGCATCAGCGAGACCAGCGGGGCATCGAGTCTGGATGACCGGCGAGTCGATATGACTTCGAATGGCCGCCAGGGCTTGCACCCTTGGATTCTCGAACGCGCGGAGCCGAAGCCATTTATTAGCAGCCAGCGCAGCACACTGGATGGCGACCACGCCGGCGATAACTCCCCAGGTGGGCAGGCGACCGAGTAGCGAGCCGCGCTTCCGAAAGCGGATGGGATCCTCGACCCAGTGTTTGCTCGCTATCGTAACAGCCAAGGCGAGAGCACTCGCCGCCATCAGATACCGCTGATCCTCCGTGTGCCACAACAGCCTCGCCCCGGCGACGAGCGGCCAGTGCCACAGATACCATCCGTACGAGTACCAGCCGATCCAAGCGAGCGCGCCGGCCATCATGTTCGAGATCGGGAGGCGCGACCCCCGGCGAATCCCCTCGAGCAAGAGAGCAGTGCCTGCTACCGGGGCGATGGTCTGCAAGAGTGGTTCGGACGGGCGGAGGCTCGGGAAGACCATCATGCCGACGAACGGCAGAAGACCGAGCGCGACACACAGGTGACCCAGCTGACGACTACCGGCGGGCGCCGAGACGGCCCGTAAGCCGATGAGGCCGCCGGCGGCCAGCTCCCATACGCGAGCCGGGGTCAGGAAGAACACGTTCGCGCTGCGCCGGTGAACCAGCCACAGCATCAGGAACAGCGAGACCGTCCCGAGCCCTGCGATCGCCGCGCCGAGGGTGCGCCGCCCGTCAAGTCTCAGTCGCCGCGCGAGGTACACCGCGGCAAGGAGAAGTAAGGGCCAAGCCACGTAGAACTGCTCCTCGACTCCCAGCGACCAGAGGTGCAGTTACGGGCTCTCGTCGAGCGATGCGTCGAAATAGCCAAGGTGGCGCTGAGCGAAGGCCACGTTCGCCAGATAGCTGCCGCCGGCGGCGGCATCGTGCATGAGGTCCCGCCACTCCAACGGCGACCACAGCAGCACTCCCAACGCGAGGGTCGCGACCACCACCAGCGCCAGGGCGGGCCACAGCCGGCGCACCCGTCGTGCCTCGAAGGCTCGCAGTGCAATCGTTCCCGTCGTATCCAACTCGACCACGAGCAGGCGGGTGATCAGAAATCCCGAGAGGACGAAGAAGACGTCCACGCCGACGAATCCACCGGAGGCCCAGGGAAGTCCCGCATGGAACGCCACGACGGCCAACACTGCCAGACCGCGTAGGACATCCAGTTGGTCCAGGTACACGTGGTCCTGCGTGGCCGGCGTCGTAGGGGGTGCTGACGTCGTCCTGATGTCGGGGAGTTCGAGCGCGGTCGCTGTCACGCGGGCCCCGCCACAAACTGCGGTGACCCTGCGTTTGTCCTTGCCAGGTCTCGTTGCCGATGTGGTATCAGCAGGTCATCAGCGCCCGCCGTGACGGGGCGTCGCGACAACACATTCCATGGCGTTGGCACTGGCCGGCCTGCTGGCCATGGGTTGTCTGCAAGACGCGACGACCCCGGACCCGGCGAGAATGACCCGGCCCGAGGTACTCGGCAACCATGGTCACCCAGAACCCGGTGTTTCCCATCGACTTGGTTGTCTTGGGGGGAGCTGGCGAGGTGTTTCACCTCACCTTTGATGGACCGGGCGGTGCGCACTTTAGGACTCACAGCAAACCCGCAGGGAGCCTGAGCCTCTCATGGAGGCAAGTATCAAGCCGCCGGTTCCCCTTGTGGCTCCCCGGACGATTTGTCGCGGCTGGCGGCGATGCGAGGCCAAGGCCAGATTCCCGGCATCGCGACTCCGGCCCCTTTCACCGACCTGCCCGCCGCGCTGGCGGCTGGCTTGCGCGATCGCTATGTGCTCGAGCGCGAGCTTGGGCGCGGGGGCATGGCCACGGTATACCTGGCCCAGGACGTCAAGCACGAGCGGCCGGTTGCGCTCAAGGTCCTGCACCCCGAGCTGGCCGCGAGCCTGGGACCCGACCGGTTCCTGCGGGAGATCAGGCTCGCCGCCCGGCTCCAGCACCCCCACATCCTGACGGTCCACGACTCGGGCGAGACCGCCGGCCGGCTCTGGTTCACCATGCCGTTCGTGCGGGGTGAGTCTCTCCGCGATCGGCTACGACGGGAGCGGCAGCTTCCGGAGGACGAGGCGGTGCGGATCGCGCGTGAGGCTGCGCTCGCACTCGACTACGCCCACCAGGAAGGCGTGGTCCACCGCGACATCAAGCCCGAGAGCATCCTGCTCACCAAGGACGGCTCCTCGGCGTTGGACCGGCTCGAGCCGCTGCTGAGGATGCCGTTCTACCTCTCGCCCGGCTGGCTCGGGATCGACCCCACGTTCGCGCCGCTCAAGGGGAATCCGCGCTTCGAGCGGCTGGCCTCGGCGAAGTAGCGGTCAGGAGCGATGCATCAGAGCCACCATTGGGCTCGATGAGGGAGAACCGGCCGATGCGTCGCACGGCTTTCGTCGCCTTCGTATGCTTGCTCAATGGGTGCGCGTTGATCGCGCGACGGGGGACGATCGCGTACCTGGCGGTCACGGCGCAATCGACGGACATGAAGATTGAGATCAACAAGGCGTTCATCGAGAGATACAAGAACAGAGTCACCATTCATACGACATTCACCGTAGACAAGGCGATGGAATCGCCGTTCCCTGCCTTTCTGGACGGGGACTTGCACCTCGCGGGACGTGCCCCCCAAATAGCCCTACCCACCGTCGGAGAGATCGCGAACGCCGCTTCCCAAAAAGAGGCGGTGGACATCGTACATCGCGCCGAAGGTACCCGCAAACCCCTGAAGGTCTCCGGCGTCTGGAGGCTTTGGCCGGAGCACGCGACAATCAAGATGGAGGAACAGGGGAGCCCACTCCCTCCCTATGAGACAAGCAATCCGGAGCATGTCTTTGAGATTCACCCGCTCACCAGGATAAACCATACTGACCTTCTGGATTCTTTTCGGCCGGTTGAGGGATTCAAGCCAGGAGGGGCGCAGAGAACCTTTGGGATTTATGAAAGAGCTTCCTGCAGGCTCAAGGTCGAACCAACGACGGTTTCGATATTCACCCCGGCAGGCCTCTACAACGACGTCGAGTTCATCATGGAACTCGCCGATGACCGACAGCGGGTGGTGGCCGACGGGAGGTTTGTGATCGCGTCTGCGAGAGACCTGGACGGAGGCCTTCTCGTGGAACACCTCCGCATGGTGTTTGTGAAGCGGACAGGTCCCGAAAGAGCGGTCAGACTCCTCAAACGAGGGGACTGGCTGCATGTCTTTGGGATACCGAGGCTGGATTTCGCGGAGATCTCACGGAGGGTGAGAGAGTCTGGGACGAACCCCGCCCTCCTCACCGGGGCGCTGCCTTACGAGATCATCATCATCGGCGTTTACCCGAATGGGAAATAGGGCAGGCTGACATCTGCCCAGTGGCGATGTCGCACTGACAGCGGAGTAAGCCTTCGTGTTGTACATCGATTTGCGCCCCTCCCAGTTTCCTTCGCCCTGAATCAGCCCTGGTATTGTTCGTCGCTGACCTGTTCCATCCAGTCGGCGGTCTTGCCGTCGAGCTTCTCCACAATGGCGATGTGCGTCATGGCCGTGGTTGCCGTGGCGCCGTGCCAATGCTTTTCCCCCAGGGGAAACCAGATCACATCGCCCGGTCGAATTTCTTCGATTGGCCCACCCCAGCGCTGCGCCCAGCCGCACCCTCCCGTCACGATCAAGGTCTGGCCGAGCGGATGCGTGTGCCATGCGGTCCGGGCCCCCGGCTCGAAGGTGACGCTGGCGCCAAGAACCCGCCCCGGATTGGCCGCTTCGAACAGCGGGTCAATCCGAACCGCGCCCGTGAAATAATTCTCCGGCCCCTTGCCGGAAGGCTGGGAACCGCTTCGCCTAATTTCCATTTGTTTTCTCCTTCGGGCGCCATATTCGTAGGACTTTATGCAGGCTATCGCAGAGGGCGGTATAACGATCCCTAGCCGTCCACCTTCCGGAACGTAACCGTGCCTATCGGGTCTCTTCTGTGGCCAATGCTGTGATGGCGATTATCGATGGGGGGTCGAGAAGATAAGACAGAGAAACGGTATCCGTCCCGATCTCCTTCTATGGCGGTTCTATACGCCCCGCATGATCGACGTCGCGACGGGGTCGAGCCCGGGTGCGAAACCTCCGTCCCAGGCACCAATCGGCGTCGTGTGCCGGATTTCACCGACCTCGACCTCACGTTCGAGCAAGAGGCTCCGCGCGGCCTCGTCGTTTGGCGAATAGTCGACGTCGAGCGTGAAGCCGACCTGATCGACATAGAACCGCAGCGCTCGCTCGACATCGCTCACCGGCAGCGTGATCACTTCGACTGAAAAAGTTGGCGTTCTCACGGCTACGTCCTCTGCGCATGCTACTCGGAAGCTCGGCTATGCTGGTTG
>Ga0137403_10007349_pt1 | contig 12448 bp, 9 predicted proteins | sample CZOMad2_1_16fung_FD_122057 | JGI IMG/M metagenome (GOLD analysis project Ga0137403, IMG submission 122057) | Vadose zone soil fungal communities from Angelo Coast Range Reserve, California, USA - CZOMad2_1_16fungal (Hybrid Assembly) | ecosystem: Environmental > Terrestrial > Soil > Vadose zone...
GGTGGGATGGACGCTCTTGGCGCTGGCGATTATCCGCGTCTACAGCGGCGCCCGCTGGTCGGGCGACTGGGTGGAGCACTTCCAGCGCAGCCTCTTCTTCCTGCACCATTTCCCGACCGCCACCGAGGTCTTCGGCGGGTACAAACTCCCGGCCCGTCCACCGGCGGAGAACGTCCTCGCCGCGTTCTTCATGGCTCAGACGGGAGACCGTTTTGAGATCTTTCAAATCGTCTTCGCCTTCCTCAATCTGCTGTTCCGGAAACTCGGCCTCTGTCCAGGCCTCGGCGCCTGCCAGTTCATCAGGCTCACCTTCGCCGTCGGGGTCGTTCCAGGCATTGAAGAGCTCGCGGGCGTCGCGACGTTGTGGGTTCCGTTCTGAAGTCCTCCGGTTGAAGCTTTCGGTCGCGACCGAGTTTTCTTCGGACTCTGAGGGCTCCTCTTGAGTTTCAATTTCCTGAATAGAGTCATCGTTAGGAGCGAGCGATTGAAACAATGAATAGACGCGACTGGTCGCCATCAAGCTATCGGCGACTGTCGCTGAAGCGCTCGATAAATATTCCGTTGCCACTGTTTCGAGCTCGGAAACAATCTGGCCGTAGTACTGTCGCGCATCATCGGTCGCACCGCCGAGCAGCACAGTTTGAAAAAGCACTTCAAAGGGAACCAGGGTTGCGGGCAACTCGGTGACGGACGGACGTCCGCGACGCAGATGGTCACGAATCAAGTCAAGATCGCGAGCGAGACCGCGATACTTCTGACGAAGCTGGCGGTCGATGCGAGCATTCTCCAGTGTGCCGAAGATGCGCCGAGCGAGTTGCGTGTGTGGAAACAATTGCAAGGTGCGGCGATAGTCGACACCGTGTCCGACAAACTTCCGTTTGTCGTTGTGTGATGAAGCGCCCTCGCTCACGGTCGGGCTACTGCCCCGCTCGCTGTCGCTCGTGGCAACCATCTCATCGGGAAGCGAGAAGGCGTCAAGCGCGTCTGCGTTTTCGGGACTGTAGGTTTCGGCAAGCGCCGTATAAGCTGCCTCTAGCGCCGGAGTTCCCTGCTCGTAAGTGCCAAATTCGATTTGTCCGGCAGCGTGAGCGGCCAACACTTTGTAGAGACGGAAGTCGAGTTCGTCGTCAGCAAACTCAGCTACCGCCGAAGGAAGATGTATGGTGCGGCCGTCTCCAATGCGTGATTCGACGGGCACCGCTGCCAGCGGGCTTATCTCGACTTCGTGCCCCGTCAATCCCTCGATGTAAAGCTTGAGAAGTTCACGCACTTCCTCTAGTGACAGCCCGTTGCTGCCGCCGCGGAGCGCATCGTAACTGCCTCGCGTTTCCAGCGCAAAATAACTGCGACGCGCGCGCGCGTCTTTATTGTGTGCAGCAAGGCCACGTCGAGCCCATTGCTCAAATTGCGCGACTGAGACAGTCTGGAGCGCTGACGAACTCGAACGAAAACAAGCAATTGCCGCTTCGCCGTCGATCTCGGCGATTTCACGCGTCAGGGTTATTACGCGCAGCGCCAGATTGACCCGGCGATTGTGATCCGCTTCGCTTGCCAGTGCGCGCACAAATCGCGGACTGCTGCGAACGAAAGCAACCAGGCTGGCATTGCCATGTTGTGCGACCGTCCATAACAGTTTTACCCACTCGTCGAAAATCTCCGGCAGGGTCCGCAGAATCTCTCCGCCAGTGATCAGAACTTGCAGGGCCGACCCACCGCCGCGTTCGAGAAAACCGAGCGTGTTATCCAGCAACCTCAAGGCGTCCAGTGAGTTGAGATTAGCGAGCGCCGACGGCAGCGCCGCCCATGCATCCGCCGCAATGCCTCCAGCTCGAGCTGCAAATTCCGCTGCCAACTCGATTCCTCTTTTCGTAACCTCCGGGCTCATTCGCTGCAAACGCGCGATGACTTCGGGCGTCTGGTTGAGAAACTCAGCGCTGTGTTTGGCGGAACGGCGCGAGATCTCGGCGGCAACTTCAAGCACCGAGCCCAGCAGGTCGTCATCGTTGATATCTTTTGCGAGCGCGGGCAGGTTGCGAAACGTTTCGATTGCTCCAGGTGAGAAAAGGGTGATCTGCCGCGAACAGAGTTGGAAGACTAAGGGGTGAACACTCTTTGGAACGTCCTTGAGACCGCCGACTCCTGCTGCGAAAAATGTGATTGCAGTTTCGACGTCACCCATTGCCAGTCGCCGGCCCAACTCGCCCCATGAACGGAGCTCGGCTGCTTCCACAATTGAGGCCGCGCCAGGCGCCGCCCGCAAAAACTCAATTCCTGCGCGGAGAGAGATGCCGGCAATTGTTGCGCCCGTCTCCAAAGCAGCGGCCGATTGCTCGACCGGCAAACTTGCCAGCTCGCGCGTCAGCCTGAGAAACGACTGGCGTTCAGCAGAGGGTGTTTTGTTCCGATGCTCACCCAGGAAACTGGAGTCGATCCCGTCGCCAGTTCCATTGCCGGGCTCTTCTTCTGGGTCGAAGTTTCCCATGGCCATCCATACTAAATAACCGTGGTCACGATCTCACGAATACTCCGTTGTAGTTCGCGGTCGTCGGTGATGGGCGAGCACATCGCCACTTCGGCGGCGGTGACAGGCGGGATACCGAGTGTGATCAACTGGGCAGCATAAATTAGTAGGCGCGTGGAGACTCCTTCTTCCAATCCATGACCGCGCAAGTTGCGAACTTTCTGGCCGATGAGCACGAGATCACGCGCGGTGCCTTTATCAACTCCACCCTCCCGCGCCACAATCTCTGTTTCCATCTCCGGCGGCGGATAGTCGAAATCAATCGCCACGAACCGTTGCCGCGTTGATTGCTTCAGATCCTTGAGAATGGACTGATAGCCGGGATTGTAGGAAACGACGAGCATGAAATCCGGGGGAGCATCCAGGATGGTACCGCGTTTTTCAATCGGCAGACGACGACGATGATCTGTCAGCGGGTGAATGATGACGACCGTATCTTTGCGCGCTTCTACAACCTCGTCGAGATAACAAATGGCGCCGTTGCGCACCGCCGAAGTCAACGGCCCGTCGTGCCAGATAGTTTCTTCACCCTCCAGCAAAAACCGCCCGACGAGGTCAGTTGCCGACAGGTCTTCATGACAGGCGACTGTGATCAAGGGACGCTCGAGCCGCCACGCCATATGTTCGACAAAACGCGTCTTGCCGCAGCCGGTCGGGCCTTTGAGGATGACCGGCAGGCGAGCGGAGTGGGCCGCCTCAAAGAGATCTACTTCCCGCCCAATCGGCAGGTAGTAAGGCTCGGCGGCAACTCTATATTCTTCAATGGCTGATTCAGGCATAACGCGTTCTCTATTGCTGCTTGTGTCGCCTAGTTCCTGGCCTTCTTTTCCTTCGGCTCAAACTTGATTGCTTTGACTAGCTGTTCAAATAACTCGTGCTCCTCAGGCTTATAAAGGACTTTCGAGATGTGGAAATCAACCCAGAAGCCATCCACCACAAACTCCGCATACATGTTCTGTTGCTGAAGGGGCTGGCTTCTGAATGATGGCATCAGGAACTCGAAATAACTAACGTCTCCGATCTGCGATGAAACAACGTTCAGCGGATTTTCCCACATAGGATTACCCGCCTTCCAGACCATATCGCGACATGCTTTGCTGTCTTTACACTCCGAAACGGGCTCTATAAAGAAAGAAACGTTGAGATGAGATTTTTCGCCAGTCAGATAGAAATAACCTGACGTGCCGTCGGGCTTCACCTCTCGTTGCGCCACCTTAAAATCCCCTTCCGGTAACGTCAGCGTCCAGGGAGCAGCGGGAACAGTGAACGCCATTCGCTTGTCTTCGCCTGAGCTAACGGCGAATGCGGTTTGAGCTGCGAGCAGGACGCCAAACAGTATCCTGGACATCCGCATTGACATCCGCATTGACGTTAAGAAACTCTTTGTATTCACTAATTTCTCCCATCACAGGCTACGAGGCAAGCTGTTGACCAGTCATTTGAGGCATTGGAGTCTGACTGCTATCCTTAGTTGTTCAAAACTGTTCTGCGCTCGCTGAAGTATCTTAGCATCTGAGCGAGCGCAGCTAAAGAAGCCCAAAAGTGCAGGAAAGTGCGTTGAAGTAGCAGTATGAAACTAGCTGTAGCAATGTCTGGAGGCGTGGATTCGTCCGCCGCGGCGGCAATCCTCAAGGAACAGGGCCACGATCTGGTCGGTTTCACGATGCAGTTGTGGAATCAGCGTCGCGGTATCAGTGTGGACGAGAATGGGGAACCGCTTCCTTCGCGTTGCTGCTCGCTCGACGATGTTTACGACGCACGTCGAGTGGCCGAGGAGCTGGGGTTCCCGTTCTACGTGCTCAATCTTGAACGCGAGTTTGAACGAGATGTGGTGCAGCCATTTGTCCGGAGCTATCTCAACGGCGAAACGCCGATACCATGTGTCTCCTGTAACAGTCGTCTGAAATTCGCTTCGCTCGATAAACTTGCAGCCAGTCTTGGCTGCAACAAAGTGGCGACCGGTCACTACGCGCGCGTTGAATACGACGAGGCGGCAAAACGTTATCGACTTTACCGGGGGCGCAATTTCCAGAAGGACCAGTCTTACTTTCTTTGGGAGCTAACGCAGGATCAACTATCGCGCGCAATGTTTCCTTTAGGGGAAATGTCGAAGCCGGAGGTTCGCGAAGTAGCCCGGGAACATAGTCTGGCGGTGGCTGAGAAATCCGAGTCGCAGGAAATCTGTTTTGTCCCGGACAGCAACTATGCCGGGTTCATCGATCGCTATCTTGGGTCGACGGCTTCTGTCGATCAAAAGCCGGGTGAAGGCGAGATAGTCGATGCCACCGGCGCAGTGGTGGGCCATCACGCGGGCATTCACCATTACACCATTGGCCAGCGTCGCGGAATCGGCATTGCCGGCGCCCAACCTCTGTACGTCATCAATATTGACGCGCCGAAGAACCAGGTGGTGGTGGGGCGCCAGGACGATTTGCTGGGCCGGGAATTCATCGCCGCCGGCGTCAACTGGGTCGCGATCGATAAGCCCGACGGCCCCGTTCATGCAGAGGTGCGCGTGCGCTATCGCCACACGCCGGCGGCGGCCATAATCACGCCGCTCGAGAATAATCGAGTTTGTGTCAATTTTGACGAACCCCAGCGAGCTATTACGCCCGGCCAGGCTACTGTCTTCTACCACGGCGATGAAGTCGTGGGCGGTGGCTGGATAGTTAAAAACAAGTAGGCAGGAGCCGGAGGCAGACGGCAGGAAATACGCGCGCTCGAGGCTGTATTGATCGAAGCCTGCTCCTGCCGTCTGCTCCTGCCTCCTGCCCCTATCTTTTGTAAACCTTTTCCCCGCTCCCAACGTACTCACACCACGAATAATTACGGGCTAATTACACAAACATAAGGCAGGAAATAACTATGGCAATGTCGCGAACCCGAAAGACGATTCTGATTATTTCAAGCATTGTGGTGGGGCTTGTTTTGGTGGTGCTAATCGGTCTGGCTGTTTTGGTAGCCGCATTCCGGAATAACGCGCCGGCAATCGAAAACAACAGCGTGCTCGCGCTGCGCGTAGCCGGCTCCTTGCCGGATTATGTGCCCAATGACCCGCTGAGAAAAATCTTTGGCAGTACCGACCAGTCGCTTTCCGATCTCATTCTGCAATTCAAGAAGGCCAAGGTAGATGATCGCATCAAAGTGATCATTCTCGACATTAATTTGTCCGGCGCCGGCTGGGGCAAGTCCGAAGAGATTCGCGACGCCATCACAGACTTTCGTTCCTCCGGCAAACCCGTGTATGCCTACATGGAAGGTTACGCCATGGACAAGGAGTACTACCTGGCCAGCGCCTGCGACAAGATCTATCTGGCGCCGCCGGGAGAGTTGTTCATCAATGGCCTGGCAGCAGACGTACTGTTCTTTCGCGGCTCACTCGACAAGCTGGGTATTTATCCCGATATGGTTCAAATCGGAAAATACAAGACTGCTGTAGAGACGTTTACCCGTAAGGACATGTCGGAAGCCAACCGGGAATTCATGAACTCGCTGCTGGATGATCTCTTCAATCGCTATGTCGAAGCGGTCGCGAAAGCTCGCGGCAAATCTCCTGAAGATGTGCGCGCCATCATCGATGATGCTCCCTACAGTTCTGCCAAAGCTAAAGAGATGGGACTTATCGACGGCGTTGCGTATCGAGATGAACTCGAAAAAGAGTTGAAAACGAAGTTGGGCTATAAGGAATCTGACGAACTTCGCGTGGTAAACGGTTCCGCTTACAGTCAGGTTGAACCCGAATCACTGGGCCTCGATAAAGGCGAGAAGATTGCAGTCATCTATGCGACCGGCGATATTGGTTCGGGAAAATCTGAGAACGGTCCTCGAGGCGGGCAGTCGATTGGCTCCGACACGTTGTCAAAGGCCGTCAAAGATGCGGGCGACGACAAATCCATCAAGGCGATTGTCATTAGAGTAGACAGTCCCGGTGGTTCAGGGCTGGCGTCCGACATCATCTGGCATGCAGTGGAAGCTGCGAAAGCAAAGAAGCCGGTTGTAGTTTCAATGAGCGACGTCGCTGCTTCGGGTGGCTATTACATCTCCACCGGTGCGAACAAGATTATTGCTGAGCCCTCGACAATTACCGGCTCGATTGGCGTCTTTGCCGGTAAGCCGGTGCTAAAAGGCTTTTACGATTGGTTGGGAATTTCAAACGAATACATCCTTCGCGGCAAGCAAGCCGGGATGTTCCGCGAAACGGAGAAGTTCACACCCGAAGAGCGGACCAAGTTTGAAGACCTGATTAAGCGCACGTACTACGAAGACTTCGTTCCAAAGGTCGCCAAGGGTCGCAACAAGACGCCGGAGTACGTCGACTCAATCGCCCAGGGCCGCGTGTGGACCGGCGCTCAGGGTAGAGAACGAGGACTGGTGGACGAGTTTGGCGGTCTGGACCGCGCGGTTGAAGTTGCTAAGGAGTTGGCAAAAATTCCTAAAGACAAAGGCGTGCATCGCGTGATCCTCCCTTACCCGCGCACCTTCATACAGGAATTGCTCAGTCAGGGCGATGAAGCATCTGTCCAGGCGAAACAACGGCAGGCCGTCCTGGCAACACTGCCGGATGATGCGCGCCGAGCGGTACGTTACATGGCATTGCTCGACCGTATGAAGAAGGGTGAATCGTCGCTAATAATGCCGTTTGACCTGGAAATCAGGTAGAGCAGAAAGCAGTAGGCAAAAGGCAGTAAGCCGGGCAGACGGCAGTAAGCGCAATTATTTTGGCGAATCAAAAAGGCAGTTGCGGTGTAACGAGCTTCACTGCCTTTTCCTCTGCTTTCTGCCTTCTGCCTACTGCTTACTGATCTTTTCGAGGCCTCCCATGTAGGGCCGCAAAACTTCAGGAATAACAACCGATCCATCTGCTTGCTGAAAGTTCTCCAGAATCGCAATCCACGTTCGGCCGATCGCCAGTCCTGATCCATTCAACGTATGTACAAACTCCGGCTTCGCTCCGCCGGCGCGGCGAAAGCGAATCTGCGCGCGACGCGCCTGGAAATCCGTGCAGTTAGAACATGACGAGATCTCCTTAAACTCGCCGTAGGACGGCAACCACACCTCCACGTCATACGACTTCGCGGCAGAGAAACCTAAATCGCCCGTCACGTGTTCAACTGTACGATAATGCAGGCCGAGTCTTTGCAAAATCGACTCCGCATCGCGCGTCAAACTCTCCAGCTCGTTGAACGACTCTTCCGGCGTTGTCAGTTTCACCAACTCGACTTTCTCAAACTGATGCTGCCGGTAGATGCCGCGCGTATCGCGCCCGTAGCTGCCGGCCTCGGAACGAAAACATGGCGAGTAGGCGGCGAACCGGAGCGGCAGTGAAGCTGCATCGAGTATTTCGCCGCTGTGATAGTTCGTAACCGGGACTTCTCCGGTGGGAATTAAATAGAGACCTCGTTCGTCAGTAAGTTTGAAAAGATCTTCTTCAAACTTCGGCAACTGCGCCGTGCCAAACAAAGCGTTGGAGTTAACGATGAATGGTGGCAGCGTTTCGGCATAACCATTCTCGCGAGTCTGCACATCGAGCATGAAGTTGACGAGCGCCCGGCTCAGGCGCGCGCCGGCTCCATTCAAGATACCGAACCTCGCGCCGGAGATTTTTGCCGCACGCTCAAGATCAAGTATGCCGAGAGCGGTCCCCAGATCAACGTGATCCTTCGGCTCGACGTCAAATTCGGGTTTGTTGCCCCAGCGCCGCATTTCCACGTTTTCCGCTTCGCCTCTGCCGATCGGCACACCTTCAGCGGGGAGATTGGGAAGCGATATTAAGAGGTCACGCATGCGAGTCTCCGCCTCATCGCGCAACCGATCCAACTCGGCGATGCGTTCTTTTAACTCGTTCACCTCCTTGCGCCGTCCTTCCGCTTCTTCTCGTTTGCCTTCCTTCATCAAGGCGCCGATCTCACGGCTGGCGGCGTTTCGCGTGGCGTTGAGCTGGTCTGACTCGGTAATAATTCGCCGGCGCTCGGCATCTGCTGCAGCAAAGGTATCCAGAACTTCAGGCGCGACACCGCGCGTTTGCAACGCAGCGCGCGCTTTCTCGAGATTCTCGCGCACGTAGTTGAGATCAAGCATTTGTTCTATTCCCGCAAAATGTGGTAAGAGAGACGACCTTTTAGAAAACTAGAATGTACCGTCAAACGATGCACAAACGCCAGCAAGCCCGCAGACGCGGTTGCCGACGTTTGTCCAATTCGCAATTCGAAATCCGAAATCCGAAATTTCACTAATGCCACAGAGGGTTCGTAAAGCAGTTTTTCCCGCCGCGGGTTTGGGCACTCGTTTTCTGCCCGCGACCAAGGCGTCGCCCAAAGAGATGTTGCCGTTGGTCGATAAGCCTTTGATTCAATACGTGGTCGAAGAGGCAGTCGCGTCGGGAATTGAATCCGTAGTAATCGTGACTGGGCGCGGGAAAGCGGCGATTGAGGATCACTTCGACGTTTCGTTTGAACTGGAAAAACTGTTAGAGGAGCGCGGCAAGGAAGCTGAGCTCAAGGCGATGCGCGCGATTTCCGAGATGGCGCGCGTATGCTATGTGCGGCAACGCGAAGCGCTCGGTCTTGGTCACGCTGTGCTGCAAGCACGCGACCTGGTGGACGACGAACCGTTCGCCGTGATGCTTAGCGACGACATCATCGACTCCGAAACACCGGCGCTCCGGCAACTGCTCGACGTCTACGAAAAGTATGACGCTCCCGTACTCGGCACGATGCAGGTCGCCGGGGAGGCCATTTCGCGTTTCGGCGTCATCGATGGTGAGGAAATGGAAGATGGTGTCTATAAGATCAAGGACATGGTTGAGAAGCCGCCGTTTGCTGAAGCGCCTTCTGATCTGGCAATCATCGGACGCTACGTGCTCACGCCTGACATCTTCGACGAGATTGAGAAGACACAGCCCGGCGCTATCGGAGAGATTCAAATTACTGACGCCATGCGTTCGCTTCTCCGGAAGCGGCCATTTTACGCGGTGCGCTTTGAAGGAACGCGCTACGATGCTGGCGACAAGCTCGGTTTCCTGATTGCTACAGTCGAGTTTGCGCTCAAGCATGAGGAACTTGCGCCGGAGTTTAAAGAGTATTTGAAGTCGTTGAGGCTGGAACCTAAGTAGAAATAAGCATGGCCAATGATGTGATTTTCGCATTTCTTGCGTTTGCTTTTGCTGTGGTGATCAACCGGCTCCTCGCTGAGAAAGCCCTTAAGCGATTAAGCATCGAAGAGAAAGCAAAGCTCCTCGATTCGTTCTCCGGGAACCGCATTTTTAGCGTGGTCCTGATGCTGGTGTCTGTTCTGGTCTTTTTTTTCGTATCGAAAACTTGGCCGGAGTATTACACAACGCTGGTGTGGGGTCTCATCGTTTTGTTGTTTTTGAACTCGCTTGGTAATGGGCTTTTTTCCTATATGAAATTGAAGAAACTATCCATACCCAAACATTACATTTCGAACTTTCTTATTCGTTGCATTGTTTACTACGGCGCTTTTTCTCTACTGCTCTTTACAATAGCCACGAGATATCTTCCGCGGTGACTGGTTCCATCAGAGGAGATGCAGTTGACAGAATCGCAAAGACAATTTTCCGGACGCGCCGCTATCGTCACCGGCGCAACGCGCGGCATCGGTCGCGCCATCGCGCTTGAGCTTGCTCGTCGCGGTGCGGACGTCGCATTCAACTACGCAAAGAGCGCCGAGGCGGCTGAGTCGCTGACCAAAGAGATCGAAGCGCTCGGTGTGCGCGCCCTCGCGTCTCAATGCGACGTGGCAAACACCGAAGCCGCCGCGGAGATGGTGAAACAAGTTAAGGAGACCTTTGGTCGCATCGATTTCCTGGTCAATAACGCGGGTATTACGCGCGACAATCTAATCCTGCGCATGAAGGAATCCGATTGGGACTCTGTAATGGACACCAACCTCAAGGGCGCCTGGAACTTCGCCAAAGCTGCGCTAAGGACAATGCTGCGACAGGAAGACGGTGGTTCGATTCTCAACATCTCTTCAATCAGCGGTGAAGTGGGGACGGCAGGACAGTCAAACTACTCGGCATCGAAGGCCGGAATGGTTGGTCTCACCAAAGCGCTCGCCAAAGAGGTAGCAAGCAGGAAAGTCACCGTAAATGCGCTCGCGCTCGGCATGGTCGCAACTGACATGGCCGAAGCGCTGGATGAAAGCTATCGCGCGAAAATCATTGAGCAGATTCCGCTGGGCCGCTTCGCGGAAGCGGATGAAGTCGCTCGCATCGCCTGCTTCCTGCTTTCCGACGATGCTCGCTACATCACGGGACAGGTTATTCAGGTAGATGGCGGCCTGGCTATGTGAGAACTGCGCAAGGGGCTCCGTACTCAAACTATCAGAACCGGAAGCGGTTCTATGAAAGGGCTGTCAAGAAAAAAGTTTCACCTAAGCCGTCAAGAGTTCTCGGCAGCTAGCTACTCAACATACCCGAAGCTGTTCAACTTCATCGCTACACCTCTTGTTGACCATTTTTTGCTGCCTTTGTTTGAGCCCGATTTGAATAGTCGTTGCCGTGGTCAGTGCTGAAGACTGCCAACCATGGTTCTATTTGCGACTCCAGCCCTCCCGGGCGCTGGGCCTATGACTATTTCTGGTTATGCGTGGGGGCATATAGTAGCGACTGGTCCTCGGCAGCTGCCGGGACATCCGCTCCCTTGATACTCACCCACGACCCCGGCATCTGGCACACAAAGCCTAAACGGTCTCAGCAAGCGGCGCGCGTCACTCAGCAAACTCACTTCGGGGAGATTTGTAAGTTCTTCCTTAAGCCGCCTGCTGTTTCATCCTTTCGGGATTGAACTGCTCGCCGCGTTTCCACAGCGCTAAAGTGGTGGCCGCCAACTGTCGCGCTACAGTCAAACGCGCCAAACTGGGTACCATCCCTTGCGCCACGCGCACGTCATAGGCCGCTTTGAACGGTCCACTGTGGCAGGCGCTGCTGGCGGCGTTCTTGAAGACTCGCTTCAGCACGTGGTTATGATTGCGATTCAAGCCCCGCGTCGACACCGGACGCTGACTGCGACGCAACACGCCGTTGACTACCTCATGGTCGGCAGTCGTGCGCGTGACCACCGCCAGCCCGATATAGGTCCAGAACTGTCGTTTGCTGCGAAAGCGGTGCGGTGTGCCTACTATGGCGAGCAACTGCGCCACACTCACTGAACCAAACTGCGGCACACTCAGCAACCAGGGATAGGCCGTCTGGCGCCGCGCTTCTTGCACCATCAGCCGTTTCGCTTCGTGTCGCAGCGGCTTGAGCGCCGCCAACTGCTGATACAAGAAGCTCGCCCGCTGTCTAGCCCCTCGCTCCCGCAACTTCTCGAGCCATTGCTCCCGGCGATCCTGACGGTAGATATCATGACCGGCGTAGCCGATTGCTCGGCCGCGATAGATAGCCTTCAGGCGATTCATCACTCGGGTCGTGTCGCTCACCAGGCAGTCGTAGGTACGCACTAACTCCTTCAACGTGCGCACTCCGTGGTCGCCATGATAGACCGCCTTCAGGGCCCCGTTGCGTAACAGCTCCGCCAGTTTCTGCGCATCCACCCGATCACTCTTGTTACCGCTTTGCAGCAGTTTGTTGTGCCGCGGATCACAAACCACCACTGCCGTTACCAACGGCCGCACTACCTCATGCAGCCAGTCCGCCTGCGTCCCCTCTTCAAACGTCACATACACTTTGCCGCGCAGTTGCTTGAGATAACCGCGCACCCGCTCTGCCCCCGTCTCAATCACTGATTGCATCACTACCTTGCCGGCTCCATTCAATACCACGATCATGATGCTTGCTCGATGCACATCCATTCCCACATAATACGTTTTCATAGGGCTCTCCTTCGGTTGCAAACTTGAAGTCGTAGAACAACTCCAAGCTACCACCGCTGGGGCGCCCTTTCATATATAGAGTAGCGACCGGCC
>Ga0137403_10007350_pt1 | contig 12446 bp, 12 predicted proteins | sample CZOMad2_1_16fung_FD_122057 | JGI IMG/M metagenome (GOLD analysis project Ga0137403, IMG submission 122057) | Vadose zone soil fungal communities from Angelo Coast Range Reserve, California, USA - CZOMad2_1_16fungal (Hybrid Assembly) | ecosystem: Environmental > Terrestrial > Soil > Vadose zone...
TCCTCATGCGCCAGTGGCGCCCCAAAGAGCGCCATGATGCCATCGCCCATGACTTGATTCACGGTGCCTTCGTAGCGATGCACCGCCTCCATCATGCGCTCGAGGACAGGGTCGAGGAGTTGGCGGGCTTCTTCGGGATCGCGCTCGGCGAGTAAGTCCATCGAGCCTTTCAGGTCGGCGAACAGCACCGTGACCTGCTTGCGCTCGCCTTCGAGCGCACTATGGGAGGTGAGGATCTTCTCGGCCAGATGGCTTGGAGCGTAACTGAGGGGAGCCTGGAGTTCAGGGGCTGGAGGCTGTTCCGTAAGCGGAGTGGCGCATTGACCACAAAAGGCAAATCCCGGCGGATTGTCAAAGCCGCATTGCGGGCAGCGCCGGCCGAGTGCGCTGGCACACCGCCCGCAAAACTTCATGCCTTCCGGATTCTCAAAGCCACAGCTAGGGCAGTCCATGAGCGTGCCCTCCGACACGGCGGTGCGAACGGCAGGGTCGCCCGCAGGCAGGTGCCTCGACGCGCGCCACTGATATGGGCCTATGGGATGAGGTGTCAGTACTCCAGGTGGGGCTAGGTGTCAAGTGAAATGCACGAGACGGCTGCAGAGGCGGGAGCGGAGGAGGAGGGCTGACCGAGGAGGCGTGGTGCCCGTCACGTGGGGGTGGACGGCTACCGTACACTGCCCACCTTCCTTGCGGCCATCACCCGTAGGGCTAACGCTGCAAAAATGTTGAGCTCCAGGATGCCCGCGAGATTGTATGCATATGACACCCTCCTCGAACGGTTGGCACAAGACCTCGAGGACATGGCGGCGGAACTCGGGCCATTCATCCAGGAAGAGCACGCCATGATGGGCCAGCGACACTCCACCCGGCATGGGGATGTGCCCGCCACCGATCAACCCCGCATCCGAGATGGGATGATGGGGGGCGCGACACGGGCGGGTGGTGACCAAGGCCGCACGATCCCCCGTGAGGCCGGCGACGCGGTGGATGCGTGTGGTCTCAGTGGCCTCGGCGAGTGTCCTCGCCGGTACGATGGTGGTGAGCCGCCGGGCCGCGGAGGTGCTGCCGGCCGAGATCGGCCGGGATATGAGTCGCTTCCCGAGTGCCAAGCACTTGGCGTCGTGGGCCGGCATCTGCCCCGGCAACTACGGGAGCGCAGGTCAGCGCAAGAGCGGCCGCTGGCTGCGCCACCTCTTCATTGAGGCGGCGCACGGGGCAGCCCATAGCAAGCGGACGTATCTCGGCGCGTTGTACAGCCAGCTGGCGGCCTGGCGGGGGACGAAGAAGGCACTGGTCGCAGTCAGACACACGATTCTGGTGATCGCCTGACACATCCTCACGCGCAAGGAGCCGTATCAAGATTGAGGCGCGCGCGACTTCGACCCACGGGACCGACAGAAGGTGCAGCGGCAGCTGGTAGTCGCCTGGAACAGCTCGGCTATTAGGTGAGCTTACAGCCGGCCTCTACGGCTACGGCCTCCATATTTCCAGAGTAGTATCTGAGCCATCCATGTGATCCGCCTCCGCCTCGCGGCGCGAAAGTTGACATCACCCATCGGCTGCATCGGCATCGATAAGCCGTCCAGCTCGATCCGTGTGATCCAGGCGTTATTCCAGATCGCTCGGATCGTTGAACAGCACGGGCAACCGAATGCTTCCGTGCCCTCGTTGAGGAAACCCTGGTGCACTGGGGTCGCCAGGATCGAGGGTTGAGGCGGTATCGTCTGGCGGGAAAATCACGAGCGATTCGAGGAACCGGATGACCCCGTCCTGCTTCCACGCCGGAAGCCTGGCAAAGGCATCCCGCTGCGCTTGGGCTTCCCCACCGTGGCGTAGAATCACTTCCCTCAGATTAATGCTTCGGCCATCGTGGCCATAAGGCGGCGTGTTGCCCACCCCCCACAGTGGCAAGGTCATGAACTGCGTCGTCATGGTGCCGTCAAAGTTCCGTTCGTGAAAGTTCGGTCCCAGATCGTGGCGCTTGAAGTCCGTGAAAATGTTTTCGACGAGGAAGGGCCCCCCCGACGGCAGCTTCGGTTCAAGAGTCCGGCGGCCCCGTTGGGTCACTTCTGTCTCTTGATAGCGGCCCGGCTTAAAGTAGTGGAGGAGATAAAACTCCATAAAATCGACCAGGCTCATGGGGATCTCGAAATCCGCCTCTCCGAACTCTGGTCGGGGGGCAGGTGGGGCTGGAAAGGTGTCGAGTGTCCCGTCAAGTACTAAACCGGATGGCGTTACAACACGGCCGGGTGGCGTTGCAGCTGCCGTTGCAAAATCGGGGTCCTCCGCGCCGTAATACGCCCGTAGTCGATGCCTTTGCTCGTTAACTTGAACAGTGGCCTTCAGCAGGCATTCCTGCTGGCCGATCAGTCGTCTACCTGGACTGGCCTTTATACAACTGTTCAACCGCCTGCACCAGACCGCACCCCACGTGCATACGCAAAAGCGTCAGCGACTCCAAAGCCAGCGTCAGCAAACCGATCAAACTAGGGATCTGGTCATCCCAGCCTATGGCCAATGAGAACTATGGTGGCAGTATTGCGGTCCAGCTGCGGGGATGCACTAGCCCTAGAATGGCTTTCAGTATTTGCTATTCCTGCAAAATACGTTCGGGCGGGAGACGTTGAACGCAGAAAAGTACATGCTATCTTCATCGGTGGGCTCCTTAGCCGTCACAGCATAGGGTAGCAGTACAGCCATCGAGGGTACGCGGGAGTATATTTAGGCTCATACCCGGCGTCAACACAAATTTTGTGGCACATATCGGTGGATCGACCTCGGAAAGCGAGCAACCGGTTGAGTTTGTATATGCCGAGGTTCTGCTCCTGCCCTTCCCGCTCCAGCGCCCAAAAGACGCCCCGACGACTCAGACAATCTGCATATACTCTCAGGAGTCCCGAGCTTCGCAAGGGCTATCCATGATGCGTCGCGCCGGTCCATGAAGCCCCAAGAAATTCGACGCTAAGCAGTTCACTACAGATAGATCTGGGGCGCGGTAAGATGCCGCGCAAGGTGGCAAGAGAACTGAGGCACAGTCGGCTATCTGCGCCACTCGTCAATCAGGTTAGCGACCAGTCCGCTCCACCCAGTCTGGTGGGAAGCCCCAAGCCCCCGGCCGGTCTCGCCATGAAAGTACTCGTAGAAGACGATATAGTCGCGCCAATGCGGATCCTCTTGGAACTTGCGCATGTTCCCGTAGATAGGTCGTTTGCCGGAGGCATCACGGGTGAACAGGCGAATAAGGGAGTATGCGAAGCCGCGCGCCATCTCATCGAGGGTCACCGGCTTGCCGCCGTTTGCTGCGCTTTCGACGGTAAACTCATCGCCGTAGGCTTTTCGCAGCTTCCGCAGTGATTCTATAAGTAGGAAGGACGTGGGAAACCACACGGGACCGCGCCAGTTCGAGTTGCCGCCTTTAAGCCGCTCAAGGGATTCCGCTGGCTCATAGCCCACGGGATAGTTCCCGAACCTGAAGGGGTGCTGTTCGTGGTATTTCGACAGGCTCCGCAAGCCGTAGTCGGAGTGGAACTCGCCGGGATCCCAGACACGCTTGAGCAATTCGCGCATCTGGTCAGGGTTCATGATGGCCAGGACATGCACCTGTTCACCCCTGCGTTCGAGAGTTGTCACGCACCGCTGCACGAGGTCCTGCCGATTATTAATGAACCAGTGCAGATTCGAGCGAAACTCCTGAAACGGTTTAATCCAGTTCTCCTCCAGCCGTTCAATCGCGTAGAGGGGAATTAGCCCGACCAGTGAGCGCAGACGGAACTTGTGAAACGCGCCATTTGGGTAGCGCAAGACATCATAGAAGAAACCATCCTCTTCGTCCCACAGCTGGTAGTTGTAACTGCCCATCTTCTTCATCGCCGCAGCGATGTATACATAATGCTGGAAGAACTTCGTTGCCGCCGACTCATAGACGTGGTTTTCCTTCGCGAGCTCGAGCGCAATGCGCATCATGTTCAGGCAGAACATGCCCATCCAGCCCGTTCCGTCGGACTGTTCCAGCTTCGCGCCCCCCGGCATCTCGTCGCTGCGGTCGATCACCGTGATATTGTCCAAGCCGAGGAAGCCACCCTCGAAGATGTTGTTACCCTCGCTGTCCACCCTGTTGACCCACCATGCGAAGTTGATGAGCAGCTTGTGAAAACATCGCTCGAGGAACGGGCGGTCGGCTTTGCCCGAGCGAATGCGATCCATGTTGTAAACGCGCCAGACGGCCCACGGATGTACCGGCGGGTTCAAGTCGGAAAACTCCCATTCATAAGCCGGAATCTGACCGTTGGGGTGCTGGAACTGTTCGAACAGGAAAAGCCAGAGTTGCTCCTTGGCGAACTCCGGGTCGATAAGTGCGAGCGTCACGGTGTGAAAAGCTAGGTCCCACGCGGCAAACCACGGATATTCCCATTTATCTGGCATCGAGAGTATGCGCATGGAGTCGAGGTGGCGCCAGTGAATGTTGCGGATACGGAGGTGCGACTCTGGGGGTGGACTGTTTGGGTTGTCGCCTTCGAGCCAGACGTGCACGTTGTACAGATAAATCTGCTTGTTCCAGAGCATCCCGGCGAATGCCTGCCGTTGAATACGGCGTTCGTCTTCAGTGGCGCCTGTGGGCTGGATACTGTCGTAGAACTCATCGACCTCTGCACGGCGCGTTGCGACGATTTCGTCTACATCGGCGAGCGGCTCCCCCAGCTGCCTATTCGATAGCCGCAGCCGGACGACGACCGACCTACTAGCCGGAACATTCAAGTTGACATAGTGAAAGCACGCTTTCGTTCCTACTTGTTCAGGGTTGACGCAGTCCTGTCTATTAATAATGTGCCGGTGGAAGGCATCTTTCACGAAGGGGCTGCGGCTCCGGGCCGATGCGCCAAAGACGCGCTCCGCATGGGTCTCATTGTTGGTGAAAAGCAGCTTCGCGTCCGGTTGGCCGTAGAGGTGTCGTGAACCCAGCTGGTACTCGAACGGCAGATGCCTCACAGGCCCTGCATTGGAATCGTCCGCTAGCAGGCTGATGTAGCCTGTGCCGTTCGGTCCGACGCAAACGCACGGCTCTGGCCTCGGCTCCCCTCCCCACGACCAAGTATTGCGGAACCAGAGATGCGGCAGAATGTGGATGGGGGCGTCCTCAGGACCACGATTGAACACTTCGATGCGAATGCACGTATCTTCGGGGCTGGCTTTCGCGTATTCGACGAAGACGTCGAAGTAGCGGTCTTCGTCGAATACTCCTGTGTCAAGCAACTCATATTCCGGTTCCATGGTCTGCCGGCGGCGGTTCTCCTCGATGAGTTTGACGTAGGGATACTCTGCCTGCGGATACTTGTAGAGGTACTTCATGTAAGAATGGGTCGGGGTTCCATCGAGGTAGAAGTAGTATTCTTTGACATCCTCACCGTGGTTGGCTTCCGAGGGAACTAGCCCGAACAGGCGTTCCTTGAGGATGGGGTCCCGCCCATTCCACAAGCCGAGCGCGAACACCAGCACCTGAAAACGGTCACACCACCCTGCGAGTCCATCCTCGCCCCAGCGGTAGGCTTTTGAACGGGCGAGATCATGCGGCAGGAAGTCCCATGCTGACCCGTGGGGGCTGTAATCCTCGCGGACCGTACCCCACGAACGCTCGCTGACATAGGGACCCCACCTCTGCCATGGACGTACGACGCCAGTAATAGGCGCTTGTAACCGTCGATGCTCCTCAGTTAGTTGTGTCGTCTTAGCTGCCATAGCCGACAGCCTTTCTTCATGCTTGATGGTTAACTAGTTGGCCACCCCCTCCGGCTGAAGAATACCATACTTTATCTTTCAATTGTATACTGTCAGACAATTGTACACTGTGAGAGGCGGCAGACCCATTAGTTCTCGCCACGGGACGCATCATCTTGACCGATGAGCCGACGCAGGCCACGCGGGTCCAGCACCTCGAACCCCTTAGGGCCGGTGCGGATGAGGCCCTGCGCTTCGAGCAACGCCATGGCACGGTGCACTTGCTCAGAGTCGGCCTGCACGCGGCGGGCCAGAGATTCGGCGTCGAGGCCGGTCGGGCCGGTAGCGTTCCCGCTGCCTGCGAGCAAAAGCTGGATGATAGGGTTGTATAACTCAGTTAAGACCAGCTCCACGATCCGCACGTCACTGGCGCGCAGCCGCGCCGTCAGCAAGCGCAACAACCGCAGCATGGCCTCCGGCGATGCGGCCAGGGCGGCAAGGAAGGCGTCCCGTGGTAAGTGGTCAGCCACAACCGGACTGAGCGCGACGACGGTGGCGCTGTGGTGGCCGCCGCCCAGGGCGGCCAGCTCCCCGATGGCCTCACCTGGTCCGGCCGTCCCCAGATAGATCTCCTGCCCGTCCGGCCCTCTGATCGAGATCGACGCGCTTCCAGTGCGGATCAAATACACGCCAGAAGCCGGTTGGTCTTCGTGGACTAGCACCTCACCGGGCAATAGGCGAACTGGGCGGGCGCTGTCGAGAAAGAGCGCCCGGGCGCGGGCGGGTAGGTCGCGAAAGAGGGCTGGCATCTGCTGGCCGGTCGAGAGGAGCCGCGGAGTCGGCAGCACCGGGCGCGCTGGCTGGGGGAGAGCCGAGTGGGCTAGCCAGGCCCTGAGGCGCGCTCGCAACATCGGGGCGGACCACGGGTGGAGAACAATGTCCGTGCCGAGGCCAAGCAGTCGCGCCGTGTCCGGGCCCGCCTCGCGGGCCGGGACAATGATCGGCAGGTCGCCCATGGGGCTAGCAGAGCGTAGCCGTTGGGCCAGCTCGACGGGGGAGCCCTCGTCCAGCCCCGGGGCCAGGATGAGCAGAGCCGGGTGTGCCCGAGCCAGCTCGTGACTCAGGCGGTCTACGGATCCGGCGGTGACAAAGTCATAGCCGTCCGGCTCCAGTGCCCGCCGCACCGCCGCCAGCTCCTCCTCGTCTCCCCCAGCTAACATGACGCGGCATCCGCGCGTGATAACCGGACAGGCGCCGGCCGCGGTACCCGGCAGGGTAATACCGGTTTCCGACAATTCGAGATCCAGCCCCTCGGCTGCCGCGATGACCTCCAGGTTGGAGCCCTGCTTGCGTGCCCGGCGGAGCATGCGCTGCGCTATGCGGCCCACCATTTTGTCCGTACGGGTTGGGTCGTGGTGAAATAGGACCAGGCGCTTGACGCCGGCCAGGATGGCCAGATCGGTGGCAAATTCTGCCGAGCTGTGGCCCCAGTTGCGCTTGGCAGAATACTCGGCATCGGTGTACTGCCCGTCGTGGATGAGCAGGTCGGCGCCGGCCAGCCACTCCATGTGGCGGCGATCGCCCGGATGGAGCAGCCGCTCAGCGGAACTCGCCTGCGGTCCTGCCCACCAGAACGGCTCGTGGTCAGTGGCATAGACGACGCTGATGCCTCCAGCTTCCAAGCGATAGCCCAGGCAGGGAGCAGTATGATTGAGATATTGCGTGTGGATAGTGATTCCGCCAATATGGAAGGTGCCCTCGCCGACTTCGTGAACGGCGATTTGCGACCTGAGCTCGCTCAGCCGAACCGGGAAATAGGTGTGCTGCATCTGCCCCGAGAGTGCCTCCTCCAGGGTGCGCTCCAGGCCGGGGGTGGCATAGACATTGAGGATGGTGCCGGGTAGATAGGCCGGGGCGAAGAACGGGAAACCCTGGATGTGGTCCCAGTGGGTGTGGGTCAGCAGCAGGTGGATCGTCGGCGGACCAGCGGCGAGCAGGGCGAGACCGAGCTCCCGCGCGCCAGTACCGCAGTCCAGCACCACGCAGGTACCATCGGCGGCGAGGACCTCTACACAGGAGGTGTTCCCACCGAATCGAGTGGTAGCCGGCCCCGGCGCTGGAACTGAGCCTCTTGTGCCCCAGAAGCGTACTCGCATCGCTGTCTTCTCATTCACTTATAGGTGCTCCCTTGTACCTTGCAGCAGGGGCCTCGTCAATAAGAAATCGAACCCTATTAGCTCGCTAAGGAGCGAATCTTCTATCCCCAAGCTTACGACAAGTCCCAGAGACCTGATAGGTGGGCGCATATACCTTCCTTTATCTATTATAGTAGAGGTGCCGTGATTTTGCCCATTGTATTAACGGAAGGCTCCGATGACGAGCCAGATGGGAATCGGGCTCTCCTGCATTGACAAGGCTCCCCCTCAACTGGTAGGAGAATTGGCTTATGCAGGGGATCGCCACAATACGAAGGTATTTACAGGATAGCTTTACAAAGCTTTACAAAATAGATCTTTTTTCCCTAAAATCGCTGATATTATCTAGCCTCACTCACATGGCACGGAGAGCGGGGTGGCCTGCCACCAATGTGCTTATCACAAGTTGTTTTAACTCCTATGTTCGCTGTTGCTGAGGAGTGTCCTGCTGCTTAGTGCTCTGCCGGCCGTCAGCCGGGTCGTGCTCACCTCCGCCATCACGGCCGATGGGACGCTAGGGACCACGGTGACCGAGACCAGAATGACCTATGCCATCAGTGGCGGGACGCGCAAAGAGAGCACTCTGCTTCATAGCTTTGGCCGGTTGAGTGTCTCCACTGCTATCGCCCGGATATGGTTATTGACCGTCTGACCTTGCAGGAGATCGCGGCGCTCACCTGCGCGGGGGACGGCGAGCCGAAGGCTTGACGGCTGCCGCGGCAGGTGAAGCAGCCTGGTTCGGCGGCGCGAAGCGCGATGCCGAATCAGGCTGCGAACGAAGTGAGCGCCGCGTTCTGGCGGACGTGCGGAGCATGTCCGCCAGAACCAGAGGGTATGCGAGAGTATGCCGGTGAAGTCAATGAACCTGGAGGAGGGCAACCTCTGGCAAGACTTTCACAATGATCGTCTGGGCATCCGATGCCCGACCCTGGGCCCAGGGGACGTCCAGCGGATCACCGAGCAGGCCCTGATGCGCCCCGCTCCGCAATGCTCTCCCCCGCGAGAGATTCTATTTCAGCTCCCTTCCTGCACGTGACGCGGACTCCTGCCAGCGGCTCGTCGGAACCCAAGGTCTTTAGGGCATTGCCGATTGAAAGGAGGGACTCATGGAACAGTATAATCTCATCGTCATCGGTGGTGGAACTGGCGGATTGACGGTTGCGGCCGTCGCTGCCCTCCTGGGTGCCAGGGTCGTGTTGCTGGAAAAACGCCGCATGGGAGGGGACTGCCTTAACTATGGCTGCGTGCCCTCAAAAGCCCTGCTGAAGGCCGCGAAGGTGGCAAACACTGTTCGGACGGCATCCGAGTATGGGCTCACAGGGATCCCTCCGGTGCCCCCCCAGGAGCTTAAGAGTGTAATGGACTATGTCCGCGGGGTTCAGGCTCGGATCGCCCCTCACGATTCGGTGGAGCGCTTCACAGACCTTGGTGTCGAGGTCTTCCTCAGCGGCGCCCGGTTGCGCTCCCCCCACGAGGTCGAGGTGATAGCGGACGGGCGAATTCTTTGGGGGCGCCACATTGTGCTCGCCGCCGGCTCCCGACCGCGCATCCCCGACATTCGCGGGCTGGAAGAGGTCGGATTTCTGACCAATGAGACCATTTTCGATTGTGATACCCTGCCTGAGAGCCTCCTCGTGATCGGCGGGGGACCGATTGGGACGGAGCTCGGCCAGGCATTTTCGCGTCTAGGCTCTCGGGTGACCATCGCCTCGTCCTCACACCATATCCTTCCGCGCGAGGACATGGACATAGCAGAGGTGTTGGCCCGGCAGCTCCGGCAGGAGGGCATCTCGCTCTGGGATCGCTCGCGCGTCGTCTGGGCCGCGCGCCAGAACGAGAAGAAGCAGCTTGGTGTCCAGACCCCCGAGGGCGAGCGCAGCATAGTCGTCGACGAGATTCTGATCGCGGCAGGGCGCCAGCCAAATACCGAGGGGCTTGGGCTGGACGAGGTTGGGGTCGCGTTCGACGAGCGCGGTGTGCGCATCAATAGCCGTTGCCGTACGAACGTCCCCTCGATTTGGGCGGTGGGTGATGTCGCGGGCCCTCCCTTTTTCTCACATTGGGCAAGCCATCAGGCTCGAGTAGTGGCGCGCAATACCCTCTTTCCCGGCTCGTCATCCTGCGATGATGACACGCTGCCGTGGACCACATTCACACAACCGGAGGTCGCTCGAGTGGGATTGTCAGAAGCGGAGGCACAAGCGCGCAGCATCCCGTATCATGTCTTCACTTCGCTCTTCAGCGAGAATGACCGGGCGATCTGTGACGGCGAGGGAGCGGGATTCGCCAAGGTCCTCACCCGGAAAGGCACCGGGAAGATCCTCGGGGCAGCGATTGTCCATATGCACGCTGGAGAACTGCTCGCGGAGCTCACCGTAGCGAAGAAGTATGGACTGTCTCCCGCAAAACTGTCCAGTGCCATGCATGTCTATCCCACCCTGTCCGACGTCCACCGGGCCCTGGGGGATGCCTACTTGTTGGAGAAGATCACACCCCGGCTTCGGAGTATTCTGACGTGGGTCTTCGCCTGGGTGAGACGCGGTAACCATTAAGAACAGGGAAAGCCATGGCTCTGCATCGGACCTCTCCGGATCGCCGGGGCGCGGAGGAGAAAGTCCTCCCTGGCTGATGGGTATGCCGCCAGAGCATAGAACTGTTCGGCCAGTGTGTGTGCAATGGATAGTGTCAGCTGCCCCTTCTTGAGAATAGGCATGACCTTGCTAACTCAAGTGCATACTTGAGACCCAACAGAACCCCCATACAGACTCTTCACCCTGTCAATCTGCGATAATATGTACGTTTTTTGAAAATGACTTGACACCCTGCCCAGTAGCTGATAGAGGGACAACTATTTCTAACCTATATTTTACGCGAGCTGTTCCCTCCCCATGGCCTCCAGCAGAAGGGGCTCGGACCACGAGGGACACTACTACAGGGCAATGGCGTGTATGACTTTTCGTGGTCTGGGCGAATCTGGAGGATCAGCCCTATGCGCACCATTGACCCCCGGATAGCACCCGGTCGAAGAGGTAAGTGGCATTCGGCATAAGCGAGAATGGGGGAACCTTCGCCCAAGGTCTGTTGGAGGCCATCATTATTCGGAACAAATCTGCCATAGGGGTTCTTGGGACCTGGGTTGCTGCTGGCAGTACCTCAGCGGCGGTAGTGTCTCAGATTTGTTGACATGGGTTTTAGATCGGAAGCGCGAATTCATAGCGATTCATGAAGAGTCCAAGGACGATATCATGCATCATGATTGATTTCGAGAAACAGATCGTCTTCCGCGCTAACCGCTTGATGCGGGTTCGCAAGGTGAGATGCTTGCGCTCGATCTTTTGTGTGTGCTGCTTGCCGATGGCATGGGTCTTCAGACTCAGATGCCGTTGATACACGCCGGCATGATCGGTGTAAAATCGTGAGATGCCAAAGGGCTGGAACAATGTCTGCAACTGTAAGAAGACGTCATCCTCACGGATGCCACACACATATGCCAAGACGACCCCGCTCTGATGATCAATGGCATGCCATCACCATCGTTGCTGCTCCTTTTTTTTCACAAAACTCCACATTTCATCGACCTCTGATTCGTCCACCTGATGAATCTCGACTTCTACATCTTCAGAGTGGCAAGACAGATACATGTTTGGATTGACGGCTTGCAGTGCTGGCTCTTTTTTTTTAATTCTTGCATGACGGTGGTCGGACTGACATACAATACCCGTGTGATATCGCGAATGCCACTTGCATTGAGACTCCTATCGATAATTTGTCGTTTCACCGATGGTAGGCGCCCTTGGTACACATACTCACGTATACATTTCACACCCGGACAAGTCGCATTCTGACAGCGAAAGCGTTGCTTACCATCAGACGTTTTCCCATGTTTCACCACATCCGTGCCCTGACAGGCGGGACAGTGAATCGGTTCGACGACCATCACACGCGTTCCTTTCCTGAACTATACGGGCATGACGCAGCTTCACCACTCGTCTTGAGATACCATAGAGGGGCAAGAAAATCAACAAATCTGGGACACTACCCAGTGGTGGCCACGGGGGCGACATCGAGGTGCGGGTGGACACGCTCACGCTCACCGGGGGGGCCCGCATCAGCAGCACGACCCAGGGGCCGGGCCGGGACGGTGACCGTGGTGGCGACAGAGGCCATCACGCTCGCGGGGCGGAGACCAGATGGTAGTCCGAGTGGGCTCTCCAGTAGTACCATGGGGGAGGGGCAGGGCGGAGATGTGCGGCTCACGGCCAGACGGCTCCTCCTAGAAGATGGGGGCACCATCTAGGCGAATAGCTCGGGCGCCGGGGCGGCTGGGTCGCTCCTGCTCCAGGTGGGTGAGACCTTCCAGGGTCGACATGGGCTGGTGACTATGACCTCGACGCAGGCCGGAGGAGGAGCGATCGCGGTGCGCGTGGGTTCGCTGCTGGATGTGCGGGAGAGCGAGCTGACCACCACTGTGCAAGGTGGAGGGGGAGATGCCGGCAATATCACGCTCGAGGCTCCGTCCATCATTGCCAATCACAGTCG
>Ga0137403_10007351_pt1 | contig 12445 bp, 12 predicted proteins | sample CZOMad2_1_16fung_FD_122057 | JGI IMG/M metagenome (GOLD analysis project Ga0137403, IMG submission 122057) | Vadose zone soil fungal communities from Angelo Coast Range Reserve, California, USA - CZOMad2_1_16fungal (Hybrid Assembly) | ecosystem: Environmental > Terrestrial > Soil > Vadose zone...
GAGAGCCCGACCGCGCCATCGCCGCTTTACAGAAACTACTTCGATACCGTACGCCGGTTCACTGAGACAATTATGCCGCTCACTCCCGCGCTGCTCCGGCTCGATCCGATGTTCGATCCGCTTCGAAAAGATCCGCGGTTTCAAAACTCGTCTCTGAGTCCGCGCCGAAGACTGCTACCAAATAGGAGTGATATTTTCCGGCGTGCAATAGCGGATCAGCCGGCGACGGGATCGATCACCTTTAGAAAAGGAAACCGATGGAAATCGGTGTCGCGCGTGTAGATCTCTCGAATTCCGTGCTCGCGCATCAGCACCGCCGTGTGGACATCGTGTAGAATGTTGCCGCGCAAATGTCGCAATTCAGCAACGAATTCGCCCAGTAAAGCCGTGTGCCGCGCAGTTGGCAAGAGCACCGCAGCGCCCGGCGAATCGAAAATTGATTCAAGAAATTGCCATCCTTGCTCTAGCTTCCAGGGTCGACGAAAAATCCGCGGATGCGTGCAGAGGCGGAGAAATTCATAGCAGATATTCCAAGACACATACCAGGGTGCTGTTTGCGCGCGCCAAGCCTCCAGCCGGCGACGACAGGGATGATGAAGGTCTGAATCCGGATCGGCAGCATAAACAAGGACGTTCGTATCTACGACAAACATTAACGCCGTCCTTCCATAGCGTCGTACAATGCGTCACGATCGGCGATATCGACGAGGTGACCTCCGCTGCGAAAGCGGGGAAGGGGCCGAAGTTTCGCTTTCGATTTGCGGCCACCGGGCTGAAGCAGTAAACGCAGGGCTGCTTCTACGAGCTCGGACATGGTTTTACCTTGTCGGGCGGCTTCCCTGCGAAGTCGATTCATGACCGTATCATCGATATTCAGCGTCGTTTTCATATGGAAATCCATACAGACCATATGGCTATATGTCAACTTAAGGTGAATAAGCCGAAACACGGCGCTCCTCTTGTGGGTAACTGTCGATCTTATCCGCTCGACGCGCAGCCCAAAATGTGAATGATCGCTTCAGGCACGCTCGCAAACGTGCATCGGAACATGTCCGCGGAAGTTAAGAAAGAAATTCAGCTGGAGATTGCGCATGTCCTGTTCATCGACATCGTTGGTTACTCGAAGCTTTCCATTAACGAGCAGCGCGCGACGATCGATGAGCTAAACGAGGTGGTTCGCACTTCAGAGCAGTTTCAAAAAGCTGAAGCAGCAGATCGTTTGATCAAGATCGCAACCGGGGACGGCATGGCGCTGGTCTTTTACACCAGTCCCGAAGCACCTGTACAATTCCGCTATCGAAATCAGCCGTGCGCTTAAGGAACATCCTCGCCTGCAACTTCGCATGGGAATACACAGTGGCCCAGTTAGCGGCGTGATCGACGTGACCGGTCGTGCGAATCTCGCTGGCGTCGGTTTGAACATGGCGAACCGAGTGATGAGCTGTGGCGATGCCGGGCACATTCTCGTCTCCAAACGCATCGCCGAAGACTTAGGCGAATACGAACACTGGCGACCGTTTCTGCACGACCTGGGCGCGTGCGAAGTGAAACACGGTGTGCGCATCGGCGTCGTCAGTCTTTACAACAACGGAGTTGGTAATCCGCAGCTGCCAAAAAAGTTCCAAGCGCTGAAGCAACGTCGTACCCGCGTTCGCTGGGCGGAAGCGACAATCCCGCACTGCTCGTGCTCGGCGCGGTTGTGGCAGCATTCATTTTCGTTTCGCGCAGACCGGTGCGATCGACGGTGGCTGCTCCCGAGAAAAGTATCGCCGTGCTGCCGTTCGAAAATTTGAGCGAAGACAAAGCCAACGCCTATTTCGCTACCGGGATTCAGGACGAAATCCTGACGCGGCTGGCGAAAATCGCCGCGCTGAAAGTCATCGCGCACACTTCGACACGGCAATATGCTTCGCGGCCGGGCAATCTGTCTGAAATCGCTCGTCAACTTGGTGTAACAAACATTTTGGAAGGCAGCGTGCAGAAAGCAGCTGATCAGGTGCACATCAACGCGCAGCTCATCCGCGCAGCAACCGGCGAACATCTTTGGGCCGAGAGTTACGACAGGAAGCTGGACAAAATCTTCGATGTCGAGCGGGAGGTCGCGACCGCTGTTTCTGAAGCGCTCAAGACAAGACTTACCAGCGCTGAACAACAGGCGCTTGAACGAAAACCAACGAACAGTCCGTCAGCGTACGAGGCCTATTTGCGCGGCTTGGCGTATGCTCTTCGTCCTGGGTACGAACGTGATACTCTCGCTGCAGTTGAACACTTCAGCGCGGCGGTAAAGTTGGATCCAGACTTTGCGCTTGCGTGGGCTTGGCTCGCGCGAGTAAGCGCTCAGGGATACTTTAATTCAGCAGGCAGTGACGTTGCAGCGCTGCGTGAAACTGCGAAGCGTGCTGTGACTAAGCTCACTCAGCTGCAAACAAATGTTGCAGAAGCATCTCTCGCGGAAGGTTATTTCCATTACTACTGCGAAGGAAACTATGACGCTGCGATCGCTTCTTTCGAAAAAGCAAGGCAATTAGCCCCCAAGGCGAGTGAAGCGCTTCAAGCTCTCGCGCTTGTTACTCGCCGGAAAGGCGAGTGGCAGCGGAGCCTGGAATATTTTCGGCAGGCTATCGGGCTCGATCCGCGGAACATCTCGCTCTTAAGCTCGAATGCGCAGGTCTGTTCGGAGCTGCGCGAGTATTCACTCGCACTGAAAATCTATGATCGGATACTCGAAATAACTCCCGACGACGCCGAAGCCATCGTAAATAAAGCGGAGATTTATCAATCGCAGGGTAATCTTTCGCAGGCAGCGGCACTATTGGTGCACGTGCCCTCTGACCCAACTTCTGAAATGTTCTCGACGCAGGTAAAACAGAAGATATTTGAGCGCCGCTTCGCCGATGCTATTGCAATGGTCAATAATGTTCTTGGAAGGCGCGATCCATCTTTGCGCGACTGGGAAAAGGCATATTATTGGTCGACTCTTGCTGATCTACAGCAATTCTCTGGAGATACCGCCGCTGCGCAGATTACGTGGCAGCGAGTAAAGAATGAAATCGAGAGCTTGCCCCGTACTCAGGGAAGAGAGGTTGTTGTGTACGCTGTGGCGGCGGCATACGCAGCGCTTGGTGACAAAGCTAAAGCAATAGCAATCGTTGATGAGCAGGCCGCGCAAGAAGCTAACGATCCACTGCGCGCAGCCTTATTCGCAGAAATAAAAGGTCGAATCGCTGTCTACGCTGGCGACAAAAATTCTGCGATCGAGCAGCTCTCGGTTGGTGCACGAACTCCCGGTATAAGTATAAGTTACGGCGATCTCAAATTCGATCCGATCTGGGATTCATTACGTGGCGACCCACGCTTCGAGAAAATCGTCGCGTCACTCGCGCCGAAGTAGCAATGGGTGCCCGGATCAAAAAAGAAATTCAGCTGGAGATTGCGAATATTCTGTTCATCGACATCGTTGGCTACTCGAAGCTTTCAATTAACGAGCAGAACGCAGTTATAGATGAACTGACCCAAAGCGTTCGCGCGACGGAGCAATTTAAGAAAGCGGACGCGTCAGAAAGGCTCATAAAAATCGCGACGGGCGATGGCATGGCGCTGGTCTTTTACACGAGTCCGGAAGCGCCGGTCCGCTGCGCCATGGAAATTAGCCGAGCATTGAAAGATCACTCGCCATTGCGGCTGCGCATGGGCATACACAGCGGCCCGGTCAGCGGCATGATCGATGTGACTGGCCGCACCAATCTCGCTGGCGCCGGTCTGAATGTGGCGCAGCGGGTGATGAATTGCGGCGACGCCGGCCACATTCTTCTTTCCAAACATGTAGCTGATGATTTGGCAGAGTTCGAGGAATGGAAACCGCTGCTGCACGAGCTAGGTGCGTGCGAGGTGAAGCATAGCGTCAAAATCTCGATTGTGAATTTGTGCGGCGACGGTGTGGGTAACCACGCGCTCCCCGAAACATTCGAGCGTACGAAACGGCGACATGCGCGCCGCTGGACAATTGCGGTGGCAGGCGCAGTAGTTGCCACGGCCGCAATTATTGCTGCCACGGCTTGGTTCTCACGCGCTCGGATGGGGGCGTCGGGCTTCGGTACACCGGAAAAAAGCATTGCCGTTCTGCCGTTCGAAAATTTGAGCGAAGATAAAGCCAACGCCTATTTCGCCATCGGTATTCAGGACGAGATCCTGACTCCGCTGGCGAAAATCGCCGCGCTGAAAGTCATCTCGCACAATTCGACACAACAGTATGCCGCACGCCCCGGAAACTTATCCGAAATCACGCGTCAGCTCGGCGTGGCGAATATCCTGGAAGGCAGCGTCCAAAAAGCGGCCGACAAGGTGCACATCAACGCGCAGCTTATTCGCGCAGCGACGGGCGAACATCTTTGGGCCGAAAGTTACGATCGCAAACTGGAAAATATTTTTGGCGTTGAGGCCGAAGTCGCGACGGCTGTAACTGAAGCATTGAAAGCAAAGCTCACCGGCGCTGAGCAGAAAGCAATCGAGCAAAAGCCAACAGAAAATCTGGAAGCATACGACGCTTATCTGCGCGGAATTGCGCTATGGCGTGATGACAATTTCCTTAACCGGTTAAAGTCGAACCAGCCATTAGAAGAGGCTGTTCGTCTTGATCCGAATTTTGCAATCGCGTGGGCGATGCTAGCCCGAGTGAATTCCCTTGCTTATTCGGGCACAGCGACAGCGGACCGGCGCGCCGCTGCGCAGGCGTCCCTCGACAATGCGCTGAGGCTGAAGCCGGATCTACCAGAAGCGCAACTCGCGCAAGGGTTTTATCAGGACTGGGTTCTGCGCGATTACGAAAGCGCGCGGCGCACTTTCGAACAACTGCGAACGAGCCTACCGAATAGCGCTGACGCTCTGGAGGGACTTGGAATTGTTAACACCAGCCTCGGGCGATGGGACGAAGCTCGCCTTCTTTTCGATAAGGCTGTAGCGCTGAATCCACGTGATCGAATACTGCGATGGTTCGTCGCGTGGATACGCCAGGCGACACGCGATTTTCCGGGAGCACTGCGATCTTATGATGAAAGACTGAACATCTGGCCAGACAACCAGAACTTAATTGAAGGTAAAGCGAGCGTTTACCAAGCGCTGGGTAAACTTGATGACGCAGATGCACTATTGCAAAAACTTCATCCAACAACGGGGACGTTCCCCGACGGCATCTGCGACCAAGCAATTCTGCGCCGGCGCTATAGTGATGCGATAGATCTTTTGCAAAACTGGTTGGAGCAATCCGGCTCGCTTCCAGCGCGGGAGCGCATTGCTTATTTGATATTGTTGGGTGACCTACAACGCCTGTCGGGAAACACAGCCGCCGCGACGATAACCTACTCCCAAGCTCGCGATGAGCTTGAGAAGGCGTTGAAAGACCAACCACCAAATGCCTTTTGGATTTATGCGCGGCTGGCCGTGGCCCAAGCGGGGCTTGGGGATAGCAAACGCGCTCTGGAATTGAATGACCGTGCTCTAAGCCTTGGCGCGGCGTTAAGGAACGGCCCTGTCGTGGCGCATTGTGAAGAAAGGCGCGCACGGATCGCAGCACGCTTTGGGATGAAGGACGTCGCAATTCCCGCTTTAGAACACCTGTTAAAGATTCCATACGACCAGCCGCTAACTCCAGCATTATTGCGACTCGATCCGGATTTCGATCCGTTGCGCGGCGATCCGCGATTCGAGAAACTTGCGCATTCGGACGCTCTGAAATAAACCTGTAGAGGCAGCCGTGTCGGCTGCGCATGTCGGTTTAGCAGGCGGCACGCCTGCCGCTACAGTAGCGCGTATCTCTAGTGCGCAACCTTGCGACGGGCTGCTGTCGATCTTATATTTAGGACGCGCATTCAGCGCGAGAGAGTTAGGAGGTCATTATGCCAACGACAATTGCTGCTCCAAAAAAGAAAATGGCTCCGGCGGTCCATGAAGATTTTTTACCGCTCGAAGGGACAGATCACATTGAATTTTACGTTGGTAACGCCAAACAGGCGGCGCATTTTTATCAAAGCGCGCTCGGTTTTCAGCCACTGGCCTATAGTGGACCGGAAACTGGCGTGCGAGATCGCGCCAGCTATGTCGTGCGGCAGAACAAGATCACGTTTGTTCTGACCACGCCGATTCGGACGAAACATCCAATCGCCGATCACATTCTCAAACATGGCGACGGCGTGAAAGTGATCGCGTTAAAAGTAAAAGACGCGACCTCCGCCTGGAAAGAAACGACGAAGCGCGGGGGCAAAAGTCACTTGGAGCCGAAAACACTAAAAGACGAGCACGGCAAAATCGTCCTTAGCGGCATCCATACTTATGGCGAAGTCGTGCACGTGTTTGTCGAGCGCGATGATTACACCGGTCCGTTCATGCCGGGTTTTGTGAAATGGGATCCACCGTTCCGCGCGCCCGAGACAGGATTGCAGCATGTTGATCATTGCGTCGGCAACGTCGGATGGAACCAGATGAACCCGTGGGTAAAATTTTACGAAGACGTTATGGGTTTTCGGAACATTCTCACCTTTGATGACAAAGACATTTCAACGGAATACTCGGCCTTGATGAGCAAAGTGATGAGCAACGGAAACGGGTTCGTGAAATTTCCCATCAACGAGCCGGCCGAAGGCAAGAAGAAATCGCAGGTGGAGGAATACCTCGACTTCTATGATGGCGAAGGCGTCCAGCACATCGCGATGGGCACCAACAACATCATCGAGACGGTGACCGACCTGCAGCAGCGCGGTCTAGAGTTCCTAAGGGTGCCTTCGACTTATTACGACACGTTGCTCGATCGTGTTGGTCAGATCGACGAAGAACTCAATGCCTTAAAGCGACTTGGGATTTTGGTCGATCGCGATGATGAAGGTTATCTGCTGCAGATCTTCACAAAACCGGTGGAGGACCGGCCGACACTCTTTTTCGAGATTATTCAGCGCAAAGGCGCGAAGAGTTTCGGCAAAGGTAATTTCAAAGCGCTCTTCGAAGCCATCGAACGCGAACAGGCCGCGAGAGGCAATTTGTAACGAATGAACAATCAGAAGAGTTTACCCGTCACCTCAGTCCTCTCCCCTTCGAGGGGAGAAGCGATGGCACGCAACAGCGTGGTGATCAGACGCGAGTGGGCGCGAGTGGGTCGCCTCTCCTCAACAAAGAGGAGAGGGGGAGGGTGAGGAGTTGATCGTTTTCCCCTAGCAAATAAGAGGAGGATTCGAGAATGCCGTATTACCAAAGACTGGGAGAAATCCCGAGGAAGCACCACATCTGGTTTCATCGGAATGGGCAGGGGCCGACTTACAAAAACGAAGGCATCGCTTATGAGCACGTGTTCACCACACAAGGTTTCGATGAGGCGTACTCGATCATGTATCACCTGCGTCCGCCCACGCGCGTGCGCAACGTCGAGTTGATCAAGAATTGGGAACCGAAGAAAGTGACTGACAGTCCGTTGCGGCATCATCACTTAAAGACAGCCAATATTCCGCGACGCGGCGACGTCTACACCGGGCGTATCCCGATGTTGTTTAACCAGGACGTGATTGCCTATCGGGCGAGACCGGCAAAGGCGTACGATAAATTTGAATATTATAAAAACGGCGGCGCGGATGAGATCATTTTCGTTTTCCACGGCAGTGGCGTGATGGAATCTGTTTTCGGCAAGCTGCCTTATCGCGCTGAAGATTACATTGTCATTCCACGCGGCATCACGTATCGGCTCGTGCCGGACAAGGTTGAAGAGGAAGATTATCTCATTCTCGAATCAGTCGGCCCCGTTCGGATTCCGCAACGCTACCTAAATCATGAGGGCCAAATCAAAATGGGCGCGCCCTATTCGGAGCGCGATCTTCATGCTCCTTGCGAGATAATTACGATCGACAAAGAGGAAGATGTCGATGTTCTGGTAAAAGACGGAGCGCGGCTCACGCGCGTGACGCTGGCTCATCATCCCTTCGATGCGGTTGGGTGGGATGGTTATCTCTATCCGTTTACGTTTAACGCGCAGGATTTTGAACCGATCACCGGCACTCTTCATCAACCGCCTCCGATTCATCAGACGTTTGAGATTCGCGGTTACGTGGTGTGCACGTTTGCTCCGCGAATGCTCGATACGCATCCTGAGGCCGTGAAAATCCCATGGGTGCACGACAACGTAGAAGCTGACGAAGTTCTCTTTTATGTTCGCGGGAATTTCGGTTCGCGTCGCGGGATTGAGAGCGGTTCAATTACGTTGCATCCGCGCGGGATTCCGCACGGCCCACACCCGGGCACAATCATGGCAAGCAAGAGCGCAACACGAACCGAAGAGCTAGCCGTGATGTTCGACACGCAACACACACTCGAGCTCACTGAGGACTCGCTGGCGCTTGACGATCCGAAATATCCTCAAAGCTGGCTCGAGTAGGCGAAAACTCCGCTGTCTCTAGTGATTCGACATCCTGGCTGGGCGCGGCTTGTGACGCCGCCTAGTCGAGCTAAGTTAGTTCAATGCGGGACGGAAATTCCGAAACCGAAACTGAATTGCAAGCGGCTGAACGCCGCATCAGCAAAATTGCGCGCTGCGGCGCCGCTCGCGTGGCAAGCATGGAGCAATCGTTTCTCGCCTTGCTCGAAGCCATTGGCGAAGACCCAAAACGCGAGGGTTTGCTTAGAACACCGGGACGAGCCGCGCGCGCTTTCGAATTTTTGACCGCTGGTTACAGGCAGAGCTTGGACGAACTAGTCAACAAGGCGCTTTTTGATTCGGAAGCTAGCGAGATCATTCTCGTCAAAGACATCGAGCTGTATTCGTTATGTGAGCACCATCTGATTCCTTTTATCGGCAAAGCGCACGTTGCGTATATACCGAACGGCAAGGTCGTTGGTCTGTCTAAGACGGCGCGGATCGTCGATATGTTCGCCCGGCGGCTCCAGATTCAGGAGAACCTGACGATGCAAATCGCTGACGCGTTAATGAAGGCGCTGCATCCGCGTGGCGTTGGCGTCGTGATCGAAGCCAAACATTTGTGCATGATGATGCGTGGCGTCGAAAAGCAAAACTCTGCCATGAAGACATCATGCTTGCTCGGTGTCTTTAAGGAGGATGCGCGAACGCGATCCGAGTTTCTCTCGCTGTTAAAAGACTAGGAAGATAGCCTTCCAGGCTGTCTCGGCAGACAGGCATCTTGCCTGTCGCTTTAAGTATTCGGCAGGGCTTGCAACCTGCGGACCGACTCGGCCAAGCTGCCTGACCTGATCTTCCCAGGTTTTCTCAGGTCACCCAGCGGTTCACCCGCGCGCAAATTGCTGGCTCAATCGACCCAGTGCAAGAGCGGCAAGCAACAGCCCGAAGTCGCGCAGCGCAATATCGAAGTACCCGGGGATCAACAACAGGTTTATTATGATCACAGCGAGCCAGGCGGCGACAACGTAAGCGAAGATCCGCGGTTTAATCGCAACTCCAATTCCAGCCACAATCTCAATCACGCCAACAACAAGCATCAGCGTGTGCGGCTTTATGGGCGAAACATTTGCTACCACCGCAGGAAGGTACTGGTCCCAATTGACGAGCAAGTGCAGAAACTTGTCCAACCCGGCGACGATCGGGGCAATGACGAACCCAAAATGAAGGATCCGGTATGCCTGATAGGCTGGAGAAGACGCGATGTTGTCGGTCGTCGTGTTAGCTGCGCCACGTAATTGATCAATGGTTGTGTTCATAAGGAAGCCTTTTTTCATCTCGGTCTAATAAGTCAATATATTATTTGACTATTTAGTCCTTATTGCGGATACGAAAGTCACGCGATTCTTGGACGTGTTTTGCTCGCAAAGCGAGTTTACTTTACCTCAAACTGGCAGGAAGGCGTTGGGCCTCGGACGCAATGTTGTTTTACAGGTGACCCGATCAACTCGGTCAGCAACGATTCCGCCAGAAGACATGCTTCGGGATGGTTTGCTGTTGCTGCGGCGATTGGACAGCCGTTCCCGTAGATGAAGTGCTTTCCATCTTCTTCCTTAAAACTAGCCGCGCCACCCAGCTCTTTGAGAATGGCGAGTGCAGCATCAATTCTCTGCTGTCGCGTTTTGCCACGCAACTCAGGCAGATGTTCGTTAGCCACGATTCGGCCCGCGGTCCGCATTCCGGCGCGCAAATTTCTCGGCTTGATCTGCCTTGAAAATATCGACATGAGAAGCGAAACCAATCGCCCGTATGCCTTGGGAAACAACTGTTCGGCTTCCGGGCCGAGAGCATATGTGGTGTGGGGTTTTCGAAAGCCAGGCTTCATGCCGGAATGGATTACAAGTCTGTCGCGCTCCAGGCTGGCGAGGTGCGCCCGCACCGCGTTGTCGGTAAGACGCAACTCTTCTGCGAGTTCGTTCACCGTCCGCTCTCTTGTCCGCAGGAGGTCGAGGATTTTCCCCCGCGTGCTTTTGAACAACCGCTCCCGCCAGCCTATATGTTTCATTCACCAAAAGATCATGAGGATTCCGAGTAAATCAACAGAATATTTGACTAATTCCCGCTCGTGCCATATCCCGTTCGGTCACCTATTAGCTGAGGCGGTGATGACGTTATGCTTCTGACAGTCAGTAAGCGCCTGGAATTCTCTGCCTCCCGGCGTTTGCACGTTAGCGATTGGAGTAATGCTGAAAACCTGAGCGCTTTCGGCCCGGAAACGAACGCGCGTTACGGGAGCGGTCGCAATTACGTCGCCTACTTCATCTTCATCGGTCCGGTGGATCCAACGACAGGGATGCTGATTAACATTAGTGAAATCAAAGAGCGCGCGGGTAAAATTGTCCGCGAGCGCTTCGATCACAAGTTTCTCAACGAGGATAATGCTTCTTTCTGTGATCTTTCGCCGACTGCCGAGAGCATTGCGCGGCAACTCTACATAGATGTGGCGCAGGTGTTCTCTGACGTCGAAGCAAGACTGTGCGCTTGTCACGTGACCGAGTCGCCCGAGAGGAGCGCCACATTTTATTTTACTGGCGCTGGCGAGGCGAATTACTGGTTCGAATTCTCGGCGGCCCGCAGAACAATATCGCCTCATCTAAGCGCCGATGAAAATGCGCGCTTGTTTGGACCGGCAACTACACTGCACGGTCACAATTACCGCTGCCGTCTCACGTTTCGACAGGAACAGTTTCACGGCAAAGAGCCGCTGGTTCGCTACGATTCAATCGAGACTTGTATCCGCGGATTGCGCACCGAACTCGATCATCACTATCTGAACGAAGAGGTCGTCGGGTTGAGAGAACGTCCCATTACAACCGAAAGTCTGGCCGGATACATCTACGAACGCGCGAACACAATGATTCCGCTGCACCGCGTTCGTTTGCATGAGCGCGAAGATTTTTTTGCGGAAGCGTGGAGAAACAATACGATTTTTCTGGGATTGCAGGTGCCGTTCCACGCGGCGCATCGATTGCATACCGCCGCGTTCTCCGAAAGCGAAAACGCAAACCTGTATGGCAAATGCAACAATCCCCGTGGCCACGGGCACCGCTATCTAACGGAAACAACCATCGGAGGTGAGTACAATGCGCGCAGCGGAACGCTCTACGACTTTGTCGCATTTCGGAAAGCAATCGAAGAATCGCTTGAGCCATGGCGAAATCGGCATCTGGATCTGGAAACGGAAGATTTTCGAAACGCCCCTTCAACCGGAGAAAACATCGTCCGCACACTTTGGCCAAAGATCGATAATCGTTTTAACCAACAGCTTGTTCGATTGCGTTTATGGGAAACAGCGAACAACCGGTTTACGCTGCGCAGGACTTAAATATAGCGGCGCTCTGTGAACGCCGAAAATCAAGTGGTCGGCGGTCACAGACCGCCGCTACAGTAATTGCGAATGAAACGCTTCCTCATCACAGGCGCTAGCCGCGGAATCGGCCGAGCGATTGCCGAGAAGCTCGCCGCAGACGATACGGTACTGCTCTTGCACGGGCGCGATACGGTTGCACTGGCGCAAACGCGCAAGGCCGTCGAGCCACGGTGCGCGAAAGTGGTTCTCCTGGTTCACGACTTAGCCAAACGGTCAGGCGTCTCCGACCTGATCGCCCAAGTAGGCAATGCACCAATCGATTTGCTGGTGAACAATGCCGGGGTCGCGGTTGTAAAACCATTCACAGAAATTACGACAATCGAATGGGAGCAAACCGTCGGCGTGAATATCACCGCGCCATTCATGATGACGCAGCATTTCGCTCCGCGAATGTCGCCAGGTTCAACCGTTGTGAATATCCTTTCCATCGCCGCCAGGAGCGGCTTCGCGAACTGGAGCGCGTACTGCATGAGCAAGTTTGCGCTCGAAGGATTTTCGCAGTGTGTCCGCGAAGAATTACGCGACCGCAAAATTCGGGTGCTGAACGTCTATCCTGCGGCGACCGACACCAACATCTGGAACGATATCGAAGGCAATTGGCCGCGCGGCAAAATGATCTCCCCGAAAGATGT
>Ga0137403_10007352_pt1 | contig 12445 bp, 10 predicted proteins | sample CZOMad2_1_16fung_FD_122057 | JGI IMG/M metagenome (GOLD analysis project Ga0137403, IMG submission 122057) | Vadose zone soil fungal communities from Angelo Coast Range Reserve, California, USA - CZOMad2_1_16fungal (Hybrid Assembly) | ecosystem: Environmental > Terrestrial > Soil > Vadose zone...
CAGGGAAATTCAATACTCTTCATAGATCCCCTTTATCAGTTTGTCGGCAAACACGCTGAGCAGACCGTTTCGGAGACGCTGACTGAAGCGACCGCGGGCGGCAAAGTGCGTCTTATTGGCGCGACCTCGCGCGGCGCTTACGACGAATACATCGCCGGTGATGCGATGCTTGACAGTCTCTTCCAGCGGGTTAACCTCGACGACTTCAAATCCGCGGAGACAAGTGAAAACCAGGATGCCAACCAGGGTAGTAACGATTTCAAGGGTGAAAAGATATCTGACGACTTACGTGAGCTGATGCAAAGCGGACGTCGCGGCAAGGATCGCGTCAGTGTCATTGTGCAGGTTGACGATGTAAGAAGCGGCCAGCTAAATGACTTGTTCAAGCGTTACGGAGTCGAAGTTAATGCCACGATGCCTGGGTTCGGCACGCTTACAGTGGAAGTGCCGGTTAAAGCTCTCGAAGAACTGGCGGCGCGCAGCGAAGTTCACCATATTTCGGCTGATAGAGAAGTGCAAGCGTTCGGCCATGTTACGGCCACAACGGGCGCGGATGCTGTTCGTCAACAAACTACGACCTCAGCGCTTGGCATCACAACGAACTACACGCTTGACGGCTCGGGCATTGGTATCGCAGTGCTGGATTCAGGTATTGATACCACTCACAAATCGTTCCTGGGAACGAACAACAGCTCGCGTGTGGTTTTCAGCAAAGATTTCACGGGCGAAAATCGCGTCGATGATCCTTTCGGTCACGGAACGCACGTGGCTTCAATTGCGGCCGGCAACGGTCGCGTCGCCGGTGGCAAATTCACCGGGATTGCACCAAACGCCAAAATCATTAATCTTCGGGTTCTGAATGCGACCGGCGTGGGTTCTGTGTCGACGCTGCTCGGCGCCCTCAACTGGGTTATGAACAACCGGACGACCTACAACATTCGCGTTGTCAACATGAGCCTGGGAATGCTGGCTGTCGACTCATACCAGAATGATCCGGTATGTCGCGCGGTCCGGAGCCTGACCGATGCCGGCATAGTGGTCGTAGCCGCGGCAGGTAATAATGGTAAGAATACTGCGGGCCAGAAGATATACGGCCAGATCCACTCACCCGGCATCGAGCCATCGGCAATCACAGTTGGCGCAACGAACACGTTCGGAACTAATGGGCGCGCAGACGATGTGATAGCCAGCTATAGCTCTCGTGGTCCCACGCGTGGCTATTGGACCGATGCTGCCGGCGTCAAGCATTTCGACAATAGTATTAAGCCTGATGTAGTAGCTCCCGGTAACAAGATCGTTGCAGCGGAATCGGAGAATAATCACCTGGTCGCGCACCATCCTGCGCTGCATGCTTCTCTGGTTGGCGGACTGCTAAGCCGCAAACAGATGTACCTGAACGGCACCTCGATAGCGACTCCGATGGCCGCCGGCGCGGCAGCCCTTTTACTGCAAGCCAACACGAAACTCACACCAAACATGGTCAAGATGGCTTTGATGTACACAGCCCAACAGTTACCTGGATTCAATACGTTTGAGCAGGGAGCGGGGGAAATAAATATTGAAGGCGCAGTGAGATTGGCGAAGCGGGTGCGCACGGACCTGGTTTCAACTACCGCTCTCGGCGCGCCGCTCTTGACCGCAGGCACACCACCGACTCCGCAGACTACTATTGCGGGACAGACGTTTACCTGGTCGCAGGGAATTATCTTGAACCATACCTACGCTACGGGTACTGCACTGATTACCAACTATCAGAAGATTTATGGCCTGGGCGTATTGCTGAGTGACGGCGTACTGCTGAGCGATGGTGTGCTGTTAAGTGATGGGGTACTCCTCAGCGATGGCGTATTACTGGCCAACAGTATTGTCACCAGCAACGGCGTCCTCCTCGGCGATGGCACCTTCCTCTGTAGCAATGGTGTGCTATTGAGCGACGGTGTGTTGCTCAGTGACGGCGTGTTATTGAGCGACGGGGTGCTAATCAGTGATGGTGTGCTGTTATCCGACGGAGTGTTGCTAAGCGATGCCTACCTGCAAGCGCAAGTTTCGACTATAAGCGGCGATGAAACGAATTCTTTGGAATTGGCCGTAGACATTGGAGTTGATTACCTGGGTCTCTAAGTCCTGAATGACCCTCGGAGGAAATCATGAACAATCAACTCTCAACGACGACGGAGCACAACATGACACAGATTGAAAACGCCCAATCCTTCAACTCGCTAATGAACACCGTAATGGCCAACACGCCCTACCTGCCCGAGGCCGACCTTACGGTTACAGTCTTCGAACTGACAGAAGAGGATCGCAACGAAGTTCTCGCCTTCCTGGCCGAACGTTCCACACACACTGTCTGCATGACGGGATTCATTCGCGACAACGGACTGGTCAGTCCTCACAACCGAGGTACTTTCTACGGCTGTCGCAACTCAGAAGACAGGCTGGAAGGAGTGGCATTGATCGGGCACGCCACACTTATTGAAGCTCGCACCTCCCGCGCTATGCGCGAGTTTGGGGTAATTGCACAAACTCACACGCGCACGCACATGATCATGGGAGAAGTGGATGCGGTCGAGGAGTTCTGGAATTACTACGCCGACGAGGGTCAGGAAATGCGCCGAGCCTGTAGAGAACTGCTTTTTGAACTGCGCCATGCTATGGACGTCCCCGAGGAAATCGGAGAAATGCGGCGTGCCAATCTCGGTGATCTCGATCAAATCGTGCCGGTGCAGGCGGCGATGGCGGAATTTGAAAGCGGCGTTAATCCGTTTGAGGTTGACCGCGAAGCCTTTCGCGCAAGATGCGCACGTCGAATAGAGATGGGCCGTATCTGGGTGTTGGAAGAGGACGGGAAGCTGGTCTTCAAGGCTGATATCCAGGCTGACACACCAGACGTGATTTACCTCGAAGGTGTCTGGGTGGCGCCGGCCGAGCGTGGCAAAGGAATCGGCAGGAAGTGCATGAGGCAACTCTGTCGCGACTTGCTGACACGTTCCAAGTCAGTCTGCCTGTTAGTAAACCAGGAGAGTGAACGCTCACACACGTTCTACCGCATGTGCAACTTCAAGATGCGCGGTGTCTACGACTCGATCTTCCTGCGGCAGGACTAGTCTCAGGAACTTGATGGCCACCACAGTCCAGTAGTTCTGCACAAACAAATAACAAGATTGAGCCCGCCCTGGCGGGCTTTTTCTTTTGGCGGCTGCCTCTGCTTTCTGCCTTCTGCCCCTGCTGTTTGCTTCCTTCGCTATTTACTATTCACGATTAACGCTTTAACATTCCGCCGCCTCGAGACGCACTGGCCCACAACTCGTGCTTGCCTTCTCACGCATCGAGTCAGCCGTGTCGTCAAGCAGTCAACGGCTGCGCGCGGCATAAGCCCTTCGCGTAACCTCTGAGAAAAACACTCTACCTCGCCTGGAGGAGGAACACATGGCAGACACATTTCAATCCATTCTAATAGGTGGCGGCGCTGGACTCGTGTCCGCGATCCTCACTCACTTTTCAACTCGCGCCAAGCTCAGGCTTGACCTTGCCGCAGAGTATGACAAGCAACTGCAAGAGAAGCGCGTTGAAGGTTACCAAAAATTGTGGGGAATGCTCGAGCCGCTGGCAAGATACGGACGTGATCGGCCCGTAACCTACGCGGTAATTCGTTCGATCTCGGAGCAGACACGGAGCTGGTACTTTCAAACGGGCGGGATTTACCTGACCCAACGCAGCCGCAAGCCCTACTTCAAATGGAAGGCAGCCATGCAACCAGTGCTTGACGCCGGCGACCTCGGGGGCCAGCCGGATGCTGAGATTAATTCGAACCAACTCAAACTCATACTGGAAACGGGGAGCAGGCTGCGCACTTCTCTGTCAGACGATATTGGAACCAAGCGGCTGTCGCGCATCTAGGATCGCAGCTGCTATGGCCGACACGTCTGACGCTTCGCCAACGCCTGTCCAGCCAGCGCCACCGATGCCACGCCGCAACGTGCGCCGACTCCTCCGAATCCTCGCTCTGGTTTTCGTCGTTCTCCTGCTTTGGTTTAGCGCGAAGATCTGGACCGAGTTTGTGCGCCAATGACCAGTGGGCAGTAAGCAGTGATCAATCAGCGGGTGCGGACCGTAGTTGGAAGTTAGTACCGGACAGTGGTTAGATGGCAAGGATTATGAGCCAACCATGCGATGAAGGAGTCATCAAGTCGAAAGGCGCAGCGCTTCCCTGCCCAAAGGCCTCGGGGCCATGGATCCTGGCAGCGACTATTCTCGGTTCGAGCATGGTCTTTATTGACGGCACCGTCGTCAACGTCGCCCTGCCCGCACTGCAAACTAATCTCAATGCAACTGTGGTAGACGTGCAGTGGGTAGTCGAAGCCTACGCGCTCTTCCTTGCCGCGCTGCTGCTGGCTGGAGGTTCGCTCGGCGATCACTTTGGTCGCAAACGTATTTACACCATCGGCGTTGTTCTGTTCGCGGTGGCCTCGATCTGGTGCGGGCTCGCCCCAGACATCAACCAACTGATCATTGCGCGCGCTGTGCAGGGAGTTGGGGGCGCACTTCTGGTGCCTGGCAGTTTGGCGATCATCAGCGCTTCGTTTAGCGAGGAGGAACGCGGGCGGGCGATCGGCACCTGGTCGGGGTTTACGGCCATTACCGCCGCGGTTGGTCCGGTACTCGGCGGTTGGTTGATCGAAAACGTCTCCTGGCGAGCTGTCTTCTTTATTAACGTGCCGCTTGCGCTCATCGTGCTGGCGCTGGTTTTTCTGCATGTGCCCGAGAGCCGCGATGAAGAGTCCCGCGGTCTGGATTGGATTGGAGCAGCACTTGCCACTATTAGTTTGGGCACGATTGTCTATGGGCTGATTGAATCGTCACGGCGAGGTTTTAGTGATCCCGCTATCCTGGCCGCTTTGATTGGCGGCGTCATAACCACAATTGTGTTCATCACTGTGGAAGCGCGCCTGGAGAAAACCGGAAACTCGATGTTGCCGCTGCAGTTGTTTCGCTCGCGCAATTTCAGCGGAGCGAATCTGCTGACGCTCTTTCTTTACACGGCGCTCAGTGGCGCGCTTTTTTTCCTACCTCTCAACCTCATTCAAGTGCAGGGCTATACGGCAACGGCCGCTGGCGCCGCTTTACTTCCCTTCATCCTCATCATGTTTTTGCTCTCTCGCTGGTCCGGCGGGTCGGTAAAACATTATGGGGCAAAGCTCCCGCTGGTGATCGGTCCCATCATCGCCGCTTTGGGATTTGCCTTGTTCATGCTGCCAGGCATCGGACACAGTGGGCGCGCGGGAGGGAGTTACTGGATGACATTCTTTCCGGCAGTGGTAGTCCTCGGATTGGGCATGGCCGTAAGCGTCGCACCGTTGACTACGACAGTGATGAATGCGGTACCGCAAAGCCGTGCGGGAATTGCCTCAGGGATAAACAACGCCGTGTCGCGCACGGCAGGATTGCTTGCGGTTGCTGTGCTCGGGATAGTCATGCTGCACAGTTTCAATACCCATCTCGATCAACAGTTGCAGACGCTTGGGATAACATCTGAGGTCAAGCAAGCATTGGTAGATCAGCGTTCCAGATTAGCAGCAGCGGAGATACCAAAGAATGTCGATCCCGCCCTGGGACAAATGTTAGAGCAAGCGGTTGATGAAGCGTTCGTATACGGCTTTCGGCGCGTCATGGCGGTGGCCATGATTCTGGCGTTGCTGAGTGCGCTGAGCGCGTGGTTGTTGATTGAAGGGAAAACAAAACACCGTTAACGCGGAACGATTCCACCGTTGCTGAAAGGATCGAAGTTCTTTAGAGCCACTACTACGGCGACCGCCACCACTACTAGGGCAACGCCCACAACTATTCCGATCTTAGGTAGTGCCCTAATTTCGTAGGGGCGTCCCTGTCTGGCGGAAGAAGGGGCGCCCACGGAGAAACGCCCCTACAATTTCGTCAAACTAGGTCACCGCCCGATCTTAGTGAACGTTGACATTCCGCGGCCTTTCACTTCCGCAACTTCGCTGTAAACCAGCTCAATCTTCTTGCCGGTCTTATCCTGGGTTATTGTGAAGGTGTTGTCAGCGGCTTGATCGATGCGACCTTTAAGCTCCTCGCCATTACGCAGCTTGATCTTCACACGCGTCTTCTTATTGCCCACGCGCTTAGCAACTTCGGATTTTACTTTTGCCGTCTGATCGACGGCGCCGGATTTGGCTTGCGCCTGGGCCGCTCGTGCCAGCGGCATCAAGATCAGCAGGAACGCCAGGGTAAGGGACTTACTCGGTTCATTGCTGGCAGCTCACAGGAATTGTTCAACTACTCTGGTCCAATCGAATCGGACTACCACCGACAGGTACGAGGTCGCATTCTTGCACAATCCGGCCCCAGAGGCTAGAAAGCAGACGGCAGCATTTTCCATTTCTCATTTTTCATTTGTCATTTTCCATTGGGGATTCTCCGCTATCCTAAATGCCCAACGACGAATGACAAATGAAAAAGGGAAATGAGAAATGGAAAGTCGCTCCTTCCGCCTACTGGCCTCCTGCTCCTGCCTCCTGCTCCTGCCCGCCTGGTTCGTCTTCGCTTTTCCTTATTGGCGCATTCTGTGTAATCTTTGAGCCTAAATCACTCTTCGAGGTCTTGAATGAAAACTCGATTCATGGTCCTGCTCGCAAAAGGACCGTCGTGGGATTCAACCAGACTCAGGCGCGCGCAAGCACGCTGGGATGAACATGCCGCATTCATGGACAAGCTGGTGGCGGATGGGTTCGTGGTACTAGGTGGCCCTCTTGGCGAAGGTGACGGAGACGACGGTTTACTCGTGATCGATGCAGCGGATAAGGAGACAATAGTCTCCGCGTTCAAGAATGATCCGTGGATCCAATCGGAGACTCTGGAGATTAAGACGATTCAGCGCTGGACAATATTCCTGGAGTCTGACCAGGCAAAGGCACGCATTTAAATCCCATGAGCACTGAACTAAACAAAGTTATCTATTCGATGGTCGGCGTCAGCAAGTTCTACGATAAGAAGGCTGTCCTGAAAGACATTTACCTTTCCTATTTCTACGGCGCGAAGATCGGCGTCATTGGCTTGAACGGGTCGGGTAAATCATCGCTGTTGCGCATACTCGCCGGCGTGGACAAGGAAATCAGCGGTGAGACGGTTATCTCGCCGGGCTTTACGGTCGGCTATCTGGAACAGGAGCCGTTGATCGACGATGCGCGCACGGTCCGCGAGGTGGTTGAAGAAGCCGTAAAGCAGACTATTAGTTTGCTGAAAGAGTTTGAAGAGATCAACGCGAAGTTTGGCGAAGAGATGTCCGCTGAGGACATGGATAAACTATTAGCGCGGCAGGGAGAAGTTCAGGAACAACTCGATCACCAGGACGCCTGGGATCTTGATGCGCGCCTGGAGATGGCGATGGATGCGCTGCGCTGCCCGCCGCCGGAAACGCTCGTCAAAATATTGTCAGGCGGCGAACGTCGCCGGGTTGCGCTGTGTCGTTTGCTTCTGCAAAAACCTGACATCCTGTTGCTCGACGAACCTACTAACCACCTCGATGCAGAATCCGTCGCCTGGCTTGAACATCACCTGCAGACCTATCCGGGAACGATCATCGCGGTGACCCACGATCGTTATTTCCTGGACAACGTCGCCGGCTGGATCCTCGAACTTGATCAGGGTAAGGGCATTCCCTGGAAAGGAAACTACACGTCCTGGCTGGAACAGAAACAGGAGCGCCTGCGTCGCGAAGAAAAGTCAGAAAGCGAAAGGCAGAAGACACTGCAACGCGAGCTCGAGTGGATTCGCATGTCCCCGAAAGCGCGACACGCGAAAGGCAAGGCACGCATCAATGCTTATGAGTCCCTTTTACAGGAGGGCTCAGAAAAACGTCGCGAGGATTTGGAGATTCACATTCCTCCCGGGCCGCGCCTGGGCAACGTCGTGATCGAAGCGGAAGGCGTAAGTAAGGCTTACAGCGATCACTTGCTGGTCGACGATATGAAGTTTGCGCTGCCTCCCGGCGGCATAGTCGGAGTGATCGGGCCGAACGGCGCCGGCAAGACGACCCTGTTTCGTATGATCACGGGCCAGGAACAACCTGACAGCGGCACCATTCGCCTGGGTGAAACTGTCGAGCTCGCTTACGTCGATCAGAGCCGCACGCTCGATCCGAATAAGTCGATCTGGGAAGAAATCAGTGGCGGCACGGATTTGTTGAAAGTAGGGACACGCGAAGTTAACTCGCGTGCTTACGTGGGAAGATTCAATTTTTCCGGTTCAGATCAGCAGAAGAAGGTCGGCATGTTATCGGGCGGTGAACGCAATCGCGTGCATCTGGCGAAGATGTTGAAAGAGGGCGCCAATGTTTTGCTGTTGGACGAACCCACAAACGATTTGGACGTCAACACGCTGCGCGCGCTGGAAGAAGCGCTGGAAAACTTCGCGGGTTGCGCCGTTGTGATCTCCCACGACCGCTGGTTTCTCGATCGCATAGCCACGCACATTCTTGCCTTTGAAGGTGACAGCAAGGTTGTCTGGTTTGAAGGAAACTATTCCGACTATGAAGAGGACCGAAAGGCGCGCCTCGGAGCGGCAGCAGATCAACCTCATCGAATCAAGTATCGACAACTCACTCGTGGTTGAGATGCTCGCGGCAGAAGTCGCGTCTTAAGCGCAAACTGTTAGTTTGCGAGGGTGCCGGTCCCACTCTGTTTTGAGCTTATCGACCGGCCGCAAACTAACAGTTTGCGTTACAAAAGGACTACTCTGTCGCGTTGGCTTTCGGACAGGAAACAATGAAATCCAGGGTCATTCAAGTTACCGGCCTCGCGTTAACCGTAGTCTACGCCGCATTCATCATCTGGATTTACGCGACGGAGCCGCGCACGTTCAAAGAGGTAGCAACCAGCGCAGAAGTTGCTGCCGGAACCTACCAGATAAATCAGGAGAAATTCGATGCCGGGCGCGCCTTGTTTCTTCGTGAACAGTTTCGCGCCGCGCGCGACGAATGGCAGCGTGCGGACCCGGCGCAGGGCGATGCGCGAACGCAGTTTTACATCGCATACTCGTTTTACCGGGAAGGCTGGGGCCGCGTGTACTACGACCAGGACTTGTTCAAGCAAGGACTGGAAGCCGCCAACCGCGCCGCCGACCTTACATCAACCGCTCAGCTGACCATCGATGATCCAAACTTGAAGATGCACACAGTTGCGGAGTTGAAAGCTGAATTGGAACAAGGTGTGGAAAGAAGCTGGAGCGACGTGAACCCACTGAAGGTTCTGAGAATGCGGAAGTAAGATAGAGCATAAGAGTTTTCATTTATCATTTGTCATTTTTCATAATTTTTCATTGTCATTGGAAACGCCGCGTGGTGAATCAAACGGCAAATGAGAACATGACAAACGGAAACTCTGCGGTCCTTCATGCTGCTTAGCCAGGAACAAGATGACTGCGAACAGTCGTTCAAGAAACCGTTCTCTCCTGCGTTTTGTTTTGCTGCCGCTGCTTTTCTTAACGGTAGCGCTGCTGGGCGGGCTGCGTATCAGTGCAGACCATGCGTTCATTTTCGTCCCGCCGCCGCTGGTTACTCTTGTGCTTGCGGTCCTTTTGATGCTGCTCTTTGTACGTGGCCGGCTTGTAGAGTTTAACCGGTGGGTGGCGAGTGATCGTCCGCCTCTGACAAATATCTCGCACGGCTGGATGCTGCTCACACTTTTTTTTGCGTCTGCTCAGGCGTTCAACTCCGTGCTTCCGGAGCGTGGCCTCCTTCACTGGCTGTTCTCATTCTTTTTCCTATGGACGCTGTGGAACAACCAGTTTTCGTTGTTTGATGCGCGCAGACTACTGCGCAGCCTCGCAGTGCTTTTCGGAACTGCGTTCGTACTCAAACATATATTGCTGGCGAGTCTTTACAGTCCGGAAGGTGGCTGGTTAAAGAAGTTTGCGGGTGCGTTGCTGCAGGGAGCATCGCTAGGCACGCTTGACGCACCAGCATTCGCGCCGGCTACCGGCTACATCTCTTTCTTCACGCTTGCACTTTACGTCGCCGGATTGCTGCTGCTTACCTCTCAGTCGAATGGCGAGATCGATGAAGCGGTCTACACCGATCGACTGGCCCTGCGCGAAGGAATCCTCGAAGAGAGCGTGAGTCAGCCCAGCATTCAGGATTCACGAGAGAGAGCCGTCTCAGATTAGACTCATGCACGGAGTCGCAGTAAAACGGATCCGCAGATTGCGCAGATTCCACAGATTAAGGGTTAAAGAAATCACGACAGTGAAAACAGCTAGTGACCTAATTTGAAAATCTCTGAGCAACCTCTTTGAGGTTGCACAGAGAAAATGAAAATAGGACACCACGTGAAAACAAAGCCACTAGACCCCACTACAGTTATCAGCCTGCTGCTTGTGAATCTGTGAAATCTGTGTAATCTGCGGAAACTCCAAAAATGCCCAGGCAGAAATCCTCAAACCAACGAACCGCTGGTCCACAACCAGCGCGCAGTGTAAAACAACATCTCGCAACACTCTTCGCCAAAACAAATCGCGGACTGTTACTGGATGTTTTCGTTTTCGTGATCAACGTCTTCCTGATGCGTTTGTTGACGAAGCAATTCATCGATCTCTTCAGCCAGGTCTCAGCCGAGGATCCGACAGCAAAACTAGCTCTCGGCCTTATGTTCCTGGCAATGTGGCTACTGCCTGCTGCGGGGGCCGTTCTCAAACGCTGGCATTTTCACCAGCGCCTCAATGCGCGGGACATAACGGAAGAAACAGGCCTTGCGGGCTGTTTGTTCAACCCGCTCTTTTATTTTTGTCTGAACCTCGTTATCACTTCGGCGGTCATAGCCAGCCTCGGCGAATTTGTCTTCGGCAGACGTTCACTCGACCGCGGCGCAGTTTTCGTTCCCCTCATCTTCGGCGGTCTGATCCTGACCATTTTTCAGACCTTTTTGATCTATCGCTATTTCTCGGCACCGAAAAAGCCGCCGCGGTCGGAGTTTTTGCGCAGTCCGCAAAGCGAAACTCTCGGCGACATCTGCCTGTTCCTGAACATGATTCTGTTTCAGGTGTTTTGGAACATGCTGACGTTTGCGGACCTGGGCCACCCTTCGAGCCTGCTTGAGTTTGGCGGCAGGCTTTTCTTCCTGAGTTTCATCGCGCTGTTGATCTATTTCCCGCCACGGATGTTCTATCTCGCTGAAGACATTGACCGTCCGCGCACATGGCTGACCATGCTGCTTGCGAATTCACCGGTGATCATCCGTGTTCTCATTGGCACGGGTTCAAATTCAACTTTTGGCTGGTGAAAAGGAAACGGTGAATCGTGAATCGTAAATGCTATCAGTAAACAGGAGATCGTGGAGTGATCCCCAGCTGACTACTGCGTTCCCGGTTGCCGGTTTCGGTGTTTACTAATCGCGATTCACGATTCACGATTCACAATTTACAATTCCCGCTGCCTGCCATCAGTTAACGGCGTTGATTGCTGATCGTCGCCCAAATAGGGTTGACTTTCACCTTAAGCTGCAATAGAAAGCACCTGTATTTTCAGCTTCCTCGTGAGTTTCGCCACAGCCTACCCACAAAAGGAGTCTCCACCATGAGAAGAATCATTATTGTCGTGTTAGTAACAATCGCAGCGGCGTCGGTCGCTGTCGGACAGTGTGCCAAAGCGGGAAAGATGGCGCGTGGCAATGCCGCCGTCGAAGGGATCAAGCGATTAGAAGTCGAACGAAATAAAGCTTTGGTGGCCGGCGATGTCGCGGCCCTCGACCGTCTCTATTCCGATGATTACACCTCTGCGGTTGGCAGCACCTTCAGAAACAAGCCGGAAGTATTAGCCGACTTGAAGTCTGGTGCCCTGAAACTTGAGGCAAGTAGTAACGACGAGACTAATATTCGGGTGTATGGCAATACGGCTGTAGTTACCGGCAAGTCTACAGCGAAAGTTCACGACAGAGGCGCGGACACCAGTGGTCAAGCCTACTTCACGCGCGTTTATGTAAATCAGAATGGTCGCTGGCGGATCGTCGCCAATCATTCGTCCCGCATAACACCGTGAGCGGAGCTTGAAAATTACTGATTGCTATTTACTATTTCACCCTTGCGACTTATTATTCCGTGTCCTCGTCACGAACCGGCTCCTACTCCCTCGCGCCTGACAATCTCAACGCATCGAGTGAGTCGTCCTTATAGCACATTACTAGTGACAGTGTAATTCTTACATAGCTATAAACCGAAGCGAGCTTAGCATGAGAGTTTCATAAGGAGATTGTATTTGTAAATAGTGTCTAAGCCGCTGAAACAAATTAATTTACGACTCTATTCTACAAAGCTATCCGTGGCGCAGGAGGAAGCTTGAATTGGCAGCTACAGCGGCAGGCCTGAGATACAGCTGTCCCGGGCCTTCGATTTTTAGGAGCAGGTGGTCAGAGAAGGGGATTCGCTTCCATCACAC
>Ga0137403_10007354_pt1 | contig 12443 bp, 10 predicted proteins | sample CZOMad2_1_16fung_FD_122057 | JGI IMG/M metagenome (GOLD analysis project Ga0137403, IMG submission 122057) | Vadose zone soil fungal communities from Angelo Coast Range Reserve, California, USA - CZOMad2_1_16fungal (Hybrid Assembly) | ecosystem: Environmental > Terrestrial > Soil > Vadose zone...
GACTTCGCCCCGGGGGCACCCCGGCACCCGCCACCACCGGCGGTGGGCTCCCGCCCAACTCCGCCTGGTGGGTGGGGGTCGTGCTCTGCGGGCTGGTGGTGGCTGGGTGCGGGACGGTGGCGCGGATGACGCGGGTGGAGGGGGACGGGGGGTGGTCGGGGGCGCGGCGGGCGGAGGAAGTGGCGCGCCTCGCGGCGGCGCCGGCGGCCGAGGCGGCGCCGGCGGGGCCGCTCACGCTCACGGCGGCGCTCGCGCTCGCGGCACGCGGCAACCGCCGCATCGCCGAGGCCGAGGAGCAGCTCGAGGTCGCGCGCGCGCGCGTGTGGGAGACGCGCGGGCGGCTCCTGCCGGCGACCACGGGCTCGGGCCGCTACACCTGGTACACCGATCCGCAGACCACGCGGGTGGTCCTTCCCCCCGGGCTCCTCCCGGCCGGCACCACGCCGCCCGCGGTCATCGTCCGCCAGGCCGAGTTCGGGACGGTGAACGGGACGCTCAGGCTGCCGCTCGACCTGAGCGGCGAGCTGCAGCACACGCTCGCCGCCGCCCAGGCCGGCTACCGCGGCGAGCGGGCGCGCCTCTGGGCCACGCGGCTCGCCGAGCAGGTGGGGGTCATCCGCGCCTACTTCCAGCTCCTCGAGGCCGAGCGCCTGGCCGAGGTGACGGAGCAGACGATCGCCACGGACCGCCAGCAGCTCGCCAACGCGGAGCAGCGCTTCGCCGCGGGCCGCCTCACCAAGAACGAGCTCCTGGTGGTGCAGGTCGCGTTGCGCAACGCCGAGGAGCAGCGCCTGCAGCGGGCGCTGGCGATCGACCAGGCGCGCTGGGCCCTCAACCAGGCCGTCGGCCTCCCGGTCGACGCGCCGACCGACGTGGTGGACGTCCGCGAGCAGCCCGCGGTGCCGGCGGCCGACGAGGCCCTCCGCCTGGCGCGCGCGACGAACCCCGTCCTCCTCTCCCTCCTCGAGGAGCAGCAGCGGCTCGAGGAGTCGGTGCGGGCGCTCGTGCGCAGCCGGCTGCCGCGCTTCGATGCGGGCGGCGCTATCGACTACTCGAGCGCGACCATCGTCCAGCCGCAGCGCGTCGGCTCGGGCTTCGTCGGCTTCACCTGGGACCTCGGCACCGACACGCGGCGCGAGGCGGACATCGCCGCCGCCCGCCACGAGGCCTCGCAGAACCGCATCGCCGTCGGGCGCGAGCTGGACGAGCTCGAGGCGGCGGTGCGCACCACGCAGCGGGCCGCCGAGGAGCGCCTGGCCGCCGCCGCGGCGGCCGAGGCCGGGGTGGCGCAGGCGGAGGAGAACCTCCGCATCCGCCGCCAGCAGTTCGACGCCGGCCGGGCGACCAGTGACGACGTGCTCGACGCCGAGGCGCTGCTCGCCGGGCAGCGCGCCACGCGCGCGGGCGCGCTCTACCAGGCGCACACGCGGCGCGCCGAGCTGCAGGAGCTGCTCGGGCTCCCGCTCGACGACGTCGTCGCCGACACGAGATGACCATGCGGAGAAGGCTCGCGCTCGCCGGGCTCGTCCTGGCCGTGGTGGCGGCGGCGTTGTGGGCGGTGCGCCGCGACCGCACGCCCCCCCACTACACCGGCTTCGTCGAGGGCGAGGAGCGCGTCATCCGGAGCGAGGTGACGGGGCGCGTGCTGGAGGTGCCGTTCGCCGAGGGCGCCCAGGTGCCGGCAGATGCCGTCCTCGCCCGGCTCGACAACGCCGACATCCAGACCCGCCTGCTGGCCAAGCACGAGGAGCTGGACGTCGCGGAGGCCGACATCCTCCGCCAGCAGCAGCAGGTCGAGCTCAGCGAGAGCACGTGGAAGCAGGACGTGGGCGCACGGCAGGCGGAGCTCCGGCAGGCGGCATCGGTGCTGGACCTGGCCGAGCGCAGCCTGAAGCGCGAGGAGGCACTGGTCGCCACGGGCGCCAGCACGGGCCAGCTCCTCGACGACGCCCGCGCGCGTCGCGACCAGGCGCGCAGCGCGCTGGACCGCGCCCGCGACCTCCTCCGGCGCGCGGAGGCGGAGGAGGGGACGATCGCCGTCGCCCGCCGCCAGCTCGACGTGCTCGCGCAGCGCCGCGAGCTGACGCAGGCGGAGATCGCCCAGCTCGAGGTGACGGCCGCCAAGTACGATATCCACGCGCCCGCCGTCCCCACCACGGTGCAGACGCAGTTCATCTGGCCGGGCGAGCTGGCGCAGCCGGGCACCGCGATCGTCGCGGTGCTCGATCCAACCGACAAGTACGTGCAGGTCTACGTGCCGGTCGCCGAGGTCGACCGCTTCCGCGTCGGGCGGCGGGTCGAGATCGAGCTCGACAGCGACCCCGGCCGCCGCTTCCCGGGCGAGGTCAGCTTCGTCGCCGATCAGGCCAACTTCACGCCCGAGAAGATCGAGACGCGGAGCGACCGCATGGGCCAGGTCTACCGCGCCAAGGTGCGCGTGCTGGAGAACGTGGAGCACCTCCAGCCGGGCACGGAAGGCAACGTGTACCTCCAGCCATGATCCGACTGCGCGCCCTCGAGAAGCGCTACGGCACCCGGCGCGCGCTCGCCGGCATCGATCTCGTGCTCGAGCGGCGCGAGATCGTGGGCATCGTCGGGCCCGACGGCGCCGGGAAGACGACGCTCTTGCGCGCGCTGGCGGGGCTCCTCGAGGTCGAGGCCGCGGAGGCGACCGTCCTCGGCCACGATCTGCGCGGCGACGTGACGGCGCTCAAGGCGCGCGTCGGCTACGTCCCCCAGACCTTCAGCCTCCACCGCGATCTCACGGTGGAGGAGAACCTGCGCTTCACGGGGCGCCTCCACCGCGTGGCGGAGGCAGAGTTCCGCGCGCGCGCCGGCGAGCTGCTCGCGCGGACCGGGCTCGCCCCCTTCGCCGGGCGGCCCACCGGCGCGCTCTCGGGCGGCATGAAGCAGAAGCTCGCGATCGCCAGCGCGCTCCTCCCGCGGCCGGCGCTCCTCCTGCTCGACGAGCCGACGGCGGGCGTCGACGTGATGTCGCGCGCCGAGATCTGGGCGCTCCTCGAACGAGAGCGCGAAGCCGCGCTCGTCCTCATTAGTACGAGCTACCTCGACGAAGCGGCCGCGGCGGACCGGCTGCTCTACCTCGAGCGCGGCCGCCTGATCGTGGCCGGCACGCCGGCCGAGCTGCGCGCGGCCGGGCCCCTCCAGGTCTACCGCGCCTGGGGCGACGCGCGGGCGATCGCGCGGGCGGCGCGGGCGCTGCCGTACGTCGAGGGCGCGCGGGCGACCGGGCGCTTCGCGCGCATCGAGGTGCGCCGCCGGGAGGCCCCGGGCGCCGCGCGCCTGCTCGCCGATCTGGCGGCCCTCGCCGGCGGCGCGGTCAGCTTCACGGAGGAGACGCCGCTCGACATGGAGTCGACGCTGCGCGCGCTCTCCGAGGGGGCGTGATGGCCGGACCGATCATCAAGACGCGCGCTCTCACCAAGCGCTTCGGCGCCTTCACCGCGGTCGACGCGCTCTCGATCGAGGTGGCGGCGGGCTCGATCTTCGCCTTCCTCGGCGCCAACGGCTCCGGCAAGAGCACGACCATCCGCATGCTGATCGGCCTCATCCGGCCGACGGCGGGCGCGATCGAGGTGGACGGCGTGGACGTCATCCGCCATCCGCGCCGGGTGCGCGACCGGATCGGCTACATGGGCCAGAAGGTGAGCCTGTACGAGGGCCTCACGCTGGGCGAGAATGTGGAGTTCTACGCCGGGCTCTACGGGCTCGCGGGCGCCGAGCTCGCGCGCCGCTGGGGCGCGCTGCGCGCGCGCTTCGCGCTCGCCGAGGCCGAGGGCGAGCGGCCCGAGGACCTGCCCGCCGGCATCCGGCAGCGCGCCGGCCTGGCCGTCAGCATCATGCACCGGCCGCGGCTCCTCTTCCTCGACGAGCCGACGGCGGGGGTCGACGTGCGGAGCCGCGCGCTCTTCTGGGAGCTGATCCAGGAGGAGGCCGAGGCCGGCGCGACCATCTTCGTCACCACCCACTTCCTGGAGGAGGCCGACTACTGCGACCGGGTGTGCTTCATCGACGCGGGCCGGCTGATCGCGGACGCGCCGCCCGAGGAGCTCCGCCGCCGCTACTCGGGGGGCTACCGGGTGGAGGTGGCGCTGCCGCCGAGCGGGCGCGTGGCGGCCGCGGCGTTGCTCGGCGGCGAGGCGACGCTCACCGAAGCCGGCCTCGCGCTCGCCGCCGGCCCGCTCGACGCGCCCGTCCTCGGCGCCCTCGCGCGCCTGGTAGCGGCCCACCCCGAGGCGCGCGTGTCGATCGAGCAGCCGGCGATGACGGACGTCTTCCGGCGGGTGCTGGCCGAGGCGGGGGCGGCGCGATGAGCGGGCGCCGGCTCCGCACGCTCGTCCTGCGCGAGGTGCGCGCCACCCTGCGCGACCCCTTCACGATGACCATCCTCGTCACCGTGCCGCTCGTCGCCCTGGTCCTCTTCGGGTTCGTGCTCGCGACCGACGTGAAGCACCTGGCGCTCGGCGTGCACGACGCGAGCGCGACGGCGGCCAGCCGCCGCCTGATCGCGGACCTCGGCGCGAGCGGGACCTTCGACCCGCGCCCGTATGCGACGCGCGGCGCCCTCGAGCACGCGCTGGTCGCCGGGACGATCAGCGTCGCGCTCGTCATCCCGCCCGACTTCGACCGCGACCTGAACGGCGGCGAGGCGCCCCAGGTGCAGGTGATCTACGACGGGGGCGAGGCGCCGCTCGCCGGCAACGCCGAGGCGTTCGTCCGCAGCCTCCTCGCGCGCAGTGGCGCCAGCCTCGCACCTCCCTCCGCGGCGCCGGCGGGCGGGGTCGAGGTGGTCACGCGCGCGCTCTTCAACCCGCGCCTCGAGGGCAAGCCCTTCATGGTGGCCGGCACCTTCGGCTTCGTGCTCTCCTTCCTGACCACGATCATCACCGCCGTCTCGATCGTGAACGAGCGCCTGACCGGCACCTTCGACCAGCTCCAGGTGACGCCGGCGACCTCGGCCGAGATCCTGCTCGGGAAGCTCCTCCCGCTCGGGGCGGTGTTCGCGTTCGACGTCGTCGTCATGATGCTGGTCGCCGGCTTCGTGCTCGGGGTCTGGCCGCAGGGGAACGCGCTTCTCTTCGTCGCCGTCTCCTCGGGCTACGTCTTCTTCTCGCTCGCCCTCGGCCTCTACTTCTCGGCCACCTCGAGCACGGCCGCCGAGGCGGTGCAGAAGACGGTGCTGTTCAGCATCCCGCTCGTCCAGCTCTCCGGCTTCGCGTTCCCGACCCGCAACATGCCGTTCGTCTTCCGCTGGCTCGCCGAGGTCTTCCCCGCCACGCACTACATCCGCGTGAGCCGCGCCATCTATCTCCGCGCCGCGGGGCCCGAGGCGCTCGCCTGGGAGCTCGCCGTGCTCGCGCTCTCGGGCGTGGTGTTCATGGCGCTCGCCCTGCGCACGATCGGAGCGCGCACGTGAGCCGCCGCTTCTGGTCGAACGTGTTCGCCGTGGCGTACCGCGAGGCGCGCATCGTGCGCCACGACCGGGCCTTCCTGGGCGTCGTCCTCATGCAGCCGATCATGATGCTCGTCATCTTCGGGCTCGTGCTCTCCAACAAGCCGGCCAACGTGCCGTGGGCGGTGCTCGACCGGAGCGCGGACGCCGTCGCGCGGCGCCTGGTGGCCGAGGTGCAGGCCACGGGCTACTTCCGCCCGCCGCGCACGATCGTGAGCTACGACCAGGCGCGCGACCTCCTGCGCCGCGGCCAGGCGCTCGCCGTCCTCGTCGTGCCGGAGGACTTCGGACGCGACGTCGAGCGCGGGCGGCCGCGCGTGCAGCTCCTGCTCGACGGGAGCGATCCGCTCTCCGCCGCCCGGATCGGCGCGTACGTGGCGGAGGTGGCGGGCGCGTTCGCGACCCGGATCGTCCCCGCGAGCGCGCGGCACGCCGCGCCCCGCCTGCCGGGCCCGATCGACGTACGGCAGCGCTTCTGGTTCAACCCGACACTCAGCGACCGCGTCTTCTTCCTGGCCGCGTTCGCCGGCATGCTGCTCACGAACCTCTGCCTCTCGGTCACCTCGGGCGGCCTGGTCGGCGAGCGCGAGCTGGGCACCTACGAGCAGATGCTGGCGCTGCCCACCACCCCCCTCGAGATCGTGCTCGGGAAGCTCGTCCCCTACGTCGTCGTCTGCTACGGGCTGCTCCTCTTCGCCGTCCTCTCGAGCGGGCTCGTCTTCGGCATCTGGCCGCAGGGGAGCTGGCCCGCGCTGTTCGCCATCACGCTGCCCTTCGTGCTCGCCTCGCTCGCGATCGGCGTCCTCGTCTCCGTGCTCGCCCAGACCACGGCGCAGTCGGTGTTCATCACGGTCTTCTTCATCATGCCGTCGTTCGTGCTCTCGGGCGTGATGTACCCCTACCAGTTCATGCCGCGCGGGGTGCGCGAGGTGGGCGCGCTCTTCCCGTTGCGCTGGTACCAGATCGCGCTCCGACGGATCGTCGAGCGCGGGGCGGGGTTCGCGGAGGTGCTGGGGCCGGCGCTGGCGCTCACCGGCCTGTTCGCGCTGCTGCTCGTCCTGGTCCGCTGGCGGATGAAGCCGCGGCTCGGATAGCGAAGTTGTCGTGACGCCGTGCGGCTGACGGTCCTGCTCGCCGTTGCGAGCTTCGCCGTGGCGCTCGTGGGCGCCGAGCTCGCTCTCCGCCGAGCGCACCCGCTGTGGGCGATTCCCTATCCGCCCGTCTGCTATCGCCCGGATCTCTTCCAGCGCTGGGACCCGTACGGCTACCGGCTGTGGCCGTCACGCACGATGCAGGAGCGCTATCCGAAGCCTGGCGGGCGGCTCCTCACCATCGTCTCCAACCAGGACGGCTTCCGCAGCCGCCGGGAGCTTCACGAGGCCGACGGACGGCGGCGCGTGGTCGTGCTCGGTGACTCGATGGTGTTCGGCGTGGGCGTCGAGGAGGCCGAGCGATGCACCGAATTGCTGGAGGCGCTCGAGCCGGGATGGCGCGTCGACAACCTCGGCATGGTGGGCTACGGGCCGGACCTCATGCTGCGCGCGCTCGAGGCGGTGGGGCTCGACCCGCCGCCCGACGTCGTCGTGCTCGTGATCTTCAGCCCCGACGTCTACCGGGTCGCGCCCGAAGCACACGGGGTGGGCTTCCCCATCCCGCGCTTCGTGCTCCGCTCCGGCCGCCTGACGACGGTGCCGTACCCCGAGCGGCCGGCGTGGCAACGGCTCTTCCTGGTGCAGGGGCTCCGCTACGTTCGATGGCGCTACACGAGCGCGGCGTTTCCCCTGAACGAGGCGATCTTCGACCGTGTGCTCGAGCTCGGCGCGCAGCGCCGCTTCACGCCCGCCATCGTCTTCGCCCCGGGGCCGCGGGACTGGTCGGACGACCGGCGGCGGCGGCACTGGCTCGGGGCGTACGCGGCGCGCCGCCACCTGCCGTTCCTCGACCTGACGGAGCCGGTGCAGGCGGCCGGTGCCGAGGCTCTCTACCTCCGCAACGACCCCCACTGGAATCCGGAGGGCCACCGGCTCGTGGCCCGCGAGCTGCAGCGCTTCCTCCGCGGGCTCTCCACTCCACTGGCCGCCGTTGGCACGAGCGCAAGCGACGCCGGCGTGCGCGCGATCCCGGAGGCTTACCCCCGCGCCAGCGGCACGTTGACGTTGTACTGATAGGGCCCGCGGCCGACGGAGAGGAGCACGCTGCGCGCCCCCCGCAGGTCGATCATCTTCCGCCGGAGCTCCGCGATCGAGCGGAGCGGCGTGCCGCCGAGGCCGAGGAGCCGGTCCCCACGCTGCACGCCGATGCGCGCCGCCGGGCTGCCGGAGCGCACGCGGCTCACGAACAGGCCGTCCTCGGCGCCCGCGGCCGCGACGCCGAGGAGCTGCCAGGCGAGCTCGTCGGCGCGCGCGGGGGGGAAGCTGGCGGCGGCCAGGCCGACCTCCTCGTCGCGGCCGTCGCGCCGGAGCGTCAGCGTGATCCGGTCGCCCTCGGTGTGGTCGTCGATGCGCTGCTCGAACTCCTCTCGCGAGGCCACGTCGCGGCCGTCCACCTTGATGATCGCGTCGCCGCGCGCGACGCCGGCGGCCTCGGCGGGACTCTTGGGATCGAGCTGGGCCACCACCACGCCGCGGCGGACGCCGAAGTGCTGCGCCAGGTCCGGGGTCAGGTCCTGGACGACGAGGCCGATCCAGGCGTGCCGCACCTCGCCGTAGGAGACCAGGTCCTTCATCACGCGCCGCGCGCGATCGACGGGGATGGCGAAGCCGATGCCCTGCGCCTTCCCGTAGATGGCGGTGTTGATGCCGATCAGCTCGCCCTTGATGTCGAGCAGCGGGCCGCCCGAGTTCCCGGGGTTGATCGAGGCGTCGGTCTGGATGAAGTCGGTGTGGGTCCGGTCCTCGTCGTGCAGCGAGCGGCCGACCGCGCTCACCACGCCGGTGGTCACCGTGTGCGAGAGGCCGAAGGGGTTGCCGATCGCGATCACGGTCTCGCCGATCATGAGATCGGCCGAGGACCCGAAGGGGATGTGCGGCAGGTCGCCGCCCGCCTTGACGCGCAGGATGGCGATGTCGGCGTCGGCGTCCGCGCCCACCGGCGTGGCGTCGAACTCGCGCTGGTCGATGAGCGTCACGTGGATGCGGCTCGCGCGCTCGATCACGTGCACGTTGGTCATGATGGTGCCGTCGGCCGCGACGATGACCCCCGAGCCGAGGCTCGTCGTCTTGAAGCGCCGGGGCCGCGGGTCGACGAAGTCGCGGAAGAACTCCTCGAAGAACGGGTCCTGCGGGAAGGGGAAGGGCGAGCGGCGCTGCTCGACGATCTGCTCGGTCGAGACGTTCACCACCGCCGGGCTCGCCTTCTCGACCGCCTCGACCACCAGGCTCCGCCGCGCCGGGTCGCTCTCCGCCCCGCGCGCCGCCGCGACGGCGGGGAGGGCGAGGGCCGCGATCAAGAGTGCCGCCGTGCTCGCCATCGGTCGTTTCTCTCCTCGCCGTCCGCGAGCGTGAAGTCAACCTGCCGGCGCTCGATCGAGACCCCGGCGACCAGCACGCGGACCGGGTCGCCGACGCGGAACGTCCGCCGCGTGCGCCGGCCGCGCAGCAGGTGCTGGCGCTCGACGTGATCGTAGAAGTCGTCGCCGAGCGCGCTCACGTGCACCAGGCCCTCGACGAAGACGTCCTTCAGCTCGACGAAGAAGCCGAACGGCATCACACCCGAGACGAAGCCCTCGTAGGCCTCGCCCACCTTGTCCTGCATGAACTGGACCTTCTTCAGCTGGACGATCTCGCGCTCGGCCTCCATCGCCACGCGCTCGCGCCGCGAGGACTCCTCGGCGATGGCGCCCAAGTCGGGCGGCACGCGCCCCGTCCCGAGGATGCGGTGCACGACCAGGTCGGGGTAGCGGCGGATGGGCGAGGTGAAGTGGGTGTAGCAGGCGGTGGCGAGGCCGAAGTGGCCGAGCGCCTCCGCCGCGTAGCGCGCCTGCTGCATGGAGCGGAGGAGGATGGTGTTGACGAGGCGCTCCTCGGCGCGTCCCTTCACCTGCTCGAGCACGGCGGCGAACGCCTTGGGCGCCGCGCGCCCCTCCTCCATCCGGAGACGCAGCCCGAAGCCCTCGAGGAAGCGGGCCAGCTCGCCCACGCTCTCCGCGGTCGGCGGCTCGTGCACGCGGTGGAGGAAGCCGAGCGTCCGGCGCGCGAGCTCGCGCGCCACCGCCTCGTTGGCGGCGAGCATGAACTCCTCGATCATCTGGTGCGCGATCGAGCGCTCGGCGCGCACGATGTCTGCGGGCCGGCCGCGGAGGTCGAGCACCACCTCGGCCTCGGGGAGGTCGAAGTCGATGGCGCCCCGCTGCCGGCGCCGGGCCATGAGCAGGCGCGCCAGCGCCTCGGCGCGCTCGAGCGGCTCGAGCAGGGCGCCGAGGGCGGCGCGCACCGCCGGGTCGCGGTCGACCAGCGCCTGGCGGACCTGGGTGTAGGTGAGGCGCGCGGCGCTCCGCATGACGGCGTCGTGGAAGGAGACCGCGGTCAGCTGCCCGCGCGCGTCGAGCTCCATGCGGACGGCCTTCACCAGCCGGTCCTCGTCGGGCTTGAGACTGCAGATGCCGTTCGACAGCTCCTCGGGGAGCATGGGAAGCACGCGGTCGGGGAAGTAGACGCTGGTGCCGCGGGCGCGGGCTTCGAGGTCGAGCGGGCTCCCGGCGGGCACGTAGTGCGCCACGTCGGCGACTGCGACCGTCAGGCGGAAGCCCTGGCCTGCGGGCTCGACCAGCACGGCGTCGTCGAAGTCGCGCGCGTTCTCGCCGTCGATGGTGACGATGGGGAGGCCGCGCAGGTCGAGGCGGCCGGCCAGCGCCGCCGCCGGCACGCTCGCCGGTGCGCGGCGCGCGGCGGCGGCCACCTCGGGCGGGAACTCGCGCGGCAGGTCGTGGGCGGCGATCACCGCCTCGGTCTCGACGCGCGGGTCGGTGGCCGGGCCAAGGACGGCGCTGACGCGGGCCTCGGCCTCGGAGGCGAGGCCTGGGTAGCGGACCAGCTCCGCGACCACCATGTCGCCGTCGGCGGCGCCGCCGTCCGCGCCGCGCGGGACGACGATGGGCACGGTGATGCGCTGCTCCTGCGGGACGACGACGGCGGAGGTCCGGCCGCGCCGCAGCACGCCGATCACCCGGCTCGTGCCGCGCTCGAGCACCCGGACGACGCGCCCCTCGGTGCGCCCGCGGCGCTGGAAGCGCTCGACGCGCACCAGGACCCGGTCGCCGTGCATCGCGGGGCGGACGCCGGAGGCGGGCACGTAGACGTCCTCGTCGTCCGGATCGTCCGTCACGCAGAAGGCGTACCCCGCGGGGTTCGACTGGAGACGGCCGGCCACCAGATCGAGGCGGGCGGGCAGGGTGAAGCGGTCGCCCTTGGTGCGCACGAGCGCGCCGCGGGCCTCGAGCGCCGCCAGGCGCTCCTCGCCGCTCGGGCGTTTATCGGCGGTCGAGAGCCGGGCAGCGCGCAGCAGCTCCTCGGCCCCGACCGGGCTCTTGCGGCGCTCGACGGCCGCCAGGAGCCGCGCCTCGAGGGCGGCTTCCTCCTCGCTCGGCGCTGCGGCAGTGATCTTCGGGCGGGTCAGGGTTGCGACGCGGGGGGACTCACTCGGCGAACACGGCGGCCGCGACCACGGACGTCCACAGCCCCTCCCGGTCCCCGATGGCGGACTGGGTGACGTTGCGCGTGATGACGATCTTGTCGCTCATCCGCCAGATGTCCTTGCGCTCGTCGTAGCTGGTGTTGGGGTCGAAGTCGACGCCCAGGATGGTGGCCAGCATGGAGGCGGCCAGGTCCTCGGCGTAGTCGCCCGCCTTGTTGTCGGTCTGGCCGTAGCTGTGGTGCTCGGAGAGGTAGCCGTACTGGTTGCGGTCCTTGGGGATCGCGACGCCGACCGAGGCGGCGACCAGGCGGTGCGGCTCGTTGGTGGCGTTCTCGCTCATCACGACGTGGAGCACCTGGCCCGACTTGAGGAGCTTCTGCCCCTCCTGGAGCGAGATCAGCTTGCAGTGGGGCGGGAAGATCGACGACACGCGCACCAGGTTGTACTGCGCAATCCCGGCCGAGCGCAGCGCCATCTCGAAGCTCGACAGCTTCTCGCGGTGCTTGCCGACGCCCTTGGTGAGAAAGATCTTCTTCGGGACGTAGGAGCTACTCATCACGCGGCGTTGGCGAGTCCCCTAACAGAATCGTGCCTCACCCACAAGTTTGCCGGTCATTATTCGCCTCCCACACCTGGAGGCTCACAACTCCGCCTCCCACACCTGGAGGCTCACTCCAGCCGCACGAGGAGCTCGCCCGCCTCGACCGCCTGGCCAGGGCGGACGCACACCTCGGCCACGGTTCCGGTCCGCGGGGAGGCGATCTCGTTCTCCATCTTCATCGCTTCCAGCACGACCAACCCCTGGCCGCGCTCGACCTTCGCGCCGGCCTCGACCAGGACCGCCACCACCTTGCCTGGCATGGCAGCCCGGATCTCGCGCACCTCATCGCCGGCCACCGACCGGTCGCGACGGCGGAGCGCGCGCTCGTCGAGCAGCCGGAGCCGATGGCTGACCCCGCCCACGACCACCTGGAACTCGTCCCCGCGGTTGCTGACGCTCACCTCGGCCGCGGCGTGCTCGATCAGGAGCGAGAAGGTTCCCTGGCCGGTCTGGCGGCTGTCGACGACCCGCTCCCGCCCGTCGATGGTGATGCGCCAGCGGTCCTCGCCGAGCGCCCGCACCTCGATCGCGTGCTCCGTCTCGCCGACGAGGGCCGTGAAGCGCGCGGACCGTGCCTCAGTCACGGAGAGCCTCGCGGCGGGCGATCTCGCGCCACCGCGAGGGAGGAGCGGCCGGCGCCGTCGCGGGGCGGGTGCCGTTTCCTCCCGTGCCGCCTGGCGCGAGCGCCGCGAGCGCGGCGCCGATGAGCGGCGGGTCCGCGGCCGTTCTCTCGATCAG
>Ga0137403_10007355_pt1 | contig 12439 bp, 11 predicted proteins | sample CZOMad2_1_16fung_FD_122057 | JGI IMG/M metagenome (GOLD analysis project Ga0137403, IMG submission 122057) | Vadose zone soil fungal communities from Angelo Coast Range Reserve, California, USA - CZOMad2_1_16fungal (Hybrid Assembly) | ecosystem: Environmental > Terrestrial > Soil > Vadose zone...
CTCAGCTGGACGAGCGGCCGCCAGGTGATGCCCGGCGTGCGCATGTCGACGACCAGGCAGCTGATGCCCTCGTGCTTGCGCGCCTCGGGGTCGCTGCGCACGAGGAGGAGGCACCAGTCGGCGAAGTGCGCCTTGCTCGACCACACCTTCTGCCCGCTGACCACCCAGTGGTCGCCGTCGCGCCGCGCGCGGCAGCGGAGCGAGGCCAGGTCGGAGCCCGCGTTCGGCTCCGAGAAGCCGAGACACCAGACCTGGTCGGCGGGACGGATGGGCGGCAGCCAGCGCGCCTGCTGCGCCGGCGTGCCGAAGCGGATGAGGGTCGGGCCGACGATGTTGACGCTCACCGGGTCCAGGATCTCGGGCGCCTGCGCGCGCGCCATCTCCTCGGTGAAGATGATCTGCTCGCGGAGGCTCGCGCCGCGCCCGCCGTGCGCGCGCGGCCACTGGATGCCGACCCAGCCGCCCGCCGCCAGGGCCCGCTGCCAGGCGCGCTGGAAGCGGCGCCGCTCGCCCTCCTCCTCGGGGGCGGGCGCGCGCGGCAGGTTGGCCTCGAGCCAGGCGCGCAGCTCGGCGCGAAAGGCCTCCTCCGCCGGAGTGTAAGCGAGCCCGAACATGGCCTGTCAGATCACGCCCGCGCTGCTGGAGGCGGGCGGGATCCCGTAGTCCAAACCGCCGCGCACGGCAAGAACGGGCGCGTGCGAGCGGTGGCGCGGAGCCGTCATCGGTACGGCAACCGTGAACGTGAAGCAGCCGAAAGAGATCAACGATCCGGACTACTGAAGTGCCGTGGACGGGGGAGACGTGGCGAGCAGATCGGTGGCCTCGCACACGAGCCAGATCGCGATGAACGCGCTCACCCAGTTGATGCCTTCGGAGGTGAGGAAGATCCTCAGGTAGCCGACGACGAACATCCCGAGTAGGCAGGCACCGATGAGCCCGTGGCGCGCGCGCGACCGATATTCGTCGCGCAGCACCCACCAGACGACCCCAGGTACGAGGAGCACGAGGCCATCGTAGAAGTAGACGTACATGTTGGCGCTGACCGCGAGAAGGACCGTCAGGCCGAAGAGACGCGGGAGAGCGCCTTCCGAGTCGCGTCTGCGCCACCATGCCAGCATGGTCACCCCGAGCACCACCGCGACGCTCGCGAGCCAGGGCAGCACGACTGCGGGGTCGGAGCTCGTACCGCCGGTCGCGGTGCGCCAAAAGGCGTACAGGGTGAGTTGCTTCCACATCGGGACGCTGCTCTGGACGACGCTCACGTAGTCGCGCGAGGTCCGCACGTACTCGTGCCACCGCTCGAGACCGAGGGGCAGCGAGGCGAGCACCATCGTCGCGCCGCCCAGGCCCATGCCGGCCAGCACCCGCCACTGGCGTGCCAGCAGACTCGCCGCCACGAAGAAGACGGCGAGGTTCGGCTTGATGAACAGCAGTGAGAGGAGCAGCCCGACCACGAGCATGTGGCGCCGGCGCCACGCCCACAGGCTGGCGGCCAGGATCAGGGACAGCACGCCGCTGATCTGGCCGATGACCACGGCGGTGTTGAACGGCATGCTGGCGAGGATGACGATCGCCGCAGTGACGTGATCCTCGCGGCGTGCGGGGAGCGTAGCCCGGAGCAACGCGAGCGCGCCGGCGACCGCGACGATCTCGACGACGACGCAGAGAGCGTAAGCCCACCATTCCGGCAGAACGCCCAGCGGCGCGGTGAGGTAAATGCAGTACGGGGGGTACAACCAGAAGTAGGCGCTCTCGAAGGTGCGCGGATAGATCGCACTCAGGTCCCCGGATAGAAGCTGGTGTCCGGTCAGGAAGAACTGGTGCCAGTCGCGCCGTACGATGGCATACGGGTCCGAGGACACGACCAGGCTCCCGAACCAACTGAACTGCATGAATCCGGTGATCGTGAGCGGCGCGAGGCGCAGCACCGCACGGGCCGTCCTCCGCGCCTTGGGGGCGAGCCGGGTGCCGGTCATCTCTGCCGCCAGGCCGACGGGGCGGCGGAGGCGGCGGTCCGCGCTTCGCTCATGCTCGCCAGCGCTTCACCTCACGGGCTCGTGATCGCGCTCCGGGGTAGCAGCCGAGGCGAGCGTCTCGTTGCGCGCTGCGGTCGGCGTCACCGTTTCCCTCGCACGCCCCGGGCGAGGCGAATGCGTAGAGCATCACGCAGCATGGCGAGGCCGTCGCGCATAGGGCGGACGCGGCTCTCCTCCACGTGCCGCCACTCGACGGGCACCTCCTCGATGCGCAGGCCGAGACGCTCGGCGACCAGCAGGATCTCGACGTCGAAGGCGAAGCCGGTGATGGAGAGCTGCTCGAACAGGCGGAACGCGACCTCGTGCGTGAACACCTTGAGGCCACACTGCGTGTCGCGGAAGCGGGTCAGGCCGAGGAGCCGGAGCACGAGGTTGAACGTCTTGCCCGAGAGCTCCCGCAGCCTGGGCTGTCGCACCGGAATGACGCTGTCGGCCATGGCGCGCGACGAGCACACCACCTGAGCGGGTCCGCTCTCGACTGCCGCGAAGCACTTCGCGATCTCGGTGGCGCCGGCCGAGAGGTCGGCGTCGGAGAAACCGACCACGCGGCCGGCCGAGGCCAGCACCCCGGCGCGCACCGCCCCTCCCTTGCCCAGGTTGCGCTCCAGGCAGAGGATCGAGGCCGCCAGCGAGGTGGCCGCCAGCGCAGCGCGAGCGACCGCGACGGTGTCGTCATCGCTGCCGTCGTCGACCAGGATGATCTCGGTGCCAGGATGGTTGAGGGAGGAGGCCGCGAGGGTGTGGATGGTCCCGGCAATGCGTGGCGCCTCCCGATACATGGGAATGACCAGCGTCCGCGCGCACGATGCGCGATCTTCTTTCGGCATGGCGAGCACGGTTGCGCCCGCGCTCTCCCAGCTCTTGCCAGGTCGGGGTCGAGAAGAGAAGCAGTGGCAGATGCGCCTCCAGCCGATGCCGTAGCGGCTTGACTCGTGTGGGCCGCCGGTCGAGGCTCCGGCCATGGCCGCAAAGCTGCTGGCCGGCCTGCGGGTGGTGAGCTTCGAGGCGCGCCGCGCCGACGAGCTCGCCACCATGCTCGCTCGGCACGGGGCGGAGGTGGTGCGCGCGCCCGCGCTGCGCGAGGAGCGGCTCGCCGCGAGCCCCGAGGCGCTCGAGCTCGCGCGCCGTCTCGAAGCGGGCGGGGTCGACCTCGTCGTCCTGCTGACCGGCGTCGGCACGAGGGCCCTCGCGGCGGCGCTGGGGGAGACCGGCCCGCGCCCTGGCGCGCTGCTCGCGCGCACCCGGATCGTGGCGCGTGGCCCGAAACCCCTCGCTGCGCTGCGCGAGCTGGGCATCGCGGGCGCGTACCCGGTCCCGGAGCCCTTCACGTGGCGGCAGGTTCTGGAGGTAGTGGACGGTCTCGGCGTGCCGCAGGGCGGGCTCGTGGCGGTGCAGGAGTATGGCGCCCCGGTGCCCGGGCTGGTTGACGGCCTCGTGCACCGCGGGCTGCGCGTCCTCAGCGTCCCGGTCTACCGCTGGGCGCTGCCCGAGGATCCGCGCCCGCTCGCGGCCGCGGCCGCCGCCCTCGCGCGCGGCGCCGTGGACGTCGCGGTGTTCACGAACGCCGCGCAGGTGGAGCATCTCTTCCGCGCCGCCGCCGACCCCGAGGCCCTCCGCCGTGGCGTCGCGCGCGCGGTGGTCGCGTCGGTCGGACCCGTCTGCAGCGAAGCGCTCGAGGCGCACGGCATCGCGCCGGACCTGGAGGCGTCACCGCCCAAGATGGGGCCGCTGGTGGCGCTCGTGGCGGCCCGCGCGTGCGACCTGGTCGCCGCCAAGCGGGGGGCCCGGCTGCCGTGAGGTGACGGTCGCCCGCAGGCGTCACGTTTGCGACGCTCGCGCACCGCCTTGTTGGGAGGCCTTGCGGCTCGCACATCCGCTCCGCACGGCGAGCGCGTTGGCGGAGGCGATCGGCGATCCATCCGATGGTGGAGGGCGCGCACGCGAGCTTGCGGGTGCCTGAGACGCGCGGCCGCGGGAGCGCGGCCGCGCGCTTGGCTGTGCCAAGGGGCGCGCGAGAGTGTGCCAGGGCGGCACCCTGCTGACGGGCGCGCCCGCGGCGGCATCTGGCCGAGGGGGCGGGGAACCTAGCGGAGTGCGCGGCGCCCGCTACGGCACCGGCCCAAGGATCGGCCGAGCGGGAAGCGGGTGCGTGCGTCGTCCGCCGTCGCCGATGCCACGGCATGCTCCGCGCCGGATGCGGGGGCTGGAGGCCGGTCTCCCGTCGGAAGGAGGCGGGGTCGGAAAAAGTTGACACCCCCCCGAAAGGGCCTCGAATCTTACCTGGGCGACAGGATGTAACCCATTGTCATTCAAGAATAAATGCCCTGGCGACCTGCCTGCGCGCCGGGGATGTCGTGCGACCGCTTGCACTCCCCCCCAGAACTCTTCCCAAACGACCGGCACTCGTGCGAGTATGCAACTAAAGAAGGAGGTAGGTCTCCTTTGCAAGGAAGATGCAGTGCTAACGTCCACCTTTCGGAGGGCCCGGACAGGCACCGAAGTTGCTGTTACGTCCAAGCGCGTCTGTGGCGCGGATGGAGTCCCGCATGCGAGGAGCTGAGCCGTTTGCTCGCGAGTCAATTTGGATGGGTTCGACCCGTCCGGTCCGCCCAAGGCGCGGCAAGAGAGGGGGAGGGATGCTGAATCTTCTGTCGAGGTTGCTTCGCGAGCAGGCCGCCCAGGATCTCGCGGAGTACGGGATTGCCTTGGCGACCATCAGCATCGTTGCGATTGTCGTAGCCATCATCATCGCCGGAGATGTTGGCACGCTGTGGAGTAGGGCTCAGAAGGTGATCGACTCCGCCGCGACAGCGTCGTAGCCGGGATGGATGTTGGTGATGGATTTTCCGTCGTGTGGGCTCGAACGGGCCGGAACGTAGCCAGGCCCAGCAGCGAACTCGGGGCGGGACCCCGGAAAGGAGGAGAACATGACAGCGCTAATGATGAGATTGGTTGCCGATGACGCAGGCCAGGACCTGGCCGAGTACGGCATCGCTCTGGCGGTGATCGGCACGATCGCCGCTGCGGCGGCGATCGTGATCGCCCGGGATGTCGGCACGCTCTGGAGCAAGGCTCAGAACGTGATCGACAGCGCCGCAACTGCCTCCTGACCCGGGCCCGACCATGTGTCGGGTGAAACCGGCTGAGAGGGGGGCGGACAGCCGCCCCCCTCACGTCCGGCCGCCTTTGTACCGAGAAGTGAAGTGAATTGATGCAGTCCCTCACGGTGGCCACCGTCGTCATCTTCGTCGCGCTCTGCGTGATCGCCGACGTGCGGACACGGCGAATCCCAAACGTGATCTCGGGCGCGGCCATGCTCCTCGGGATTACGCTCAACACGGCTTACATGGGGACAGCTGGGCTGCTCGACAGCCTGGCTGGTCTGGGGATCACGATGGGCGTGCTCCTCTGGCCGTTTGCGATGGGCGGGATCGGGGGAGGGGACGTGAAGATGATGGGCGCGATCGGAGCCCTGCTGGGGCCCCGGCTCGCCCTTATGGGTTTGGGAGCAGGTGTGATATTGGGCGGGGCCGTAATGGTGTGGCATCTCGCCCGCCAGGGGCGCCTTCGCGAGAAGGTGATGGGGACCGCCACCATGTTCCAGGCGGCCGCCATGACCCGTTCGCTGGACCCCCTGCGGGTCTCGGCCGCCGACCAGGGTGCCGTCGCGCTCCCCTACAGCGTCCCCCTTGGTCTGGGTACGCTCGCAGCGCTCGCCGTCGGGGCATTGGGGTTGTGACGTTCGCGGTAACGTTCTGTAACAACGGGCGCTCGATACGCCCGAAGATGGAAGGGTGGTGGGAGAATGAAGCCCGGTAACGTTTTTCTGGTCGCGATTCTGGTGGGCGCGCTGGCGGCTGCGATGGGCGTCCGGTACGTACACAACCTCCAGCAGCAGATCGCCGAGATCCGCAACTCGGGGAATCGTCCGACGGTCGACGTGGTGGTTGCCAACGACCAGATCCCGATCGGCTCGCGCATCGAGGCCAATCAGGTGAAGCTGGTCGCGTGGCCGATCGAGGCCCAACCCGAGGGCACCGCGCGCGCCACGAAGGACGTGCTCGGCAGCATCGCTCGCGCCACCATCGAGAGGAACCAGCCGATCCTCCATCAGGACCTGGTCGCGCAGGGCTCCGGCCTCCTGCCGCTCATGATCCCCGAGGGGATGCGCGGCATGTCGGTCCGGGTCGACACCGTGACCGGCGTCAGCGGCTTCATCACGCCGAACAGCCACGTCGACGTGGTGATCGCCGGGCAGGCCGAGGGCGAGCAGGACCAGAAGAGCAAGGTGGTCCTGCAGAACGTGAAGGTGCTCGCCACCGGCAAGAGCATCGAGCAGAAGGACGAGAAGCCGGTCGAGGTGCCGACGGTCACGCTGCTGGTCTCCCCCGAGGACGCCGAGCGGCTGACGCTCGCCGCGCGCTTCGAGCCGGTTCGCCTCGCACTCAGAAACTATCGAGATGAGGAGGTCGTCAAGACGTCGGGCATCGTCACGAGGGTCCTGTTCGAGGGGGATGGCCGTCCGACCCCGGGAGCGACCAAGGTCGTCCATGCGAAGGGGCCGGCACCCTACTCGGTGGAGATCCTCTTGGGAGAGAAGGTGACCCGGCAGCCGCTGTTCTGAACCGGACCTGTGACTCGAACCGGCACCAGGGGAAGAAGGGAGGAGCTTATGGGGGGTTGGCGTCCGGGTCGCGCCATTAGCACGGTTGCGGCCTCGATAGTCGTTCTATCGTCGTGCAGCATGAACAGGAACGCGCCCGTCTCAAAGGACTTCGACGAGGCGTCGGGCCGTCCGGGGGCCACGAGCACCGTCACGGAGGGCATGCAGAAGGAGACCATTCCGGCGGGGGCCGAGGCGGCCCCGAGCCGGGCCGGAGCCATGCTCGAGCCGGGCGAGGCGATCTGGGTGCGCAGCGGCAAGAGCCGCGTGCTCCAGCTGAAGAACGCCATCAAGCGGGTATCGCTCGGTGACCCGTCGCTGGCCGGTATCGTCGTGCTCGGGCCGCGCACCATCATGGTCAACGCCAAGGAGGTGCCCCCAATCCCCGGCGGGGGGGGCGGTGGCGGCGCGGGAGCCACGGTTGGGGCGGTGACCGGAAAAACGCTCACGCCGGAGCCCCATATGGCGGAGACGACCCTCATCCTGTGGGACGGGAGCCAGACCCCGGACATCCACTCGCTCTTCATCGCCGACTTCGTCGATCAGCAGATACTGCTCGAGGTAGCAGTCGCCGACCTCGACCGGACGGCGCTGGAGGAGCACGGCATCGACTTCCGGAACGCCGCCAACGCGTTCGTATCGGCGTACTTCATGGGCGGCGGCGCGGGCCCGCTGGGCAGCTTCGACTCCACGGCCAACCCACTACCTCGGCCCACGTACGCCTTCAATCTGCCGAATAATGAGAACATCACGGCGATCATTCAGCTCCTCCAGGAAGAGGGGCTCGCCACGATCCTGGCGCAGCCGAAGCTGGTCGCGATGAGCGGGCAGAACGCGGTCTTCCAGGTGGGCGGCGAGATCCCGATCCGTATCGCAACCGGCTTCGCCGCCGACGTCGTGTTCAAACCCTTCGGCACCATCGTCACGTTCGTCGCGCGCATCTCGGACGAGGGCGACATCCTCCTGACGGTCACCCCGGAGGTGAGCTCGCCCGACTTCGCCCACCAGGTGGATGGGATCCCGAGCTTCGTCACGCGACGCGTGTCCACCGCCACCCGACTACGCAACGGCCAGACCTTGGTGATCGGCGGTCTCCTCCAGCGCACCCGCAACGAGCTCGTGTCGGGCGTGCCCTACCTCCAGGACATCCCTGCCGTCGGGTACCTCTTCCGCCACACCACGTACACGGACGAAGTGAAGGAGCTCCTGGTCGTCGTGACGCCGCACCTGGTGGCGCCGATGAAGCCCGGAACGGAGGTGGCGCTCCCGACCGACCATCCCCCGCTCACGAACGAGGACATTCGGACCAAAGCAGACCCGGCCGAGGTGACCCGGCCGCGGGTCCCGGGGCTGCCTTAGGGCCCCAAGGAGATCGGCACGGCACCAAGCGCGCACGGGACGAACGCGGAAGGCATGCTCATCTGGGCGGCCCCTGGCCCCTCCGCGAGCCGCCAGCTCGTGGAGACGGCCGCCCGCGAGCTCAAGCTCGCGGTGCGCTTCTGCACCTACAAGGAGCTCCTCGACCTGCTCCACACCGAGCGCTGCCACGTGGCGTGCATCGAGCTCGGCTTCGACGCGCACCCCGGCCTCACGCTGCTGAAGAGCGTCGTCGAGCGGATGCCCCGCCTGACCACGGTGGTGGCCTCCAACGATACCAGCGTCTCCATGATCCGCGCCGTGCTCGAGGCGGGCGCCGCCGATTTCCTCTCCCTGCCGCTCACTCCGCAGGAGCTCAACAAGGCGCTCATCAAGCTTTCCCAGACCGCCCTCAAGGGCCCATCGGCACGGGGGCAGGCGGCCGGCACCATCATCACGGTGTGCGGCGCGCGCGGTGGCCTCGGCGCCACCACGCTGGCCGTCAACCTGGCCTTCTCGCTCACCACCCTGACCAGGGCGGACGTGGGGCTCGTCGACCTCGACCTGCAGCGCGGCGACGTGGCGGCGTTCCTGAACCTGACGCCGCTCAACTCGATCGCCACCATCGCCGAGGCGAAGGGAGCGGTCGACGACATCTTCCTCGCCGGCACGCTGACGCGCCACCCGCGCGGCGTGTTCGTGCTGCCCGCGCCCACGCAGGTCGAGGAGGCGGACGCGGTCGGCCACGACCACGTCGAGCTGACGCTCCAGCTGCTACGCGCCCAGTTCTCCCATACCGTGGTCGACACCGCGCGCACGGTGAACGGGGCCATGCTGGCCGCGTTCGAGCAGTCCGATCACATCCTCATCCTGACCGATCTCTCGGTGCCGGGGGTGCGGGCGGCCCGGCGCCTGATCGAGCTGTTGCTGCGCCTCAACGTGTCGGCCCAGCTCATCCAGCCCGTGTTCTCGCACGTGATCCCCGGTCCCGTGAGCCCGCAGGACGCGGTGCGCGCGATCGGCAAGGAGCCGCTCCTCGTCATCCCTCGCGATGACGCCGCCGCGAGCGGTGCGATGAACGACGGCACCCCGCTCAACGGCAAGCAGTCGGCCCTCTCGTTCGCGATCGCCGACCTGGCGGCGAAGCTCACCGGCGTCGCTCCGCCGTCCAAGCCGAAAGGGCTCCTGCAACGCGTGTTCAGCAAGGAGGCTCGGAAATGAAGCTGAGAGACCGCATCAGTCTCAACAACCGGCCGGCCCCCGGGGCCAGCCGCGAGCCGGTGCCGCGCGGCGCCCCGCACAGCCGGCTCACGCCCGTCGACCGAGCCTACCAGGACCTGAAGCTCCGCATCCATCGCGAGCTGCTCGACCGCGTGGACCTGACCAACCTGGCGCGCGTCGAGATGGACCAGGCCACCTCGGAGCTGAAGAGCGCGGTCGCCATGCTCATCGAGGAGCAGGCGGTCCCGCTCAGCGTGCGCGATCGCGAACGGCTCGCCGAGGAGATCCTGCACGAGGTCTACGGCCTCGGGCCGATCGAGCCGCTCATGCGCGACCCGGACATCTCCGACATCCTGGTCAACACCTCGCGTCAGGTCTACATCGAGCGGCTCGGCAAGCTCGAGCCGACGCCGGTCATCTTCCGCGACGACCAGCACCTGCTGCAGATCATCGACCGCATCGTGTCGCGGGTGGGCCGGCGCATCGACGAAAGCTCGCCCATGGTGGACGCGCGCCTGCCCGACGGCTCGCGCGTGAACGCCATCATCCCGCCGCTCGCCCTCGACGGGCCGCTGCTCTCCATCCGGCGCTTCGGCCGGAGCGCGCTCACGGTCGAGGATCTGATGCGCCTGGGCACGCTCACGCCCGATATGGTGGCGGTGCTGCGCGCCATGGTGCGCTCGCGGCTCAACATCCTCGTTTCCGGCGGCACCGGCTCGGGGAAGACGACGCTCCTCAACTGCCTGTCCTCGTTCATCCCGGACCAGGAGCGGATCGTCACCATCGAGGATTCGGCCGAGCTCCAGCTCCAGCAGCCCCACGTGTGCCGGCTGGAGACCCGCCCGCCCAACATCGAGGGACGCGGTGAGGTCACGCAGCGCGACCTGGTGCGCAACAGCCTGCGCATGCGCCCCGACCGCATCATCGTCGGCGAGGTGCGCGGCGGGGAATCGCTCGACATGCTCCAGGCCATGAACACGGGCCACGACGGGTCGATCTCGACCATCCACGCCAACACGCCGCGCGACTCGATCTCCCGGCTCGAGATGATGATGCAGATGTCGGGCTTCAGTCTGCCGACTCGTGCGATGCGGCAGCAGATCAGCTCGGCGCTGGATCTCATCGTCAGCACCGCGCGCCTGACCGACGGCTCGCGCAAGGTGATCAGCATCTCCGAGGTGGCGGGGATGGAGGGAGATACCATCATGCTGCAAGAGCTGTTCGCCTATCAGCGCGAGGGGGTGGACGAGCAGGGCAGCATCACCGGCCGCTTCGTGGCGACCGGCATCCGCCCGCGCTTCGCGGAGAAGGTCAAGGCGTCGAGCCACGACATCGATCCGCGTATCTTCGACTACCTCGGCTGAGGCGAGGTGAGGTGAGCTGAATGACTGGCATCGTTGCGTTGCTCCTGTTCGCATTCTTCGCCCTGGTCGGCTACGCCGTCTCCGGATGGGCGCAGGATCGCGAGGAAACCAAGGAGGCACTCGGCCGCCGCCTCACCACCATGACCGGCGCGCCGGTTGGCGGCGCGTCCGCGGCGCTGATGAAGGACCGGCGCCTCTCGCGTATCGCCCCTTTGAACGCGCTCCTTCAACAGCTCGGGATCACGAAGAACCTGGTGCGGGTGATCCGGCAGGCGGGTCTGCAGAGGCGCGTGGGCGAGGTGCTGCTCTACATGCTGCTGCTTGCCGCGGCGGCGTTCCTCCTCGTCACGATCTTCGTCGGCAAGACGGCCTTCGCCGTGCTGGCGGCCGTGATCGGCGGGCTCCTCCCGCTGATGATCGTGCTGCGTCTGCGCCGCAGGCGCTTGGCCCTCTTCGGCGAGCAGCTGCCCGACGCGCTCGACCTGATCCGAGCGGCGCTGCAAGCGGGGCACGGCTTCCTCTCCGCGCTCCAGGTGGTGGCGGAAGAGTTCCCCGACCCGATCGCGGGCGAGCTCACCGAGGTCGCGGAGGAGATCCGCCTCGGGCTCACCGTTCGCGAGGCGCTCCAGCACCTGACCGAGCGCATGGAAGATCCCAATCTGCCCATCCTCGCGACCGGCGTGGTGATCACGCAGGAGGTGGGCGGCAACCTCGCGGAGGTGCTCGACAACATCAGCTACACCATCCGCGAGCGCTTCAAGCTCCTGCGCGAGGTGCGGGTGCTCACCGCGCAGGGCCGCCTCTCCGGGATGGTGCTGACCGCGCTCCCGTTCTTCGTCGCCGTCGCCCTGATTCTCTTCAACCCCGAGTATTTCAAACCGATGGTGGAGAGCAAGCAAGGTTTGTACATGACGGGCTACGGGCTCTGCAGTATCGTCCTCGGTCACATCCTCATCCAGCGCATCGTGCGCATCAAGGTGTGACATGGTGATCATCCTCGTCCTCACGCTGCTCACGTTCGGGATCGTGACGGTCGCCATCGTCTCGGGGTACTCCTGGCTGTCGGCGGAGTCGCCGGTCGCGCAGCGCTTGAAGACCCTCGTCCCGGACCTCGACGCCCAGGCGAAGGCCAAGAAGAAGGGGCCCGGCCTGGGAGCGCGCCTGCTCGCCCTGCTCGGCACGTACAGCTTCGGCGGGAGCGAGAACTCGCTCGCCAAGCGGCTCGCCTACGCGGGCATTCGAGGTCCGCGCGCCGTGGTGCTCTTCCTCGGCATGCGCACGCTCTTCAGCATCGGCCCGGCGCTGTTCGTGCTCGTGCCGCGCATCTCCTCCGGCAAGCCGCTCGGGTACGCCCTGCTCCTGGCCGGCCTCGTGTGGATAGCCGGCCACGTGCTGGTGAACCTCTGGCTGCGCGTGAGGGTCACGCGGCGCGTGCAGGAGCTCACCAGCGCGCTTCCCGACACCCTCGACCTCATGGTCACCTGCCTCGAGGCCGGCCTCGGCCTCAATGCAGCCATCGCCCGCATCGGCGAGGAGCGGGCCGGCATGAAAGACGCCCTCGGCCGGGAGTTCGCGCAGGTCGCCTTCGAGCTGCGCAGCGGCCGGACGCGCGAGGACGCGCTCCGCGGGCTGGGCGACCGCAACGGCGTCGAGGACCTGAAGGCGCTTGCCGGTCTCATCATCCAGAGCGATCGGCTCGGCGCGAGCATGGCGCAGACGCTACGCTCGCACGCCGACCTGCTGCGCACCAAGCGCCGGCAGCGTGCGGAAGAGCGCGCCCGCAAGCTGCCGATCAAGAT
>Ga0137403_10007356_pt1 | contig 12438 bp, 12 predicted proteins | sample CZOMad2_1_16fung_FD_122057 | JGI IMG/M metagenome (GOLD analysis project Ga0137403, IMG submission 122057) | Vadose zone soil fungal communities from Angelo Coast Range Reserve, California, USA - CZOMad2_1_16fungal (Hybrid Assembly) | ecosystem: Environmental > Terrestrial > Soil > Vadose zone...
GACGATTGCGTTCCTGTGATAAGCGTAGCTGGTTCTTTGGGCGGCGGTTCTGTTGCGCCGGATGAGTTCGTTCAGGGCCCTGACCTCTTCTTCACACGCGCCCGTGCAGGCGACACCGTTGCCCACATCAGCCGCGCAGACGTGGCAAAGAGCCTTGTTGCAGTTCTTGCAGATTGCAACCGCGTCGACGCCATCGTGGTTGAAACACTTCATAGACTTGTGCACAGCATAGACTTCAGTCTGCGTTACAATTTCTCCGTTGCTTTCCCTGTGTGATTCCCCTTTTTATCCCCTCGGTGAGGTTTCGAGTCTCAGAAAGCTAGAGGTCAGGAAGGGCGGTTTACCCCCGCTGCCTTGGCTCAGAAAATCACCGGGAGAGCGGGGGTAAACCGACCTTCCTGACCCCTAGCTTACCAAGTACAGAACGAAGTCTACGCTACTTCCGCTCGAGCCATTCGAAGGTTGTCGTTGAGTTGAGCGTCCCGGCGTACGCGCCAGATCTTGCTGTCGAGAAAATAGTGGGTGAAGGCGCCGCCCCAGATGAACGCCATCCAGAAGCTGTCCGGCTTAACGATGGTGTAGTGCGGGATGTGATACAGCGCGCCGAACACCAGCGCAAACCCGATGTAGCTCCAAACGCTCTTGCTGATCGTCGAGGCAGCACCGTAATTCTTCGAAGTGGTTCGACCGTACTTGTTCCGGTTGTGAAACCAGATGATCCGGTGGTACTGGATGTTGTGATAAATAGTCAGCGTTGCAACCGCCGCAAGCGCCGCCGCCGATGGAGGCTGCACGGGCTCAAGCATCCTGAGCACGATCCAATGCATCGGCACCGCGGCCCCGAGCAGAAGGAGCTTTGGAATATTCACCGGATGCTTCGAATAAAGCTTCTGAGCCTGCCGTCCAACAAACAGGATCAACGACACCACGAACGCCGAGAACACCAGCGTCTCAAACCACCAGACCGATTCGGACTGTGGCGAAAGCCCCATTCCCTCCAATCGCTCTTTTGCCGCGTAGCTGTGAGTTAGAAAGCGGACGAATGGATAGGTCATGCCAAGGAGAATGAAGGTTCGGTCGATCAGATTGTCGATCTCGGCCAGATCGTTGTTCTTCTTCTTGTAGAGAATCATGAAACCGTAGTGCTGCTTCACCAGGTGATAGTAAGCCCACATGGACGCAAAGAAGAAAAACACCGGTCCCCAGGCATCGGTTCCAAATAGCTTCGCCTGGCCTGCAAGCACCATCGCCGGCCCAACCAAGAAGAGCGAGAGTGTTCCGTAGTAGAGCTTTGCCCGCTTCCGCCTTTCTTCGTTGTCGGCATACGTTCTTGAGATCGTCCCGAACACATGCGGCCCGTCAAATCCGAGAGCCCATATCCAGGTCATAATCATCACCGACAAGCCGAGCTTGACCAGGATGAGATTTGCAGCGAGGAAAGCATAGCTGGTGACGACGCTCCCGATGAACCAGATGAGGTCGTCCCTCTTGTTGATGATCCAAGCGAGGGCGATCAGGTTTTGTCTGCCCTCCTCTACAGCGACAGCCGCCGATGCCATAGCTTCATCTCCTTTGAACATGTCCGACAAACTTCAGTTTGTCGTGACCCGCTATGTTGGTCTCAACGAGTCGTCCGACAAACTGAAGTTCGCCGGACATCGCATCCTAGTGAGATTCTGGCTCGATTCAGGCTCAAAGCCGCGCCTAGTTTACCAAAGCCGCGCGCTATCGCCAAAGCACATTCTTTGGCGTTATGTGATGGCATCAGTCGTGGTCTTTGTGCCCTTCGAGTCTTCGTGTCTTAGTGGCGATGGATTGGTTTTTCAGCAGCCTGCCAGAGCAACGTGGTCGGCCCGCGTTTGAGACCTACAACACCCCGCGGCGGAGTTGAGGGAACACCTTGGACACTTTGCCCAGCAAGTAATCGCCATAGGTCCCCTTGAAGTCGTGAACGCTTGCTCGATCCCACCGTTCATTCCTGTCGTCATCAAGTGGCCCGTTGACCTCGATCCGCTTGACCTCTGAGTTGAAGTTCGGATCAAAGAAGAACGGAAACGACAGCCGGTCGTGTTCCGGCGGGCTGTTGACCCGGTGTGGCGTCGAACGGTACAAGCCTCCGGTCATTCGGTCGAGCATATCGCCGATGTTGCAAACGAAGGCGCCCGGAATTGGCTTCGCTTCAACCCAGCCTGACTTCGACTTCACCTCCAGGCCGCCGGTTTTGTCCTGCTTGAGAATCGTCAGCAGCCCGTAGTCAGTGTGCTCGCCAACGCCCCATCTCTGGTGCTCGGGTATCCGGGCCAGCTCCGGCGGGTAGTTGAAGATGCGAAACAGAATGAGCGGATCGCTTGTATACCGCTCGGCAAAGTAGGATTTGTTCAATCCAAGGCTAAGCCCGAGGCCCTCCATCATCGCGTGTCCAAGGCTGGTCATCGCCGCAATGTACTTGAGAACTGTTTCACGAAAGAGAGAAATATTCCTCGGAAAGAGATTAGGTCCGTGCATCGGTGTGCCTGACCTCACCAGCGGATGATCGTCCGTTAACTCCGCGCCGAAATAGAGACCCTCCTTAAGATCAGGGCTGCCGGAGGTTAGCTCGCCGCCCACAGGAAAGTACCCTCGCCACGCTCTGCCGCCTTTCTCCATTCGGATTTCGAGCTTCGCGTGGAGATCCTGAGCGAAGAACTTGCGGCTCAGATCCTCCAACCGCTGTTGAAGGTACTCGTTCACACCGTGCCCGATGATGTAGAAGAAACCTGACTCGCGGCAGGCACGCGCGATCTGACCTGCGACACCAGAGCGATCACCTGCATCAGTCACCAGCGGCTCGACGTCTATTACGGGAAGTCTGGAGAGGGCGCCCGACATTGCGCTTCAAGCCTACAAGGCGCGATCCGACTTTGTCACGTCCGCCGCGATAGCTGCAGCCTATCTCGAAGGCTGAATCGCGTTGAGGCTATTGCCTGGACTTCCTATCAACTCGGGTCACTGCCCCAATGTCAGCGGAAGAGTCCGCCGGTTCGGTCACCAGAAAGAACAGATAATGCGATTCCCTTCGCGTTGAGTTTCCATTCCGCGCCTGGCTACGAAACCGCAGGCGGACCGAAGTGAGCCTTTCTGTGATTCGCCACGCCTCGCCGAAGTACTGGTCACGCAACGGCAATCCGAGTTCGCTACGAACCCGGTTCACGATCTCTTCGCACGGCCCAAGCTCGCGGGCGCGAGATGCATCCAGGTAGCCAAGACCATGTAACAACTCGTGGAACAAGGTGAACCCTTCGTCGAACGCAGCCCTGACCTCCGAGGACGCGTCCATTAGCTGAAAGTCGTCGAAGTCTAACCGTACGCGCCATATCTGCGAGCTTCTGCCGTCTCGAACTTCGTAGACTTGTTCTGGCGCGGCTTGCCCGAAGTTGACTGAACCCGATCCGGAATAGTCCTCGATAACAAAAATCGCGCGCGAACAAACAGCTCTCATCAGGATACGGCGCGCTTCTGCCGACCCGCCCGTGACCACTGAAGAATCGCCGAGACTGAGCGACCCATCGGGGGCAAACTGGAGAGCGTCATAGCCGGTGATGCGGCGAAGACTCAGCGCGAGACGCCATTCGTGTTCTTTTGTGATCGCGTGCGCAGATCTTCGTTGGCACCACACACCTGAAGTTTTCGGCGAGTCCTCAAGCGTTGCCGCCCATAGACTCGGTTCGGCGAGGCTGATGCATGATGCCGTGAATACCAACACACGCGCTAACAATTTATTGTTAATCTTCAACGTCAAGTGACTCCGTGCCGCGCCTCGGTTCAGAGTCAAGCCAAAGCGCCACCAGAAAGGTTGATTACTTGTCGAGCACACACCAGCCTTACACTGATAAGGCTACATCTTCGTCGCTTCAGAAGCGGCGAGTAACAAAACTGTAGGTTTGATAGGAACGTGGTCGAGACAGCTTGCCGCCCGAGTTATGCCGGATTGGCCTTCAGTGCGTCCTTGCGCTTTGACCAGCGGCTCACCCGCGGGCGAGCGCCGTTAGCCGCTTTCGTCGTGCGTTTAGCAGTCCTCGCCCGGTTCGCAATCGGAGGATTCAGAATTCCCGTCTCGCCGGTCTCTTGTGGCTCCGCCAGAAGCATCCTCACCACCTCTTCTTCAGCCTTGAGCCAATCGCTCAGCTCATCTCCGAATTCTGCGTCACGCTGTTTGTAGAGGTCATAGGCGCGGGTGGCAATCAAGTCGCGCACCTCGCACGCAGAAAGATCAGGGTACATCATATTGCCCAGTTGGCGGCTCATCGCTTCGTTTGTTACCGGACTTTCATTTGTTCGTTCAGACATATCGGCGTCTCTCCCTTCGGCGTTACTAAGAATACGTTGCCTGGTTTGGCACGTCCTGCCGTATTCACAAAAGGCAACAGGTGTGCCGCCGTGCTTTGGTTGGGGGATCGATCGCAGGGAGTCGTTTAGACCACTGCACTTAAGCAGTGAAGAAAAAGATTTGTCGCGCGAGCTGGCCACCGAGGCCGAAACCTAAAAACTACGAAAGTGTCGTTCAGTGTTCGCATTTCTACAAGTCCGTAGGTAGCTCGCCCGAGGCAGAACAGAAAGAGCGACCCGTCGCAACTTTGAGACAGAACCACAAGAGCAATAAGCGCACGAAGCCGCGGCACTTCGTGCGCTAAAGGATTTGTGTTTGATGCTCTAACATCTGGCTGACTGGCGGCTCAGAAGCTCCCTTCGTCAGCGGAGGGACCATAGATCGAAGGCACCGGCACATCGTTGAGCCGTAAGTACACACCGAGCTGCGCGCGGTGATGAACGTTGTGGTTCATGACAAAGCTTCGCAGCGCAGCTACGCGCGGCAGCGAAAAGATTGTCTTCCCGCCTTTCAGGAGTGTCCACGTTTTTAGCAAGTCTTCATCCGTCGCACCAGCGAGAGCAGCTCGCGCCGAAGCGACGTTGCGGTCGAACTTCTCGAGAAGGTCCTCTACTGATTTCGCCGGCTCACTCTTCGGCGGCGGTTCACCTTCCGGGGCTACATCGATTGAATCTCTTTGAATCGTAAGCGCCCCCCAACTGGGCAGCGTGGCCAGGTGTGTCGCCAGAGCTACCATCGAAAACGACTTCTCGTGAGGCTTCCACGCGAACTTGTCTTCGGGAACTCGCTCCAGGGTCTTTCGGGTGTTCTCCATCTCGTGATCGAACTCGGGCAGCAATGCTTGATTTAGTGGCATATTTTTCTCCTGCGAAAAAGTTGAATTCTAGACGGCACAGCTACAGCCGCACTCAAAATTGATCTGGACCGGCGAGACGAGTCGCTGTACGCGGTCCCGGCGAACGTGGAGCACCACGAGAGTGTATGGGTCAAACACCACCACGTCCTTTACCCCTTGCGAAAGATAGAACCTTGGACCAATCTCCAGATCCTTGGCTTCGTAGCCCTTGCTGATCACCTCTATCACTGCCTCGGGGATCAGCGTGATTGCTTCTTCCTCCTCGTCAGGCTCGCGGCAAAAAATCGAGACGTCCGGGCGCTTCAGCGAGCCGTCCGGGAAACTGACGTAGACATCTGCCGCATGGACACAGATACAGGCTGTCTCGGCTTTCTCAACCTCAATTCGCGTGATGCTCGAGCGAATCCGGTCAACGTGTTTCTGGTGTTTCCAAACCGGCTGGGGTTCCCAGATCGCCAGCCCCCCGACCATCTCCAGGCCCAGCTCTTCGGCTCGAATGAACTTCGGATCCAAGTGTGCTCCTCCCGTGTGCTCCGCCTACTCTGGAATGAGGCGCATTATAGCACTTGAGCGACGCCGGTAGTACCGCGAATTGGGAAGACCATTCGTTTGACAATACGGCCACCGAGATGTTAGGGTTTAGATGAACTGAGTCCAGCTCACTCTCTTCTCAGCCTTTCTGGAATCACCCAGACTATCTGAACCTCACAGCTCATCGAAAGGACTACTATAATATGTCAGCTAAGCTTTTTGTCGGAAATCTCTCTCCGGACACTACAGGTGATGAACTGCGCGCGCTTTTCAGCGAAGTGGGTGAAGTGGATTCATGTCAGTTGATAACAGACCGGGATTCAGGGCGCTCGAAGGGATTCGCCTTCATCGAGATGAATTCCCAGGACATCGCCAACTCAGCGAAGGAAAAGTTCAACGGCCAGGACCTGCACGGGAAGCCTCTCAAAGTGAATGATGCCAAGCCAAGAAACTAGGCTCGGCTACGGCGGCCAAGGAAGGTCTTGTCGTGAAGTCACGGTAAATCGTATACGAAATACGAGCATCTGAATTGGTCGCCTCTGCCCCTTTACCAATGGCTCAATAAGGAGTCACAAATGTCTATCGAAGATGTTGCATTCAAACTCAAGGAAGTTTCGTCCACTCGAACAGCTGCTGTCATTGGCATAATTGCGGCGGTCTGCGGCCCGCTTCTAATGATAGCCTTCGGCGGGAGTCAGACGAGTAATCTGCCGTGGTACGTCTGGGCGATAGTGCTGCTAGCGTTGTCTCTGGTGATCTGGAGGGGATACTACTTGTTTACGCTCACCCATGACGCTAAGGATATTTCCATCAGTCCAAACCGGCGCTAAAAGCAGTCGCGGGGGCGTTCGTGCAATGACGCGGTAAGCTAAACTGAGTACGCCTATCTAGCTCGTCAGCAGTTCTTCGCCTTAACCGGAGTTTGACATTCGAGGAGGATAATCCGTATGTTGCTCGCTATTGGAAACAAGGTAATTTATCCGAGTCACGGCCCCTGTATTATCAGCTCGATCGTCAACAAAGTTGTCGGTGAGCAACCAATGACATTCTATCAACTGCTGGTCCTTGACGATGCACGCGGCACGTTGCTCGTGCCAGTTGATAAGGCCAAGAGCATTGGCATCCGTCCGCTCTTGAATAAGCCTCAAATTGCAAAGTTGCTGAATCAGCTCAAGAGGCCGTCTACGGCCTCCCCAGATCGAAAGCAGCGAGTCCGCGATAACTTGAAATTGCTTTTGTCGGGATCGGCGTTCGACCTCGCTGAGATCGTAGAGTCTCTGACCGAGTTAATTGACACGAAGGCATTATCATTTGGCGAACGCGGTACGCTTGAGAGAGCAAAGCGGCTGCTGGTTTGTGAGATATCGGAAGTGACGGGAGAGACGAAGGAGCAAGCCGAGGAACAGATAGATCGCGCGCTCATCGCGCGAACGGGAACTAAAGCCTGCGCCGCATAGCAGACTGATACCAGACCCGTTTTGCTTCAATGTCTCTTCGGTATCCTATAGAAATCGAATATGTACCTAAGTAGCTTTTCAGTACTGAGCCAAGCTCAAGATGCCGGAAGCAATGTCATCGACTTGAGGCAGGATTTCGTCTTCCAATTCAGGACTGTACGCCACAAAAGTATCAAGCGCGGCCACCCTTCGCACGGGACCGTCCAGGTGCTCGAATAACTCATCCGCGATGCGCGCCGCGATCTCTGCGCCGTAGCCCCACGACTCGGCGTCTTCGTAGACCACTAAAACCTTTCCTGTCTTTTGGACCGTTCGCGCGATCGCTTCCCAGTCGTAAGGGCTCAAGCTCCGCAGGTCGATCACCTCCGCGCTGATGCCGTGCAACTCTCCCACCTTCTTCGCCGCAACCACCGAGCGGAACACCGTTGCGCCGTAGGTGATGATCGAAACATCTGAACCTTCACGCACCACGTTCGCTTTCCCAAACGGGACCATGTATTCGGGGCCGGGGTACGCGCCTTTGTTGTGCGTCTGCCGATACAGGTGCTTGTGCTCGAGAAACATCACCGGGTCGTCCGAGCGAATCGCCGTGCGTAACAGACCGTTGGCGTCGAGCGCGTTTGAAGGCATCACCACTCGCAGGCCCGGCGTGTGAGTGAACAGCACTTCGCTGCACTGGCTGTGACAAATCGCGCCGCCCTTCAAGTAGCCTCCGATCGCCACTCGAATAACCATCGGGCACTTGAACGTATTGTTCGAGCGCCAGCGCATCAGCGGCACTTCGTTGCGCAGCTGATGGTAAGCAGGCCAGATGTAGTCGAAGAACTGAATCTCAGGGACCGGCTTCAACCCGCGCACCGCAAGCCCAACCGCTCGCCCGATGATGTTCGCTTCGGCTAGCGGCGTGTTGAAGACCCGCGCGGGCCCAAATCGCCGTTGCAGATTGAAGGTGACTTTGAAGACACCTCCCTTCCCTTTCACTTCTTCGAGGTATTGCTCGCGGCTGCAATCGGCGACGTCTTCGCCAAACACGAGTATGCGTTCGTCGCGGGCCATCTCGTCGTGAAGACACGCGTTGATCAGATCGAGCATCGTCTTAGGAGCGCGAGTGTCTTGTTCCGAGGCAGGTGAGACGCCTGCGCTTCCAGAGGCGATCCCTGTGGTATCGAAGTCCTGCGAAGTGGGATCGACATCGGGTGAGTAGACATACCACGTCGCGGTTTGTTTGGCGGGTTTTGGCGCGGCAAGGGCTTCATCGGCCGCGCGGTTTACCTCGTCGTCAACTTCTTCGATGATGCGTTTTATGTCTGCGTCGCTCGCGAGCCCTTCGTTTATCAGAAACGCCGGGAACGCGCGCGTCGGATCGCGCCGCGTTTCGTCACCCAGCTCTTCAGCTGGTCGATACTGTTTCTCATCGTCGGATTGAGAATGAGAGTACGGGCGAATCACGTGCGCGTGAACCAGGGCAGGTCCGCGGCGGGCGCGGCAGTAGGCGACGGCGCGTTGCATTGCTTCATAGCTTGCCATCGGATCGCAGCCGTCGACTTCCTGGATCAAGAGGTTGGGGAAACCAGTCAGCAGTTTGGAGATACTGCCGCCAGCCGTTTGCACCTCGACCGGCACCGAGATCGCGTAGCCGTTGTCTTCGATCAGGTACAGCACCGGCAGCTTCAGATTACACGCCGTGTTTAGCGATTCGAAGAACTCGCCCTCGCTTGTCGTGCCGTCGCCGGCCGACACGTAGACGATCGACTCAGGCTTATAGTCGATCAGCTTTGTCGGATCGCCGCCGATCAACTCGGCTCGATAAGCCGCCTCGGCGCACCCAACGGCGTGCAGGAACTGCGTGCCGGTCGGGGATGATCGTGAAACGATGTTTAGCGAATTGCTCGCCCAATGGCTCGGCATCTGGCGTCCGCCGGAGGCGGGGTCGTCCGCCGAGCCAACTGCTTGCAAAAGCATATCGGTCGGACTGACGCCGAGAGCGAGGCACAGCGCGCGGTCACGATAGTACGGAACAAACCAATCGGAGCCCGGCTTCATCGCCAGCGCCGCGGCGACGAGCACGGCCTCGTGGCCCGCCCCGGATATCTGGAAAAAGATTCTGTTTTGCGCCTTGAGCTGAAGCTCTTTGTCGTCGATCCGCCGGGACATGTACATCAAGCGATAGATCTTGAGCATGGTCTCGCGGTCGAGGCCGTGGTATTTTTCGATCTTCGGTTGACTGGCCATTCAGATTAACCTTTCGCGAAAATCGAGGATCGAAGATAGAGGATCGAAGAATGGAGAATCGAAGGTAGACAATTGCGTTACAACGTTCGACGCTCGATCCTCATCCTCCATCTTCGATCTTCTATCCTCGATCTTCGCGCTTGCTCAACTCACTGTTGCTGCGGAGGCCGGCCGATACTCGACCAGATGACCCGCTATCGCCGAAGCGGCCACCGTGTAAGGTGAAGCCAAATACATTTGGCCCGGGCCGCTGCGGCCGGGGAAGTTGCGATTCTGGGCGCTCACCACCACCTGAGTCTTCAACGTGCTCACACCGGGACCCGCATTGATGCAAGCCCCGCAGCTCGGCTCGATGATGTGCGCTCCGACCTCTCGCAGCACTTCGATGTAGCCGCGCTGTTCGCAATACTCTCTTACCTCGACCGAACCGAATTGAATGAAGCACTGCACGTCGGGATGAACTCGCTGGCCGCGAGCGAGCGCTTCGCGAAAGACGCGCACATACATGTCGAGGTCTTCCTTCTTGCCCGCGGTGCACGAGCCGCCATATGCGATGTCGACCTTCACCGGAGCCGCAAGCTCGTCAACAAAGATCCCGTTGCCGGGATCGCCCGGAGTCGCGATCATCGGGCGCAGCTCGCTCGCGTCGATGTCGATAGTCAGCGAGTACTCGGCGTCGGGATCGCTTGTCATGCCTTCGCACGTCACCTCAGCCTGTGCGCGAGGAACGCCGCGCTCGACGAGAAACTCGACGGTCTTCTGATCCGCGCCGACGATGCCAGTGAAAGCTCCGACCTCGGCGGCCATGTTGGTCATCGTCGCCCGTTCGTCGATGTTCAGATCGGCCACGGCTTCACCGGTATATTCGATTATCTTGCCGATCGCGTCGCCGTTTCGCACAAAGTCGGTGCGCAGGATCGCCAGCATAAAATCCTTCGCGGTGATGTTGTCGGGCTTGCGGCCCGAGACGCGGACGCGGACTTGCTCCGGCACGCGAATTCGAACATCTTTGGTGATCCAGGAATTGAAGATGTCGGTGGTGCCGACTCCGAACGCAATTGCGCCGACCGCCCCCGAGTGCGGCGTATGCGAGTCCGACCCGATAATGATCTGTCCGGGCAGCGCGTAGCTCTGCAGGATCACGCTGTGGCAAATGCCCTCGGAGCCCTGGCGATCGACTTGCGCTCCGTGCAAGCGGATGCCCTGCTTCCTCGCGAACGCTTCCTGCTTGCGGACCAGTTCGTGCGCGAGATCGAGCAAGCCCATTGCCTTCCGCTCGGGGGGCATCACGTCGTCGAGAAAGGTCAGGTGGTCCTGGAAAAGATAAACCGACGACGGATCGTTGATCGGCTCCTCACCGACGAGCTTCTCGTAAAAGATCGCGGCCATTGGGGTGACGTACTCGTGGCTGAATCGGATGTCGGTTCCTACGAATCCCGCGTCGCCGGGCTTGACTGCTTCAACGCCGACCTGGCCTTTCGAAAGATCCGTGACGAAGTGACTCGCAAAGATTTTTTCAGCCAGCGTCATCGGCCGACGCGCCGTAGTGATCGGCGGGATCGACGTCCTGCCCTGGAGCCTTGCCACGTTGAACGGGAACAGCCCCCCATACTCGATGATCTGCCGGGTGATTTCATCTTCGCCCGCTGTGAACTCTTCGAGCGGAATTTTATCGTCCTTCGCAACGCGCCTGATCAGATCGAAGTTGGTCGAAGTCAGCAAGCCGAGATTCTGGCAGTTCTGCTTATAAATCCGCTCGTGGTTTTCCGCAATGACCAGCCGGATGCCGGCGGCGATCTCCGCGTATGGTGAGGCTTCGCGGCTCGATCCCTTGCCGCGCCGTTTGCCCGATACCGACGCGACGAAGCCGCCGTTCTTTACATCGTTGCGCTTTACCGGGAACTGGTCGCCGCACTTCAGTCCAATATAGATGAACTCGCCGAGGGTTTCGTCGAAGTAGTAACAGATGTAAGCCGGGGTCATCTCGTCAGTCGAGATGTCGCTGCGTAACGCGGGAATGTTTTCCGGGTCAAGGTCGGTTCCTTCGAGTTGCGATCTTACGAGTACGGGGTCTTCGGCAAGGAAGAGGATGCGGCCGGTGAGTTGAACTTTCGATGGACGCTTTTCGACCTTGCGGTTCAATAAACTCTCGATCATCCAGAACTCCTCAATGAGATGCTAAGTTCGTTCAAGCAGCATTGGGAAACCCTTTTCAATCTAAGCTTTATTTTAACCCCAGGGACGCGGTTTCTCCAAAACGAAGGAGTAATCTTGTCGTCTGAGACGCCGCCCTGAAAAGATGAAAATGCGGCGGCGATGTCCGACAAACTTCAGTTTGTCGGGAGTCCCGATCCGGCAATCAACCGACGACAAACTGAAGTTTGTCGGACATTTTTCCAGGGAGTGTTATAAGGTGAACCTGAGCCGTATTTCGATTTCGCGAGAGCGAAGGCGCGGAGGCCAGGTGAAAACCTGGATGCGAATTAGCGCTGCCGTTACGTATCTATGCCTTAGCGGTGCGCCGGGCGAGACTGGCAACTGCTCCGGCCAGGCTTGAGGGCTCAACCGGTTTCGCGACGTGGCGCTGGAATCCAGCCTCGAGAACGCGTGTGCGGTCCTCGGCCCGAGCATATGCAGTCAGCGCGATGGCAGGAATATTGCCGCCGCGCTCGGGCCCCATCGCACGAATCTGGCTGATCAAGTCAAACCCGTCTTCGCCAGGCATTCCGATATCACTGACCAGCACGTCGGGCATGGATACGTTCGTGGCATGGGCTAACGCTTCTACCGCCTCGGCCGCTGAGGACGCGGCGATCACTTCGGCGCCCCGAAGTTCGAGCATCGCGACGAGCACCTCTCGCGCGTCGCGCTCATCGTCGACAATCATCACGGAAAGGCCGGCAAGTTCCAATGGCTCCTCCAACGCGGGCTGGCCGTCAACCGCGCAGCGTTCAAGGTGGGCTCCTCCGTTCCAACCCGTGGCCACCAACGGGAAC
>Ga0137403_10007357_pt1 | contig 12437 bp, 10 predicted proteins | sample CZOMad2_1_16fung_FD_122057 | JGI IMG/M metagenome (GOLD analysis project Ga0137403, IMG submission 122057) | Vadose zone soil fungal communities from Angelo Coast Range Reserve, California, USA - CZOMad2_1_16fungal (Hybrid Assembly) | ecosystem: Environmental > Terrestrial > Soil > Vadose zone...
TCGTCCTTCACGAGATGCGGCCGGGGCGCGGCACGCCGGCCCACAAGGGCGGCGACTTCGCCGAGCTGGTATGCAGCAACTCGCTGCGCAGCGACGACCCCCACCATGCCGCCGGGCTCCTGAAGCGCGAGATGGAGGAGCTCGGCTCGCTGATCATCGCCGCGGCCCGCCGGGCGGCGCCCCGCCTGTGATAAGAAGGATGCGATGAGTTCCCCTGTCCACGTCATCGGTGCCGGCCCTGCGGTCTCGGAGTGCGCCTTGCAGCTCGCCCGTCGTAAGATGCCGGTAGTATTCCATGCGATGCGGCCGGGTAAGGGCACCCCGAGCCGTATTGAGATCCGACGCTCCGAAGTGACGAACCTCGCGCCGCCGGGAGTCGTGGAGCGGTGCCCGCGAGTACCCTCTCGGAAGGCCAGTTCAACCTGGTGGGTTGCCAGTAGCGAGGTATGATAGCTTATGCCGAGATTGCTTGGCCTCAAAATTAATAACTATAAGTCTCTCTCCAGAGTCAGCCTTGGCCAAGTCGGCTACGGCCAAGGAGATCCCCTTCCTCCCCTGAGTTGTTTCATCGGCCCTAATGGCAGTGGTAAATCTACCCTTCTGGATGCTTTCGGATTTATGGCCGACTGTCTTCGGGAGGGCGTGGAGCCAGCTTGCGATAAACCTCAGAGAGGAGGCCTCGCGAAGTTGCGGACCCAAGGCTCTCCTGGCCCTATCCACTTCGAGATCTACTATCGCGAGAGCCCTCAATCGCGTCCGATCACATACAGCTTCTCTATCGGCGAGTCGAAAGGCATCCCCGTGGTCATCGAGGAAACGCTTCGACAACGAAGAAAGGGACAGAAGCACGGGCGTCCTTTCCCGTTTCTTCGTCTCGAAAAGGGAGAGGGAAGCGTTTGGACGGGTGAGTTGACGGAAGACGACGAAGGTGCCACCAAACTGGGCATCAAGCTCGACGACGTTAGCAGGCTTGGTATTACGACTCTCGGCCAGCTCAAGGAGCACCCTCGAATCGTCGGGCTCCGTTCCTACATAGAAAGCTGGTATCTTTCATATTTCGTGCCGGATGCGGCCAGAAGACTACCACCGGCTGGAGCGCAGAGACATCTCGATCGCACCGGCGAGAACTTGGGCAACGTAGTACAATACCTAGAACGCACTCACCCCAAAAAATTTAAGGCGGCGCTGGAGCGTATCGCCAAAAAAATTCCTGGCATCCAGAGTATCTCTTGCACAAAAAGCCCCGACGATCGCTTGCTCTTGAATTTCAACGAGGTCGGCTACAAAGATCCATTTTATCAGCAAAGCATGTCCGATGGAACGTTAAAGATGTTCGCCTACTTGTTGCTCATCAATGATCCAGAGCCGCGGTCATTCATCGGCATCGAAGAGCCTGAGAATGGGCTATACCACAAGCTTCTCGAAGAGCTTGCTAGAGAATTCATGAAGCAAGCTACGGAGTCGCAAGAGAGTACCCAAATCCTCGTGACCACACATTCACCCTACTTCGTCGACGCACTCAAACCGGAGCAGGTCTGGTTGATGGAAAAGGACGAGAAGGGAGCCACACAGGTAACACGAACCGCGGACATGCCCGCCATTTCTGACCTGGTGAAAGAAGGTATCCCTCTGGGAAGCCTCTGGTACAGCAATCACTTCGAAGAGAGGTTCTCGTAGATGAGACTTCACATCCTGGTCGAAGGCCCCGCAGATGCGGCGTTCTTCCGGGGTTGGCTACCCCGATTTCTTTCTGGCCACACCTGGAAGATCATCCAGCACCGCGGAAAGGGCAGGGTCCCCAGAAACCCCGCCAACCCTCCCAACCCGAGGCATGAAGGACTCCTCGACCAGCTTCCGGCGAAGCTCCGCGCTTATGGTCGAACCCTCAATCCAGCCACCGATCGAGTTCTCATCGTGGTGGATCTCGATGACGACTCCTGCGCGGAGCTTAAAAGTCGGCTCCTGGCTCTCCTCGATTACTGTGAGCCTCGGCCGGTGGTGTTGTTCCGCATTGCCATCGAAGAGATGGAGGCGTTCTATCTGGGAGATCAAGAAGCCATCCGGAAGGCTTTCCCGGCGGCAAAGTTGGCGCGAATGAGGAACTATTCCCAAGATGGCATCGGTGGCACCGCCGAACTCTTTCAGGAGATCATTCAAGCACCAAGGGAGGATAAGGTCGAGTGGGCCGAGCGGATGGCCGCGCATCTCGGAACGACGTGGCGAGGGGCCTCTGCGAACCGGTCACCCAGCTTTCGGCAGCTGTGTAGGGGACTGCTAAGACTCGCCGGGGAACAATTAGGGTAAGGCACTATGATAAGAAGGACGCGATGAGCACCCCCGTCCACGTCATCGGCGCCGGCCTGGCCGGCTCGGAGTGCGCCTGGCAGCTTGCCCGGCGCGGAGTGCCGGTCGTCCTCCATGAGATGCGGCCGGGGCGCGGCACGCCGGCCCACAAGGGCGGCGACTTCGCCGAGCTGGTGTGCAGCAACTCGCTGCGGAGCGACGATCCCCACCACGCCGCCGGGCTCCTCAAGCGCGAGATGGAGGAGCTCGGCTCCCTCATCATCGCCGCGGCCCGCCGGGCGGCGGTGCCGGCGGGGAGCGCGCTCGCCCTCGACCGCGACCGCTTCGCGACGCTGGTCACCGAGACCCTCTCCGCCCATCCGCTCGTCTCCGTGCGGCGCGAGGAGGTGACGGCCTTGCCTCTGGGGGATCTGGTGATCGCGACCGGGCCGCTCACCTCGGAGGCCATGTCCACCGCCCTCGCCGGCCTCCTGGGGAGCGAGTACCTCTACTTCTACGACGCCATCGCCCCCATCGTGGATGCCGAGAGCCTCGACCTGACGAAGCTCTTCTGGCAGTCGCGCTACGGCAAGGGGGACGGCGACGACTACCTGAACTCGCCTCTGGACCGCGAGCAGTACCGCGTCTTCTACGACGCTCTCCTCGCCGCCGAGGTGGTGACGCCGCACGAGTTCGAGAAGGCGATCTTCTTCGAGGGCTGCCTGCCCATCGAGGAGCTGGCGCGGCGCGGGGTCGACACCCTGCGCTTCGGGCCGATGAAGCCGGTCGGCCTGACCGGCCCGGATGGCCGGCGGCCCTGGGCGGTCGTCCAGCTGCGCCAGGAGAATCTGGCGAAGAGCCAGTTCAACCTCGTCGGCTTCCAGTCGCGCATGAAGTGGGGCGAGCAGGAGCGCGTCCTCCGCCTCCTTCCCGGCCTCGAAACCGCCCGCTTCGAGCGCTTCGGCCAGATCCACCGGAACACCTTCGTCAACGCGCCCACCCATTTGGACCGGCACTACCGGGTGAAGGCCGAGCCGCGGGTCCGCCTGGCCGGGCAGATCACCGGCGTCGAGGGCTACCTCGAATCGGCGGCCACCGGCCTCGCCATCGGGATCTATATTGCCCTCGCCCGCCAGGGGAACCCGGAGCCCGAGCCCTTCCCCGCGACCACCGCCTTCGGCGCCCTGGCCCGGCACTTGACCGAGTCCGACCCCCGCCACTTCCAGCCGGCCAACATCAACTACGGCCTCTTCGAGGAGCTGCCCAACCGGCTGCGCAAGGACGGCCGCCGCGCCGCCTACGTGAGCCGCGCCCAGGCCGACCTCGCCGCCTGGGCGGAACGGGTCGGGGTGCTCGAAACCGTCGCCACATGACCCTCCGCCGCCTCATCCACCGCTATCTGGAGCACCTGCGCGAGGAGCGGAACGCCTCGGACAACACGGTGCGGGCCTACGAGGGGGACCTCCTGCGCTTCCACGCGTTTCTCGGTCGCGAGCAGGTGGCGAAAGGAGAAGAGGTAGAGCCGCAGGACGTCGACGCCCTCATTGTGCGCTCCTACCTCGCCCAGATGACCCGCGAGAAGCTGGAGAAGAGCAGCCAGGGGCGGGCTCTGGCGGCGATCCGCAGCCTCTTCCGCTTCGCCTGCCGGGAGGGGATCCTGGCGGCCAACCCGGCGCAGGGGGTGCGGACCCCCAAGCTGCCGAAGACCCTGCCGCGCCACCTGCGGCCGGGGGAGATCGAGACCCTCCTCGCGGCTCCTTCCTCGGACGAGCCGCTCGGCCGGCGCGACCGGGCGATCCTCGAGCTGCTCTATGCCAGCGGCCTCCGGGTCTCCGAGCTGGTGGGGCTCGACTGGCAGGCGATCGACCTCTCTGGCCGGGTGCTGCGGGTCAAGGGCAAAGGGAGCAAGGAGCGGATGGTCCCCTTCGGCCGGCCGGCCGGCGCCGCGCTCCAGGCCTGGCTGGAGGTCTGGGAATCGGTGCGGGACGCCTCCGGCGAGCCGGAATCCGAGCCGGTCTTCCTGAACCGCTTCGGCGGCCGGCTGACCGACCGCTCGGTCCGCCGCGTCCTCGACCGCTATGTCGAGGCGGCGGCGATCGCCGCCGGGGTCCATCCCCACACCCTGCGCCATACCTTCGCCACCCACCTCCTGGAGAACGGCGCCGATCTGCGCGCCATCCAGGAGCTGCTCGGCCACAGCTCGATCTCGACCACCCAGAAGTACACCCACCTGGAGGTCCAGCACCTCCTGGACGTCTACCGCGACGCCCACCCGCGGGCCCGGGGGGGGAAGGCATGATCGGGGAGCCCAGAGGCGTACGCTTCCCCTGCACCCCCGGAGGGGCGGTGGCGCGCGGCCGGCGGCGGCTGGCGGCGCTCCTTTTGGGGCTCGCCCTCCTCCTCGTCCTCGCCGGCGGCTTCTCCTGGGCGACCGGGAGGCGCTGGCCGGCGGTCCTCGCCTGGGGCCTCGCCCTGGTGCCCTGGACCGCCTGGCGGATGAGCGGCGACCTCGATCCGCTCTGGCTCGACGTCGAGGGGAGGGTCCTCACCGTCCAGATGCGCCGCCGGCACGAGCGGGTCCCCCTGGACGGGGCGGTCGCCCGGCGGCTCACCGGGGAGGAAATCGCCCATCTGACCGGCCTCGCCACCTCCGCCGGGGTGGTCGCGGGGAGCGGCGGCTTCGACTCGCGCCAGCTGGGCGAGATCGACCTCTACGCGAGCGACCTCACCCATGCCGTCCTGGTCGAAGCGGGGGAGAGCCGGCTGGTGGTCACCCCCGACGAGCCGGAGGCGTTTCTCTCCGCTTTGCCCTGACGCCGTGACCAACGTTTCGACCCAAAGAAAAGACTTCCCGCCTGCTCCGTCCACGCCCTGCTACAATCCCTCCCCCATGGATACCTTCTCCTCGACCACCGTCCTCCTCGTGCGCCGCGACAGCAAGGTGTGCATGGGCTGCGACGGCCAGGTCACGATGAACAACAACACCATCGTCAAATCGAGCGCCAAGAAGATCCGCCGGGCCGGCAAGGGCAAGGTCCTGGTCGGCTTCGCCGGCGGCACCGCCGACGCCATCGCGCTCTTCACCCGCCTGGAGGCGAAGCTCGAGGAGTTCAGCGGCAACCTGGAGCGCGCCGTCGTCGAGCTGGCCAAGGACTGGCGCACCGACCGCGCCCTGCGCCAGCTCCAGGCGGTGATGATCGCCACCGACCAGGACAAGAGCTTCTTCGTCTCCGGAACGGGCGAGCTCCTCCAGCCCGACGAGGACGACGGCATGATCGCCGTCGGCTCGGGCGCCAACTATGCTCTCTCCGCCGCGCGCGCTCTGCGCCGCTACACCGATCTGCCGGCCGTCGACATCGTGCGCGCCGCGATGAAGATCGCCGCCGAGATCTGCGTCTTCACCAACGACCATCTGACCATCGAGGAACTCTAGGCAGCCATGTCCATCTCCCTTTCCGGCTCTTCCACCACGGACCTGCCGCTCGGGCCGGTGCTCGAAAACATGACGCCGCGCCAGATCGTGGCCGAGCTTGACAAGTACGTCGTCGGGCAGCAGCAGGCCAAGCGCGCGGTGGCGATCGCCCTGCGCAACCGCTGGCGCCGCCAGCAGCTCCCGCCGGAGCTGGGGGAGGAGATCGCCCCCAAGAACATCCTGATGATCGGCCCCACCGGCGTCGGCAAGACCGAGATCGCCCGCCGCCTGGCGCGCCTCGCCAAGGCCCCCTTCTTGAAGATCGAGGCGAGCAAGTTCACCGAGGTGGGCTACGTCGGGAGAGACGTCGAATCGATGATCCGCGACCTGGTCGAGATCGCCGTCAGCATGGTGAAGGAGGAGAAGCGCGAGACGGTGCGCGAGGCCGCCGCGGCGCGCGCCGAGGACCGCCTGCTGCAGCTCCTCGTGCCGCCGCGGCCGATCAGCAGCTATCTGCGCCACGAACAGGACGAGGAGGAGGACGACCTGGCGGCGACGCGCGAGAAGTTCCGCGACAAGCTGCGCTCGGGCGCGCTCGACAGCCGGAGCGTCGAGATCGAGGTCGACGAGTCGAGCTACCCTTCGCTCGAGATGTTCGGGCCACAGGGAGTGGAAGAGGTCGGGATCAACATCAAGGACATGCTTCCCGGTCTCTTCGGCCGCAAGAAGAAGCAGCAGGTCAAGGTCTCCGAGGCGCGCGAGATCCTCGTCCAGCAGGAGGCCGAGAAGCTGATCGACCGCGCCCAGGTCGCCCGCGAGGCCCGCTACCGGGTCGAGCAGGGCGGCATGATCTTTCTCGACGAGATCGACAAGGTCGCCGGCCGCGAGGGGTCGCGCGGGCCGGACGTGTCGCGCGAGGGGGTGCAGCGCGACCTCCTGCCGATCGTCGAGGGGACCAACGTCTCGACCAAGTACGGGATGGTGAAGACCGACCACATCCTGTTCATCGCCGCCGGCGCCTTCCACGTCAGCAAGCCGTCGGACCTGATCCCCGAGCTCCAGGGCCGTTTCCCCATCCGGGTCGAGCTCGACGCGCTCACCGAGAAGGACTTCGTGCGCATCCTGACCGAGCCCGAGACCGCGCTCACCAAGCAGTACTCGGCCCTGCTCTCGACCGAGGGGGTGACCCTGGCGTTCACCGAGGACTCGGTCGCCGAGCTGGCGCGCCTCGCCGTCGAGGTCAACTCGACGACCGAGAACATCGGCGCCCGGCGCCTCTCGACGCTCATGGAGCGGCTGCTCGACGAGGTCTCCTTCGACGCCCCCGACATGGCGGGCGTGACCCTCACGGTGGATGCCGGGTACGTCCGCAACGCCTTGATGGGCATCGTGCAGGACCAGGACCTCTCGCGCTATGTCCTCTAGGCTGCGGCGGCAGGTCCCGATCGCCGTCCGGCTCGGCCTGGCTCTCCTGGCCGCCGCGGCCCTGATCGCCTGCGGCAAGAAGGGACCACCCGAGCCGCCGCTGCGCTTCGTGCCGGCGCCGGCCAAGGACCTCAAGGTCTCGCAGCAGGGGTATCGCCTGCTGCTCGACATGCCCTACCCCAAGCTCACCCCCGGTGGGCAGGCCCTGGGTGGCGTCACGGAGGTGGAGGTCTGGGAGGTGAAGCGGCCGGCGGCGGCGGCGGCGGCGGCGACAACACCGACACAGACGACAACACCGACGACGACACGGACGACGCCCCCCGCCCCGCCGACGACTCCTCCGACGCCGTCGGCAGCGGCAGCGGCTCCTAGCCCGGCTCCCACGGCTCCGGCCGCGCCCACCCCGGCGGCCGCTCCCGGCACGCCGGCCGCTCCGGCTGCGCCTGCCGCGCCCGCCGGGCCGCAGCCCCTCGACCCGCGCGAGCTCAAGGCGGCGACCCAGGTCCTGAAGCTCAAGGGCCCGGAGGTCGGGGCGGCCACCCTGGGCGACCGCATCGTCGTCGCCCTGCCGCTGCCCGAGCCGCTCCCCGAGAAACCGGAGCTGCGCTACTACGCGGTGCGCCTCTCCGGCCCCCACGGCGACCTCTCGGAGTACTCGAACCAGGCGATCATCCTCCCCCGGACGCCGCCCACACCGCCTGCCGAGACCCAGGTGAAGCCGCGCGGGGATGGCGTCGAGGTGACCTGGACCGCTCCGGCAGCGGTGACAACCTCGGCGGCGCCGGCGCTGCCGTCGATCGTCGGCTACAACGTCTACCGGCGCGACTCCCAGGTCAAGGGTTTCGGCGCGCCGCTCCATGCCGCGGCGGTGGGGGACCGAACCTTCATCGACACCACCGCCCGTTTCGGCCAGAGCTACATCTACGTCGTGACCACCGTCGCGGCGCGTGGCCCCTTGATCGAGAGCGCGATCAAGAGCGAGGTCGAGATCAAGTACGTCGATCGCTTCCCGCCGCCAGTGCCGAGCGAGCCCGTGGCCCTGGTCGAGGCCGGCCGGGTGCGCCTGGTCTGGCGCGCCAGCGATGCCCCCGATCTCGCCGGCTACCGGGTCTACCGGCTGGATTTGCGGCAGGTCAAGGGCGAGTACCAGCGTCTGACCGAAACGGCGATCCCCGACGTCCAGTTCAGCGACCCGAGCGTCACCCCGGGGGTGACCTACGTCTACCGGATCACGGCGATCGATCAATCCGGCAACGAGAGCGACCCCGCCGAGGTCCGGGCCACGGCGCAGTGAGCGGCTTTTTCAAACTATCGGGGAGCGGCAACGACTTCCTCGCCCTGGCCGACCCCGAGGGGTCGGCCCCGGCCCCCGGCCGCGAGCAGATCCGCGCCTGGTGCCGGCGCGGCGTCTCGCTGGGGGCGGACGGCCTCTTTCTCCTCCGCCGCCGGGGGGACGAGGCGGCGATGGAGTACTGGAACGCCGACGGCCTCCCCGCCGACCTCTGCCTGAACGGCACCCGCTGCGCCGCCCAGCTCGCCTTCCATCTCGGCTGGGCGCACGACCGGGTGCGGATCGCCACCGCCGCGGGGAGTGTCGCCGCGCGCCAACTCGACCCGGAGCGCATCGCCCTCGACCTGCCGGTTCCACTGGCCGCCGGAAACGAGCCGCGCGAGCTTTCCCTCGACGCGTTGGGGAAGACCTGGACCGGCTGGGCGATCACCGTCGGCGTCCCCCACCTCGTGCTGCCCTGGCCGGAGAGCCTCGCCGGGGCGCCGGTCGTGCCGCTCGGCCGCGCCCTGCGCCACCATCCTGCCTTCGCCCCCGCCGGGACCAACGTCGACTTCGTACGCTTTCCCAAGAGCGACCGGATGGAGATCCGCACCTACGAGCGCGGGGTGGAGGACGAGACCCTCTCCTGCGGCACCGGGATTCTCGCCGGGGCGGCGGTCGGCCTCCACCTGAAGCGGGCGACCCTGCCCCTCTCGGTCCTCACCCAGGGTGGCTTCGAGCTCGCCGTGACGGGCGATCCCGCCGATCCCGCCGCCGGGACAGGCAAGTGGTCGCTCGCCGGCGACGCCCGGATCGTCGCCCAGGGCGACCTCCTTGCCGCGGCCGCGGTCGAGCCGACCCCTCCCGCCTGGTCCTGACCCGCAGATCCGATACAATGAGCCCCGGCCGGAGCGCGACCGTGACGTCCGTCCGTCTGGAAGGAAAGCCCGACGGGGCTGGTGATGGGAGCGAGATGACGAGCCTACCCCCACGGGTCGCGGCCATCGTGCCCGCCTACAACGAGGAAGAGACCCTGGCGGAAGTCCTCCAGGTCCTCCGGTCCACCCCGCTGATCGACGAGGTCATCGTCGTCTCCGACGGCTCGACCGACCGGACGGTCGAGATCGCCCGTGCCCTGGGACAGAAGATCATCCACCTGCGGAAAAACCACGGCAAGGGGACGGCCATGGCGGTGGGCGTCGCCCATACCGACGCTCCGCTCCTCGTCTTCGTCGACGGCGATATTTTGAACCTGACCCACGCCATGCTCGAAGAGCTGATCCGGCCGGTTTTGGACGGCCGCTCCGAGATGAACGTGGGCATCCGGAACCGCGGCTCGCTCCTGAACGCCATCCACGTCCACTTCGGCCCCCTGCTTTCCGGCATCCGCTGTCTCAAGCGGGAGGTCTTCGCGGCGGTGCCTTCGGAGGACATCGCCGGCTATGCCATCGAGACCGGTCTCAACTGGGCCTGCCGGCAGCTCCAGGGGCGGATCACGACGACCGTCTTCTTCCATCTGAAGCACCTGGTCAAGGAGAAGAAGCGCGGCCTGATCCAGGGCTCGCGGGCGCGCTTCCAGATGTTCGCCACGGTCTTCCGCGCCTACCTCCACCTGATCTGGAGCCAGCCCGGCCTGGGCCGCGCCGCCAGCCAACCGCAGCTCCTCGCCTCCGAGCTGGAGTACATCAACTTCTGATGGCCAACCCTACCTTTCCCCCGATTGACGAGCAGATCGAGCTGCTCAAGCGCGGCGCCGTCGACCTGGTCGACGAAGCCCAGCTCCGCGCCAAGCTGGAGCGGGCCGAGAAGACCGGCACGCCGCTCACCGTGAAGACCGGCTTCGACCCCTCTTCCCCCGATCTCCACCTGGGGCACACCGTCCTCCTGCGCAAGATGAAGCACTTCCAGGACCTCGGGCACCGGGTGATCTTCCTGATCGGCGGCTTTACCGGCCGCATCGGCGACCCCACCGGCAAGAAGGCGACCCGCCCCCAGCTCAACGAGGAGGAGATCACGGCCAACGCCGCGACCTACCTGCGCCAGGTCTACCGCGTCCTCGATCGGGAGAAGACCGTCGTCGACGACAACAACCGCTGGCTCGGAGCCCTCGGCTCGGCCGGCCTGGTGCGCCTCGCCGGCCGCTACACCCTGGCGCGGATGATGGAGCGGGAGGACTTTCGCACTCGCTACCAGGAGAAGCAGCCGATCCATCTGCACGAGCTGCTCTACCCGCTCGCCCAGGGGTACGACTCGGTTTTCCTGAAGGCGGACGTCGAGCTCGGGGGGCACGACCAGATCTTCAACCTCCTCGTCGGCCGCGACCTCATGAAGGAGGAGGGCCTGGAACCGCAGGTGGTCTTGACCGTGCCTCTCCTCGTGGGCCTCGACGGCAGCGAGAAGATGTCGAAGAGCCTGGGCAACGCCATCGCGGTCGAGGATCCGCCGAAGGAGATGTACGGGAAGACGATGTCCATCCCCGACACCCTGATTTGGGACTGGTACCTGCTGCTGACCGACCTGGGGGAGGCCGAGATCGCCCGTCGGCGGGAGGAGGTGGCGGCCGGCCGGCTCCATTCCAAGGCGGCGAAGTCGGAGCTCGCCCGCCAGCTGGTCGCCCAATTCCATGGTCCAGCGGAGGCGGAGGCAAAGGCGGCGGAGTTCCACCGCGTCTTCACGGAGGGCGGGTTGCCGGATGATATTGAGGAAAAAGGGCCTATCTTCGCTCCGAAGCCGCTGCCAGTGAGATGGATGCTTTTTCAGGCAGGGCTGGTTCCGAGCGTAAAAGAGGCGACCCGCCTAATCCAGAGCGGAAGCGTGAGCATCGATGGGGTCAAGGTAACCGATTGGTCTGAGGCGCGCCCTTCACGCCCTGAACCCTACCTGGTGAAGGTTGGCAAACGGCGCTTTGCGCGCGTTGTGCTCAGTCCGAACGAATAGCGCGGTGGCGATCTGCTTCTGAAATACCCGTCCAGGGAGGGTTGTACCCGGACGTCACCCCCCTCCTGTCCTCCCCCCATCCCCTTGCGCCCCCCGCCCAGGGGGGAGGAACGCGGTAGTGGGCGCTGCCGTCGGGTAGTCGGGGTTCAAGAGCAAGCTGCCTATCGGGTCCCTCCCCCCTGGGAGGGGGCGGTTGGATCAGGGGGGAGGACAGGAGGGGGGCGACACGCGCTTGGCTGCTCTGCCTTTCTTCGCCCCATCCGGGTCGAGGGGCAGGCCCAAAGTCCCGGGAGACGGCCGTCTCTGCTTACTCTGGCCCAAAGTCCCGGGAGCTGAGCCGTCTCTGCTTACGCTGGCCCAAAGTCCCGGGAGATGGGCCGTCTCTGCTTACGCTGGCCCAAAGTCCCGGGAGATGGGCCGTCTCTGCTTACGCTGGCCCAAAGTCCCGGGAGCTGGGCCGTCTCCGCTTACGCTGACCCAAAGTCCCGGGAGCTGGGCCGTCTCTGCTTATGCTGGCCCAAAGTCCCGGGAGACGGGCCGTCTCTGCTTATGCTGGCCCAAAGTCCCGGGAGACGGGCCGTCTCTGCTTACGCTGGCTCAAAGTCCCGGGAGCTGAGCCGTCTTTGCTTACGCTGGCCCAAAGTCCCGGGAGCTGAGCTGTCTCTGCTTACGCTGGGCTATCGTCTCTCGGGCTGGCCTGTATCCAGGGAAAACGGTCGCCGGGAGTTCCCGCTGAGTCGCGCGCCGGCGAGTTGGGGTGGGCCTGGGCGAGGTCAGGAGTGGGAGCCACGGCCGCCTCAGGAACTCTCGGATAGCCGGAACGCCCCCCTCCTGGCCTCCCCCCTGATCCAACCGCCGCCCTCCCAGGGGGGAGGAACGCGGTAGTGGGCGCTGCCGCCGGGTAGTCGGGGTTCAAGAGCAAGCTGCCGATCGGGTCCCTCCCCCCTGGGCGGGCGTGGGGGTGGGGATGGGGGGAGGACAGGAGGGGGGTGACAGGCGAAGACTTCTCTACCTACTCGTCACGCCACATAGACCGGCTCGACCGCATGCAGGATGTGGCGGCGGCGCAGGTAGTTCTCGCTCCTCTCGACCGCCTCGCGTTCGACCAGA
>Ga0137403_10007359_pt1 | contig 12437 bp, 13 predicted proteins | sample CZOMad2_1_16fung_FD_122057 | JGI IMG/M metagenome (GOLD analysis project Ga0137403, IMG submission 122057) | Vadose zone soil fungal communities from Angelo Coast Range Reserve, California, USA - CZOMad2_1_16fungal (Hybrid Assembly) | ecosystem: Environmental > Terrestrial > Soil > Vadose zone...
CGCTCAAAACGACATGGTGACCATAGCCCTCGACGCCATGGGCGGCGATCAATTTCCAAAGCCCGAAGTGGAGGGGGCGCTTCAGGCGTCGAGGACGTGGGGCGTCAAAGTCATTCTTGTCGGTCCCGAGGATGTTCTACGCAAGGAGCTTGACCGTCATCCCGGCTGGCGCAATCTGCCAAACGTTTACGCGAGAAAGGCTGCAGGCGTTGACGGGGCCGTACGTGTATCCGTTTATAAAACAGGGCGCGGTTCTGTACGTGGGTTCTTCGGCGAACGGAATTATGCGCGTGGTGTGTCCCGGCCATCATCGGAGAAAAGTGCGGGCCGAAGCGGATGAGATTCGTATTGTGTGGCTGGATGAAAATGCCGAACCACGACTGTTGGAGGCTGAACTAATACGCGCCCTGCGCCCGCCTTTCAACGGAAAGGGAACAGTATCCGCGTACACCGATTACCAGCGGCCAGAACCACGCAACAGACGATACACCCGGCCCTTCCGCCGTCCACTTCCAAACGGGCCAGCCATGCAGGAACCGGCAAAGGCCAACCCTGCGGAAACATGCAACCCAGCAACCGACCAACCTACTGCAGTAAGCACTCAACCCACGTACCAGCCCCACGACACGAACGCCCCACTGGTAATCTTGTCCAAGTGGCTTTGAAATGCTCTCATTGGCGGAATGCGTAACTTCATCTTGGGTATCATCGTTGGATTGCTTTTGGCGGCATCAGGCGCGTCTGTGTACTGGGCCGTCTGCGTGGAAATGACTTATCGCAAGAACATCAAGCAAGGGCTTGCTCCCCACGCTCCAACTCAAGCTGGTTGGAACGACTCGCGGCACATTTCAAAGAGAGACAAACGAATGCTGAAGATCACAAGAGTTGCGTCGTTGAACCAGGAAATTACTCTGCAATTGGATGGTCGGGTCACAGGCCAATGGGTTGAGTTACTACGCGAGTCCGCTGAGTCCGTGCTGGAAGAAGGAATGCGGCTCACTCTTGATTTGGAAAACATTTGCTTCATCGACTGTGAAGGGGTCGGGCTTATCAAAAGTCTAATAGACCGCGGAGTGCGAGAGGTAAACTCTCCGTTCTTTGTGGCCGAACAGATTAAGAAGTGCGGGGCTGAACCAGGTGATTGAATCGAAAAAGAGAACAAGGCTCATGCGACGTAGGCTACTGATAAAGAGAAGGCTCAGGCGCAGACGATTGAGGAATTATGTTGATAGATGATCCGTTCAAAGACGAAGGAATAATACGAGGTGATTTGCGGAGTTTCGAGGAGCTCTTCAAGCTTCATCACCGAAAAGTCTATGCCTTGTGTTTGCGAATGACTGGGAATACTGCGGACGCGGAAGATCTGTCGCAAGAGGTCTTCGTCCAGGTATTTCGCAAGCTGGGAACGTTTCGCGGGGAAAGCGCTTTCAGCACATGGCTGCACCGCCTTACAGTCAACCATGTGCTGATGTACTTTCGCAAAAGTCGCAGGAGAAGAGAGCAACTTACCGAAGACGGGGAACTGCCGGAGCGAATAATTAAGGGTCGAAACGTTCTAACCAGCTTCCCGATACTTGATCGGCTCGCGCTGGCCGAAGCGATTGTCAAACTGGCTCCTGGATATCGCGCCGTCTTTATCCTTCATGATGTTGAAGGATTACAACACATCGAAATCGCAAACATCCTGGGCTGCTCGGTTGGAACATCCAAGTCGCAACTGCACAAAGCTCGGATGAAAATGCGTCGCCTACTCAGGCAACCAACTCATCTCAAGCAGGCTGCGACAAAGTCTCCCGGGGTCAACCTAAACTTGAGGGATTATCTCCATCACATCCGAAGCTGCACGAGCTTCATTGCTAGGAGTACCACAGAAAACTTGCGGAAGCAGGTTGCGCGTCAGAGCGTAACGGCATTCGGCAAGGACTTCGCGTCGCCCATACCTGGTAAACGGGAATCAATCAAGTGTTGAGGACAAGGGTTATTCGTTCATGCGGACTGGCGGCGATCGTCGCAGGGATACTGAGGGGAATTGCGTCCTTTGTTCCCGGCACGACTCATCGGGTCATGCTGCTCTATCTCTTTACTGATGTTTTCCTCCTGTTTGGCAGCATCGGTCTGTACTGGTTCCAGCGAGAAGAAATCGGATTGGCGGGAACTTTGGCATTCCCCTTGATGATAGGCGGCAATCTAGTATTGATTGGGCGTGATGTAGGAATTTTCGGCGACAGCCTTTATCCAGTCGGAGCGCTCATGTTTGCCGCGGGTCTGGACTTACTTGCAGTTGGCTCCTGGAAAGCAAAGAAGTTGTCGCGCTGGATTCTGATTCTTTGGATCCTTTCCACGATCATAGGACCAATCGGATATTTTACCGGGGGCTTGTCGGTTTTATTTGTAGTCTCCGGAGTACTTTTTGGTTTCGGTTTCGCCCTAGCCGGCATCACAGTTCTGCGCAGCGGTGCGACACTTGACCACTAATAGAGCAAAAAGTCTTTTCATCGTGACTGTAAGTTTTCCACTAGCTGCCATCGAAGTTGCCCGTTCCGTCAAAGGAGGTGTTCCCTTCTACCGAGCGCGGCTCTTCACCAATGCGTCGCAGCATGCCAGTTAAGAAAAGGCGGCACTCAATCGTCGCCCAGCCAGCCGCCCGCAAAACCCGCGCGGCGAAGCCCGTCGACGATGTACGGGCAGCGTCGCATTAGCCGCCAGAGAAATCCTGAGCGATAGTTCTCAATCATCAAAACGATCGGACCTTGATCCAGACCGTAGTAGCCTTTTGAGATCCAGTCCTCGCCTGAAGGTCCGGAAAACGTAGGATTGAAACTGCACTTAAATCCATACTTGCTGGTCATCTTGGGAAACGTCTCGTCGAAAAATTGGATCGACGGCAACACAATCTCGGGCGCGAACGGAAGTGAAGCGACTACCCCCCATGGAGCCAGCGTGCCGTCATCCGGCCCGTTTGGAACACCACGCGCTATGTAATCGTGGAATCGGCGCAACTTGCCGCCGATCTTCCTGTTTGCTGGTCCTGGTCCATCGCTCGCGGTGAGGCCCCAGATGTGTTCACCATATCCTTTGAAGCCTTGCGGGTTGCGAATCGCGTACTGCTGCTGAATGTACGTGGCGCGCCGGCTGTTCTCGAAATAATCGATCTCTTTGCGACGCATGTACTTGTCCTGAATTCCGCGAAAATCGATCCACATGTGCGAAAGCTGATGAATGAAGAGCGGACCGGCGTAGAGAAACTCGTGCCCGTAAAGACTTCTCCACTCGTAGGTCCTGGTCCAACTCTGGTAGCTCTTTTCGGGCAACGGGTGCGTCGGCGAGGCGAGACCGAGGACATAAAGAATCAGGGCCTCGTTGTAACCCTGCCAACGATACCTGATGAATCCGCTTTCAGGTCTCCAGCCGTGCGTTACCGTGTCTTTCCGATTTCGGGCCCATTGCCAATCGGCCCGGGCGTAGATGGCGTCGGCAAGCGTGCGAATTTCGCGTTCATCTTCGGCGTCGCGATTGAAGTACTCCGCCGCAGTCAGTGCTCCCGCGATCAAGAAGGTCGAATCGATCGTTGACAGTTCGCAATCCCACGTCCGACGCCCGGTCTTCATGTCGAGGAAGTGATAGTAGAAACCCTTGTATCCGGTGGCATCTGGTTCCGGCCCGTGCGAACTGTTCCAAAAGAAGCGCAGGGTCGTGAGGGTTCGCTTAATCGCGTCTTTGCGAGAAATGAATCCACGCTCGACGCCGACGGGATAAGCGGCCAGGGCAAATCCAGTGGGGGCGATGCTGCACGGCGCGCCCTGGCGTGTGCTGTCGGGCACCAGGCCATTATCTGGATTCGTTTCCTTCAGGAAATAGTCAAAGGTAAGGCGCTGGAGCGTCTCGAGCTTCTTGTCAGAAAAGGAGTATTTTCTCGGCTTCCGGGAGGGCATGATTTGTAAGTAGCACCAGTTGTCTTGTTCGCTCCTCGTCCTAGCGGTCTTAACTACACGGCTATTTAGTCCCTTCCGTGCGATGGCGATCGCTCTACGGCTGGTGAAATCCCGCGGCCGGTTGTGAAAAAAATAAAAACCTGAAAAGCAGTGAGGAGGGTTTCACGATCGTGCAAGACCGTGTAACTCTCCTCGACAACCAGGATAAGCAAGAAGCAATCTCGTCGTGATCACGGACGAGTGCTCCCTCATCAGCTATCGGCTAGCGCACGTGATCGAATCGTTAGTTCCGTGCCCCTCGGAAGCTCGAGGTTGTCTTGTTGCTTGCCATTTTCAGGTTCTGGCGAAACCGGTGCCGCTCGCGATAGGCTCAAGACGATTGAGCGTGATTCAGTCACACTCGCCTGTTCCCGGTGGGCTAATCACCAACTCTACGGCTGGAGTGTTTATTCAGCTCCGCGATCAGTCTGGCTGCGGTCCGCGGTGGCTTCACGCTCCCCAACACTACATCTTTGTTCGACATTTTCTTGCCGTACATGTCCTTATTTGCGTCATCGTCGGTTCGCAAAGTCGCGCCGTCGAGCGAGACGCCTGCGAATAGTCCGCGCGCCCGCGAATAGGTGAGAAGCTCGGCGTGAAGCTGAGCATCCGTCTGAGCCGAAGAGGTGCGGCCAACTGGACCCGCCGCCACCGAGGCATCGCCCCCGATGGTAAATTTGCTGGACAGGAGCTTATCGATGGCGCGCTGGTTCATAAGCAGCATCACGACATCAGTTTCGGATCCGCCAATTTGAAACCCAACACTGCCGCCTTCGACTTTCACTCCGCCGGGCGACGACCAGCCGCGCCCGTTCTTGTTTCTGCACGCGATAAAGCCCCGGCCATATTTCGCCCCAATGATGAAGGCGCCTTTCTTCACGTTCGGCACGATCACTGCGCAGGCTGCCTTGTCCAGCAGATCTTTCGGGATACCTTTGTCTGGCGCCGCCATGATTTCTCTTAGTACATCAGCCGCAGCGTTAAGCCGCTTCGTGGTGTCATCCTCGCCTTTCGTACGAGCGATTGACTTGCTCACCCAAGGCCCTGCACTCATCATCAGAGCGGCCAGGGCGACCGCTAGCATTAACTTTGTTAGTCTCATCTTTCTCCCTCCTACACTTAGAATATTTCTGTTTTCTCTTCTTCGGCCAGACCAGATCAAACGTCTTGTTGGATGCTATTACGCCTGAGCTCGTGTGTGCTATCGCACGAACAAGATTCCCTCAAAACCCACCTCCATTTTGTAGGCTGCCGCACAGACTGCCAAGGTCCGCAAAGGTACGCAAGGGAATACCGTCGCAATCGGTGGCGAAGTTTCGGGCGAGCTGCACAAGGGAGGAGCCGTTTCTTTGCATCGCCTTCGCGTCTTTGCGGTAAAGGTGTCAGCTCCTCGCCTGCAGGGCATGGCGCCGCAAGCTTGACACACAACCTGGCCCGGCTCCAGCGAAACTCTTCAAACAGACTTGTCCACTAACCACATTGACCGCGTTCGGTCAAACTGCAATCTCGCGCCACTTAATCGCGCTTCCACACGAATCCCACTTTTTAGTTTCACTCCCATAATCATTGACGCTTTCGGCCAAGTGCCCCTTCGAAGCCCAGTTGGCATGGCGCTCGCTAAAGGAAGCCCGCTCGGTCTATGAGCTTGCTCTTTTAAAATCATCACCGTCACCGATAAAGGCCTTTTCCGGCGAAAGCCGGGGTGGGCACACACTTACCAGCCTACGTCGCTCGCAACGATATGGCAGTGGGAGTTTCCGAAGGACTTTCAGAGAAAGCCTTTCCGCATCTTGCTGCGCGCCTTTAGGCGCTGAGCCAGGGCCTTTCTCCCTTATCGGTGGCGGTGATGATTTATTTTGTATTTCAGCCCCTGGAGAGATTGAAATGAACGCCCCCAGAATCCTAAAACGGCTTACTGCCTTTGCCCTGTTGGTCTCGCTTTGCTCGGCGCTCTTGTTTTTCGATCACAGCCGAGCGCAGGCAGCCGTCACCGCGCCAGCTACACTCGATAAAGTTTCGCCCGACCTGCGCCAACTGATTCAGTCAGGCCAGGGCAACACTCGTGTAAAAGTGATTGTGCAATCAACCTCGTCATCGTCGTCTGGCGGTTTATTGGGTGGTTTGCTGGGAGGTGGTTTGCTGGGTTCTCTTCTGCAAACAGTGGGCGGAGTGGTCCAGGGCGTGTTATCGGCTCTCAACATTACTCTCGTCGATATTCAAGCCAATTCCGTGGATGTGCTGGCGGCTGATCCGTCCGTGTCCTACATCTCGCTCGATACTCAGGTACGCAGTTTCGGCCACGTCACCAACACAACCGGCACGCAACAGAGCCGCACACAGAAAAACGGACTGGGACTCAGTTACACTCTAGACGGTTCTAATGTAAACATTGCCATACTCGACTCAGGCATTGACACGACCCATAAATCCTTCGCGGCGCAAAGTGGCAAAATTATCTTTAGCAAAGACTTCACCGGCGAGAATCGAACCGACGATCCTTATGGCCATGGCACCCACGTGGCTGCGGTTGCGGCCGGAGTCGGATCAGTAACGAACGGCCAGTACGAAGGCATCGCCTCCGCGGCAAAACTGGTTAACCTGCGCGTTATCAATTCACAGGGTATTGGGAGTGTCTCAGGGGTTTTAAAGGCCCTCGATTGGATATTGAACAATCGCACGGTCTACAACGTGCGCGTAGTCAACATGAGCCTGGGCGCGCCGGCAATTAGCTCCTACAAGAACGACCCCGTTTGTCAGGCTGTTCGCAAGCTCGTGAACGCCGGCATTGTGGTTGTGGCCGCGGCTGGTAATAACGGAAAAACTTCGGCCGGGCAGAAACTTTACGGCGGCATTCATTGCCCCGGTAACGAACCTTCCGCAATCACCGTTGGCGCCAGCAACACTTACGGCAGCGACGCTCGCAATGAAGATTCGATTGCCACCTACAGCTCGCATGGGCCAACGCGAAGTTTCTCGACCGACTCTTACGGCGTGAAACACTATGACAATCTAATCAAACCCGATCTCGTCGCTCCCGGTAACAAGATAGTTTCCGCCGAAGCCCGTGATAACTATCTCGTTAGCACACACCCGGAGCTTGAAACCAACAATTACCCCACGACAAACATGAAGTTGATGTATATGAGCGGCACCTCGGTGTCCTCTCCGATGGTTGCCGGCGCGGCGGCCCTGCTGCTGGAAGCAAATCCGAATCTGACGCCAAACATGGTGAAGATGATTCTTATGTACACGGCGCAACCGTTGGCGGGCTTTAATAGCTGGGAACAGGGCGCGGGACAACTTAATGTGGCAGGGGCAGTGGCAATTGCAAAGCTGGTGCGCAGCGACCTTCTTGGTTTGACTCCAGTGGTAGGTTCAGCTCTGCTGACCCAGGCAGCTCCCAGCTCGCAGACAACCATTGCTTCTTACGCTTTTCCCTGGGCGCAGGGTCTAGTATTGAATCATGCGACGATAACCGGTTCGAACCTGATTACGAAGTACCAGAAGAGTTATGGCAAGGGTTACGTGCTCGGCGACGGCGTAATCGAAGGAACCTATTCCCAGAGTCTCAGCACGAGCATGTGGACGAGCAACCTCTCGCTGGGAAATTACCTGATGCAGAGCGACGGCACGCGGATGGGAGGCGGAGGAATTCTCTGCCCCGCCGGCATCATGCTCGGCGACGGCATCATGATTACCGACGGCATCATGATCACCGACGGCATCATGATCAGCGACGGCATTATGATTACTGACGGCATCATGATCACCGACGGCATCATGATTACCGATGGCATCATGATTACCGACTCCAGCGATGGTGACGACACTGCCAGCATGCAGTAGAAGCACAGTTTGTGAGAAGCTAATAGGCGCGCCGCAGAATCTGTCGACTGTAGGTCTTCGGACATTTCCGAGTCAAGCTGTTTGAGAATAACCGCTTGCTTTCTTGCCGCCTCAATATCTTTCCACTCAGCATATACGAGTCCCAGGTAATAAATAGCAATCTTTTCGATCGCATTTATCGCCAGCACTTTTTTAAAAGCTTTAATAGAATTGGTGAAATTGCCGAGCTGGTAATAGACCAATCCAAGGTTTAGCAGCGCTTCATAATATGTAGGAATTATGCGCAGCGCTCGATGAAAATGTTTGATAGCTTCATCCCCGCGTTGGAGATTGATAAACGCAACCCCAATATTGTTTTGCGCTTCCACAAATTTCGGATCCATTTCAAGGGCTCGCTCGTAACAATTGATGGCATCCGCATGTTGCCCAAGGGCATCATGTGTCAGTCCCATGTTGTAGTAAGCCCGCGGGGCCTTCGGCTGATTTTCGAGCGCCATCGCAAATTCTTCAAGCGCTTCTTCATGCCTGTTCTCTTGAGCTAACGCTACACCTGTTCTGTACTGGCCCAGCTTCCGGGCGCCGTCAATCCCACTCTTGAACGAGATCGGGCGGCTTAATGTGTCTATCAAGTTTTTCGTTTCTAATGTTCGCACGGATTATTGTTCGCTTTGTCGTTTGATTTTTTAATGGTCGGTAACGCCAAGATCGGGCCGCCTGATTTAAGGTCGGTCGGCGAGGTAGCATCGTTTCAAATGCAACTCGCCTATCCAAATATGGGCAGGTGGGGAACAATGCCGTGGCAGTCTAATCCAACAAACGCCTAAAAAGGCTCACAAGGCGCTGCCACGGGTGTAATTGCAGATGATGTGCCGTGGGGTTTGCAGGATTGGGGTTGGGCAACCCGTTTATCAGTCAAATCGTCCCCAGATGGAGTATTCACAGGTCTGCTGCCGCAAAGTCCTCAACTTAGCAGCAAGGAAGTCACAACAGCGCGGCAAGCGAGCGTTTCCGGTCTCAATCTCTTTTCTGGTAAAGTCCTTGCTCGGTCACCGGCGAGAATGCACAGATATTCAGCCATTTATGGCCGTTTCTAATATCCGGTCCTCGGTAATGAGGGACTGGACTATGACATTGTTTGACCAACCGCCGATGTGATGAGGGCATCAAATCGAGTCGCGAGCGGGATTACAGGAAAGTTTATTAATGCGAACCATTTTTATAAGACTCTTCAACGGACTGGCGATCGCCATTTTGCTAACACTGTATGCGGCTCATTGCTTCGGGCAAACCGGCGCCGCCAGCGACGTAGTGATGGTGCTGCCATTTGAGAACACTTCGAATCGTCCTGAGTACAACTGGGTGGGGGAGAGTTTTGCTGATTCTCTCGCTGATTTGCTCAACAAGCCTGGCCTGCTCGTAGTGTCAAGCGACGAACGCGAACTCGCTTATCAGCGTCTTCGGCTCCCGGAGACCATTATCCCCTCGCGAGCAACCGCCATCAAATTAGCCCGCGAAGCTAAAGCGTCGCTGATCGTTATTGGAACCTATTCCGTGATCCCCGCTGCGGCTGACAGCAAATCCGACAACCCGAAACCGGAAAAAGACAGGTCGTCCGCCGAAGCCTATGTGCAACTAACTGCGCGCGTGATCAAGGTTAATGAGGGTCGCACGCTCGGCCAGATGTTCGAAGGGGGTTGGGCGACACGCCAGTTTGACTTCGGCGGTCCCTTGACTGAGCTGCAAAAGATTCACGGGCGGCTCGCCTACCAAATACTCTACCAACGCGACCCGGCACTTCCATTCTCTCAAAACCAGCTGGTCCAGGAAGCGACCAAGGTGCCACAGCGCGCCTTTGAGCCATACGTTAAAGCGGTGCTGCTGGGCGAGCGTGATCCCAGACGTGCCAACTATCTGAAGAACGCTTTGCGTATTTACGCCGACGCAATGGGCGGAGCAGTTTATCCGCAAGCAGCCTTCGAGTTGGGACGTTTTTATATGCTCGAAGGGAAATGGAAAGACGCGACGGAATACTTCACCAAGCTGCAGAAGAAAGATCCCCACTATGCCGAGGCCGCCTTCTATGCCGCACTTGGTTACAGCAAGATGGGCGATCTGGGACACGCGCTGGCAGCCATCGTCCCACTTTCTTCCGACGTACCATTGATTGGAATCTATAACAATGCGGGGGCGATTGCTGTGCAAGCCTCGCGCGAAGAGAAGAAAGACGATGAGCGCGCGCGGCTGTTGGCGCAAGGCACTTCTTTTCTGGCCCGTGCCGCGGAATCGTCGACCGACGACCCCTTGGTGCATTTCAATTACGCGCTTGCCCTGTTTATATCAGGCAAATATGCGGAAGCCGCCGATCAGCTCAAGCCGGTGATTACCGCCGACCCCAGGGATGGACAAGCATATTTTCTTTACGCGAAGTCACTGGAGAAGGTTGGAAAGACCGAAACGGCTAACGCGGCAGACGATCAGGCTCGACGCTGGTTGCCCATCTATGCAAAGTCGCAGACCGAGTGGCAGAAGTCGCAGACGGTAAATGGCGTCTCGCCACGCATGCGCGACGTTCTCAACCGCGATGACGTGGCTACTCTGGGAAGACCGGCGACTGATACCAACGGCGCTGGTTCGGGCACCGGAGACCTGCTCGCGAAAGCGCGGGATCTCTACCAGGCCGGGCGCGACGACGAGGCTCTGCCCGAGTTGCACCGCGTTGTAATGCTTGAACCCACTAACGCCGAGGCCTACCTGCTAAGCGGGCGCATCAACCAACGACGTGGCGATCAGGAAGCGGCAATAGCCGCGCTGAAGACCGCGATCTTCTGGGATCCAAAACTGATTGACGCGCATATTCTGCTCGGCCGGATTTTTCTGGAGCGCGGAGATCGTGGCGAGGCAACGAAGTATGCCACAAGCGCAATGACGATAGATGCTAATAATCAGGAAGCTATCGCTTTGCAACGCCAGGTGACCATGGGCAAGAACTGACGCCTTCTTGAAATCGCAAGCGCGGAGCGATCGGAGATCTGGGACCTCAGATCGAAGATCTCAGGTTGTTAATGGGTTAACCAGCTCGTTCAGACGAGGCAATTCTCCAGTGAGAATTGCCTCCTTTCGTTGATAGTTAACGTTTTCAGTTACAGTCGATGCGACTAACAACCGTCATTGTCATCGTAGCCAGCTTCAGCCTGCTCATCGCAGTCGTGGTGGTGGCGCTATCGCGTCACAAAAAAACAGGCGCCGGAGATATCAAATTGATTGGCGAGTTTGCAACGGTCGAAACAAGACTCGATCCCGAAGGAACGGTGATCGTCGGCGGCGAGTTGTGGCGCGCACGATCCAATGACGGCAGCATCATATCGCCTCGCGCTCGAGTACGCGTTGTCGGGTTCAAAAACCACCTGGCGTTGGTCGAAGTCTGCGATTAGGTTTCCCACTAACCTGACGGCACCTGGGCGCATTGCCCTATAGGCGTTCTCTAATACTCAATCCCTCCTACATTCCAAAAATCTCCTTTCGCTGGCACGCAAGCTGCTCTAAGAATAACCGGCATGCACGGTAGACCAATGTAAAGTCAATCCGTGCTCCCGCCGCCGACATACCCTGAGCGCCGCCAGACGTTGCGCCAGCCACCCGCCGTGCTACCCGGCCGGCTCCCACGCACGTACCTCGTCGCCGGCACGCTGGAGCCGTTCTTCCTCCAGAACGCGACCCGGTGGGCGGACGCGTTGCGCGATGCAGGGGCGGACGTCGTGCTGAACGAGCGGGTCGGATCGCACGGCGACGCATTCTGGCGCGAAGAGGTCGGCCAAGTACTGCCCCGCTTTCAGGAGGCAACGAGGAAGTTCAACGAAGTTGCTGGGCAGGCACTATGGGAGCTTGTGCAGGTAGCACGCGACGAGTTGGCGCCATCGATTCAACGAGAGGCGCCGTCCGCTGTCTTTCGAGGCGGAGGCCACAAGGGGACTCGCCGGACCGATGCCATCAGGCCGAAGAAGCCCAATGGTGAAGGACCTGCGGGCAGTTGACGACTCGGACGCGCAGGAGAACAGCGGGGGGAGTGACAGCCACGGGGAGCGTCGCTGTCACTCGTGTCAGCGGCGTTGCCCGAGCGATCCTGGTGCCGTCAAAGCCGCACCCGGACCTGCTGGAGTTCGTCCACAGTCAGGGGTGCGTCGTGACCTGGCCCGACGTACGCCTGCACTGAACCTGAACTCCTGTTGTAGCGGTAATCAACGGTTTAGGAAGGCGAGAAGCGCTCACCAGCGATCATGGCGTTGACCTGCGGCGACATCGGCGCGCCGTCAACCCGCAGCGGCGTTTTGGCGTGCATTTGGCGCTTGGAGGGCTCCGCGGGCCTGCGGAACCCGATCCACGGCCGACCATCCGGCCGGCCACGCCGGGCAGGCGCACGGCCAGCGGGGAGACGTGCCCCAGCCCGTTCGGATGAATCCGATCATGTGTTGGGTCCAACTGCTCCGCCATGTCTCGCACGGGTCTGGCACGGCCAAATCGGTCAGGACGAGTCTGGCTCGGGTTGGTGGACGAGTCGGCCCCATGCCCCATTCGCGTCCTGGTCCGGCCGCTCAGCTGTCACTGGTACCAATAGCCGATTGA
>Ga0137403_10007360_pt1 | contig 12436 bp, 10 predicted proteins | sample CZOMad2_1_16fung_FD_122057 | JGI IMG/M metagenome (GOLD analysis project Ga0137403, IMG submission 122057) | Vadose zone soil fungal communities from Angelo Coast Range Reserve, California, USA - CZOMad2_1_16fungal (Hybrid Assembly) | ecosystem: Environmental > Terrestrial > Soil > Vadose zone...
TGGATTCCCGCTTTCGCGGGAATGACATTCGAGAAAGTTTACAGAACCAGACTCCCTAACCTAGCGCCTATGACCCTGCCCCTCTCCCACAAGGCAGGGCAATTGCATATGGGCTTTGGCCGTCTCCCATCGGGTCGTCTTTGCCCGGCGGCCGGGTATGTTCACGCGGAGCCGCGGAGGTAGCAAAGATTCTTGTAGGGGCGACCGGCAGGTCGCCCGTGCCGGAGACGAACCGGATTGATGTGACGAATCACGGCGCGACAGAGAGACGGGCGACCTGCCGGTCGCCCCTACAAGAATCTCGAATCTCCGCGTCCTCCGCGGCTCCGCGTGCAAAAAACCTCTGTGCCGCGGCAACGACATCAAATGCGATAGCCTTGCCCACAAGGGGAGAGGGGACTCTGTTGGGACGTCCTGCGGACGTCTTGTTCCGATATTGCCCGTTGTCATGCAGGCGAAACACTGCCGCCGGGCGTCGGGACCGTCAATCCCGCGCGGTTTTTCGATTCCGAGGCCTCTGCGACTCGCCTATGATGCGGCGTTCGCGGGGGTCACGGCATCGGGGGAATCCATGAATCTGCGCAGGATATTGTTCGCCCTGTTCCTGGCAGTCTTCGTTGCGGTGATCGCGCCGGCGCACGCCGAGACGAATGTGCTGTTCATCTTCGATTCATCGGGATCGATGAAGAAGAAGGTCGACAACGGCGAGGCGCGCATGACCGTCGCCAAGCGCGTGATGGCGCAGACGCTGAAGGACATGCCCGCGGGCGTGCGCGTCGGCCTCCTGCTTTACGGGCACCGCCGGGCCAAGGACTGCACGGACATCGAGCTGGCATCGCCGATCGGCGCCGACGACGCGCCGGCGATCGCGAAGCACATTGCCGACCTGAAGCCCAAGGGCGAGACGCCGATCGCGGCGGCGCTGGAGCAGGCGATCCGGGCCTTCGCTGCACTGAAAGGACAATCCAATCGCGTCGTCATCGTCACCGACGGCATCGAGGAGTGCGGGGGCGATGTCTGCGCTGCTGCCCAGGCCGTGGCCGACGCCGGCCTCGACATGCGGGTCGACGTCGTCGGCTTCACCTTGAACGCCCAGCAGGGCGAGGCGATCCATTGCATCGCCGAGAAGACCGGCGGCCAGTACTACGAGGCCAAGAACGTGGCGGCGCTCACCGCCGCCATGGCCCAGGTGACGCAGCAGGTGCAGACCGCCGCAGCGGTGCCGAAGGACGAGAGTCTCATCGCGGCCGCCAACGGCGGCGCGCTGGTGGCGGCGCCCAATGACGAATGGCGCAAGCTCAACGACGGCGCCACCGACCGCGCGACCACTTACGACGGCGAAGGAATCTGGTCCTTCAAGGACGGCAAGCCGGCCACGTTCGACTCGTTCGAGGTCCTCATCCCCGGCACCGACCAGTACAACCCCAGGGAATTCGAGTTGCTGGCCGGCGATGACGGGCCGCTCGGGCAATTCCGCTCGATCGGCGTGTTCTCGACCCAGAACATCAAGATGATGCAGGCGCCGTACCAGCGCTTCACCTTCCCGCCGGTCACCGCCCGCTACCTCAAGGTCGTGCTGCGCACGGACTGGGGCGGCGGCTATATCGCCGCCTACGAGTTCCGGCTGCTCGGCAAGCTCGACGAGTCGGCGGCGGCGGCCCCGCCGGCGGCCGCGGCGAGCGGCGTCGATCTGCTGTCGCCAACCAACGGCGGCGCGCTGCTGGCGGCGCCCAACGACGAATGGTCGAAGCTCAACGACGGCAAGCCGGACCGTGCTACGACCTATGCCGGCGAGGGCGTCTGGGGCTTCCGCGATGGCAAGCCGGCGACCTTCGATCGCTTCGAGATCCTGATCCCCGGCACCGACCAGTACAACGTGCACCAGTTCGAGCTGTTCGCCGGCGACGACGGCCCGACCGGCCCGTTCCGCTCGATCGGCGTCTTCAACACCCAGAACATCCAGATCATGCAGGCGCCCTACCAGGCCTTTGCGTTCGCGCCGGTGACGGCGAAGTATTTCAAGGTCGCCCTGCAGACCGACTGGGGCGGCGGCTACATCGCGGCCTACGATATCCGCCTGTTCGGCGCCATCAGCGAGGCGGCGGCTACCACGACTGCGGCACCAGCGCCGACGCCCACTCCCACGCCCACGCCCACGGGCATCGATCTGCTGTCGCCTGCCAACGGCGGCGCCCTCCTCGCGGCGCCCAACGACGAATGGTCCAAGCTCAACGACGGCCAGCCCGACCGCGCCACCACCTACGCGGGCGAGGGCGTCTGGGGCTTCAAGGACGGCAAGCCCGCGACCTTCGACCGCTTCGAGATGCTGATCCCCGGCGCCGACCAGTACAACGTGCGCCAGTTCGAGTTGCTGGCCGGCGACGACAGCCCGACCGGCGCGTTCCGCTCCATCGGCGTGTTCACGACCCAGAACACGAAGATGATGCAATCGCCCTACCAGGTCTTCAGCTTCCCGCCGGTGACGGCGAAGTACCTTAAGGTCGCGCTGCAGACCGATTGGGGCGGCGGCTATATCGCGGCCTACGACATCCGCCTGCTCGGCACGATCGGCGAGGCGGCCGCGGCCACCAGCACCACGACCGCGGCACCCACGGCGGCGGCGTCCGCGGGCATCGACCTGCTGTCGCCGGCCAACGGCGGCACGCTCATCGCGGCGCCCAATGACGAATGGCTGAAGCTCAGCGACGGCAAGCCCGACCGCGCCACCACCTATGCCGGCGAGGGGATCTGGGGCTTCAAGGACGGCAAGGCGGCGACCTTCGACCGCTTCGAGATGCTGATCCCCGGCGCCGACGAATACAACGTGCGCCAGTTCGAGCTGCTCGTCGGCGACGCCGGTCCGGGCGGCCCGTTCCGCTCGATCGGCGTCTTCACGACCCAGAACACGAAGCTGATGCAGTCGCCCTACCAGCCCTTCACCTTCCCGCCGGTGACGGCGAAGTTCTTGAAGGTGGTGCTGCAGACCGACTGGGGCGGCGGCTACGTCGCGGCTTATGATTTCCGGCTGATCGGCAGTCTCGGGCCGTAGGCGACGGCCGCCAGCGCTCAGAACCGACGAACGCTCCATGCGTGTCCCCTCTCCCGCGCGAGCGGGAGAGGGCTAGGGTGAGGGTGTGTGACTCGATGCTGGCGAAGTGCCGAACAGACGGCCGCGGCCGCGCGATGTATTGAACCGAAGCCGAATCAGTGCGACTCCTGCGGCGGCTGCCGAGGAGGCCGACAATGGATCGTGACGCCGTCGTCGCCCGCTATCGCCACCTGCGCAAGATCGTGAAGGTGCACAAAGCCGCCGCGCTCGCTCATCTGTCGGAGCAGGCAGTCCTCGATCAGGCCCGTTTTCTCCGCGTCGCTGCCGGCAAGACAATTCTTACCCATACCGACGAAGAGCGGACGCTGGTGATCGATCTCGCACTCCACGCGCCGCGTCACGCGCGCTCACGGGCGTTTGAGCGCTATCGCAATGTGGTCAAGCTGCCTGCGGATTCCGACGAAGCCCGCGTGCTCGATGCTCTCTGCGCTGCGCGATTCGTCATTGGCGCCATTGAGGGTCTGCACGACGTTGCCGGGCTCGTCGCCACGGATCTCCTGCGCGGTACCGAGCTGTGGCTGATGGATATGAATCTGGAGGCGAGCATGTCTGAGACGTTCGTATTTGCCGGGCATCTCATCACGCTCGACGGCTTCTGGATGACTACGGGCGCCATCGCTCCGGTCGAGCGGGCCGATGTCGAGGATGCTCTCGACCACCTGCCGCCAGCGCGCGGCGGCACCCCTGAGGCGGTCGCCGACGATCCGCTGTTCGCCGGCCTCGTCTGCCGTGCCGCCCTGGCCCGCGGCGCGATGGATCAGATCATGATGATGTAGGCACGCGGCTCGCGCGGGCTTGGCAGTCAGGCGCCAGCGGCGATCACGGGGTAGGCATCCCAGGTGCGCCTGTCCAGCCTGCGGCACCAACATCACATGAGCAGAGACATGGCGCGGCGGACGACACCTATCGGGCCCGAGATCTTGCGCCCGACGATGGCGCGGCACATCCGCGAGCTAGGCCTCAAGGACATCAGGGCCTACCTCGTGTGGTGCCGCGGGGTCGGCGTGGTGCCGTCGCTGGAGAAGTCTCCCGCGGAGCGTACGCACGAACGGGAGATCACCGCGCAGCGCAAGGCCGCGATCGAGGCGCGGGCGCGGGTGCACCGCCACCCGCGCCGGTTCCTGGCGGAGGCCTGCGCCGGTCCCATCGATCCCGCCGAGGTCGAACGGCCCGGCTGGCGCGAGGTGGCCGCGGCCATCGTCCGCAGCAAAGACGATGCGGATCGTCGCCGGAGCCTCGCCGACTTCCTCCTGCACCTCGAGCGCGTCTCCGATCTCGTGTTCGAGGCGATCGTCGGGCACCAGCCGAGACTCTACGCCGAGGGGCTGATCCGGCTCCATGAGCGCAAGGGACAATGGATTCGGGACCCGTTGGAATGGCGCCCGGCCAGCCACAACGCCGGCCGGCAGTTCTCTTCGCTCGCCCGCCATTTGCTGGCGCGATACGAGGTGCCGATTTTTCTGGACGCCGCATGGCTCCGCGGGGATCGGGGGGCCCACCGCTTCCGGGACTGGTTCGTTCACATCGGTCGCGGTGGCAACATCCGCACCGCCAAGATCCCCTATCCGATGACGAAGATGATCGCGCATCACTTCGTTCACGCGCCGGACGACGTGACGATCGAAGGCGCGCTGATGCTGGCGGACATCAGGGCGTTGGGGGGAAGCCCGCGTCTCGCGGCGGCGCTCATGGCGTCGAGACTGGGGCAGCGGATCGAGGGCGATCTGGAGCGGCGGGACTTCTGGCTGTCGGTGTATCGGTTCTTCGTCGCCAATCCGATGCCTGATCAGCGCCATGCCGGGCCGATCGTGGACTTCCTCGCCTTCCAGAAGTTCGAGACGCAGGAGGTGATGGTCGGCCCCGGGCAGGTGGAGGCGCGCCTGCCGCCGCAGCCCAACCTCTCCATGGCGCGGCGGACGCCGGAAAGTCTGCTGCGGCAGGTGGAGGTGTGGCACGGCGAACTGCGGATCGTGCGGGCGAACGACCAGCGCTTCTGGAAGCCGTCAGGCGTTCGCGGATTCGCCATGCGGACCGGCTCGCGCGACCGACCGGCGGAGCAGACTCACTGGCAGTTGCGGGAACTCCTGAGCGGGCGGGAGCTGATCGACGACGGCCGGCGCATGAAGCATTGCGTGGCGACCTACGCCGCGAGTTGCGCGCGCGGCGCCTGTTCCATCTGGTCTCTCGAACGCCGACGCGGTGGCGAAGAGCGCGGTGAATCTTTGCTCACGGTCGAGATCGATGCGAAGGGCGTGATGGTGCAGGCACGCGGCTTCCGCAATCGGTGGCCGACCGATCAGGAAAGAGGCGTACTTGCCATCTGGATGCGAGAGGCGGGGCTGAAGCCCGGGCCTTACCTCCATGGTTGGTGATGCTTCATCTTCGCCCCTTGCCTGGAGCGATTGCAAAACCGGACAGATCGTGTGTCACAAGGACCGGACATATCGTTTGCTATCGACATTCCGCGTGATTCCGATTGACTTTCTGTCACAATGTTCCTACTATGTTCCTATCGCTCATGGCTCACGCCGCAGGCGGTCCGACGTGGTCTGTGAGCCCCGCCGGTCGATCTTTGACATCGTGTATCTGTCCCGGAAGGACCGGCGTCCCCAAACCGGCCGACCAACCCGCTCGCGCCCAAGAATCGCCCCGTAAACTTCCTTACATGGGGTTGTTCCTCGGATTCGAAAAAGAATAGGACGCAGATCCTGACATACCCAGATCCGGACGTGCCGACTGAGCGATGCGTAAGGGTTGAATTTGCAATCTTGCGAGCCGACCCTTCCCGCTGGACATGGGGTTCATCGCTCAAAAACGAAGACCGCAGATCAAACACCACTCAGAGCGATCCGGCTCCCGCCCGCGCAGCGGAAACCATTCCTTCTCTGTGTCCTCTGCGTCTCTGTGGTGAATCATCTTGCTTCCTCCGCTGGGCATGGGCTCCATCGCTCACTTTCGATGGGCGCGAATCGGGGGAGGTCTTTCCCAATGGCGGGCGGTCATGCGTAACTTTGTTTTGTCGCGGAATGGAAAGCCGCGGCGATGGCTGCCAGCTGGGCGTCATCCAGCGGCGGTCTCCGCTGGGCATGGGGTCCATCGATCATTTTCGAGATCGAGCGGCGCCGCGGGGTCGCCGCCCGCCGATGCGTAACTTTGTTTTCTCCTCGGCGAGGAAATTGCGACGCCGGCCCGCTCCGGGTGCTACGGCCGCAGCTGCCCCGTGCCGCGCACCACGTACTTGTAGCTCGTGAGCTGCTCCGGCCCCACCGGGCCGCGCGGGGGCAGCTTGCCGGTGGAGATGCCGATCTCCGCACCCATGCCGAACTCGCCGCCGTCGGCGAACTGGGTGGAGGCGTTGTGCATGACGATGGCGGCGTCGACGCGGGCCATGAAGCGCTCGGCCGCCGCGGCATCCTCGGTGACGATCGCCTCGGTGTGATGCGAGCCGTGGCGGTTGATGTGGGCGATGGCGCCGTCGACGCCGTCGACCACCTTCACGGCGATGATGGCGTCGAGATATTCGGTGTCCCAGTCGGCCGCCGTCGCCGGCTTCACGCGCGCGTCGAGCTTCTGCGTCTCAGGATCGCCGCGCACCTCGCAGCCGGCGCCGATGAGATCGCCGAGGATCGCCGGCAGCTGGCCGATCGCGCGGCGATCGACCAGCAGCGTCTCCGTGGCGCCGCAGACGCCGGTGCGCCGCATTTTGGCGTTCAGCACCATCGTGCGCGCCATGGTCGCGTCGGCGCTGCCGTCCACATAGGTGTGGCAGTTGCCCTCGAGATGCGCGATCACGGGGATGCGGCTCTCGGCCTGCACGCGCTCGATCAGCGAGCGGCCGCCGCGCGGCACGATGATGTCGATGCAGTCGCTCATGCGCAGCATCTCGCCGACCGCCGCGCGATCGATCGTCGGCACCAGCTGGATAGCGGCCGCGGGCAGGCCGGCGGCGCGCAGGCCCTCGACCAGCGCTGTGTGGATGGCGCGCGAGGAATGGAAGCTCTCGGAGCCGCCGCGCAGGATCGCCGCACTGCCGGCCTTGAGGCAGATGCCGCCGGCATCCGCGGTCACGTTCGGTCGCGACTCGTAGATGATGCCGATGACGCCGAGCGGCACGCGCACGCGCCGGATGGTGAGGCCGTTGGGCCGCGTCCATTCGGATAGCACCGCGCCGATCGGATCGGGAAAGGCCGCGATCTCCTCCAGCCCCCTGGCCGTGGCCTCGACGCGCTTCTCGTCGAGCTTCAACCGGTCCAGCAGGGCGTTCGTCAGTTTCTTCTGCTCGGCTGCCGCCATGTCCCGCGCATTGGCCGCCAGGATCGCCTCGCGCCCCTGCCGCATCGCCGCCGCCGCCGCCGTCAGCGCCTTGCTCTTCGCCGCGGCCGAGGCCAGTGCCAGTTCAGCCGCCGCCGCCCGCGCGGCCTGACCGATGGCCTGCATGTCGGCGTGGAGATCGTTCTTCGTGGCGGCTTCGGCGTTCATGTCTGCGTCAGCACGAGATCGTCGCGATGGATCATCTCATCGCGTCCACGGTAGCCCAGCAAGGCTTCGATTTCACCGCTTTTGTGGCGCATGATCCGGCGCGCGTCGGCCGCCGAATAAGCGCTCAAGCCGCGCGCCACCTCGCGACCATCGAGGCTCAGAACGCGGACGGCGTCGCCGCGCTCGAACTCGCCCTCCACCGAGGTGACGCCGGCCGGCAGCAGGCTGCGGCCGCCCATCAGCGCCTTGAGCGCGCCGGCATCGACCATGAGCGCGCCGATCGGCTTCAGCGCGCCGGCGATCCAGCGCTTGCGGGCAGAGAGCGGCGTGGCGGCGGGCAGGAACCAGCTGCAGGCCGCACCCTCGGCGATGGCCTTCAGCGGGTTGAGGCGGCGGCCGTTGGCGATCGCCATGCGGCAGCCGGCGCCGACGGCGACGCGCGCCGCCGCCAGCTTCGTCACCATGCCGCCGGAGCTGTAGCCGGGCGGCGCCTCGCCGGCCATGGCCTCGATCTCCGCCGTGATCTCCGGGATCTCCGGGATGAAGCGGGCCTTGGGATCGCGCCGCGGATCGGCGCTGTAGAGGCCGTCGATGTCCGACAGCAGGATCAGGGCGTCGGCGCTGATCATGGCGGCGACGCGGGCGGCCAGCCGGTCGTTGTCGCCGAAGCGGATCTCCGATGTGGCGACGGTGTCGTTCTCGTTGATGACCGGCACGGTGTCGAGCCGCAGCAGCGCGCTGATGGTGCTGCGCGCATTGAGATGCCGGCGACGCTCCTCGGTGTCGTCGAGGGTGAGCAGGATCTGCGCCACGGTGATGCGATGACGCGCCAGCGTCTCCTGATAGGCATGCGCCAGTTGGATCTGACCGGTCGCCGCCGCCGCCTGCTTCTCCTCGAGCCGCAGCTTGCCGCTGTCGAGTCCGAGACGGCGGCGGCCGACGGCGATGGCGCCGGAGGTCACGATCAGCACTTCCTGCCCGCGTTGCCGGCACTCGGCCACGTCATCGCCAAGCGCATCGAGCCAGTCGCGCCGGATGGCGCCGGTCTCCTCGTCGACCAGCAGCGCGGAGCCGATCTTCACGACCAGCCGCCGCGCGGACAGCAGTCGATCGCCAGCCGTGGCCTGGGATGCGAGGGCGGTCATGACGGCCGCGCCGTCTTGTCGGCCTTGGGCCTGCGCGAGCCGACCGGCCGCGGCGTGATGCGTGGCAGCGTTGCGGGCGCGGCCTCCGTCCTGTCCGCGGCTGGAATGGACCGATGGTCGCGCATGACTTTGTAGGCTTCACGCATCACCTCGCGCACGCCCTTGCCGGTGGCGCCGGACATGCGGCGCGGCTCGACCTTCGCGGCCTTCTTGAGCGCGCGCGCCTTCGCCTTGATCTCGGCCTCGCCGAAGGCGTCGCACTTGTTGAGGACGACGATCTCCGGCTTGGCCGCGAGCAAGGGGCTGTAGGCCTTCAGCTCGGCGCGGATGGTCTTGTAGGCCTCCGCGACATTCTCATGTGTGACGTCGACCAGATGGATCAGCACGCCGCAGCGTTCGACATGGCCGAGGAAGCGGTGGCCGAGGCCGGCGCCCTCATGGGCGCCCTCGATGAGGCCGGGGATGTCGGCCAGCACGAACGCGGATTCATCGACTCGCACCACGCCGAGCTGGGGATGCAGGGTGGTGAAGGGATAGTCGGCGATCTTCGGCTTGGCGGCGGAGACGGCGGCCAGCAGGGTCGACTTGCCGGCGTTGGGCAGTCCGACCAGGCCGACATCGGCGATCAGCTTCAGGCGCAGCCACACCCACAACTCCTGCCCGGGCCAACCCGGCGCGGCGCGGCGGGGGGCGCGGTTGGTGGAGGATTTGAACTGGGCGTTGCCGCGGCCGCCGTCGCCGCCCTTGGCCAGCACGGCCTGCTCGCCGGGCCTGGTGAGGTCGGCGAGCACGGTCTCCTTGTCCTCGGCCAGGATCTGGGTGCCGACGGGGACCTTGATGACCATGGTCCTGCCGGCGGCGCCGCTGCGGTCCTTGCCCATGCCGTGGTGGCCGCGTTCGGCGCGGAAATGCTGCTGGTAGCGGAAGTCGATGAGGGTGTTGAGGTTCTCGGCCGCCTCCACGATCACGTCGCCGCCGCGCCCGCCGGCGCCGCCGTCGGGGCCGCCGAACTCGATGAACTTCTCGCGCCGGAAGCTGACGGAGCCGGCGCCGCCGTCGCCGCTGCGCAGGTAGATCTTGGCCTGGTCGAGGAACTTCATGGGGGGCTCAAATGCAAAGGGCGGGTCCGAGACCCGCCCCTAGACATAGCTCGGTCGGCGGGTGGAAGTGCCCGTCAGCTCGCCGGCTCGATCGACACGTAGGTGCGGCCGCCGCCGCTGCGCTTGAAGCGCACCGTGCCGGTGGCGGTCGCGAAGAGGGTGTGGTCCGTCCCCATGCCGACGTTGGTGCCGGGATGGAAGGTGGTGCCGCGCTGGCGCACGATGATGTTGCCGGCCGGGACGACCTGGCCGCCGAAGCGCTTCACGCCGAGCCGCTGCCCCGGTGAGTCGCGGCCGTTGCGGGAGCTGCCGCCTGCCTTCTTATGTGCCATCGCCGATCACTCCTTCTTGGCCTTGGCCGCCTTGGGCTTGGCGCCGCCTTCGGTGACGGTCCGCTTGATGGTCGCCTTCTTCGCCTTCTTGGCGGGCGCTGCGGCCGGCTTGGCCTCGACCGTCTTCGAGGGCTTCTGGCCGTCGGTCAGGATCTCCGTGATGCGGAGGATCGTGAGCTCCTGGCGGTGGCCGTTCTTGCGGCGGTAGTTGTGGCGGCGCTTCTTCTTGAAGACCAGCACCTTGTCGCTCTTGCCCTGGGCGATCACGGAGGCACCGACGCAGGCGCCGCCGATGAGCGGGGCGCCCACGGTGACCTTGTCGCCGTCGCCGAGCATGAGGACTTCGCCGAGCTCGATGACCTCGCCGTCGGCGCCGGGCAGGCGCTCGACCTTGATCACGTCGTTGGGGGCGACCTTGTACTGCTTGCCGCCGGTGCGGATGACTGCGAACATCTTGATATCGCCGAATAATGCGCAAAAGGAAGGCGCGGGCGAAGCGGCCCTGCGCGCGGGTGCCGGACTATAGCGGCGAGCGCCGCGTAGTCAATGGTTTGGGCGGCTGCAACATGCGATTCTGCAAAACAACCCCATGCATTAAGAAATAGCCCAATGATTTCAATGATATGACCTTGCGCACTTGCGTACCGTCAGTGACGCCGGAAAGACGCTCAGCGCTTCAATTCGGGGCCTCAAGATGCAGGATGTGCGTGGCAGCACCGGTGCGCTCCCAGCCCTGCAGGGTGAGGCGGCCGGCGGCGGGCTCGAGCACGGCGGCGACGCGGGTGTAGGGGTTGGCGACCGGCGGCTGCAGCCATTCGAGGTCGTCGCAGGGCCCGGCCTGGCAGGCGGCGAGCAGGCACTGGCGGGTCGGGCTGTCGTAGCCGCGCGCGGTGCCGCGGCCGAAGGCGGGGGTGAGCCAGCCGTTGGCGATGGCCGCCGGGGCGTCGACGATGGCGGCGGCGTCTTCCGTGCGCTCGATGATGCAGCCCTCGCTGGCCTTGGCGCCCGCCAGGATGAAGAGGGCGGGGAGGCAGAGGGGCGAGGTGGTGAGGAGGTTGCGGGCCTCGGCGTAGTCGCGGCAGGTCTCGAACACCTCGCGCAGGAGGTGGCAGGGCGGCAGGTCGGTGCTGCGGCCGACCGTGACGCGGTCGATCAGCCAGTCGGCGGCCATCAGGCCGGTGCGGCGGCGGAGCGGGGCCTGGTTGATGGCGGCGGCGAAGCGGCCGGGCGCCAGGGCGGTGAAGACGCCGACGAAGCCGGGCCAGGTGATGTCGAGCCAGGGGCCGGCGACGCTGTGGCGGCGGGCGACGACGGTGTTGCGGCCGAGGCCGTGGAACGGCCAGTCGAGGGTGCGGCGGAGGACCATGGCGCCGCCGGCGTCGGGCGCGACGCCGGAGGTGCAGGCCCATTCGTAGGAGAGGTTGAGGCCGTGGGCGCCGGGGCGGCCGAGCGCATGGGCAATGGCGTCGATCTCGGGCAGGTAGGGGTTGCCGGCGCGGGCGAGCCAATGCCGCGCGCGCCAGTCGCCGGCGCGGACGAGGGGGGCGGTGAACTGGCGGCAGGCGGCGTCCATCAGCGCCTCGGCCTGCGGGCGGGCGTGGCGCACCAACGCGAGCGGGCCGCCGGCGCCGATCGTGATCGTCCGATCGAACGTGTCGTAGCCCTCGCGCACGATCTCTGTCACTCGACCGTCACCTCGAGCAGCCGCGCGGCCCATTCCGCGACGACGACCCCATCGCTGGTCAGCTGTGATCCCCGGGCGCCGCGGCGCAGGACGACGACGCCGGTCTGCGCCTCCAGCGAGCGGATCCGGGACGAGATCGCCTGCTGGCTCACGCCGATCTCGGCGGCGGCGGCATTGAGGCTGCCCGTGCGCGCGACGGCGAGCAGGACCTCCAGTGCGGTCAGTTCGGGAACGTGGGCGCTGAGTGGCACAGCCGACATCGTATGCCAGGAGCTACAAGCCTGCCTTGTAAGTAAGCAAGCCTGAGCCGCCTACCGGGCGATCGACGTTGCTCTGCCGCACCTCAAGCCCGGCAAGAGCCTGCGGTTCGCCTCGCTGCCCCAGGGTCAGGATCCGGACGATCTGATCCGGTCCGCAGGACCGGGAGCAATCGCAGACGTGCTCGCGACCGCTCGCGCGCTTGCCGACGTATTGTGGACACGGGAGATGGAAGGAGGTCGTTTCGACACGCCGGAACGCCGCGCCGGTCTCGAAACCCGCATCAACGACATGACGAATACGATCGCGAATGAGACGGTGCGGCGATA
>Ga0137403_10007361_pt1 | contig 12436 bp, 11 predicted proteins | sample CZOMad2_1_16fung_FD_122057 | JGI IMG/M metagenome (GOLD analysis project Ga0137403, IMG submission 122057) | Vadose zone soil fungal communities from Angelo Coast Range Reserve, California, USA - CZOMad2_1_16fungal (Hybrid Assembly) | ecosystem: Environmental > Terrestrial > Soil > Vadose zone...
ACGATCAGGAGGCATGCAGCCAGCAGAATAGCCAACTGCACACTTCGGCTCTTTGGCAAGACCTTGGGAGATGGTCGGGCTCCTTTTCCCGTTTCGAAGTCCCGCGTGAGTCGTCGCAGGTCAGCAGTGATATCCGCGGCATGTTGGTACCGCAAGCTGAGGTCTTTTTCCAGCGTCTTGTTGACCAGAGATTCGACTTCCGCCGAAATGTGCGGATTGAGCTGCGATGCCGGTATTGGCGTTGAGTGCAGGATCGCGCCGCAGACTTCCCCTGAACTCGAGCCTTCGAAGGGTATTTTTCCGGTCGCCATTTCATAGAGCACCACTCCGAAAGAAAACAGGTCGGTGCGTGCATCCAAGTCCTTCGCTCGCACCTGCTCCGGCGACATGTAAGCAACGGTTCCCACCATGGCTCCCGGGGTGGTCAGGAAGTCCGCCCCAGATCCGATGGACATCGTTTCCAGACTCTCACTGCTGATGCCCGGTTTCGCTCGTGTGGGTAACTTCGCCAGTCCGAAATCCAGGATCTTGGCATTTCCGCGCTGTGTGACAAGAATGTTGGCAGGCTTGATGTCGCGATGGACAATGCCAGCCCTATGCGCAGCCTCGAGCGCGTCCGCGATATCGATGGCCAGCGCGAGAAGAATTTCTATTTCCAGGGGACGCCCAGCGATGCGGCGCTTGAGCGTGACACCATCTAGAAACTCCATCGCGATGAATGCGTGCCCGTCATCCTCGCCAATGTCATGGATGGTGCAGATGTTGGGGTGATTCAAGGAAGAAGCCGCCTGTGCTTCACGCTGAAAGCGGGCGAGCGCCTGAGGATCGCTTGCCACATCGTCTGGCAAGAACTTGAGTGCGACGAAACGGCGCAGGCGGGTGTCCTCGGCCTTATAGACCACGCCCATCCCGCCGCCACCTATCTTTTCGAGGATGCGGTAGTGCGAAATGGTCTGGCCGATCATTGGGCTGAATCTTAGGTCGAGAAGCAGGGCAAGTCAATGAAGGCAATAAGGTTGGCGGCGTCTCAGCACGATTGCTGTTGTAACATCACCATTACACGCAATATAAAAAAGCGCCCACTTTTGCGATAGGTTGTGATTGTTCGCATCACCAACCTGGCGACAGAGGGGGCAATAGCCACGTGTGTTTACGTCGACTACCGCGCAACCGCTTGTCTGACGCAAAAAAGTTGCTCCTCCGACCGGTCGTGACGCTCTAGGCAACCTCCACCCTCGAAGTTCATGACCGTCCGTAATTTGGTTTTGACGCAGAGGTGGTCGTAATCTCACGAGACGGTTCCGGCAAGCCGTCCTCAGTTAGCTGGGAACCAAATAGTGCTCCGATGCAGTTTGCTAGCAAACAGCGTTATATACGGACGAAGATGGTCTTGCCTGTGCGCCTCTGCTTGGAGGGCGCCAACGACTGTTCTCAAGGAACTACATTCGCCCACACGGTTGATATCAGTGCCGTCGGCGCGCAGCTGGGGGGATTTCGTATATCGCTCGAGCCCGGTAAAGTCATTACGCTGCAGCGACAGCATAATAAAGGCCGGTTTCGCATTATATGGACAAAGCAGGTCGGCCCCGCTGAGCTGCGGGCGGGTGTTGAGTGGGTTGTAATCGAAAAGGCGGTCGGGAACGAAATCAACTTCTGGGGCTTGGAACTGCCAACACCTGCTTCTTCCTTTGGGACGTGGCTCCAACAATTCAAATGATCCGGCCTCTCGGGTCGATAAAGCCACTCACCTGTTGTAACGTCGCGGCTTGAAAAGAAGCTCACAGACGCTTGGGACCGGAAGATCGGAGCGTTGCCCCGCTCAATTTCTTTGGTTCCGGCTTGGAGTGGGCCATCGGTTCGTGGAATCTCAATGGCCACGAATACCCTCGATACTTTTTATGTCATTCTCACGAACGTCTCTAACGAAGCTCAAGGGGCGTTTGAAACTTCAAATCGTTGGGGAAACTATGCGGTCTCATTTGAACTACAGACGGCGGACGGTCGCACCGTGGCAATCACCAAGAAGCTACAGGCGTTCACCAAGAACACCCCTACTACATTTGTCATTCCACCCCGCGAACAGATTGTTTTTCCGATAAAACTTGACGATGAGTGGGATGCACTTCCGCCCCTACCCATAGCTGACGAAAAGCCTGTTGCAGTCAAGGAAGGCGATTAGAAAAAGGCGGACTGGCTGAAGACGCTGGTTAGGAGACCTCGGCCTTGCGCCAAGTTCGGAGGTTAACGGCATAGAGCACGATACAAAACAGGTTCGCCGGAATGAAGGCTAGCTGAGCTGTTCTTAACCCAATGACACAAATGATTAGGCTATTCGCTGCCGCCAGCACCCAGCCCGCCCAGCATCTTCTTCCAACCAGAATGGTCGAACAAATCGTAAGCGCACAAGACAAGCAGTCGAGCCGCAACACAAGCGAGAGCATCTCTAGTTTCATATCGGTTATTTTCCTGCGGATAGACTTGCAGGTGTGCATTCGAGACGGCGATGGCGTAACCTTCGTAACCTGAGGCTTCATATTCGCTATCCCGGGGAACACCACGGCCGGGACTGGAGAACTTCGGGCCCGATCCTCTATCAACCTTCCAAAGCGGGCCAGGCCGGATTGTTGGCGCAACATCGCTATCAGACCAACAACCCTTGGGCCAACCGGGCGCGGGACCCGATTGTTGGCGTAGACGCCCTCAGCCTATGAGCAATATCGCTAGTCTCGCAGACCGAGACTGTGGGCAGCTATCGCATGGGTTGCACCACATGAGCCGTAACCTTCTTTACGGACTATAATGACGCACACCTATGGCCCTCAGCGCAGGCGCCAAACTCGGCCCTTATGAAATTCAAGCGCCCCTTGGTGCGGGGGGCATGGGCGAGGTGTATCGCGCTCGCGACCCGAGACTGGGGCGTGATGTCGCTATCAAAGTTCTCCCTGTGTCGTTTACTGCCGACCCGGAGCGGCTGCGACGCTTTGAGCAGGAAGCGCGCGCGGTGGCAGCGCTGAACCACCCCAACATCCTTGCCATCTATGACATAGGCACGCGAGAAGACGCGCCATTCATAATCTCCGAGTTGCTTGAGGGCGAGACTCTGCGCGGTCGACTTTCCAGCGGGGTGTTGCCGGTGCGCAAAGCCATTGAGTACGCGGTGCAGATGGCGCAAGGGCTGTCGGCAGCGCACGAGAAAGGCATTGTCCACCGTGACCTCAAGCCGGAGAACATTTTCGTCACCCGCGACGGCCGAATAAAGATCTTGGACTTCGGGCTGGCGAAGCTCGCGCAGCCTGAAGGCGATCACGCCGAAACCATAACGCACCAGACCGAAGCCGGGGTCGTGCTGGGGACAGTCGGCTACATGTCGCCCGAGCAGGTGCGGGGAAAGCCGGCGGACCATCGCTCCGACTTGTTCAGTTTCGGAGCTATCCTGTACGAAATGCTGTCCGGACGGCGCGCATTCCACGGGGAGACCTCGGCCGATACGATGAGCGCTATCCTGCGAGGCGAGTCGCCGGGACTGGCTGAAACCAACCGAGGGATTGCGCCGGGTTTAGAGCAGATCGTCCAGCATTGCCTGGAAAAGAACCCGGAAGAGCGCTTCCAGTCGGCGCGCGACATTGCCTTTGACTTGCAGTTACTCTCGGGACAGACGTCTACCTCGGCTAGAGAGTCGGCGGTCTCGGAACCCAAGTTCAGGAAGTGGTTGAGGCATGCTGCCGTGGGAGCTGCCGCGATCGGCATATTTCTGGCGGGTTATTTTAGCGGTGGGCGTTCGTCGTCGCCGTCTCCCAAATTCCGGCAGCTCACCTTCCAGCGCGGTTCCATCCAATCAGCGGCCTTTGCGCCCGATGGGCAGACGGTGATCTACTCCGCGATGTGGAACGGTAAGCCGACGCCAGAAATTTTTTCGACGCGCATTGGAGACCTGCTTTCCCGGCCGCTCCAGCTGGACGATAGCCAAGTCGCGGATATTTCTTCCTCCGGCGAGATGGCCATCCTGGAGCACTGGCGCTCCCTAGGAGGGTGGACAGGCCGGGCGATGTTGGCGCGCATGGCGATTTCCGGGGGCGCGCCGCGCGAAATCCTGGATGACGTGCAGAGCGCAAGCTGGTCTCCGGACGGAAGCAGTTTGGCCATCGCGCGTCACACGAGCACCAGCTATCGCTTGGAGTACCCGATCGGCAAAGTCCTCTATGAAACGCCGGGTTGGCTCGATTATGTACGAGTGTCCCCGAACGGAAAACAGGTCGCGTTCATCGAGCACCCAGTGCTGGGCGACTCCCGGGGATCGCTGATGATGGTCGGAAGCGACAAAAAGCTCAACGTGCTGTCCCCGGATTGGTCAGATTTAGTCGGATTGGCGTGGTCGCCCAACGGTGATGAAGTCTGGTTCACGGCGAGTGAAAGCGGCATCAGCCGGGCTCTGTTCGCGGTAACCCCCTCGGGCAAAGTCAGAACGGTACTTCGCGTACCGGGCAGCCTTACGATGCACGGATTCGCGCGCGACGGCCGGGTATTGCTCAACAGCGATAGTTATCGGCGCGGTACGCTGGCGCACCGGGAGGGCGAGAAAAGCGATCACGACCTGACCTGGTTCGACTGGACTCGCGCCGTAGACCTGTCCCGGGATGGGCAATGGGTATTGTTTGACGAGGAAGGCGAGGGCGGCGGGCACGACTATACGGTCTATATCAGGAAGACCGACGGCTCGCCTGCGATCCTCGTGGGCCCAGGCCGCGCAGTAGCACTCTCGCCGGACGCCAAATGGGTCATCGCTGAAGCCATCAAGACGCGGCAATTCGTGCTTTATCCCACTGGCGCCGGGGAACAGAAGCAGCTCACACACGATAATCTGGTACATGGCTCCGGACGGTGGACGCCGGACGGGAAATGGATCGTTTTCATCGGGTTCGAGTCGAATAAGAAACCGCGAACCTGGATCATGCCAGCAGAAGGAGGGGAACCGAAGCCGGTGACGCCCGAGGGGACCTTCGGAGATCAAGTGACCCCGGACGGAGAGCGTGTACTGGTCAAAGGTCCCGAAGGTAAGTATATCCTCTCCCCCCTGCATGGGAACGGATCGCCCACCGCGGTTTCAACCCTCAAAACGGATGATGGTGTTATTGCCTTGGCCGCGGATGGGCACACTGTGTTCGCGCGGGAAGCTGTCCAGAATGCGTGGACCATGCGCTTGGTCAGCATCGATTTGAGCACAGGGAAGCGTCAGCTTTTCAAGGAAATAGAACCGCCTGACCGCGCAGGGGTGCTGGGGCTGGGACCAGTTCAGATCACACCGGACGGCAAAACGTACGTCTTTGGCTTCACGCGTCGGCTCTCAGACCTGCATGTGGTAGAAGGGCTGCACTGATTCACTGATATCGGGATGTTTACCCCAAGCCTATTCTCAGCGTCCAGGATCCCATCAGTTCAGCAACAAGTCCTTAGGCCTAACGACGTCTCGGAACGAGGGCGAGTGTTATGGAACAAAAAACCACCCGACTAGCCCCGTGCACCGTGAGGCCGGCTTTTCAGCCGGTTTGCATCTGTTTCGCCACGGCGTAGGGTGGCACGGTTGCCCTTTAGGATCTCTTCTCCGACCCGCTCGCCATTCTTCTACCTTGGAGCAAAGAATGGCATTCCTGCTCGAGCGAGGCCAACAGTTGGTCGATGTGCTCCGCACGCGTTCGGAAGTTCACCGGGTTAATCCGAAACCATGTCTTCCCTTTCAGTTCCGTGGTCGAGAACCAAAATTTTCCGCTTTCCTCGATTCGCCTCGCAACCTCGGCATGTAACTCCTTGGATCGCGCTTCGTCCGGGTCTGCCCCTCGGTAACGAATACAGATCGCCGACATCGGCGGCTCGCTTGCTGCTTCGAACTCCGGACGTTCGGCGACCAGAGAATGAAGGTGTTTCGCCTGGCGCACATTATTGTCAATCCACTCGCCGATCTGGTTTGCTCCGTAACGTTTGAAGCTCATCCACACCTTCAGCCCGCGAAAACGTCGCGACTGCTCGAAGCTGTGAACGTAATACTGGTATCGTTCATTCGCACGATCCAGTTCGTCGGTAAGGTACGATGGCTTCATTCCAAAGGACGCTGTCAATCGGCGATCATCCTTAACCAGGATTGCTCCCGCATCCAGCGGCGCGTAGAACCACTTGTGAGGGTCAATCGTTATCGAGTCCGCGAGCTCCAAACCCTGGTTACGCATCGGCCACGCATGGGAGAGCAACATGCCGCCGCCATAGGCAGCATCGGCGTGAAGCCACATCCCCTCCCGATCCGCAATCGTCCGAAGCTCGCGGACGGGATCGACCGCCCCGGTGTTGGTAGTGCCGAAGATGCCCACGATGCACAGTGGCCGTATACCACGGTTACGGTCTTCCGCAATTGCCGCTTCGAGGGCATCCAGCCTCACTCGAAATTCAGCATCGGTGGGCAACGCACGTAGTGCTCTTCGGCCCAATCCTACTGCGTCAACAGCTTTGTCTATCGAAACATGCCGCTCTTCAGACGCGTACACTGCCCAGCGTTCCTGAATCCCATCCTGCTGTATCCGGTCGCTCGAAACACAATCCCGGGCCAACTTGAGCCCGATGAAGTTCGCCATCATTCCGCCACTGGTGAGGTTGCCACCAGCCTTATCGTTGTAACCGACCAGGTCGGTAAGCCAACGCACGGTTCGTCGCTCCATGGCCACGGCGGCGGGACCAATCGTATAGGCCCCGATGTTTTGGTTGAGAGCTGAGCAGATGAAATCCGCAATAATGCCGACTGGATTTGGCGATGGCGTGATCAGCCCCATGTACCCTGGGTGCCCGACATGTGTGCAAAACGGAAGAAGCTTCTCTTCCAGTTCTCCCAGCACCTTGTCTGAGGAGCTGGGATCTTGGGGCAGTCCCTCAGCAAAGAGCTGTGTTAGTTTGCTCGGTTCCACATTCGGGAAAACCGGCTTCTCTTCGATGTGCTCCAAATATTCGGCCAGCAAATCCACCACGCGGTGCCCAACTTCGCGAAATTCTCCCGGTTCCATGAGTCCGCCTGATATTTCACTTTGGATGCAAGGTTTCTTAAACAGATTCCAGTTTGCCTAGAACCAATTCAATGCCGCCCGACAAGAACCGCTGATACTGTTTGATCGGATGCACCCGAATGCACAAAGTATAGATTTGCCTTAGAAATAGGTGACGTTAACAGGCGTTTTACACTCAGCCCGGTCTCTCGAGTGTAACCGCGCAGGTCAGAAACCATCGTCCCTATTTGGGGTGAGTATCGCGGCTTCGGCCCAAGACCGTTGACCCCGCTGTCGAGTTTAGCGGCTTCGACCTCCGGAAGCATTCCTAAACCGGCAAGCCCTGCGGTCATCGCTGCGGTTTGTTTTATAAAACCTCTGCGGCCGGCAACCTGTTTCGTACTCATGAATCACTTCCTTCACCGAGATTCGTGCCCTGGCCCGCACCAGGCGAAAGCTGAAGGCAACTTTTACCACATACTCAGCATTCGCTACAATCGTTGGCCGATTGCGGTTCGTCGAGCAGCGCCTCTCATCGGCCAAGAAAATAGCGGGATGGAATATGAATCCCCTCAACAGCACGGTCATGCAATTGCCATATCGTCTTCTCTTCCGCAAATGGGCTTTCGGAGGTAGGGGCTTTCGAGGACATAGCGCCCGGACGTCGTTTCAAGACCGGGTGGTAATCGGTCGAGAACGGGTCCGTCGAAAAGTCTTGACCGGAGCTAAAGGCTCGCTGCGGGGTCGAGGAAGGCACAACTGTGAGAGGTGCCTCGAGTCTGAGATTAAACCTGGTTTCAGCAGGAAGGTAGATTGCGGTTCCTTTCCTTGCAGCCTGAGCTCCCGTTCCGGTTCCAGCTCCCGCTACAGCACCGATGGCCGCTCCCTTTCCACCTCCAAAGATCGCACCGAGAAGCGCGCCCAGACCCGCGCCTCCCCCAATCGTTAACAGCGAGCGACGATCTTGTGATGGACCCTGTTTTGAATATTGGTTGGTATGCAAATCATAAGTATTTCCGTTGTAACGCAAGCGACTCAATTCGAGACTTAGCATCGCTTTGCCGCTGAGTCGTCCAGCGTTTTGTACTTCAACAACCTTGCCCTGCACGGCAGCCCCTTCCGGCACGACGACTCTGTCTCCGATACGAACGGGCGAAGACAAGCTCGCGAGAAACGTGTCCCCCTTTTTGTTTATGTCTGAGCCCAGTGACTCTGCTAGCCGCACTGAGAGAACACTGCCGTATGGCACGGTGACTTCTTCCATAGCATTCGAAAGTGTGTGGGCGGCCGGAATTAGGACAGGTGAGCCTTTAGCCGCAGTCTTGACAGAATCGGCGATTCGTCCGGGAGTTGCCGCCGTAACTGGATCGCCAGCACTGGAATCCTTGAGGCCGCCCGCGCGAGTACGGAGAGTTTCAGGAGAAGGTAGACTATGGGCACTGCCAACTAACGAGGGCACCTTTGGAACCCGCGCGACCGATCCTCGGGGTCTCTGAATCACCAGAATCAACCGGCTGGAATCAGTCATTCTTAGGTTGTCGACTACGACGTTGACGCCCTCGACGCGCCACACATCTTGCACTGCTGCTGCGCGCTGCGCATCGTCGACCACGTAACCACGAATTGTGATGATGCTGTGGACGCCAGTGACCTGCAACCGCGCCATCATCAGACGTTGATCCGACCGAAGTACGTTTTGCGCCTTCGAGACGAGTTGTTCCGAGTTGTCGCCTCGTTGCGAACAGCCCACGGTCACAACTGAAATGAGCGCGACGAAAAAGTCCAATCCGATTCTCGATGGCTGAAACATGTACATTGCCCTTTTAGAATTTGTTAGATGCAGATAGCACCCCTCTGCGTGGCTTGCTGTTCTTGGCGGCGTTCGTCCTCAGCTTAATCTCGCGCGGAATTGCGCTGAATAACGAATAGCGGCCACAGCCATTGGGTCGGCTGGCTGATCTGCCGTTGGTCCGATTTTCGTAGGTGATGCGAGTCTTGTTTCGGATTGTCTCCGCAGCCCCAGGGGTACTAGGCCGAACATTTTAAGCTGTCCATTGTTGGTTCAGGTTTGCTGGAACGTCCTTTCGCAGTAACCACTAATCGGGGAGAGACTTAGAGAGAAGCCATGGAAATAACTTTGGTTCCTCGTAGGCTTTGTTCCAGCAGGGGTGTCCGACATCTGGATATTCGGTGTAGCGAACTTCGGCGCCGATCTGCTTCATTGCTTCGGTCATCCGTCGAGATTCGGTGACCGGAACAATGTCGTCGTCGGCTCCATGAAAGATCCAGACGGGCACGCAGGCTGCCCTCAGTTCCGCTTGCACTGAATACCAGTTCGCAATCAACAAAATCAAGTAATCACCTGATCGCTTGCCTCAACAAGGGCTGAGACAGTAAGCGAGTCAGGGCCGACCCACATCTGCGCCCATTGAGCATGCTTCTTAATCACATGATCCAGGTTGTTTTGTCTCTCGCCGTTTCCATGCTGTCGGCTTGGGCGCCACTCATGTTTTACTCAACCAGCCCTGACAGTGAACCGGTTGCCGTTCGTCACGTCGAGGGTTTGGTTCATGGATTTCTTGTGCTGCGCTCTCTCGAAGGCAAGGTCCTGGCGGAGGGTGATCTGATTCAGACCGCTGATGGGGATCGAGTGACCAGCAAACTAATATTTCGTTTCAAGGATGGCTCCAGCCGCAGCGAGACGGCGGTCTTCTCGCAGAGTCACACCTTCCAGCTTCTCAGCGACCACCTGATTGAGAAGGGCCCGTCGTTCAAGAATGCCGCGGACACCATAATCGACTGTACGACCGGTGAGATCACCGTGCATTACACCGACAAAGATGGCAAGGCAAAGGCGGATACTGCGCGGCTGGAACTGCCTGGCAACCTAGCCAATGGTTTGATGTTCACGCTGCTGAAAAATATTGACTCCGCAGCGCCGCGCACCACACTGTCGATGGTTGCGGCACCACCAAAGCCGAGGCTGGTTAAGCTGGCGGTAAGGCCCCTGGGGGACGACTTCTTCTTCATCGCAGGGTCAAAACGGAAGGCCATGCGCTATGCAGTCAAGGTTGAGATCGGAGGCGTCGCCGGCGTGGTGGCTCCTCTTGTCGGGAAGCAGCCGCCCGAGACCCATGTCTGGATTTTAGAAGGCGAAGCCCCGGCATTCCTCAAGTTCGAGGGCCCGCTGTACGAGGGAGGTCCTATCTGGCGGATCGAACTCACGAATCCGACGTGGCCTGATGCCAACTCCCGGCGCTGGTAAGCCCAAGCCTTGAAATGATTCCTTCATCGCCCTCTGCGCTATCGCCTAGAACGATTTCGACTTTTTCCGTTGGCCGCGGACATACGAAAGGCCCGGTTTCAGCTCGCCCAGCAATTCCTCGCCTTCGCTGGCAATGTGAATCGACTCTTTTTGGCCGCGTTCCGTGCCAACCCACGCAGTCAAATCCTCCGAAGATGCATAAACAAACCGGCCTTCGCGAGTGACCGGTATCCCCTCGTTCTGCCAGCGTTGCGCCACAGGGACCGACTGGCGCAGGAATTCCGTGATCTCTCCCCAGCCTTTCAGGACTCGGCTCTTCGAGTTCGGCTTCACTTTGAACCCTTCCTGCCCTGAAAATGCGTTATCAATTTTCCGCATAGTACGCTCAGCCCATTGAATACTCGCCTCAATCAATCGGTCAGTCCGAGGGCTGCCTTGGGGACCACCAAACATAATCCGCACTTCGCATATGTGAGGCCAGAATGGCCGCGATGATGCCAATCACTTCGTCCATGAACGCAGTTTACATATTCCTTTATGTTCGTCCATGAAAGAGGATGTCGGACCAATTCTCGTGGACGGGCAAGGGGAAGGGCACAGTAGCGCCCTGCAGCTGGGCGGCAAAAAGCGCTAAGTCTCTCCCTTGCCCAAGAAATCGGAGCACATGTGGCATTCAGGTTGCAATCGGGAAACATCCGGTATGTCCGGATTGCCATTGACCCAGGATTTTCTTGGCCGATGCTGGGGAGTAGACGGGCGCGAGTTCGGTGGCAGCAGAAATTCTGCAACGGGCTGGGCCAATTCGATATTCCTTGTCGGATTCAGAGAAATGGATGATGGATTCGACAAACTGCGGGTTTTCCCAGTGACATGGTCCAATCTCCGTTCGACGCCGTCAGGTCGCATCAAAACCGACTCTGCGGGCCATACCGTTAAAACTCTGAGGCGAACCCTGGGATCGTACTGCGTGATAGGTCACATCGAAAGCAAATTCAGGCTGCGGGCGGCATCATCCTTATGTGCTGCATCGATGTCTTCTGTGCCCTGCCCCTGGAAAACGGACTGCGCCACCGAGACTCGACCCGGATCATCAATGTTGGCGATGACGAGAGAGCGGCCGCGTTTCAGCAGGTCACGGTACAGAAACGTGTCGTCCCTTCTGGACGCCGATATCCGCCGCCTGTACCGCCAATTCGGCAGCGCTTCGGGTAGCGAAGATTCCGACGACACTTTGCATCGAGCCTTCTCAACAATTAGTCCTGGGATGCGCAACGGTCTTCTGACATTTGCGAGGTCTCACGCCAAGACGAACCCATCTGTAAAACAAACGGAGGCGAGAGGCGGGCACCCGGCGCATCTGGCCCGGGTGCCCGCCTGGCTTGGGACCACAAGTAGGGAGAAAAAACATGGGAAGAGAATAGCGACCGGCCTCCGAGCTCGCCATCCGGTCTAGTAGGTAATTTCATCCCTTAAAATCTGTATGCACTAAGAAACGCATTGGTTTGCTTGGACATCCAAGTTGGCGGTGCCCAAACCAGTCAAACTCCCGGTGAGTTCGTCACGGCGGCCGAAGTTCCCCCCAAAGCAAGAATCGATGTTCCGGGAGACGCTCACGGGATTGAATCGCTGTCGTGTTCCTTATGTTGTCTCGGGGGCTTTCGCACTTCAAGTTCATACCGGAATCTGGCGCCCTACCAAAGACCTGGATCTCTTTCTCGCCCCCGACGACATGCCCGCTGCCATGCGATGTCTCACAAGACAGGGTTTCCGCTGCCAGGTAAAAGATCCAGTCTGGCTGCACAAAGCGCATCGTAACGGATTCTACATCGACTTGATTACCGGCATGAGCAATGCCGCAATAACAGTAGACCGTTCCTGGATTGAGAACTCTCGCCCGGCAATGATCCTGGATGTGCGTGCGCGAGTGCTGGCGGCGGAAGAACTGCTGGCGTCGAAGCTCTTCGTGGTGCGCCGCGAGCGCTTCGACGGAGCTGATGTCGCTCATATTATTTTTGCCAGCCATGGAAATCTCAATTGGGAGCGGGTCCTGGCGTTAGTCGGTGAGCACTGGGAAATGTTGCTGTTCGCCCTGGTGCTGTATCGCTACGTTTACCCTGCCCACAGTCAATACGTGCCACCGTGGGTATGGCAG
>Ga0137403_10007363_pt1 | contig 12435 bp, 19 predicted proteins | sample CZOMad2_1_16fung_FD_122057 | JGI IMG/M metagenome (GOLD analysis project Ga0137403, IMG submission 122057) | Vadose zone soil fungal communities from Angelo Coast Range Reserve, California, USA - CZOMad2_1_16fungal (Hybrid Assembly) | ecosystem: Environmental > Terrestrial > Soil > Vadose zone...
TGAGATGGATTCGGTTTGTGCATGCGGCCCCGACTTCTGGAAGTCATCAGCAGGAGCGGCGCTTACCGCGGCGGAGCGACTCGAATCGGTATCGCGCTTCAGCCGCGCCAGGTCGGTGCGCAGATCAGCGGCGCTCTGGTAACGCAGGTTGCGGTCTTTCTCCAGCGTCTTACCTATAATGCGTTCGAGTTCGGCGGGCAGATCGGGGTTGAGCCTCGCGGGAGCCGTGGGCCCGCGGCCGAGGATGGCCTCGAAGATGACGGCTGAGGTGTCTCCGCGGAACGGAACTGTACCCGTAGCCATTTCGTAAAGCACCGCACCGAAGGAGAAAAGGTCGGTGCGCGTATCGAGTTCTTTCCCTCTCGCCTGTTCGGGTGACATGTAAGCAACCGTGCCCAGCGCCGTGCCAGGGCTGGTCAGGTGTTCCGAACTGACGAGGGTTGGCTCAAGCGAACCTACAGGAGCAGCGCGATTGCCGCTGGTCGGCGTTACCTTGGCCAGCCCAAAGTCCAGGATCTTGGCATGCCCACGCTTCGTGACGAATATGTTCGCGGGCTTGATGTCGCGATGAATAATGCCTGCGGCATGCGCGGCGTCCAGTGCGTCCGCGACCTCCATCGCCACGGTCAGCAGCGTCTCCAGTTCCATCGCCCGGCCCGCGATTAAGTGCTTGAGCGTTACGCCATCCAGGAACTCCATCACTATGAATGGACGCCCTTCGCGCTTAGCAATCTCGTAGATTGTGCAAATATTGGGATGGTTCAGCGCTGACGCAGCCCGCGCTTCACGGCGAAATCGCTCCAGCACTTGGGGGTCTTGCGTGACTTCCTCGGGCAGGAACTTCAAGGCGACGGAGCGGCCGAGCTCCGTGTCTTCGGCTTTGTAGACAATACCCATCCCTCCGCCGCCTAACTTCTCGACGACGCGATAGTGCGAGATGATCTGGCCAAGCAAGTGGAGAGGGTTCCACCCTCGGGAAGACATGTTAGGAGCGCCCAGAGCCCGAAGTCAATCAACGAAATGCAATATGCCATTTGGGAATCGCGGGTCGTTCTTTCAGTGTCGCCCGAATCTGGCGGCGTTGCTCAGCGCTCAGCGCCGTGAACTGGAATCCGTACTCTGTTCCCAGTGCACGAACAACTTTTGCCGGGATCACTTGTTTGTCGCAGTCCGGCAGCGGGATTTCGAGCGTTACGGACTCGCTCAGTACGAGAGCTTCAGCAACGAATGCCCCCAGACCACTTTCGCTGAGATCACGCGACCAGCCCTGCAGGCTAAGTTTCTTGCCGTCCCGCTGGAGACGAATCCAAATCCTCGTCTCGAGCACGTGCCTGGGTGAGATCCGCTCCGCCCAACCCGGCACGTCGTCAGAAAAAGGAGTTGCCATCAGTCGAGATCGTCCTCCGCGCACCACAGGTGGATCAATGCGGTGAGCAACAATACCAAACTGCGAAGGGCTGCGCGACTCGTTGAGACCTCCTGATTCGAGGCGGAGTGGAAAACCGGTTTCTACGCGAAATCGGCAAACTTGCAGTACTGAAGTGGTGAAATATCGCCGACATTGTTATGAAATCACTCAGAACCCCATGAGGGCCAAGGCCAGAAGCGTAGTTGGTGTAAACACCTGTGGCTGTTGAAAAACTCTTTCCCGCGAAATTCGCGAAAATAGAATCGTGTCAGGATGCCCCACAAACGACTTTCTCAGTTTTCCTAGACATTTTCTATCCCCCAAATTCTTGCTGTTCTGAAGAAACTGGAGTTTTTCAACAGCCACACCTGTCATCTAGGGCCTTCGGCCCGCGAAAGCTCATGAAAGTCGCTCAGAGCCTGTTTCCAATAGGTTGCGCGGGGGCGGAGAACCGACTTTCGACCCTGATTACATCAGTTAACGGTGGAAGTCCGTTTTGTTTTGCTTGAGGATCGCATCACACTTCGACAAGGCCTGGCGAACCGGGTCGGTCAATGTACAGTTTCCTACTCGGGCTGAAGGTGAGACGTGACCTTTGTACCGTAGACGCCTGAATCCTTCCGGCACAGAATCGCCTCAATCACGCGAGTCTGCCACCTTGTTCTTCCCTGAATAAAGAAAGCAGCCACGTTTGACGATCGAATTGCCTGAAGCGTTTTCCGAGATTTGGGGAAACGCACTCGGTGCCTTCATGGTATTTGCTGGGGCAACGTCACTACTTCGGCTGAGCCTGTTGGTGGTAATCACCATAACCGCGAATCTGGGAATTTCCCTCGCCCCAGCCCAGGACCAGATCAACGAGGTTCACATCGCGCCGCGAGCAGAGATGTCCCCGCCTGAGGTTCTGGCGAACCAGCTGAGTTCCGGGATCGACAGCCATACCGAACCGATCCGCAAGCAAGTTGATCTCGTGCTTGTGCCCGTGACCATCACCGATCCCATGGATCGAATCGTGATGGGCTTGGATTCCGGCAATTTTCGACTCTATGACGGCAAACAGCAGCAGGAGATCCGACACTTCTCCACCGAAGATGCTCCCGTGTCCTTGGGCATTCTGCTGGACGTGAGCAGTAGCATGAAGAACAAAATCGAACGCGCCCGCGAAGCAGTGGTGGAATTTCTGAGGGCCGCCAATCAGCAAGACGAGTTCTTCATGATTACGTTCGCTGATCGGCCACAACTCTTGCGGGACTTCACGGACGCCGGAGAGGATGCGCCCCTGCAGGGGCTCCTCGCCGCCCCGAAGGGCCGAACCTCGCTGCTGGACGCGATTTACCTGGGATTTGCCCAAATGCGGCAGGCAAAGTATCAGCGCCGAGCCTTGTTGGTCATTTCCGACGGCGGGGACAACCACAGCCGCTATTCGGAGGGAGAAATTCGGAGCCTAGCGAAAGAAGCGAATGTAGCGATCTATGCCATCGGCATTTTCGACCGCTTCTCCCCTACCCAGGAAGAGCTCCTTGGCCCCTCGCTCCTCGCCGAACTCTCGCAAGTCTCCGGGGGACGCAGCTACACCGTGGATAACCCGAACGAACTTCCGGCTATCGCACAACGCGTCGGCATGGCACTGCGCAATCAGTATGTTCTCGCCTACCGCCCGGAGAAGTCCGCACATGATGGCAAATGGCATGCAATCAGGATTCGGCTCAGACTCCCCAAGGGGCTGCCGCCGCTTCATGTATTCGCCAAGAGCGGCTACTACGCCGCGTCACGCTGACCGAAAGCGAACTCAGGGCAACTCCTCCCGCTGGAGCCCTTCAAGTTGGTGAGGATAAACGCCTTGATTTCGCCAAATATCGAGACTTAGTACCGAGGTTGAACCAATCTCGAAAATGGGGTCGGATGGGTTACCCGGCTTGCGGCAAACCCACGGCGTCGAAGTCCTCTTCGCCGACGATCCAACCCTCATGGCCGTCGATCTTGACGTGGAGCCAAACCTTGCCCGGATTAGACACCCCGAAGCTGATGTCGTCCTGGTCCACGCTCCAGGAAACAGAAGCTTGCGCTTCGAGGTAGTCAATCTTCGAATCCGGCTTGACCACAACGTGCTTGGGAGTAAATCCATCTTCGGGTTCGGGGAAGAGTCGCACGAAAGTCAGCTCACTGCCACGCGCTGGATTTGTCTCGATCTGGTAACGGCACCCGACGGGCTGGCCCTGGGCAGTCAGGCACGTCGACTCTGGGCGGACACGTCCCTGAATCCAGTCGATCATCGCGCCGTAAATGATGCTGACATTTCCCGTCCACATGCGGAATTTCAGCACATCATGCGATACAGGCGGCAGCTGCTGCCCGCGGAACATGGGGCTTGGCTGATGGCTTTCGACCTGTTCACCCAAGAACGCGCCATCTGCCCGCAGGGCTCCACTCAGAGGAGTGAGTTTGCCATTTATTAGTCCGAAGACCTGCACCCACCATCCACCATTCGGCGCTGAAGGTAACTCTCCGCCTTCGACCAGAATTCCCTGCCCGAAACTTGCTTTCAGCTCGCGCGCGTCTACATTCTCGGTCTCATCAAAGGATCCGCTCTGAAAGCCAACCGGGTACTGGTGGCGATAGATTGCATTGCCCGCTGCATCGCGTAACTCCCACCACTCCACGGTTGAATCGTCATCTGAGGTTTTGCCTTCGATGCTTAGCACGTGCTTCACAAAGGTGAGGCTTTGCCCGCCAACATGGAACGGCCCTTGCATGTGATCCGAGGCAACGAGCTTGGGAACGGTTTGCGATACGGGCCGTACTTCAGCTACGGGCAGCGCTTGCGATGTCGCTGCTGGCTGCTGCATCGGAGATGCGTCTGGGCGTGCGGCCGCCGAATCTTTGGGGGTTGCTTGCGATGCCTCGGTCGGCTTCGCCTGCCTGGAGCAGGCAAACATCACCATGCCACACGCGACAACGGAGGCGAGTACAAATTTGCACATATGTACCTTGGACTTGTCCAGATCAGTTTCGGGGAGAAGATTAAGCCAGTGCAAGATGACGGAAGTTTTTAGCTGAAGCTGCAGATGAGGATTGGCGCGCCTAGGGAGTTAAATACCTCCCGGATTGCGGCTTCTGCAGTCGGCACTGAACTCGAATAGCTGTTATAACATCCCCACCACACTAACAACCGCTGAACGACGACCTTGGGGGTGTTGGGAGGGCGATCTCTGGGGGAAAGCTCGTCTGGGTCCTGGCCTTGAAAAGAACAAAGAAATTTCACAGCTGTCAACGCGCCCTAGATGAAAAAGGTCTCAAGGAAGTGGATCACCGCGGGCCAGCGCGTACTGTGGCCGAGAGACTGCGAGCACTGCGGACGCAAGAGTCTTTGATCGGGAACGATGCCACGTGCCGTTACAGCAGTGATATTTATACAACTCCGGGTGCTGATTTTTGTGAAGATCGGGCTCGCGCGCACTGCTGCTCGTGAGGACTGAGTGCGACCAGAATATCCGCCACCGAAGCTCCCGACTCCAGGATCGCAATCAGATCCTCGAGTGTTATACCTTGCACTTGAGCCAGCAAGATGACCTTCGCGACCGCGTTCTCAAGGGGAGTTCGTTCTTCTGCCATAGTCTTGGATTCGGTCTTCGAGGCGACGTCGTGGCACGGGGACCCAGTATCCCCAATATGCGCAGGAACCGAGTGGGACCGGGGCGGATCGCCTGCCTGCTCTCCGCGCTAATGGTCCGCCTATCGGGCACCACTCCGGCCACTTAACGGCAACGACCGCCTAACCCCTTTAGGTCCCTTCCCTATTCAGATCTTCCGTTACTTACGGGGGTGATCTTCCCGCCCGCGGATCACCGCGCTAGGCTGCTTGCATGAGCGGCTTTGAATTTCTTGGTCCTGAAGGTTTGCAGGATCATCCGATTCTCGGTCCAATTGTGAAGGAGTTGGAAGAGCCTGAAGGTCCAGCCTTCGTAGTGTATAACCTTAAGCCTCCGACCACAGGGGAACCGGAAATCAAGACATTTCGGATCGGAGATCGTCTCTACACCGCATGGAAGAAGCCTGGAGCTGACGAACCTTCGGTGCTGATCGACCAGAAGAACCAAACTGCTCTCCGCGTCACCCGCTCGTACTTAGTCTTCATTCGGTCTGCTGAACCTAAACGCTAGACCGCTATTCGCGGTTATCCGAAGGGCTGCGCTTGCCCGTGCGGACATGTTCCGGGCACCTGCGAATACTGCCACTACATTCCCTGAAAAGAAGGTTTTAAGCGGGGGGTGACTCTCTACGATACGGGTCGGCTTTCCGTTCGGCTTCGAGCCTCTTTCCTTCTCTTCTAAGAGGTTATTTATCTCGGTTATCAGCTCCAGCATTTTGGCGGGATCTCGTTCAACTGCCGCCTGTTCGCAGAGTTGAAGCCAGCGTTCTCTCTTGAGTCCTTGCATGCGGGCACATTAGCAGGCTCGCATTGATACGGGTTATATCTTTTGGAAAACGTTCTGCGTGTTTAGGCCCAGCCTCAACGCTACACTGCGTCACGTTACGTTATCGATACTCCCAAAATTTACGGTAGGAAGGGTAGAGACTTTCTGTGTACGCTAGCGCACACTGCAATGTCATGGAGGTCATGCTTACAGCTTCGAAATTGACGGCGCAGCTAGCCGTATTGCGAAAACAGCAGATTGACGCAAGTGATCGTGCGATCTACCTCGGTTGGACCGCGCAAACACTGGCGGAGTACGACAGCCGTTCCGATCTCATCGCGGAGATCATCGCTCGGCTAGCAAACTCCAACGGAGACTAATCCGCTTTACTGAGTGCTTTCTGGGCGTCCTTCGCGGCGGCGGCGTTGATTCTGTCAACGTGCAGTAGCTCAAGTTCCCCTCTGAGCATCTGGCACGCCTTACCAGCCTTGGCTCCGCAGTGAGGGCAAACCAGAGTCATGGGATTGATCGGGATGTAGGGGATTTTTGTCACGCGGCAGCATGACACAGTCCCGGTGATTAAGCGAATGCGGCCTGATGTCGGTTAAGTAAGCTGCCCTGGGGCTCTCTCGGATTTTCTACAGTATGTAATGTATCGAACAATGAGCCGCGTTCTGGCATTCTACCTCCGGCCATTTCGTGACATCCTCAGACAAGATTCAGGACCTCTGTGCTCAGGTCGTGGCAGCCAAGGACAATGATGAGGCTCTAAATATTCTTCTCCCTCAACTCCGAGAGGCACTCCGTGAGCACTGCAAGAGTCTCAGGCGGATGGTCGCTACCGAATACCCCTTCCACAAAGACGTGGCCGCCGATTGACCTGCTAAACCAACTGTGCCAATATGCGCAGGCCCGAGGGGCCAATGGGGCGGACCCCGCCTGCCTGCACACCGCGCTAAGTCCGCCCCTTTTCGCGCTTGAGCGTTTGTTTCAGCCAAGTCTCTTTCTCTTGAAGCAGTCGGCAGATTTCTTGGACTAACATCAGCATCTTCGCCGGGTCCTGCTCAACGGCCGCGAGCTGACACAGTTGAAACCATTGTTCCGTGGTCCTACCTTGCAATGAGGGGTCTCCAGGATGTTGGCGTTAGGGTGAGGATTGACCCTCATGCTAAGGGGAGCCGCCCGGTCAGTCTGTAAGGTTCCTAACGGTGATGGCCTTTCTATTCCCGTTGGCCGGACAATCCTCTCTCACTTTGCGATAGTCATCGCGCACACCGGTGAGGATCCTAATCGGACGCCTCGGGTTGAGTGGGTATAGCCAATACGAACACATTCACTCGATCTCTACTTGAACTGCTAACATTGCTCGGTGGACTACGAGTCTCTATCGGCCAAAGTGATCCGTCTCCGGGCCGAACTGGAGCAGATTGGTGCCGAGAATCGCAAGTACTTGGAGAGGAAGAACCACCGGGAATATGAAATCATGCAGCATCGGCACCGGGAGGATCGAATCCTGGAAATTAAAGCCGAGTTGGAAGCACTCCTGAAGAGGAAAACCGGGTAAACACAGCGATTTGTAAACGAGATTTTACACGTAGAACCATTGACACCGACCAATCCCCGCGAACAGACTCAAAGTGGACCGTGCCCTGCACGGGGTGCGGCTCCATGCCGGGGGGCGGCCGCCTTGTTGGAGGCGGTTGCCTCCCCCTAAGGGCCTTGTCTGGCGGTAGCCGCTAGTTGGATTCTGCCTGAGACGATCTTCCTCGGCGCTTTCCTTCGTCAAACTTCGCAATCAGTTGCTGAATTAGCGCGATCATCTTGTTCGGTTCTTTTTCTTCACTGGCCTGTCGCGCGAGTTCGCGCCACTCTTCCTGGGTGGGTTCGCCGTGGATACTTGTCTGGTCCCAGGCTCTCAACCCAGCGATATAATCGTAATCGTCGGGGGAGATGTTGTTGTGGGCCGCCGTCGCCACTGTGTTGAGTGTCCGAACTGTCACACTCGGTACATCATCGGCTTTAGCCCCTTCGGCAACGGTTCGCACATTGCGGCCCATTCGGAGGACGCCGCCATTCACTTTCTATTTTGCTCCTGCGGTGCTGAGTCCGACTGTCACCCATTCAAAATGAGCGCGCTAAGGACGTATATCGTGACCGCGGAAGCTCACGCACGAGGGTACGGTTCGCCAGATGAAATAGTGCTGGCCGATGATGAGAAGAAGAAGGCGAGTTGACCTTGCTGCCGTCCTGGAGTGATCTACCGCGCGGCCAGAACCGTCAGTTTTGCAGCCGTGCGAAAGGCAATGGCAAAAGCAGTTCCCAAAAAGACACACTAGCCGGGCCTAGCAGTTCCTGAGATCCGCAACCAGTTGCGGCTCAACCAAGGCGTGGCGGATGACGGCTATGACCGTTTGCTTTAGCAGCTCCAAGGCATTGCTAGGGCTCTTGAGGGCCGCCTGCTCGCGCTCGTGTTGCAGAATCAGAAGCGCTCGTCGGAGTGCTCGGAGCTTCACTTCAAGTGGAATCGACTGTCCGCTCAGTACGAAGCTCTCTGGAACAACGCCTATACCACCGAGGCGCCGAAGAGGCTCGACGCTCTGATCGAAAAGAGCGCCGAACTCTCGAAGTGCGCTACGCACCTTCCCTACCGGAAAGGGCTGATGGAAAAGTGGGAGGATCACGTCATTAGAGAACGGGTGCCAGGTTACAAGGCGGCGTCGACATGAGCGATAAACCCCTCGACGAGAAGAGAGGCGATTGGCCACCGATGCCACGGCCCTTGCCACCTCCACCAGGTCCCCCTCCGCCGCCACCTTCTAAGAAGTAGAAATAGCCGTCGCCAACAAAGGAACTATCTGACGCGAAAGGGCGCGGTTTCTCTACTCGTCCTCCGCCAGCAGCCTCACCTTATAGCGCTTTCCCACTATCACGAAGAAGTACCTGCCAAGGTTTTTGAGAAAATCTAAGTCGGCCTCGATCGTGGGGATTGACTGCGTCTTTCCTCGCCCAAAGTGATCGCCGTGGACGACATTGCGCCGCCGCTCGTGGATTTCGATCAATTGCGATTCGTTGTACTCCATCGGTAAAATCCAGTCTTTCTCAGGTTGGCACAGTTGCTGAAGTTTCTGCACTTTCCTCACGAGAAACTCGTTTTTCTCGATGCGCTCCATCTCCTCAAGGATGAGGCTGCGAAGAACGCGCTCGTAGCCGTATTGCCGCAAGTCTGAGAGCCGCGCTCTCTTGTTCGTCCAAGATCCGACCCCAGTCGTCTGGTGCAATTGTGGCCGTGACGCGCAGGAATCTGGTAGCGCACGCGTCTGTGATGGTATGAGCGAACACCAGGGAGGCCGCGTCCACAGCCGCGCGGGCGGACACAACCGAGGCCCTGGCCGCTTGCTTGGCCGCGCCCTCTATCCCCAAATCGTTGATGGCATCGAAGTCTCTTATGTACTTGGGGTAGTCCAGCCGAGAGGCGAGCACCCGTATTGATTCACAGCTGGTCTTGTTCGATTTTGGGTCCGGCAGAGGCCAAGCCCGGTTTGGAGACCTCGCGGAAGGTCTGTACCTCGGCCCATCCGCCAATCATCCAGTAGAACGCGTCCGTGAAGAGCTGGTTGGGACTCATCTCCGTCGGGAGATGATAGACCTGAAGGAGTTGAGTGGCTACCCCTTCTTTCCGTTCGCGGCGCCCTACAGCATCTCAATGGAGGCATTAGGAGCCCGGTCTGCCTCTCTAGGGAGGACGTTGCAGACCGGGGTTGGGGGGAAACGGACTAAGGCTCATCATCCAGTCACGCTCAGTCTGTCGGAAATGTTTCGTCCGTCTGTTCCAAAAGTCGAACACAGCCCTGCGTCAATGAGCTAGACCGCGGCTCTTTGCCGCGGCTCTTTGCCACCTCTCTCATTTCTGGTTTAATACACCGATGGCCGGACCACGGAGAGAAGTCAAACTGCCGTACCGGGAAATAAACATCGCCTGCCCGCACTGTCGCGCACCTCTTGTAATCGGGACAGTGATGGACACGATTCTCCGCCTTTTGCATTGGCCTGCTGATTCACAGACCAAACTCGAACAGGTTCGGAATTTGGAACAGATGCACGAAACATTTCCGGGTAGTGATGTAGAACCTGACTCACCCCGCCCGCGCAGCCTAGCTAGCGGTTGGAGGCGCGAACTCGCAGAAAGAATCGAGGTGTGCTTCTTTCTGCTCTAGCAGGCGGTTGATCTCGCTCATGAGAGCGAGCATTTTTTTAGGGTCCTGCTCTTTCGAGGCGCGCTCGCACAGTTCGAGGCAACGCTCTTTGGATTCGTCTCTCATGTCTCGGTAACGTGCAATCTAGTTACCAGCAGTCCGGAAGCTCGGAAGCGATTCATCACCAATGGGTTGCGTAGGGTTAGCGACAGAAATCCTCTGGCACCGCGCCGTGTAAGGAAGGCGAGCTTGTGTGTAGAAGGAAGCGGAACCGACCATCGCAGATGTCAGCAAGAAAAATGCAGTTTTTACCCTATGGGTTTTAACGCGGTGATGCCGCGAAAATGGCGGGACGCCACTTCTGGGCTCAAACGTTTGGGGAGACCTAACGTGAGCGAGTCACGCTCCAAGCGTGACAAAAGGAGTGCGTTATGAAAATACTCGTTTCAATGCTGCTGGCCCTCGCCTTGTCGTTAGTAGCGTTCGCCCAAGCGCCAGACCAGCCCTCCCCGCAGGGCAGCCAGGCAACTCAAGGGCAAGCTAACCCACAAGCGGAGATTGGCAAGAACCGGAACATGTCAGGCACGGTCAGCCAAGATGGCAAGACGTTCAAGAATGATGCCGACACCAAAATCTACACGGTAGACAACCCGGACGCGCTGAAGGGCAAAGAGAATCAGCACATCACGATAGTTGTTACGGTTAACCCAGAAACCGACACAGTCCATATCATCAAGCTGGAGGCTCCCCAGCGGTAGACTTGGACCTCAAGAATCAGGGGTCAGTTATTCACACTGGCCCTTTTTCTTTCCCGTTCCAAAGTGCGAAACTAAGGCTTATAAGAAGGGCGTGCCTCTGTGCTTGTCAACGTATCAGTAACGTATTCTTAACGTAGCACTAAATATTATTCTAACGTAGCCGCTTCCCGAGGAAACGGACATTCAATCTGACGGCCTAACCAGTTAGCATCAAACGATTCAATCACTTGCAGCTAGGCGAGAATCCAGGTTGCGCCAGGTTGCGCCAGGTTGCGGATTCCGGCTCCTGACTCACGGTTCTCAGAACCGATACTCACATTTCTGGCGCAGTGGAATCATTAACTTCCAAAGGCTGAGAACAGCTAGAGAACAATAAGCCCTCCGGCAAGGCCCCACGAATCCAGGTAAGTGCTTGTGCTCCAATCACAAAAGCATGCTTAGGCCATCGAAGGGGCGTACCCCGTTCAACGCGGCGAACGACTACCGTTCACACCTCCGAAAAGTGGCTTATACAAAATCCCAAATAACCTTCTTTCAATACCTTACCTCCAAAAACAGCCATGGACGCAATAGATAGAGTGTCCAGGATATTCGTCGCGGTGGAAGATGCCGGGGCATGTCCCGCAGTTTCCTTCCGAGCACTGCTCAGAAACCGAAGTCAGAACTGCGGGCTCTTGACAACGGGGAACTGAATACGAATGAAATCCTTCTCAGCCATGCTACTGCCTTATCCGAATGGGTGGGCGGACCTAAAGCGCGGCGAAGGCAGGCGGGTCCGCCCCGGCCCCCCTCAAACCTGCGCATATTGTCACAGCCGGACGAGCCCGGTCAACCGGCTTGATACAATAACGACTTAACAGGGAAACTGGATGCAAGGACCCAAGAGAGAACGCTGGTTTCAGCTCTGCCAACTGGCAGCGGTTGAGCGAGATCCCGCCAAAATGCTGGTGCTGATAACAGAGATAAACGACCGCTTGCAAGAGAAGGAAAAGCGGCTTGAGGCTGAGCGGAACGTCAACTCAACTCCCACCGACAGCCACTCTTAGCGACGCGGTAATGCGGTCCGCTTCTTTCAGCAAGAGACTCATTTCCTTAAGAAGTGCTCGCCGGGCCTCCGGGTCCTTGGTCTCTTTGAGGTTCCGGGCGGTTTTCTCAATCTCGCGCTGCACTTCGACGAAGGTACGCGGCACAATCGCAGTGTGCGCCACAAAAGCGATGTCGCGATACAGGAAATACTGTAGACTTAGAACTGTCTCCCGCCGCACATCTCCGCCGCATCTGGTCGGTGACGGTCTTTGCGTCCCAAGACGGAAAGGACCGCATCATGATTCCCATTTCCAAATATACCGAGCCAGAGTGGCGCACATTCGCACGGCAAGCCACGGAAGAGGAAGACCCGGAAAAGATGATTGCATTGGTCGAGCGGATCATCGAAGCCTACGATGCAGAGAAGCGGCGGGAAAAGAATATTCAGTGATTGAGAGTAGCGAAGAGGGGCGGACCTCAACTTGGAGTAAACGATCCGCCCCCGGTCCCCTCGGCTCCTGCGCATATTGACACACTCGGTTTTAGTCGGTCAACGGCTCTTTAAGTAGTCCTGCCACTGCTCTCCCACCTGCTTTTCAAGTGCCTGATTGAGTTCGTGGGACAGCTCGCCGATT
>Ga0137403_10007365_pt1 | contig 12431 bp, 9 predicted proteins | sample CZOMad2_1_16fung_FD_122057 | JGI IMG/M metagenome (GOLD analysis project Ga0137403, IMG submission 122057) | Vadose zone soil fungal communities from Angelo Coast Range Reserve, California, USA - CZOMad2_1_16fungal (Hybrid Assembly) | ecosystem: Environmental > Terrestrial > Soil > Vadose zone...
GCCTGCAGCTCGCCGCGCAGGTCGCGGAAGTTGTAGATCTCGCCGTTGAAGACGAGCGTCGCCATCCCGTCCGCGCTCGTCATCGGCTGCTGCCCGGTGACGAGGTCGATGATGGACAGCCGCGTCATCCCGAGCGCGGCCTCGCCATCCAGGGACCGGCCCGTGTCGTCGGGGCCACGGTGCTCGAGCGCGCGCAGCATCGCGTCGAGGACCTCGCGGCCGCCGCCGCCCGCGCCGACCCAGCCGGCGATACCGCACATCAGCGCGTCGCCGTCACCGCCGCGCCGGCGACGGTCTCGAGCAGGTCCAGCACGCGGCCGGCCGTGTGCTCGGGCGCGAACGCGGCGGCGCGCGCGCGCCCGCGCCGGCGCAGCGCCTCGCGGTGCTCGGGCTCGAGAAGCACGCGCGCGAGGGCGGCCGCCAGCGCGCCCTCCGAGCCCACCTCCACCACCGCCGCCCCCGGCCCCGCCACCTCCGGCAGGGCGCCGCGATCGGAGACGATGACGGGCGCGCCGCAGGCCATCGCCTCCACGGCGGGCAGCCCGAAGCCCTCGTCGAGCGAGGGCAGCACGAAGGCCGCGCACGCGCTGTAGAGACCGGGCAGGTCGGCGTCGTCGATGCGGCCGGGAAAGACGACGCTCGCCGTCACGTCGAGCGCGCGCGCGAGCGTCTCGAGCCGCGGCCGCCGCGCGGCGTCGCCGCCCGCCAGCACCAGGCGGTGCGCGGCTCGCAGCGTGGCCGGCAGCGACGCCCACGCGCGCAGGAGCCCCTCGAGGTTCTTGTGCGGCATGAAGTTGCCGACGGAGAGGACGTAGGAGCCGCCGAGACCGTAGCGCGCGCGCGCCGCGTCGGCGAGGAGCGCGGGAGCGAACTCGGCGCCGACGGCGACGCCGATCGCCGTCACCTTCGCCGGCTCCACCCGCAGCCGCTCGACGACGGCCCGGCGCGAGTGCTCGGAGTCGGTGACGATCGCGCGCGCGCGGCGCGCGTAGAGCCGCGCGGCGGCGGTGAGCGCGGCGTCGCGCAGCGGCCGGCGCCGGCCGCCGTAGCCGATGAAGTAGAGGTCGTGGACCGTGAGCACGACCGGACACGGCGCGAGCACGGGTCCCTTGTAATAGGGCGAGAGAAACACCTCGGCGCGGCTCCGCCGCAGCGCGCGCGGCAGCGCCACTTGATCCCACCAGCGCGTGCCCGGCGCCGCCAAACGCGTGAGCGTGACGCCGCCTGGCGCGTCCTCGAGAACCGTGCTCGCATCGCCGTAGACGGTCGAGCGCCAGCCGCGCGCGGTGGCGGCGCGCAGCACCTCGCGCAGGTAGCGGCCGATGCCGGTGCGCGCCCCGGCGGCCAGCTCGCGCCCGTCGACGCCGAGCCGCATCACGCCCGGCGCCGCGCGCGGAAGATCATCTCGCAGCCGCCGACGTAGCGGACGTCGAGCGTCTCGAAGCCGTGGCGCGCGAGGCTCGCGGCCAGGCTCGCGCGCGTGTAGTGGGTGACGTGCTCGTGGGCGTAGGCGCCGGGCAGCACGCGACCGTACACCCACTCGATCACCCACCAGAGCCACCGCCCGTAGTCCGGCGTGCCGGCGATCAGGGTGCCGCCCGGCCGCAGCACGCGCGCGGCCTCCGCGAGGTGGTCCTCGGCGTTGGTGACGTGCTCGATGACCTCGGAGGTGATGAGGGTGCCGACGCTGGCGTCGCGCAGCGGCAGCCCGTCGCCGCTCGCGCAGGCGAGTCGCGCGTGGCGCGGACGCAGCCAGCGCAGCTTGCTGTGCCGGATGTCGATCCCGAGCGCCTCGGGCAGGTCCACGATGATCCGGCTCGAGCCGCAGCCGACGTCCACCACCGGCCCCTCGCCCACCCAGGCCGTGACGATGCGATGGCGCGCCCGCTGCCAGTAGCGCTGGAGCCAGATCGCGCCGTCGTAGGCGCGATAGTCGTAGTCGGCCGCGTCCACCGAGTTGCGCAGCCGCCACATGCGCGCGAGCGTGCGCGTCAGCGCCCAGCCGAATTTCAGGAGCCGCGCGTGGGAGCGGCCGGAGCCGCGCGCCATGTAGTGGAACGGCACCTCGACCACGCGCCAGCCCTCGGCGTGGGCCCGGACCAGCACCTCCTCCAGAAAGTCGAAGTCGCGCGCCGTGGGGCGCAGGTTCTCGAGCGCCTCGCGTCGATACATCCGAAAGCCGCTCGACAGGTCGTGCAGCGGCATGGCCAGCACCCGCGCGTACGTGCGGTTGAGCACGTGGCTCAGCAGCCGCCGCAGGCCGTCCATGTCGGCGCGGCCGCCGGGCACGTAGCGGGACGCGATGAGCACCTCGGCCTCGTGGCGGCGCTTCCACAGCTCCTGCACGAACACCGGGCGGTGCGAGAGGTCGGCGTCCATCGTGAGGATCCACGGCGCCGTCGTCGCCGCGAACCCGGCCAGGAGCCCGCCGCCGTAGCCGCGCTCGGTCTGGACGACCACGCGCGCGCCGCGCCGCGCCGCCACCTCGCGCGAGCCGTCGGTGGAGCCGCCGTCGGCGACGACGATCTCGGACGGCAGGCCGAGGTCCTCCAGCACCTCGCGGAGCGCGGGCAGGAGCAGGGCGAGGTTCTCGCGCTCGTTCAGCGCGGGGATGACGACGGCGATCTGCGGCGTCACCGGGGCCTCTCCCGGAGGCGGCGGGCGAGCAGCCACGCCAGGAGCCCGACGCCCGCCGTCTTGCCCGCGAGCAGCAGCGAGGGCACGCCCGCGTGCAGCGCCGGGAAGCGCTCGAGCGAGTAGCGCGCGCCCAGCAGCACGGCCGCGACCACCAGCGGAGCACTCGCCCTCGGCGAGGCGTCCGGCGCCAGCACCAGGAGCGCCAGCGGCAGCAGCAGCACGACGAGATGGTGCTCCTCGGCGAGCGGCGTCACGAGCGGCACCGCGGCCACGGCGAGGCCGAACGCCCAGTCGAACGCGGGCGTCCCGGGCGCCGGGCGGCCGCGCACGGCGTACGCGACGGCGGCGAGGATGGCCAGGCTCGCGGCCAGCGCCACCGGCTCCACCGCCCGCGCGCCGAGCGCGCCGTCGAGCAGCCGGTGGAGCACGGCGTGCGGCGCGACGTTCAAACTCCACGCGTGCAGGTACGCCGGCAGCCCGAGCGCGTGGCGCACCCAGTCGACGTGCGCGGCGGGACCGACGGTGGCGATGCCGGCCGCGAGGCCGGCGGCGGCCACCGCGGCGGCGCGATACGCGACGGCGCGCTGGCCGATCCACCAGAGCGCCGCCACCGCGAGCCCGAAGTGCGGCTTGACGTGCACGGCGAGACCGAGCGCGAGCGCGGCGCTCCACGGCCGCTCGTGGCGCGCGCCCCACCAGCCGAGCGCCAGCAGGGCCAGCACGACGAGGTTCGCCTGGCCAAGGTAGAGCGTCTCCACGAGCGGCTGGGAGAGCGCGACGATCGCGAGGAGCGCGACGAGGCGCCCGGGCTCGGCCGCGCGATGCCGCAGCACGAGCGCCGCCGTCGCGACCAGCAGCACCTGCCCCAGCGCGAGCCACGCCAGCGCGGCGGCGCGGAACGGCAGCCACGTCCAGGGCCGCATCACGACGTAGAAGAGCGGCGGATACTTCACCGGCGCGCCGGCGACCCGGAGCGCGAGCTCCTCGCCGAGCCGGGCCGAGGCCGACGGATCGAAGGCGTCGCCGCCCCGCGCCACGTGCATCGCGAACGCGTAGTAGTGGGCGAAGTCGATGACGCCACCGTCGGCGGCGATCCGCATCACCGTGCCCGCGTAGGCGGCGATCAACAGCGCGGCGGCCAGCGCGAGCGCGGTCGCCGCCGGCACGCGCGCGCGCGGCGCCGCGGCGACGGCGGCACGGCACCCGGCGCTCGCCTCCGCGCGCGCGCCGAGCGCCGCGGATCCCGTGAGCCGGGCCGCGAGGCCGAGCGTCGCCGTCCTCACGGCCAGCTCGAGCGAGGCCAGCGCACCCGCGACGGCACCGCCCCAGCCCGGGCAGTGCTTGTCGAAGTACGCGACGCGACTCAGGTAGGCATGACGCAGCATGCGCGCCGGGCTCCTGGAGGTCGAGGCGCCCCAGTGGTGCACGGCGACGGCCTCCGGCACGTAGCGCAGCCGGAAGCCGGCGGCGCCGAGCCGCGCGCAGAGGTCGACGTCCTCCATGTACATGAAGAAGCGCTCGTCGAAGCCGTCCACCGCGTCGAACGCCTTGCGGCGGACGAGGACACAGGCGGCGCCGCCCCACGCGACATCGTGGGCCACCGCGTGGCGCCGCAGCGCGCCGCGCAGGAGCGCCGGCTTGAGCGCGGGGGCGCGGTAGAGCGCGTACTTGAGCGAGGACGCGAAGAGCACGTCGCCGGCCTGGCTCCAGGGCGTCGGCAGGGCGTCGTGCACGGAGGGCTGGAGCGTGCCGTCGGCGTTGACGAGCCGCGCGAAGACGGCGCCGAGCGTGGCGTCGGCGTCGAGCGCTCCGAGCAGCGTGGCGAGCGCACCGGGCGTGAGCTCGCAGTCGCTGTTGAGCAGCACGATGGCGCGGCCGGTGCCCGCCGCCGCGCCGACGTTGGACGCGCGGCCGAAGCCGACGTTGTCCGCGCTCTGGATCAGCCGCGCGCGCGGAAACTTCTCGGCGACCATCGCCTGCGAGCCGTCGGTCGAGCCGTTGTCGACGACGATCGTCTCCACGCGCACGCCCTCGGCGGCGCCCTCGAGCGCGGCCAGACAGCGCGCCAGGTGCTCGCGCGTGTTCCAGGAGACGACGACGGCGGTGAGGTCGTCCGTCATTCTTGCTGGGGGCCCCGAAATGGCCCCCAGACCCCCAGCGCTCGGACGCGCCCCGGCGAAGCCGTGGCGCGCCTCGGGTTGGGCCCCAGACCCCTATCGCTCGGACGCGCCCCGGCGGAGCCGTGGCGCGCCTCGGGGTCGCCCACAGGATGTGTCACCGCCGCCGCCTCGGCGCGAGCGCCTCGTCGTAGACGGCCAGCGTCCGCGCGACGTAGCGCTCGATCGTGAATTCCGCGGCCACGCGGGCGACGCCGGCGGCGCCGAGCCGCGCGCGCGAGCCCGCGTCCGCCGCGAGCGCGCCGATGGCGCGAGCGAGCGCCGCGGGATCACGCGGCGGCACCAGCAGGCCCTCGCGGCCGTCGCGGACGATCTCGGGCGTGCCCCCGCTGTCGGTGGCCACGACGGCGGTGCCGGAGGCCATCGCCTCGAAGAGCACGCGGCCGCAGGGCTCGGCATCGGAGGCGAGCACGAGCACGTCGAGGGCACGCATGACCTCGGGGACGTCGCGGCGATAGCCGACGAAGCGGATGCGATCCTCGCACCCGGCGTCCTTGACGGCGCGGCGGAGCGCCTCGGCGCGCCAGGCGTCCTCGTCGAAGAGCGGATCGCCGACGATCGCGAAGTGCGCGTCCACCCCGTCGCGCAGCAGCCTCACGGCGGCGGCGACGAAGTGCTCGTGGCCCTTGCCCAGCCCGATGCGCCCCACGATGCCGACGAGCGGCGTCGCGTCGGGCACGCCCAGCTCGCGCCGGAACGGCGCGCGCGGCACCCCGGGATGGAACTCCCGCGTGTCCACCGCGTTGACGATCGTCACCGAGCGATCCCAGCCGCGGCTGCCCGCGAAGCGTCGTCGGATCGCCTCCGCGTTGCAGATGATGCGCGTGGCCAGCGGCGCCAGCGCGCGGTCCACGTCCCACATGTCGCCGTGAATCAGGTTGCGCGCGTGCCACACGACGGGCACGCCGGCGAGCCGTCCCGCGAGCCCGGCGGGGACATTGCTCTGCGGCCCGTTGGCGTGCAGCAAGTCGATGCGCTGGGCGCGCACGAGACGCACGAGGCGCGCGACGGCGCCGAGGACTCCACCCACGCGGCGGAGCGGGGCGAACGCGAGCGGCAGCGTCGGTACGCCGTCGGCGGCCAGCGCCGCGGGGAACGCGCCCTTCGCGGGTCCGGCGAAGCGCGGCTCCACGCGCGCGCGGTCGAGATGGCGCAGGAGCAGGCGCAGGCTCCCCTCGGCGCCGCTCAGCTCGCCGACGTGATGCAGGTAGAGGACCCTAGCCGGCACGGCGTGCCTTCCCTCGGGCGGCCGCGCGCGCCAGCACCCGCTCGTAGCCCTCGGCCACCTGGTCCCACGCGTAGAGCGCGGCCGCGCGGCGACGCCCGGCCTCGCCGAGCGCACGGCGTCGCGCCGGGTCGTGGACCAGCGCCGCGATCGCGTCGCCGAGGGCGAGGGAATCGCCCGGCGGCACCAGCACGCCGGCGTCGCCGACGACCTCGGGCAGCGCGGTCGAGCGCACGGTGACGACGGCACGGCCGTAGCTCATCGCCTGCGCCACCACGAGCCCGAACGTCTCGTAGGTCGAGTGGAACGCGAAGAGATCGCAGGCCTCGAAGTACGCGCCGAGCGCGGCGCGCGGGAGGTAGCCCGCGAAGCGCACGTGCTTGTCGATCCCCAGCTCCGCGGCCAGCGCCCGCAGCGCCGGCGCCTCGGGCCCGGTGCCCCCGATCACCAGCGTGACGGCGGCGCCCGCGTCGAGGCAGCGCCGCAGCGCGTGCAGCAGCGCGTCCACGCGCTTCTCGGGCGCGAGGCGCTGGAGGGCGAACACGAGACTGTCGCCGGGCGGCACCTCCAGCGCCGCGCGCACCGCGGCGCCGTCGCCGGGCGGCGGCGGGATCTCGACGCCGTTGGCGACCACCTCGCCCCGCCCGCGGCCGGGACCATAGATGGCGTCGCGGCAGTATCCGGAGACGTAGGTCGCGTCGGTCACCAGCGCGATGAGCGCGCGCTGCCACCAGCGCCAGAGCGCCGGCACGCCGGGGCCCGGAACGTCGCGGCCGTTCATCGTGAGCACGGTCGGCACGCCGAGCCGGCGGTCGGCGACGACGGCGGCGAGCCCGGTCGGCATCGCGTAGTGGACGTTGAGCACGTCGGGACGCGAGGCGGCGACCGCGCGGCGCACGGCGGCCACCGCCGACAGCGAGAACGGCGGCAGGGCGCCGCCCGTGAAGCGATGCCCGCGCACGCGCATCAGCGTCACGCGGTCCTCGTAGCGCTCGACCGGGAACGTCACCAGCGCGTCGTATTCCGACGACCCGTGGTCGCGGCGCAGCGACTCTGGCAGCACCGGCGTCAGCAGGCGGACGTCGTGGCGCCGCGCCAGGCGGCGGTAGACCTCGAGGAGCACCAGCTCGGCGCCGCCGACGACCGGAAGGAAGGTGGGCGTGAGGACGAGGATCTTCATACCAGCACCCGGCGGTAGACGGCGCGCGTCTCTTCCGCGATGGCCGGCCAGGCGACGCGCGCGGCGAGCTTGCGCGCGCCCTGGGCCAGCCGCGCGCGCTCGGCCGGCGCCGCGAGCAGGGCGGCCAGCCGCGCGGCGAGAGCCGCGGCGTCGCGCGGGGGCACGAGCACGACGTTGTCGCCGTCGCGCAGGTACGCGGACGGCGCGGCGGCCGAGGTGCTGACGACGGGCAGGCCGTGGACGAGCCCCGCGATGAGGCTGCCGCGGCGGAGCGAGGCACCGCCGTCGAACGGCGCCACGAACACGTCGGCGGCGGCGAGGATCCGCGAGACGTCCTCGTCGGTGCGGCGGCCCGTCCACGTCACCGCGGCGGCCACGCCGAGCCGGAGCGCGAGCGCCTCGAGCCCCTCGCGATACACACGCTCGCCCTCGCGCGTGTCGCCGATCACCACCAGGCGCGCCTTCGTCCGCGCGCGACGCAGGATCGCCAGCGCCTCGAGCAGCGTCTCCAGCCCTTTGCCCGGGTACACGAGGCCGAAGTGGGCCAGGAGCGGCGCCCGCGCGGGCACGCGGAGCGCCGCGCGCGTCGCGAGCGGATCCCCGCCGGGCGCCACCGCGATGTTGGAGCCGATGGGGATCTCGGTCAGCCGACGCGCCAGCCAGCGCATCCGGCGGCGCACCATTGCCGTGACCTCCTCGTTGGCCGCGACCACGTGGCGCGCGCTCGTGAGCAGCCAGAGGGCCGCCGCCCGCGAGACGAGCGTCGCGTCGAGCAGGGTGTGGAACGTCACGACGGCCGGCGTGGAGAAGGTCGCGCGCAGCGCGCGGCGCCGGTCGCGATAAAGATCGGGCGCGTACTGGAGGTTCACGACGTCGGCGGCGACGACCCGCCACCACGGCGCCGCGTCGTCGAGGATCGGGAGCACGGCCACGCCGCCGCGGCTGGGGCCGCGCCACGCCGCGGAGGCGACGACGGTCACCTGCTCGCCCTGGCGCGCCAGCTCCTCGGCCAGACAGCGCGTGTAGTCGCCGACCCCACACGTCAGATCTTGAGGGGGGTACGACGGGCACGCGATCAGGACGCGCACGCCGGCACCTCCAGCGCGCGCGGCCGCCACACGCGCGCGATGAGCCGGGTGACGCCGAGCAGCGCGAGCGCGTTGAGGATGAAGAACAGCACCTGGTGCAGGGTCAGCGTCAGCCCCTCGCTCGTCGGCAGCCGCGCCAGGAGATCGCGCGCGCTCACGTCGGGCCGCGCGACGACCGTGTGCAGCGTGTCGAGGCCGGTCCACGCGGGCAGCGCCTCCTTGAACAGCACGCCCATCCCCGTGCCCGACACGAACGTCTTGAGCGCGTACGGCAGCGCGTTGGGCACCGGCGCGAAGCCCGCCTGGGCGCCGAGGTAGCCGCAGACGAGCGACGGCACCGCCAGGATCAGCAGCGCGCGGCGCCCCAGGCGCTCGAGCACGGCGCCCGTGAACGCCGCCAGCAGCGGCAGCGCGGGAAAGAGGTAGCGCGCGCCGAGGCCGTGCGACCACGAAGCGCGGTCGGCGAACTGCGACTGCCACGAGGCGCCGATGACGACGAGGGCGGCGAGGAGCGTGACCGTCAGCGCCGCCTCGGCGCGCCGCGCCCCGCGCCAGGCCGCGGCGAGCCCGGCCAGCGCGGTGAGCAGAAACGGCGAGTAGAGGAACAGCCCGCCGCGCGGGCCGACGAGGAAGTCGGCGACGATCGCCGGCTTGGGCGCCACGAATCTCGTCTCGAGCCCGGTGATCGCGGAGTACGACGTGCGCCACGGCGCGCCGAACAGCCACGTGTCGTAGACGCCCAGGGCGAGCGCGAATGGCGCGCCGCCCAGCGCGAAGGCCGCCGCCGCGCGCGCGCCGCCGCGCGCCAGAACGACGAGGCCGAGCAGGAGCGGCAGCAGCACGATCGAGTGGGTGAGCAGCACCGCGGCGCCGGCCAGCGCCCCCGCCGTCGCGCAGCGACCCGCGCCGCCGGTGACCGCGAGCCGGACGGCGGTCGCGAGCGCGAGCGCGGTGAGGCTCTCCTTCGTCAGCATGGTGCCGAACTGAAACGCCTGCGTGCCGAGCGCGAACAGCAGCGCGGCCAGCACGCGGCCGCGGCGCGACGCGCCGAGCCAGCCCGCGAGCCAGGCCACCTGCACCGCGGTCAGCGCCATGGCCGGCGCGCAGAGCAGGAGGACCGCCACGGCATTGACGGTCTCGAGCCCGGTCCAGCCCTCGACGGGCGCGCCGCCCGCGACGCGCCAGACGGCGTAGACCGGCGCGATCATCAACGACGTGCCGAACGGCACGCCCGGCACGACGCGGCCCGAGCGGGAGGTGGCCGTGTCCTTGCCCTCGTAGAGCCGCCAGTGCACGAGCTCCCAGCGGCCCGTGTCGACCAGCGAGACCGCGCCGTCGACGAAGTTGTCGCTGTTGGAGAACTGCAGCCACGGGTTCCAGAACGCGACGTAGACGAGCAGCGCGGTGACGAAGATGCGCGCGCCGTCCGAGCGCCACGCGCTCACGTCGCCTCCGCGGGCTGCCGCAGGGTCGTCAGCGCCAGCGCGGCGAGAATCGCAAGCCCGTAGGTCTTGATGCCGGCCAGCAGCACGGCGGGGCCGGCGGTCAGCCCCGGGTGCCGGTAGTAATCGTCGACGGAGCCGATCAGCACGATGGCGAGCGCCAGCCACGCCGCGCGCCCCGGCGAGCCGTCGCGCAGCGTCGCGTCGACGAGGACGGCGAGCGGCAGCAGCGTGAGGACGAGGTGATTGATCGTGGTGTTCGGCGTGATCAGCAGCAGCACGAGCGCGACGAGCCCCAGCTCCGGCACCAGGCGCGCCGGCGCGCGCGGCCCCGGCGGCCGCAGCGCGATGACGGCCGCGGCGAGGACCGCGAGCGAGGCGACGACGCCGATGGCGCGCCACGCGCCGAGCGGCACCGAGGGCAGGAGCCCGTGGCCCGTGGCGACGAGCCAGCCGGTCAGCGAGAGGTTGCCGAGCTGGCCAGAGACCGTGCCGTAGCCGTACTGCGGCGCCACCTGCGTGACGTACTCCGCCGTGGCCGCCCAGCCGACCGTCGCCGCCGCCAGCGCCGTGCACGCGACGGCGGTGACGCAGGCGACGCTGAACGCCCGCCACTTGCCCCGCCACGCGAGCCAGCCGATGAAGAGCGCCGGATGCACGCGCAGCGCCGTCGCCACGCCGAGCGCGGCGCCCCCGAGCACGGCGCGCCCCGAGGCCAGCGCCCAGACGAAGAGCGCGAGCAGCGCCAGCACGAGCTGGTTGATCTGCCCCAGGCCCACCGAGTTCTCGAGCGGCTCCCACGTGAGGAAGATCGCGGCCAGGGTCAGCGCCGCCGCCGCGCCCAGCCGGGCCGCGCGCACGATCCAGGCGAAGGCGGCGACCAGCAGCGCGGCGCTGAGCGCCAGCCACGCGGCGACGGCGGGACGCCAGCCGAGCGCGCTCAGCGGCACGAACGGCAGCACGGCGAACGGCGGATACGAGAACTGGTGGATGTGCACGAGGCTCTCGTGGGCGTGCAGGGTGCCGAGGCGCCGCGCCTCCGCCACCAGCGCGGCGTTGCGGTTCACGCCCTCGCTGTTGACCATGTCCGGCTCGTAGAACGACGTGCCCTGCCGGACCAGGTGTGCGCCCGTGTAGAGGATCGCGAAGTCACGCGCGTCGCCGTGGCGCGCCGCCTGCAGCGTGTGGACGGCGAAGCGGCCGGCCAGCCCGGCGACCACCAGCGCCAGCGCCACCACGGCGACGGGCACGCGGCCCGTCACCGCACGGCCTCGCGCGCCCGCGCGTAGACCTCGGCCGTGCGCCGCGCCGTGACGTCCACCGACTGCGTCGCCGCGTAGGCGCGCGCCGCCTCCGCCAGCCGCCCGCGCGCCGCGGCGTCGTCGAGCAGCGCGCCGAGGGTCTTCGCCAGGTCGTGCGCGTCGTCGGGCCGCACCAGCGCAAGGCACTGGCCGCGCTCCTCGAGCTCGCGCAGGGGTGCCAGCGCCGTGGCGACGACGGGCCGGCCCTGGGCGAGCGCCACGTGCAGCGAGTACGAGACGCTGTCCTCGGTGGCGTAGGGCACGACCACGACGTCCATCGCCTCGAGCGCCACCGCCACCTCGGCCGGCGGCACGTAACCCGTCACCACGAGGCGATCGGCGAGGCCGGCGCGCGCGGCGTCGGCGCGCACCTCGGCGAGCAGCGCGTCGTGCTCGGGCAGACGCGGACCGCCCGCCACCAGCAGCGCCGGCGCCGCGCCGCCTGCCAGCTCCGCGAGGGCGTCGAGGACCAGCGCGAAGCGCTTGGAGCGCTCGACGAAGCCGAAGATGCCCACGACGAGCCGCCGGCCGAGCGCCCAGCGCTCGCGGAACGCCCTCAGCGTCGCCGCGTCGACGGGCACGCGACGCGGCACCGGCGGCGGGACGACGACGCAGCGGTCGGCGGGCACGCCACGCGCCACGAGCCGGTCGCGATGCAGGCGCGCGTGCACGATCACCGCCTCCGCGCGCCGGAACGTCTCGACGTCGTGCCAGGCCGGAGCGCCCACGGCGTTGGCGAGGGCGCTGCCGAGGCCGCCCTCGTAGCGCGCGGGACCGACCGGGCGCACGGTGTGCGCGGTCACGACCAGCGGCGCGCGGATCGCCGCCCTCAAGAAGCGCCACGCCAGCGTGTAGGTCAGCTGGTCCACGCCGAAGAACGAGTAGGTGTGCTGCACGTGGGCGACGTCGGCGGCGCTCAGCCGGCGCGCGTCGGCCGCGAGGGCGAGCGGGTTGAGACGGTTCGGCCGCAGCACCACCGTCTCGAGCGTGACGTGCTCCCGCAAGGCCGGGACGAGCGCGGCGCTGTAGTCGGCGATGCCACAGCGCTCGCGCGCCGTCGTGTACATCGCCACGCGCAGCCTCATCGGATCAGGCCCTTGCGCTCGAGTTCGTCGCGGGCCTGCCCCACGCGGTCGTCCGCCCGCTGCTGTCCCGCCCACGCCACGAGGTCCTCCACGCCCTTCGCGAGGGCCATGCGCGCGCTGAACCCGAGCACGCGCCGGATGCGCGAGACGTCGGCCACGCAGTGGCGGATGTCGCCCTCGCGGAAGCGGCCGACGATCTCGGGCGTGAGCCCGACGCCCATCGACCGCGCGATCGCCTCCGCGAGCGCGGCCACCGAGGTCGAGCGCCCGGTGCCCACGTTGAGCGCCACGTCGGT
>Ga0137403_10000950_pt2 | contig 12430 bp, 10 predicted proteins | sample CZOMad2_1_16fung_FD_122057 | JGI IMG/M metagenome (GOLD analysis project Ga0137403, IMG submission 122057) | Vadose zone soil fungal communities from Angelo Coast Range Reserve, California, USA - CZOMad2_1_16fungal (Hybrid Assembly) | ecosystem: Environmental > Terrestrial > Soil > Vadose zone...
CCCACCAGCATGTAGCCCACGTGGGCGATCGAGGAGTAGGCGAGCATGCGCTTGATGTTCTGCTGGGCCAGCGCCACCACGTTGCCCACCGTCATGGTGATCGCGGCCATCCCCCACATCAGCATGGGCCAGTCGAGCGGGGCCCCGCGCAGCGAGGTCAGCAGCACCCGCAGCAGCGAGGCGAAGGCGGCCGCCTTGGAGCCGGTGGCGATGAACGCGGTGATCGAGGTGGGCGCGCCCTCGTAGGCGTCGGGCGCCCACATGTGAAACGGCACCGAGGAGATCTTGAAGCCGAAGCCCACCAGCAGGAGGCCGAAGCCGATCGCCAGCATCGGGTCGCGGCCGGCCCCCGCCGCCACCGCGTTGGCGATGCGGTCGAGGTTGGTGGACCCGGTGGCCCCGAAGATGAGCGCGATGCCGTAGAGGAAGAAGCCGGAGGCGAAGGCGCCCATCAGGAAGTACTTCAGCGAGGCCTCGCCCGCCTCGAGGCGGTGGCGGAAGAAGCCGGTGAGCACGTAGAGCGCGATGGACATCGTCTCGAGGCCGAGGAAGACGATGATCAGATCGCCCGCGGAGGCCATCAGCATCATGCCGAGCGAGGAGAGGAGGATCAGGATGTAGAACTCGCCCGCCTCCTGGCCCTCGCGGCGGATGTAGTCCATCGAGAGCAGGATGACGAGCCCGGTGGCATAGCCGATCACCACGTTGAAGAAGAGGGCGAAGGGATCGAGCACCACCATGCCCCGGAAGCCGCGCAGCTCGCCCCCCCCGATCGAGAACGTCATCCAGTACGTCATGACCAGCGCGAGCACCACGCCCAGCGCGCTCACGAAGCCCAGGTGGTCCTTCCGCTCGCGCGGTGGCAGCAGGTCGAGCAGGATCACCACCACCGCGGTCGCGGCCAGCACCAGCATCGGCAGGAGCGGCCGCAGGTCCACGATCGGCAGCACGAGCGCCGGGTTCACCGCGTCACCATGGCGGCGGCGGTGGCCTGCGCCTTGCTCTGCACCTGGGCGATCAGGGCCTGCACGCTGGGCTCGGTCATCGTGGTGAAGGTGGTCGGGTACACCCCGATCCAGAAGATGAACAGGAGCACCGGCAGCAGCACCGCCCACTCGCGCGGGGTGAGGTCGGCCAGCCGTCGATTCGCCTCGTGGGTGACCTCGCCGAAGCACACGCGCTGGTACATCCACAGCAGGTAGACCGCCGCGAAGATGATGCCGGAGGTGGCCAGCACCGCGGAGAGGCGGTTCACCTGGAAGGCGCCCACCAGGATCAGGAACTCGCCCACGAAGCCGTTGAGCCCCGGCAGCCCCACCGAGGAGAGGCACACCACCAGGAAGATGACGCTGAAGGCGGGGATCACCTTCCACAGCCCGCCGAAGTCGGCGATGAGGCGCGTGTGCCGCCGCTCGTAGATCATGCCGACCATGAGGAAGAGCGCGCCGGTGCTGAGCCCGTGGCTCACCATCTGGATGATGCCACCCACCATCCCCTGCGCGGTGAGGGTGAAGAGCCCGAGCACCACGAAGCCCAGGTGGCTCACGCTGGAGTAGGCCACCAGCTTCTTGATGTCGGGCTGCACGGTGGAGACCCACGCCCCGTAGATGATGCCGATCACGGCAAGCGTGAACATCCACGGCGCGTAGTGCAGGCTCGCGTCCGGGAAGAGCGGCAGGCAGAAGCGCAGGAAGCCGTAGGTGCCCATCTTCAGGAGCACCCCGGCGAGGATCACGCTGCCCGCGGTGGGCGCCTCCACGTGGGCGTCCGGCAGCCACGTGTGAAACGGGAACATCGGCACCTTGATCGCGAAGGCGAGCGCGAAGGCGAAGAACATCAGGTCCTGCATGCGTCCGCCTGGCAGCACGTAGCGCGCGAGCACCGGCAGGTCGAAGGTGTAGACGTTGGTGGCCGCGCCGTGCTGGAAGTAGAGCACCAGGATGGCCACCAGCATCAGGAGCGAGCCGGCCAGCGTATAGAGGATGAACTTGACCGCCGCGTAGATCCGGTTCTGCCCGCCCCAGATCCCGATGATGAGGTACATCGGGATCAGCATCGCCTCCCAGAAGACGTAGAAGAGGAAGAGGTCGAGGGCCACGAAGACCCCGATCATCCCCGCTTCCAGCAGCAGCATGGTGACCGCGAACTCCTTCCACCGCGACTCCACCGACGTCCACGAGGACAGGATCACCAGCGGCATCAGGAAGGTGGTCAGCAGGACCAGCAGCACGCTGATACCGTCCACGCCCAGGTGGTAGCTCGCGCCCAGCGACGGGATCCACGCCGCCTGCTCCACGAACTGGTAGTCCGCCGAGGTCGGATCGAAGCGGAAGTAGAGCGGGAGCGAGATCACGAAGGTGACCAGGGTGGCGCCCAGGGTCACCCGCTTGGTCACGCGCTCCTCGCGGCGCGGGAGCAGCAGGACGAGCACCGCGCCCACCACCGGCAGGAAGGTGACGAGCGAGAGCAGGTAGGCCATGCGGACTACCGGCGCGCCAGGAGGTAGGCGACCACGGCCACCGCGCCGAGCAGGATGCCGAGCGCGTAGTTCATCACGTAACCGGTCTGCACCAGGCGCAGGCCGCGGGCCCAGGCCAGCACCGCGGTCGCGCTCCCGTTGACGAGACCGTCGATGACGCGCGGATCGAACACGCGCGCGAGCCAGAGCGAGAGGTGGTAGATCGGGCGCACGAACAGGAAGCCGTAGATCTCGTCCACGTAGTACTTCTCGAGCAACAGCTTGTGCAGCGGATTGCGCGGCACCCCGATCGAGGCGGCCCGCACCGGCGAGCGCCCATACACGTACCAGGCCAGCGCCACCCCCGCGATGGCGATCAGCGCGGAGAGCAGCAGGAGCGTGAACGCGATACCCGCGCCGTGCTCGCTCTCCTCGAGCGGCAGCACCGGGGCGAGGAAGCGCGCGAACGGGGTGCCGGTGGAGGACGGAATGCCGAAGGCGAGACCCGCCACCACCGTGGCGACGGCCAGGATCATCAGCGGGATCGTCATGCTGGCCGGCGATTCGTGGATGTGGTGTGCCACCTCCTTGGACATGCGCGGCGCCCCGAAGAAAGCGAGGAAGACGAGGCGGAACGTGTAGAAGGCGGTCATGAACGCGCCCACGAGCAGGAGCACCCACAGCAGGTAGTGGTGCTCGTGGAAGACGGAGGCGAGGATCTCGTCCTTGGAGAAGAAGCCGGCCAGCGGCGGCACCCCGGCCAGGCCGAAGGCCCCGATCAGGAACGTCACCGTCGTCGTCATCATGCGCGGGGCGAGGCCACCCATCTTGCGCAGGTCCTGCTCGCCGCCCAGCCCGTGGATCACGCTGCCCGCGCCCAGGAAGAGCAGGGCCTTGAAGAAGGCGTGGGTCACCAGGTGGAAGATGCCCGCCGCGTACGCGCCCACCCCGACGCCCACGAACATGTACCCGAGCTGGCTGATGGTGGAGTACGCGAGCACGCGCTTGATGTCGGTCTGCACGAGCCCGATGGTGGCCGCGAACACCGCGGTGAGCCCACCCACCCACGCCACGATCTCGAGGCTCTGCGGCGCCATCTCGAAGAGCTTGTGGCAGCGCGCCACCATGTAGACGCCCGCGGTCACCATGGTGGCGGCGTGGATGAGGGCCGAGACCGGCGTCGGGCCCTCCATCGCGTCGGGCAGCCAGGTGAAGAGCGGGAGCTGCGCCGACTTGCCGCACGCGCCCATGAAGAGGAGGAGCGCGATCGCCAGGTAGACGTTGGTGCTGACGCTCGCGTCGGCCTTGGCGAAGACCTCGCCGTAGTTGAGCGTGCCGAACGTCACCCAGATCAGCATGATGCCGAGGCCGAAGCCGAAGTCGCCCACCCGGTTGACGATGAAGGCCTTCTTGCCCGCGTCGGAGGCCGCCTTCTTCTCGTACCAGAAGCCGATCAGCAGGTAGGAGCAGAGGCCCACCGCCTCCCAGAAGACGTAGAGGACGAGGAAGTTGCCGGCCAGCACCAGCATCACCATCGAGAACACGAACATGTTCAGGTAGGTGAAGAAGCGCGCGTAGCCCGGATCGCCGTGCATGTAGCCCGCGGAGTAGAGGTGGATGAGGAAGCCCACCCCCGTCACCACCAGCAGCATCACCGCGGAGAGCTGGTCCACCTGCCCGGTGACCGCGGTCTTGAAGGTGCCCGCGACCACCCAGGTGAAGAGGTCACCCGTCCAGGTCTCGCCGTTCCAGACCCGGGCGAAGACCATGCACGACGTCACGAACGAGGCGAACAGCGCCGGCACCGAGACCCAGTGCGCCTTGTGGCCGACCGCCCGCCCGAAGAGCGCGTTGAAGAGGGAGCCGATCAGCGGGAACAGCGGGATCAGCCAGACGAGTCGTGACATGAGTGTGGTTTCGCGTGCAAACCCGCATCACTCTAAGGGAAAGGGATCAGGGTGTCAAGGATGGGGCGGCCTGCCGCCGTCGCGCAGCCGCGGTTCCACGAACCGAAAATACATCAGCGGAATCAGGTAGAAGAGGAGCAGGTGGCCGGAGAGCAGCCGCACGCTCCCGATGCCCTCGTCGCCGAGCAGGAGGAGCGACAGCACCAGGTTCATGAGCACGTAGCCGATCACCGCCAGAGCGGCCCGGCGCGGGCCCTCCGGGATCAAGGCCAGCAGCGCCCGCCACTCCACCATCCGGATCGCGCCCTGCCCGCGCGCGGGAGCGCCCGCCTCGCGGAGGCGCACGATGAGGGCGGCCAGCAGCGCGAAGGCGCCCGCGAACAGCACGAGGGCGACGGCGGCGGCGCGGGCGGGCGGGAACGAGGTGAAGGTGGCGAGGTGGAGGAGGGCGCTGGCGACGAAACCTCCCGTCGCGGTGATCCGGAAGATTCTTCCCCAGTCTCGGCGGGAGGGGGTCACGGGACCCTGTCTAGCATAAACGGGGGCTTCTCTTTTTTAATGCGCTCGGCTCGCCTTCGGCTGCGCCTCGCAAAGCTTCGGCCGCAGTCGACCGGTGTGTTCGGCCTGCAGTCGACCCGTGGCTTCGACCCGCGGTCGGGCGCGCCAAAACCTAGGTGGGTCGGGGGGCGGCTGCTAACATGGCTTCGTGGCTCGTTCGAGCGCGCGGGTGTGGCTCATCATCTTTGTCGTGCCGATCCTGCTCGTGCTGGGGGCGATCGGGTATCTCGCGTGGCGGCAGAGCGTGCCCGCGGTGCGCGTCGAGTTCCAGCCGGTGCCGCAGTTCATCGGCGCGCGCACGCCGATCACGCTCGTGCTGCGCGCCAGCCGCGGCGGCGTCGAATCGGTGGACATCCGCCATACCCAGGGCGGCACGCGCGTCAATGTCGCGCAGCAGACCTTCTCCGGCGGCCCGGCCGGCAGCGAGCAGCGCGTGCAGCTCATCGTGGCCGGCGGCACGCTTGGCCTGCGCGAGGGCGCGGCCAACCTGGAAGTCCGCGCCCGCGACGGCTTCTGGCGGCCCGTCCGCGTGGACGATCGGATGATCGCGAACCTGCCGGTCATGCTCGACTTCACGCCGCCCACGCTCGAGATCCTGGCCTCCACGCGCTATCTCTCCCGCGGCGGCGGCGGGCTGGTGGCGGTGCGCGCCAAGGGCGCCGCCCGCGTCGGCGTCAACGTGGGCGACCTCTTCTTCCCCGGCTTCCCGGCGGGCCCGCCCGACAGCGGGCTGCACGCGGTGCTCTATGCGCTGCCGTGGAACCTGGCGCCCAACTCGCCGGTCACCACCACCGCGCAGGACGAGGCGGGCAACGCGGTCTCGCGCGCGCTCGCGGTGGACATCCGGCCGCGCAAGTTCCCGATCGACACCATCGAGGTGGGCGAGCAGTTCCTCGCGAGCAAGATGCCGGAGCTCCTGCCCGAGCGCGGCCAGATCCCGCCCGACCAGCTCCTCCAGGCCTTCCTGATCGTCAATCGCGACAAGCGGAAGGAAGCCGAGGAGATGAAGCGCAAGCTCGCGCAGAAGAGCAAGCCCGCCCCGCTCTTCGAGGGCGCCTTCATCCAGCCGCGCAATACGAAGGTGTTCTCCAACTTCGCGGAGACGCGCACCTACCGCTACAAGGGTGCCGACGTGGACACCCAGGTGCACCTGGGTTACGACCTGGCCTCACTGAAGAACAGCGCGATTCCCGCCGCCAACTCGGGCGTGGTCGTCTACGCGGCCCCGCTCAATATCTACGGCAACACGGTGGTGATCGACCACGGCTGGGGGCTGCAGACGCTCTACGGCCACCTCTCCACCATCGAGGTGAAGGAAGGCGACGAGGTGAAGAAGGGCCAGGAGCTCGGCAAGAGCGGCGCCACCGGCCTGGCCCTCGGCGATCACCTGCACTTCGAGGTGCTCATCCAGGGCATCTCGGTCACGCCGGTCGAGTGGTGGGACGGCAAGTGGATCCGCGACCACGTCGGCCGCCCGCTCCGCGAGGCCAATATCCCGCTGCTGCAATCCGATCAGCCCGCCGCGAGCGCCACCGAAGAACGCCCGGCGCCCGCTCCGACGCCTCGCCGCCGCGCCCGCTAGCAGATCGGGGTCAGGTCTTACATTCCGACATTTCAGTCGCGCGCGATGTCGGAATGTAAGACCTGACCCCAGAGCGCGCGGGGCGGGACGAAGTCGCCGATCACGCCCATCAGCGTGCCGAGCAGCGCGGGCCGGCGCTGCAGGAAGCGCGCGGCGCTATTGGCCAGGCGCCGGTGCGCGATGATGAGCTGCAGCGCCTGCGTGACGCGCGCCTTGTCCGCGAACGCCGCGCGCTTCGCCCGCGCGTAGGGTGCGAGCGCGCCGACCGACACATCGCCCGTGGTCAGCGCCGGGTGCGCCACCTCCGCGAGCAGCTCCGCGGAGCGCAGCGCGGTGTAGAGCCCCTCGCCGGTGAACGGATCGTAGAACCCCGCGGCGTCGCCGGCGAGCAGCACGCCACCCACGCGCGGCTCGTCCACGCGATACGCCAGCGGCCCCATCGCCATCACGGGCCCCTCGGCCTTCATCCCGGCCAGACGCGCCGGCACGTGGCGAAGCTGGCGCAGCCGCGCCTCCATGAAGGTCTCGAGCCGCGCGCTGTACGGCTTGGCGTGCGCCAGCGGCACCACCAGGCTCAGGTTCACGATGCCCGGCGCCACCGGGTTCAGAATGGAGTAGTCGGGGGGATCCACGTAGATCTCGCCGCGGTCGCCCAGCCCCTCGATGCCGCTCACGTGCTGGATCAGCGCCAGCCGCCGCAGCCGGTGCGGCCGCACCAGCCCGAGCGCGTGCGCCACCACGGAAGCGCGCCCGTCGGCGCCCACCACGAGCCGGCTGCGGAGCTCCGTCCGCGCACCGTCGGCGCTCTCCGTCTTCACGCCCCGCACGAGGCCGCCCTCCACGATCAGCCCGGTCACGCGATGCCGCTCGCGCACGTCTACCGGCAGCGCCCGTGCCCGCTCCAGCAGGATGCGGTCGAAGACCTCGCGCCGGATCGCCAGCGCGTGATCGCGATACCCGCGCCGTGGCCCGCTGGTGGGATACGTGCCGTCGAGCACGGAGCCGTCGGGCGCCACGATGCGCATCCCGCTCAAGGGCTGCGCACCCGCCGCGTCCACCGCCTTCAAGACTCCCAAGCGGTCCATCACGCGCGCCGCTTCGGGCGAGAGGTACTCGCCGCAGATCTTCGGGCGCGGGAACGCGGCCTTGTCGAGCAGGGTGACGGACCACCCACGCTCGGCCAGCAGGATGGCAGCCGCGCTCCCCGCCGGCCCGCCGCCGACGACCACGACGTCGATCATGGCTTGGTCCGCACCGCGCAGAGGCGGAAGTACGGCCAGTGGTGCACCACGTCCACGCCCTTGAGCCCGGCCAGCTCGCAGAGGCCGCTCACCTCCCGCGGCGTGTACGACCGCTTCACGGACAGCGGCCCATCGTGACGGGAGATGGCGCTGCGGGTGATGAACCGCGTGATCAGCCACACCACCCAGTGCGCGATGCGGCTCCGCACCAGGTCGTTGACCACGAACCCCACGCGCGCCGCCCGATCCATCTCGGCCAGGTACTGCACGCCCGCCCCCGGCTCCAGGTGATGCAGCGTCATCGCGGAGATGGTGAGATCCACCGCCTCCGGCCGGATCGGCAGCGAGAGCGCGTCGCCCCGGACGAAGCTGATCTCGGGATAGGCGCGCACCACCTGCGCCGCGATCTGCAAGGTGGCCGCGTCGCGGTCCAGCGCGAACACGCGGATGCGCCGGCCCGCCCGCCGCGCCCAGCGCACCAGCTCGCGGGGGATGTCCCCGGCCCCGGTGCCCACATCGAGCACGGTGATGAGCCGGTCGGCGGGCAGCGCGCCGAGCAGGCGCTTGACGTGGATCATCGTGACCATGCGCCCGCCGAAGAGGGCGTTGACCCGCGCGATGTCCATCATGCAGCACGCCATGTCCTTGAAGGGGACGGGCGGCCCGTCGATGATCTCGAGCACGCCCGCAGCGCGGGCCAGCGGCGGAAAGAACGGCATGCTACCAGCGGAGCAGGGCGCCCTCGGCCGCGAAGCCCGGCCCGAGCGCGATCATGAGGCCCCAGTCCCCCGGCACCGGCGCGCGCGAGCGCAGCAGGTCGTCGAGCACGAAGACCACGGTGGCGGAGGACATGTTCCCGTATTGCTGCAGCACGTTGCGCGAGTGCACGAGCCGGCTCTCGTCCAGCTCCATCAGCTTGCCCACCTGCTCGATCACCCGCCGCCCCGCCGAGTGCAGCACGAAGTGCGCGATGTCCTCCTTCTTGAGTCCGTGCGAGGCCAGCAGCGCGTCGGCCATCTCCTTCATCATGCCCGCACCGATCCGCCGGACATCCTTGGAGAGCACCACCCGCGGCCGCCCGCCCGGATACTCGAAGCCCATCGCCCCCAGGTGCTCGGAGCGGAACATCGTCCGGTGCTCGACGATCTCCGGCCCCGGCCCGTCCCCGCTGATCGCGATCGCCCCCGCCCCGTCGGCGAAGATGGCGTGCGCCACCGCGCTCTCGAGCCGGTCGTCGAGGAAGTAGGCCGCCGAGCAGATCTCCACCGCCACCATCACCGCGCGATGCTCCGGGAACGCGCGCAGGTGATTGGACACCTGCTGCATCGCCACCATCGCGCTGGCGCAGCCGGTATCGCCCACGTGCACGCGCTGGATGGTGGACTTGAGCCCGAGCTCGTTGATGATCTGCGCGTCGAGGCTCGGGCACACGCGCCCCGTGCAGGTGGTGGTAGCAAGAAAGTCAACGTCGTCGCGCTGCCAGCCCGCCTGCTCGATCGCCCGCGCCACCGCGGCCTTGCCCACCTCCACCGCCCCGCGGCGCCAGCGGTCGTTGAGCTGGTCCACGCCCTCGTCGGGGGTGAACGTCTCCGGGTCCATATAGAGGTGACGCGTCTCTATCAAGCTATTGCGGAAGAAGCCCATCCGGCGCGGATCGTCGTAGCCGGACATGCGGAGCACGGTGGCCTGATCGTAGCGCCAGGGGGGAGTCGCGGTCGCGACGGCAGCGATTTTCGGCGCGGCCATGTTGGGCGCAGGCTACACCCCACCCCTTGCCTTGTCCAGGTGACCGGGGGCACTATCGTCTCGCTGTCATTCCCTCGTCGGCAAGGAGCCCTGGATGCCGCTCTTCTCGTTCGAAGGCAAGTCCCCGCGCGTGCACCCGACCGCCTTCATCGCCCCCACCGCCAACCTGATCGGCGACGTCACCGTGGAGGAGAACGCCTCCGTCTGGTACAACACCGTCCTCCGCGCCGACTTCAACCCGATCGTGATTAGGAAGGGCGCCAACGTGCAGGACTGCGCGGTCATCCACGTCACGCCGGCCGGCGGCGTCGAGATCGGCCCCGGCGCCACCGTCGGCCATCTCTGCCTGGTCCACGCCGCCACCGTCGGCGAGGAAGCCCTGGTCGGCAATTCTTCGACATTGCTGGACGGCGTCAAGATCGGCGTGCGCGCCATGGTGGCCGCCGGCTCCCTGGTGACGCCGGGCACCGAGATCCCCGACGGTGTGCTGGCCATGGGTTCCCCCTGCAAGGTGAAAGGCCCTCTCGCCGGCACCGCCGCCGAGCGCTGGGTGCAGATGAACCCGGCCGGCTACCAGGCGCTGGCCCAGCGCCACCGCAAGGGAGTGCAACCCGCGTGACCCCGGACCCGCCACGCCATATCCTGCTCACCGGCTTCGAGCCCTTCGACGGCGACACCGTCAACCCGGCGGGCGAGGTGGCGAAGCAGCTCGACGGCCGCGTGATCGGCGACTGCGTGGTGCGGAGCGTGATCCTGCCGGTGCAGCACGAGGCGGCGCGCACGGTGGTGGCACCGCTGCTGGAGGCGCCGGGGCTGGTCGCGGTGGTGCATCTCGGCCTGGCGGGTGGGCGCGCGCGCATCTCGCTCGAGCGCGTGGCGGTCAACGTGATGGACTACTCGCGGCCGGACGCGCACGGGCAGCTGCTGCGCGACGTGGCGTGCGTGGAGGGCGGGCCCGCGGCCTACTTCAGCACGCTGCCGCTGCGGGAGATCCTGGCCGCGCTGAGCGCGGAGGGGATCCCGGCGGCGATCTCGAATACCGCGGGGACCTACCTGTGCAACGACACGCTGTATACGACGCTTGACGCGCTGGCCCGACGTGGCCATTCGATCCCGGCCGGTTTCTTCCACGTGCCGTTCCTACCGTCAATGGTGACCGCGCACGGGCTCGACGAGGCCAGCATGGACTTGACGATGACGACTCGCGCCATCGAGATCGCCCTGCCCTTGCTCGGCCGCGCCCCGGCGCCTGATCACACGTAGCGCGACCTGATTCGCACCAAGAGGTCGTTCCGCTGGCCGGCTGCTGTCAGCGAGGAGGAGGCCCCGACCATGAGGCATCTATGGTGGCTCATCCCCTTCGTCGCGGCCCTGGCGGCGTTCCGTGTCTGGTGGGCAGGGCCGGCGGATGTCGGGGTTCTGCTGATTCTCGTATGTGGACTCGCTGGACTCGCGTATCTCGTCATGCGCCCTCGGGGGTCAATGCCGCCTCTGCCGGACGAACAGGGACAAGACCGGCGCCACGTCGAGCGAGACATTCCCCCACCGCCGGGCTGACACCACTAGGGCGCTCGGCGCGATCCCGGCTGCTCACGCAATATGGGCGCAGCCTGGAGCGCTCGGTCCAGCAGGTAGTCTTCGGCCGCTACCTCGCGCGGTAGGGTGCGCCGCCCAGCCACGCGCAGGGCATGGTCCGCGGCCGTACTACTCATGCTTGGATCTTCCGTTCCTGGCGGTCATTCTGTGTCCTCCTGGACTTACAAGATGGTCGAAGCGGACGGCCCGTGATCGACCGGCCCCGTCAAGTTCCTCGGCCGCCGCATCCGGCACGGGTGGACCAAGGTCCTATAGGCGATCTTCCTATACGGCTGCTAGCGTGGACTTCAAGGGCGCTGCGTCTCGCACAGGATCGTGGCACCTGGCATTGCAGAGAAGGAGGCCTACATGGACGCACGGCTCGGATATGGACCAGAGAGTGGTATTGGTGTCGACTATGTCCACCCCAATGAAGCGATTCCGGGGAGGCGAGGATACGAGACGCCGCGACAGCTCCGGCACCATCCGAGAACGCACATTTCATGGCCCGTGGTCATGGAGGCCGGGAAGCGGCTCTTTCTCCTCCAGGCCGTCAACCTGAGTGCCCGCGGCGCCAAGGTTCGGCCGATGGAGCGGCTCGGCGAGGGCACCCTCGCTCGTCTGCGCTTCCGCCCGCCCGACGGCTCGTCGCTCGATGTCGAGGCCATCCTGTGGCGTGTCGACCTCGACGGGCTTGCCTTCTGCTTCACCGACGACAACGACCTTCGCGTCACCACCCGGCTCATTCAACTCGCCTGGGCCTAAAACCCGCCGATCCACCCGGTCGTTGCCGGGCCCGCCAGCGCACGCTACACTCCGCCACCACGGAGCGAGCTCGGGCGCATGGACATCGCGATCATCGGCGGCGGCATCGGCGGGCTCACGCTCGCGCTCGCGCTCCACCAACGCGGCATCCCCTGCCGCGTGTACGAGACCGCGCCGGAGGTCAAGGAGCTGGGCGTCGGGATCACGCTGCTGCCCCACGGCATGCGCGAGCTGACCGCGCTCGGCCTCGGGGAGGCGCTGGCGGCCCAGGGCATCGAGAACCGCGATAGCTGCTTCTTCAACCGCTTCGGCCAGCTCATCTATTCGGAGCCGCGCGGCCGGGCCGCGGGGTACCCGGTCTCCGAGGTCGGCATTCATCGTGGCCGGGTGCACCTGACGCTGTGGCGCGCCGCGGTGGAGCGGCTCGGCGCGGCCCGCATCCTCACCGACCACCAGTGCGTAGGGCTCGACCAGAGCGACCGGCAGGTGACGCTGCACTTCCGCTCGACCACGACCGGCGCGACCCGCGCGTCCGTCACCGCCGACGTCGCCATCGCCTGCGACGGGGTGAACTCGGCGGTGCGCCGGCAGTTCTCCC
>Ga0137403_10007367_pt1 | contig 12429 bp, 8 predicted proteins | sample CZOMad2_1_16fung_FD_122057 | JGI IMG/M metagenome (GOLD analysis project Ga0137403, IMG submission 122057) | Vadose zone soil fungal communities from Angelo Coast Range Reserve, California, USA - CZOMad2_1_16fungal (Hybrid Assembly) | ecosystem: Environmental > Terrestrial > Soil > Vadose zone...
ATGGTGTCCGAGTCCCTTGTGTATCGGGTGCAGGATGCCGACGACCGGCGCAAGGTCGTGATGTTCAGTTCCGATCGAGGCAAGGCGCTCACCCAGCGACTAAACTCCCTGGCGCTCAGGCAGGAAGCCCATATCGTTGAAAACTGCGGCGACAAGGCTACCGCCGACTTGAAACGGCTTCTTGAGAGCCTGATCGAAAAAGCGAATTAGCCGCTGGAGATCCGCGGGCCAGAATCGCAAAATAAATCCCATATTTTTCAAATACTTATAATGATAGCCTCGCCCGCTTTCACGCGCGCCAGGATGCGAGCGCAGTCATGCAGTCCCGCGTTACAGGGACGGCGCCTGATGTTGCGACGTCGCATGCTGGACCGCGTCCCTTATCTTGCGACCGTTCCGCGCCGGCGGATTCGCTTCGCGACTTAGGACTGCGGACAGCGCTGCATTGAGCTCCTCGATGCGGCCAAGTTTGACCAGCATCTTTCCGAGACTGCTGAACACATCGGGAAGATCCGGTCTCAGCTTGATGACCTCGCGGTAGGCGTTCGCAGCCTCCAGATATTGACCAAGCGCCTCGCATGACTGACCGAAACAGAGCCAGGATTTGTAGGTGTTGGAGCTGATCTCTGTCAGCGTCTTGAACAGCCGCTTCGCCGCGATCTGATCGCCCTTGGCGACGAACAGCTGACCAAGGCGGTGGATCGCATCGGCATTCCTCGGCTCGACATCAAGGATTTGCCGGTATCCGCGCTCGGCTTCCACCAATTTCCCGGTCTGGTGGAGCTCGGTTGCTTCCTTCAGAAGGTCCGGGATGGTTCGGCGGTCGATCCTGCCGCCGAGGTTCAGCCCATTCTTTGTGCCGACCACGACACATCGGATACGGCGCTCTTTCACGCCGAACGAATACTTGTAAGGCTCGTTGCCGCGCAAGAAGTCGTATTCGGTGAAGCCATTGGCGATGGCATATCGAATGCTGTGGGCATGCAAGATCACGCCCGGCGGCGGCCCGTCAAACGTTTCATCCCGACCGGTCATATAAAACAGGAAGCTGCGCTTACGCATATCCATCAGCGTCGCAAGTGCGGCAAGAGGTCGGTCGTCCTTCCAGAGTGTCGGCAAGAACAGAAGACCACCCTTGAAGCTTCGCGTCAGCATCGCCCGGTTGGAGCGCACAAGGGTATGGACGAGATCGCCCTTTCGCGCCTTCCATTTGATTTCCCAGAACTGAAGAAGAGTATTGAGGTCTCGCTCGATCGTCTCAGGCGTCGAATGACTGATGCGATATTCGCCAGTCGTATCCACGAGCTTCAGCAAACGTCGCACCTTTTGTCTGGTGTTCGCGCTCAGGGTCTCCAGATAGGCGTTCCAGTCCGGCGGAAGCGCTGCAAACGGGCATAGGTTGTTGTCGATGCCATCGACCTCGCCGACGCGGCTGATCTCGTTGGTGCGAAAATTCGCCTTCGGAAAATGCGCCAGCAGCAGCCGGATGCGCGCCTCCGAGACGCGGATATTTTCCAGATTCAGGCACGCCCAGTTCATCTGCTTCATATATCTGGCAAATGCCGGGATCGCCTGATGTTCTACGCCCGGCGCGCAAAGGATGCCGGTGTAGTCGGCCGCGAAATTACCGGCCATATACAGTTCGTTGTGAAAGCGCGCATCTTTCAGCTTGATTTGAATTCGCAACGGCAGAAAGGCGACATATGGCGCATCAGCGCTGTCGTTTGCCTTCGCCGCCAGGATCAGCCATGGGCTGGAGATCTGCCCGAGCCAGCCCGAAAGCCATCTCCAGGACATGAAAAGCTGGGCGTCCGGATCGGCGTCGTAGACGGCGTTCCAGTTCTCTTCCAGCCGATTGAAGGACGACAATGTCTCTATGACCTCGACGCGCACAATATAACCTCGCTTGGTCTCTGATTGCACCTTAACCCGGGCTTTCCGTCCAAATTCCCTTCGTTGAACACCTCGTCAGCTATCGTTCGCGGAATGCCCGCACCATGCTGTCGTGGATCGGCCTCACGATGTACTGGAAGAACGTTCGCTCCGAGGTCTTGATGTAAACTTCGGCTGGCATACCGGGGGTCGGACTGAAATCTGGAATCTTCAGGGCCTCGGCGGTGTTGAGCTTGACGCGAACAATGTAGATATCGGTCGGTCCCACCTGCTGCGATTTCTTCTCGTCAGCCAGCGTATCAGCCGACAGGTAAATCACGTCACCTGAGACCATGGGCGTGATGCGCTGATTAAGCGCCGTCAGCCGAACCATCGCATGCTGGCCGTGCTTGACACTGTCGATGTCTTGCGGACGCACCCGCGCTTCGATGATCAATTCTTCCTTGAGCGGCAGGATCTCCATGATGTTCTTGCCGGCCTCGATCACACCACCTTGCGTGTGATAGCGCAGCTTGACCACAACGCCTCTGACGGGGGCTGCAATACGAATGCGATCAAGTACACCCTTGGCGCCGAGCATTCGCTCGCGGACATCGGCCAGTTCTCCGCGCACCTCATGCATCTGTTCGACCGCGGTCTTGATCGCGGTCTTCCTGACGCCGTTGATCTGCTCGTAGGAGCGCGCAATACGCTCCTTGGCATCTCCGATGTCGCCCATGATGCGCCCGACTTCGCCCTCCAGATTGGCCTTTGAGCGCTGCAGCACCATCAACTCCGGCTTGCGAACCAGGCCGGTCTGCAGAAGGTACTGCTTGGTCTCGATCTCTTCATTGAGCAGCACGATCTGCCGTCTGACCGCATCCAGCTGAACGTGAGACCCCTGAATCCGCTCGTTCAACGCGTTGATTCCCTCATCAATGCCCGCGATATCGCTGTTCATGTTGTTCTTGCGAGCCGTGAAGGTGAGCCTTTGGCTCTCCAGGATTTCCCTCGCCTCGGTCTGATCCGCGACTTGCGTGAGTTCGTCCGGGAATATGATCTCATCCTGTTCCCGCATTTCGGCCTGCAATCGGGCATCGATTGCCGTCAATCGTACGCGGCGGAGGAACAGGCGGCGCAGTTCGGCGCGGGGCGCGGTCTCGTCGAGGACGACCAGCAGCTGGTCCTGCTCGACAACATCGCCTTCGCGCACATAGATATCGCGGATGACACCGCCTTCCAGATGCTGAATGATCTTGTTCTGTCCGGTTGCGACGAACACCCCGGATGCGACCACGGCGCCGGCGATAGGCGCCATGTTGCCCCAGACACCGAAGCCCATCACCGCAACGGCCATGATGAGAACTCCGCCAATTGTCGGAATCCGCGTCGATCGCGGAAGCGATTCGTACCAATTCGTCTCAACCACCACCGGCTCTCGCACGATGAGTTTTTTGCCGAACATCACAGCACCTCGAAGGCCAGTGCGTTAATTTCAAACTCGCGCTCAACATCCAGCAGCAGAGTCACGTCACGAATTCAGCATCGGTGGCCCACCGCCGGGACCAGTCGGTTTGCGTCCGGTAATCAGCGGGATGATCTCGTCGCGATCGCCGAAGACCTGCACCGATCCGTTGTTAAGAATCATGATCTTGTCGACGCTTCTTAGAAGCGCGGCGCGTTGCGTAATGGTGACGACGGTAATCCGCTTTTCTTTGGCGCGGATGAGCGCCTTGGCGAGGGCTCGCTCTCCATTCGCATCGAGATTGGAATTTGGCTCGTCGAGAACCATCAGACGCGGGTTGCCGTAGAAGGCGCGCGCCAGTCCGATCCGTTGCCTTTGGCCGCCCGACAACGGACTTCCGTCCATGCCGACAATGGTTTCGTACCCTTGCGCGAAGCTCGATATCATCTCGTGTACGTCGGCGGTCTCCGCGGCATCGAAAATGTCCTCGTCGAGCGCGTCCTCACGCATGCGCGCAATGTTGGCCTTGATTGATGCGGGAAAGAGCTGAACGTCCTGAGGCAGGTAGCCGACGCTTTCGCCGAACTGACGCGCATCCCAGTTGCGCAGATCCATCATGTCGAGACGCACGCTGCCTGCGGTGGGAATGATGGAGCCGACAAGCATGCGCGCGAGCATGGTTTTTCCGGTTCCGGAATCCCCGACGATCGCCAGCGACTCTCCGGGCTCCAGATGGAAGCTGATGCCGTTCAGAATCACCTTCTTGTTTGGCGGCGGGACATAAAGGATGCGCTCGACGCTGAGATGCCCCTGTGGGCGCGGCAGACGCAGCCGATCAAGGTTCAACGGCGAATTTTGCAGGAGTGTTTTTACCCGCCCGTAGGCCGAACGGGCCTGAACGAAATTGCGCCAGCCTTCGATTGTGCCTTCAAGCGGAGCCAAAGCGCGACTTGCCACGATCGAAGCCGCTATGATCATGCCGCCGGTCAACTGGCTCTCCAGCGCCAGCCATGCGCCCCAACCGAGGATCGCAATCTGCGTGCAGAGGCGCAAGAATTTGGAGATGCCGGTCATCAAGATATTGAGGTCCTGCCCGGCGACCTGCGCTTTCAGGGATTCCACGGTTTCGCGGCCCCAGACCTGAACGCCCTCGGGGATCATCCCCATGGCGTTGATGACTTGCGCGTTGCGCGCCATCGCTTCGGCCTGGAGGTTGGCCCGGGTTCCGAACGCGTTTGCCCGGGTAAATGGAATCGCCGTGACCTTCTGATTGAGCATGGCGACGCCCATCAGCGCTACGCCGGATGACAGAACGATCAGACCGAGATGGGGATGGATCAGGAACACCACCGCGAAGTAGACCGGAGATACCGGCGCATCGAACATCGTGAGCAGGACGGGGCCAGTAATGAACGAGCGGAGATGCTGAAGATCTGCCAGCGTCTGGAATTCGCGGCTCGACCCGCTCTGCGCGGCCTTCGCCGCGGCGCTTAATACGGGGCCGCCCAGCCGGGCCTCCGTCTCGACCGCCACGCGCATGAGAATGATCCGGCGCATCATGTCCATCAGGACATGCGCACCAATCGCAAACACGACTATCATCGTCAGCATCACGAGCGTATCGGTGCTTCTGCTGGTCAGCACGCGATCCGACATGTTGAAAAGGTAAACCGGGATCGAGAGAACCAGAAGATTGACCATGATCGAGAAAATTCCGACGGTCACAAGGTTGCGCCGCGTATAGGCGAGACCTTTGCCCAGGACGTCGCGGAACTCGTTGTCGCCGGAGCGCTTATGCAAAGGCGTAGAACCGCCGCCGCCTCCACCGCCCCCACCCCCTCCGTTCGATGCGCCGCCGCCGCCTCCACTTCCGTTCGCCAGCGACGGAACCGACGCGCCATTGGCAACGGGCGCGCCGTTCGCCCGAGGTCGTGCGTCGCCTTGCGGATGTGGCGGTGTCTTCGCTACCCCCGGCAATGGAGCGCCATCCGGCTGTTTGGCGGTGGTATTCGCGGCCGTTACGACATGTTGGCCGTCGGAGTTCAGGCCGGGTTTTGGGATTGTCGGTTCAACGGCTTGGTTACTGGGCGACGGAGCAGCGCCCAATGTACTGCCAGGCGATTCCGGCGCATCGTTCCGAGCCCGGAACGGGAAAACCTTTGCGGTATGCAGTTTTGCGCTCTCTTCATCGGTCAGTTGCGCAGGTCGGCCGTCTCCTCCGTCAAACTCATTGTCGCTGCCCCGAGTCATTAGCCCGACCTCCACGTCAACCTGGCTCAGTTGACAACTCGCTGTTCAATCTTCGTCCTACCCGCCTAATGCATGACGCTTGCAATAGGATCGTCGTGCACCGAAGAACATGTCGTCGCAGGCTGCGCCGCCGGCGCCTGATCCTGCGTCTCGTTGACAAAGGCGATAAGCTCGGGAACCAACGTGTGCGTATCGTTGGCAAGCACATGATCCTTGTCGCACGGCAGCAGATTTGCCTGCACCAGAATCGTGTCTCCATACGTTTCACCGTTCACATAGGTGTTGGTCGCACCCACGTCGATGATCGCCGCGTCGTTGCTCAGAACGTCCTTGCCGCTCGTTACGGTCTGCGTCCCGGTGTCGCCAGGATGAAGAGAAAGAGCATTCGCCGACGGCGTACCGAGAAGCTGAATGATCAGGTTGACGTCGGACGTGACATTGGTCTGCCAGATCGCGTTGACGTCGTAATAATCGCCTTTGACGTACAGCACATTGAATACACCACCGGATCCATCGACGAAATTTCCGTATGAGGGGTCGAGGGAGGTCGAGCCGTTGCCGACTGCCGTGGCAAGACTATCCAGATTGCCATTCATCGGCTTAAAATTGTCGTCTCCGTAATTCTCGATCGTCGCGGCATTGGTAAGTTGGTTCTGGCCCGAGATAACGGACTGCGACGAACCTGCGCCCTCCGTCAGCAGCTTGATCTCGTCGTTGTTCAACAGAATGTTGTTCTGAAAGATCACGTTCATGCCGTGATATGCGCCTGCCACGATGATCAGATCGTAGTGGATCGACCCGTCGAACACCTGTGCCAGGTTGCCCAGCTCATTGCCGCCGGAGTGAACTTCATAATGATTATCGGCGCTCTTTTGAACGACAATGTCGTTGTCCAGCAGATAGTTCATCTGAACGAGGGTGTGAACGCTATAGTAATTGCCTTCCACCACATCGACGTTCCAGTGCGGTCCGGCGAAATGCGCCGGGAGCGAGGCGTAAATGCCCGGATGCTGGACGAAGTCGGCGATGTTATCGGTTTTGTTATCGCCAGCGGTCAACGCAGGCGCACTACCTCCTGAAACATCAACATGATCGTGATCTATCATGGAGTTGGTCTGGAAAATCGCGTTTGTCTTGAAGTAGTCACCCATCACGATCATGGACCGTCCGGACTCGCTGAGATCCACAATAAGGGCCGCATTGAAGCTGAAGTTGCTTCCGACCTCGGCCCACTGTCCGAGACCATGACCTAGATCCGGCGCCGGTGCGGGTTGCGGTGCCGGCGTCTGATCGGGCGGTTCCGGCGCGGGGGTCTGGAGTACGCCATTCAGGTAATAGCCGGGCTCAACCGAATGGGCGTCCGGCGCACCGCCGCGGGACGCGACATCCTCATCGTGCGCTTTGAGGAACTCGGTGGCGCCCGTTCCGTTTTGCTGGATCCACCATTCCTTCGGAAGCTGCCCGTTGGCATCATCCGCCATGTGGTGAACGATCGCTGAGGCATGAACCGTAAGGAGTGCGGTGTCGTATGTGAAGGCAGCCCCGTTTCCCTGAATAAGAAGATCATTATCCGACAAAACATTATACTGAATAATCTGGACCTCGCTCTGCTCGCCGCCGGGCTGATATTGGACCGTAATCTCGTGATGCGGTCCGCCCCCTCCACCGCCTCCCCCACCGCGCGGAAGAAGCGGAAGCCCACCCGATGGCTCGAAATCCAGATTTGGATGCGGCGACGGCGAACTCAATGATCTTATCGGGAGAAGCCGGATGCCATGGAGCTCATCCAATGGCGCGATCTCCGGCACTGTTATCCCACGACTATCGAAGTCGTCGATGTCCGGCTTGGCGTCGTAAGCCGGTCGCGGGGTGACATAGTCGTCCTGCAGGTTCCGGTACGCTGCTGGCTCGTAGTCGATACGGTCTCTTGCAATGTCATTTATAATATGAAGATAGCCTGCGAAATGCCAAATTACTTCCGTCACGCCACCGGGCACCATGAGAGCCTCCTGTGTCAGGCTCGGGGATCGGGGATCCCGCGGGGCTAGTCACGACAACAAAAATTCCGGGGATTTTGAGAAGCCCGCGCGGCTAATGCCGCGCGGGCTTCAGTACGAGTCTAGCTACCTAGATCACCCAGATTATGGCTGTCGTGCAAATCATGACCGGCCACGTTCATCGTGATGCTGTTGAACTGGATGTTCGCACCCTGTGTGATGGTCTGGTTGAAAGCGTCCTGTGTCAGGGTCGCGTCGGCATGTGCAATTACGCCGCTCGCGGTGTTACCGGCGATGTCGCCGATCTTCGAATCGATCTTGACGTCGCCGCCTTCGGCCCTCGCGTCCATATGGAAGCCACCGTCGCCGCCGTCGTACGAGACCTTCGCATCCCTCAGGTAGTCATTGTCAACCAGGTTGTTGACCTGATCGATATTGAAGGCGTTGCTGTATCCGCCGTTCAGGGTCTGGTTCACCACGTCCGGTATGATCACCGAGCCATGAATGTCTTCAATCCCGTGGAGATCAATGACTGGGCTGCTAAGGCCAGTGACCTTGAGGTCGAGATCGACATTGACGTCAACATTGACCTTGGTGTCGACGGTGTTTTCGACCTTGTTTTCGACCTTGTTGTCGACACTGTTATCGACCTTGTTATTGAGCTTGTTGTCGACCTTGTTGTCGACATCGTTCGAATTGCTGTTCTTGTTGTCGTTGCTGTTCTTGTTGTCGTTCTTGTTGTCGTTGTCGCTGTTTGAATCAAGCGACTGAACAGCAAGCTGGGCCTGACCCTGGGCTTGACCCTGAAGCTGACCCTGGGCCTGCGCCTGCAGATTGGCCTGCTTCTGATCTTGGTCCTGCTCCTGCTCTTGGCTGGGGTCGTTCTTCTTTGGCTTACCCATGACGAACTCCTGTTCGGTAAGGAGCATCGTCGTCGCCTCGGAAATCGCTGATCTTCTACGTCTGCGATGGCCAACGCGCTACGATGCGATGAATGTCGGATTTTTCCGACTGCGATCCCCTCGCAATTATTTGCGAGACTTCGCACCATCAGCGTTGCTCATGTAGAAGTCAGGGAATAGCCGCTCATTCGGGGCATCGCTCGTCGTCTTAAGCATTAGCCGAACACAGTCATTCGACGTAGTTGCTAAGACGCATAAGCCATTTGATCGGACCCGCTAACTCTTTCGGCTACCCGATACCTCAAACGCGGTAGCTCTCGGGAAGATGTACCCGTACGGATGACGGTATCCGCGCTGCGCAGTACGGCAGCTGTTGCGCTCAGGTTACACCTGGAATTGTCGAAACGCGCGGCCGAATCAGTTGTTCCACAGTTTGTCCACTGAAAATCGTTTGCCGTCCGCGTCCGAAAAATGTCGGGCACGAAACGCCTTCAGGGCGACGGGCTATCAATTGAAACAATATGGCTTTCAAGACGCGGCAGGAAGTCCCAGATGTCGCGGTTGATGCGCGTCATATCTTTGGTGGTTTTGACCATGCTCTTCAGCCGGGCATCGTCCATCGGCTTCATTTCGCCGAACTGAAGATTATTCTTGGTCTGCACAATTCGCATCGATTGCGTATGGGTTATCTGGCCGCTGGCGTCGACGATATACATGCAGTGATTGAATTCGTTGCGAACATGGGTCGATTCGTTGAAGCGTTCGATTATCTTCGAAAGCGCCTTGTCGAGGTTCCTGTCCCTGATGGTGATCTTCGCCAGCCGCTGGATTAGATCAAGGCGGGCGCGCGTCGTGTTGAGGGTCGCAAAGGTCAAGGCCGCTGACGCCTGGTCCGTTTTCAGGAGTATCATGAGAACATAAATGAACAGGCTCTCGTTGTTCGACCAGCTCGAAACCAGATTTCCGATCAATGCCAGAATGAACGTACGGCGATCGGCAGTGGTTGGCGCGGATGCCGCGAGCGCCTCAAAGTCAGGTTTTGGCGGAAGGTGACTGGACACCATGGTTGCGGACTCGTCACGGATGCGTAGGAATTGGATCTGCCTTGCATCGTCGTGTTCCGACACCCAATGGCAAAGCATCTGCTCTGGAGCACACGTGGCAACAAATATATGATCGGGCTGGCAAGCGAGCAAGACGAGAAGCAGGATTTATAACCTATCGCGTTGCGGCTGTCGGGAGGGAGTGACCGCATGTGGCACTGGGCCTTCGAGTTGTCCAGAGTTCGCAAAGCCCGCAAGGCGGCGGTGACCGTGCTCTCCCCCATCGTGGAGAAGAGCCGTCATCGTCTCGGCGGGATATCCGAAGTGACGTGGTCCGATCCATATATGATCGGCTTCATGGTCATGCTGATCAGCATCATCGCCAGAATCGAAAGCGGCAATATCGCCGGGAATTCATTGTCGCTTGTTCAGTGCAGGGCCTGGGAAGATATCACCCGCATGAGGTCCGACATGATGGCCGAAGAACTGCTGCTGCTAAGCACCGCGCGCAATCGCGATTTCGAACTGGGTTGCCACAATGCCGCGACGCTGGGGTCGATACTGTTCGGCAGTCCAATCCTTTCGGAAGGCGCAGGCGTGCTGCGGGAAGATCGACCTCGCGATCTGGAAGATCGACCTCGCGATCTACAAGAGCCTGAATTGACGGAGCCGTTCGCGCAACGCGATGACGTCTCGGTCGTATGGGGACAATTTTTCGATGCTCATATTTCGACGCATCCGCTTCACGACGCTTCCGGCCAGCCAGCCCTGTGACACCGAGACGCGGGGAGCGCAAACGGCGCACATCCGTCATATTTTTCAATGGCTTCAAGTATGTGTGGGGGTCTCACCGAACCTGCATGGTCGGGTTGACGACTGAACTTGAATGCCCAGTCCTTAAGCAAATGTGGACATTCTTAAGCACATGAAATACAGTAAATTTGGTCTCGGCACGGGCTGAAATTCAGAAGGAATTCTCGAACTACCGAGGTTTTGGAGTTTCTCGGAATACCATTTAAGTTAAGGCCGGGGGTTTTTATGCGCGTATTGCATCCAGGCTCGCGTGTTGAAGCACGCCAGAATTTCCGCATGTCTTCAACCAGTATTATAGAACGGCAAGCCCCAGGGTCGTCCGTGACGTCGCGTCCGGATAACGTCAACACGCAAATTCTTCGTCATCCCTTAGCCCAATCCAAATCAGAACAGGGATCGGCTCCAATTGAGGGAGCACGCCGCGCCGCGTCCGGGAGCATCCGGCGTCGCGCCGACAGGCAAGCAACACAGCTCAGCCAAGAGATGCCAAACTCGCACGAAACTCGCGCGGCCACTCATCAACGCAATCGCGCCGACAGCAATGTTCAAAACGGGCCCTCCCATCCTCAACATCTCAATGGCGTGAACGGAAAGGACTCCGGAGCGCTGAAGCTGAAAAAGCCCGGGATCGTCGTGGTTCATCGTCGCGCGGTATTTCGAGATTGCTTCGTTCGATGTCTGGAAGTTTCCTACCGGGATCACGACGTCTTCTCGTTTGCGAATGTCGCCGATTGGTTCAGTTCAAAGGAACCGAACGCGCTGGCCGCCGCCATCATCATCATCGTCATCGACGATGGCGACGAATCCGGCGTCGCCGATCTCGAATTCCTTGAAGCCGCTGCAGCGACCATTCCGGTCGTGATCGTGTCCGATGTAGATGACTTCGACCACATCGTGCGCGCGCTGAAGAGTGGCGCGCGAGGTTACATTCCGACCAGCCTGCCCTTCAACGTGGCAGTCGAAGCCGTGCGACTGGTGAAGGCCGGGGGGACCTTTGTACCCGCCGGCAGCTTCGTCCACGATCACCACGAGAAACAGCCGGCATCGAAAACAGGCGCACTGTTGACCGAACGACAAATGAAGGTTGTCGAGGAAATCCGTCTTGGAAAGGCCAACAAACAGATCGCTTACGAGCTCAATATGAGCGAGCACACGGTAAAAGTCCATCTTCGCCATATCATGAGAAAGCTCAAGGCGAGGAATCGCACCGAGGTTGCTGTGCTGTCCGGAGACTTCTTCGAGCGACCCAAAGGCTGTCAGAGAATGGGTTCGGATGTTCGGGCGGATGGCAGCAATGGGGTTCATCCGAAGTAGCTGGCGAGCACGCCCTTATCGACCTTGCAGATATAGGTGTACTTCGGATTGACCACCTGGGTGCATCGCGCCTCGGCAATCTGACCCAGCAGCATGTATCCTTCAGCGGCCGGAATCTCCCACTCGTCTTCCATCCAGTACACCATTTCCTCGAATGCGATACGCATGGCATCTTCAAGGGGCCGTGCGCAGCCGAGCGTGCAGATGTGTGTCGCCGTTTCGATGCGCGGATGATTCAAGCGCGGCGGGGCTTTCGCAAGCGACACTTTCACGGTGAGGGTCGCGGCGATCTCGATCGCACCCATCCCGTTGCATTCGCCGTCGCCCTGAATGGCATGGCAATCGCCCATGAACAGATGCGTGCCGTCCTTGTTGACCCGGAACATGACGGTGTTGCCGGTGGTGATTTCCTGTACGTCGAGATTGCCCCCATGCGGGCCGTTGTCGACGGTCAGCACCGCGCCGTGAACCGGCGCCACCCCAAGCACACCGATCATCGGCTTCACCGGCAGCTTGAGGTGGTCGTTCCAGTGTACCCGGCCGTCCTTGACCTCTACCACCCGGGTCTGGATGCCGAATTCCTTGCGCCGGACCCAATCGGGAAACATGCCGATGCCGGGCCACAACGCGGTGAAGCCGAGCTTGTCCAGCTCCATGTTGACGATCTCCACCTTCACCATGTCGCCGGCTTTCGACCCGCGGACCTCGATCGGTCCGGTCGCGCCGTTGACAAAGGGAAAGGTGACATCGGCCTCGGTCAGTTGCTGCCCGAG
>Ga0137403_10007368_pt1 | contig 12428 bp, 15 predicted proteins | sample CZOMad2_1_16fung_FD_122057 | JGI IMG/M metagenome (GOLD analysis project Ga0137403, IMG submission 122057) | Vadose zone soil fungal communities from Angelo Coast Range Reserve, California, USA - CZOMad2_1_16fungal (Hybrid Assembly) | ecosystem: Environmental > Terrestrial > Soil > Vadose zone...
ATTTAGCAATTACAGGCTTGTAGAAAGGCTTTCACATTGTATTTTTAATAATGTTTATGGCTTGCCAACAGAAGAATACTTTTTGCTGAAAAGATTATTAGAGAGATATGGTGGTAAACTTGATGAGTTAAACGATAATGCTGAACAAACAGTATTAGATGATACCTTTAAAATAGCCACAACTCAAAATGTAAAAGTTACTCTCCCTATTTTAAAGGTTCCAACGAAATAATTTTATGGCTTTACACAACGATGTATTTCAACAACAAATATGGGACTTTTTTTGTAATGACCTTGAAAGCTGTCTTACGGTTTCAAAATTAAAACAATCAAATCCTAATTCTCCATTTAAAGGCGGACTAAACTTTACTGCAACGTTAGCAATCTTTTCAGTAATAGAACTTGCGGCTGGGTGGTGGAAAGGAACAGAGGCAACAAACGATATTATCGCTAGCTTTATTCAAAACTACCTTGCTAAATACTACGATAGATTTAATAACAAAAGTTTCGCTAAAAAGTTTTACGAGGTCTTTAGAAATGGATTGTCCCATCAATGGTCGCCTAAAGCATCAGGTGTTGCTATGGATTTCTATAAAAGCTGGCTAGTTGAAAAAACAAGCACAAATGGACAAGAAGAAATTTTGCTGTTAAATGTCCCAACGTTCTATTACGTAACAAAACAAGGGCTGGAAGACTTTGAAAAGGATATTAATACAAATGAAGCTATGCGTAAAATGTTTGAGAGAAGATATAGCAAAATCGTAGATAGTGATTATAAAGAAATGAGAATACTTAGAGGTATGCTTGAAAGCCAAAATGAATAAATTACTAACAGAAGATTTTGTACAAGAGAAAATAATTGATAATCTGACCAATAATGGTTGGAGTAAGAGTCTAAAATCAAAAACCCTTAAAGAACATGGAGTTGATATCAAGGTACGTAATGATAAATTTTCACGATACTTTTTAATTGAATGTAAGGGAGATGCAAGCCCAACTGCTAAATATCCTCGTTCACATCGTGAAGTAAATTTTAACCTTGCACTTGGACAAATTATTACTCGTATGCAAACAACTGGTACAAGAGCATATAAGTATCGATATAAGTATGGAGTAGGTTATCCAGCTTCATTTAAAGATTTGGTAGTACGACGTTTGCCTTATGATGTATGCGATAAACTTAATCTATATGTGTTCTTTGTTGATGAATATGGTGCTGTAGAAATGCTTGGTTGGAAAGATTTAAAAAAAGTACAAACGCATATTGCAAAGTAACAATCTACATTTGGCTCACTGGTGGTATAGTGGTAAACTATTGTTTATTTTCTAAAATTTTGCAGTAACTAATAAACTCGTCATGTGTCATTATTTTTGTTTTTCCTAGTTCTTCCAACGTTTTACGAGCTTGTCCAGTTTTCCCTATAAATGCCTTTTTATCATCTGAAACAAAAATATCTCTTTTTTCTCTTATATGTGCTTCTATTATCATGACATCACGCATCAATCTGCGTTCTCCAGCAGAAAGATTATCTCGTTTTCCAAGCTTTGGAAAGGAACCATTACTTATTGTCTTTAGTAACAATTCAAAAAGACTAGCGCTCTCTGCACTACCAAGATTGGCAGAACCAAGTTTTGACTCACCAAGTACAAATGCTTCATTTACGCTATCACCACCCCAAACAAAGTTATCCCACTGAGACTCATCCCAAACACCTGTTTCTAATACTGGATTTTTTAACGATTTAATACTGCTACCCTCTATTTCCCTATCAGTAACTGTTACTGTTTTTACGTCAAATCCTAATTTTTTAGCATAGGAATGAATAACTGTTACCTTTTCATCATCGAGTTGGTTTGTATCAAGAGTAATTTTTATCATTTATTATATTTCTTTCTTAACTCAGCCTCGTTCAATCCAAATACTTCAAATGCTGTTGGTCGTGCCACACCAGCAACTTTAGTAAATTCTATTTTCTTCTTTGAAGATAATGTAAATGTTGAATGATATGGCTTGGGATAAAGTTTTGAATGAGCTAAGGCGTCTATTCTCACATGGGCAACTTCTGGATATATCTGAGTCAACATATAATCTTGGCTATCTTTAATCCTGCCCAATAAATAAACAATTTTAGGTTTAAATACCTCATTCTTCAACTTCTCATATATTTCAGCAAAATTGGCATGGAATGATTTATTGATATAGCAAAGTATGATAGTTTTTTCATCGTAGGCTTTCTTTTTACTCTTTAATTTTATATCAAGCAAAAACTGAGCAACATCTTGTTCTCCATTTTTACCAAAGTCTACAACTTCAACAGTTTGATAGCTTCCATGTACTGGCTTATCAAGGCTCTCAATGAGTTCTAACGTCAAAACATCTGGAAACGTTTCTCTTGATGCCTGCATAAGCAGATGAGTACCTGCTCTCTTATTCAAAGCAAGCACCATGACAGCCGACTTACGCATTTCCTCGACTCTTTGAAACTCAGTTTTTGTATTAATTATTTCCTGTCCAAACAATCTCACAATATCAGCGTGGGCATGTAAAACATACGTAGGAGAAAACCAAGGATACTTTTTAATGTCTATTTCATCCATGGGGTACATTATATCAGGTAAGCCAAAATCGATGGTCTAAACATTGTGTAAGGGCTTACACAATTGATAACTTCTCACTCAATTCACTATCAATCATGTCTTTCATCTTCTGTAACTCAGCCTCAGGGTCAAAGGTACTTACTGGTGTCCTATTGCCATATTCATTTTTCGTAAGGTTACTATTAGTACCAAACCAAAACATAAAAGATAAGTCATCTTTATCTAATTTTTTAGGTGGAACAATCGTGCCATCTGCTTCTTGATACCCTGCTTGTTTACGCACAATATAATGTAAATGCTTAACAATTGAACTGTTGAGTAGTACAGAAAGGTATTGCTGAAATCTGGCTATTTTGCTCTCAAAACTAGGGTCTTCTCGTTTAATTCGATAGAATGTAGCAGGTACAATCCCAGCCTCAAGTAATGCCTTTCTGAGAGATAAACCACTCTTTAGATAGGGTTCTAGTTTTGAGAGCATGGCTTCTTTCTCATCTTCTGATGTTTTTGGTCTTCCACCTGCATGTTTAGTGTTTGTCATAATCCTCCTTACTTATACTTCCTCACAGTCCTTGTCGATAAGTGCAACAATTGTGCTGTAGCTCTTACTGAGTGTTTTGTGGCAATCAAATCTTTAATTTGCTGTTGGAGTTCATTTGATAACATTTTTCGTCCCCATTGATTATTATTCTTTTCTCTTTTAACTTTAACTCCTGCTCTGACCCTATCCCTAATAATTTCTCTCTCAAATTCAGCATACGCACTATTGATGTGGAAAATGAGTCTTCCCATGCTGGTCGTGGTATCAATGTTTTCCTTGTAGGAGATAAAGTCTATGCCAAGCTCCTGAAATAAGGCTAGTGAGTCAACCAGCATTTTCAGGGAACGAGCAAAACGATCAAACCGCCAGACGAGAACAACATCAAATTTTCTCTTTTTTGCATCATCCATTAGTCTATCAAGTGCTTTTCGTTCTTTTGTTGCGCCTGAGATAACATCTTCGTAAATTTGGTAGATAGTATATCCTCGTCTCTCAACATACTCCTTTAAATCGACAAGTTGTAAATCAGAGTTTTGTTCTTCTGTAGAGACTCTTGTGTAAAGTGCGATCGTTTTCATGCGTGCATGTACTGTGGTACATTACTGTAGTAATATGCTACAGCACATGGTAACATTTTTTTGTGGCTACTGCAACGGTATTTTTTGAGAGGGTTTTGTACTACACGTACTTTAATTGCGAGATGTTGGTCGAAGATAGTAGCCGTCAGGATCAACAATCCTGAAATCCGTCAGATTGTGCTTTCGTCTAATAAGCTCCTCATAAATTGGATATCCTGTTGCACGGACTTCTTCATAAAGAGCGTTAATGTCATCAACTTCAAAGACAATTTCTACTCCAAGCCCTTTTCGATCTGTGAGTACTTCTGGTCTAAAATAATGCCCATCGACAAGTTTATCAGCTGATCCAATGCCAATAACGACATCATCTCGTTGCAAGGAATGGTATTTTTCTCCTGCTCGAACAACCTTAAAACCTAAAATGTCCTTGTAAAAAGCTACTGATCGTTTGGGATCTTGGACAAATAATTCAAATCGTAATGTCATGCCTTTCATATTAGTCATTTAGTTCCTATTTGCATCTAATCCCTATTATGGTATCTTATTTATGTTACTTCTAACTACCTAAGACCCCCTAGTTCAAGAGAAAAGACCCAGAGAAAGATTATTTATTAACAGTGTTTTCGTCGTCGTTATTGAGGTCAATGACAGTACCATCGTTACCTACCACTTGGTTATCAGCGAGGTTTTGAGCCTGATTGTTATCATTTTGGGGTTGATTGCTTATTTGAGTCGCAACATCAGTCAAATTGTCTTTTGTTTGGTCATCCATGCTTGGATTATAGCATAAGATTTGCATACTGCATTTGCTGAAATTGTGCCTGTTGGAATGGCATTTTGCCTTGTAGATATAACGCCATCTCCTCATTAAATTTGTCTACGTGGTCTAAATTGTTTATGATATAATCATAAAGTTCAAGTGTAGTTTCCCCAACTGCACCAGCCTCGAATTTCCTATCTCAGTTTATTTTTCATGCCTAAAAAGGTTCAAGTCCGCTTGAGATGTAGGAATCAAAATTCAGATTGATTTTATTATAATGGGTATATGTTTAGGTTAGTAATTTGTTCAAAATGTTTTTTGTTAAGTGTAACAACTGTAGCATTCAATTCGAGAGCTGATGCAGCAATAATGTAATCTGGAGCTCCTAGATTTCTATTAACCTCTCTAAATAGTTCACCTGCACGTTTTGCAATATCCTCTGTAAGTTCTACTCGTTGAAAATACGCAAGAAAGTTATTGATTTCTTTCGCTATTTTGGGATTTGAGGTACTTTTCCCTGAAAATATTTCAAATACTACTATTGTCGGAAGATAAATTTCTGTATCTTTTTTTAAGTTTTGTACAAGCTCTTCCCATAATAATCCCCCTCTTAAATAATCAATAAGAATGCTCGTATCAATTATCAACTTCATAAAGTATTAATTTTTTAAATGTTTATCCCACTGACCTAAGAAATCGGAAGCACCTTTCCGTCTTAATGGGTTATCCTCAGTAGAATAGTCTTTTAGTATCCCCTTTACCTTTTTACTTGCATTCAATAGCCCCTTCCAATCAGTTTTTGTTGTTTTGGCGCTAAGAATAGCAATTTCTTTATTATCTTTTTCAATAATTACTTGCGTTCCTAATGCAACTTGATTTAAGAGTTCAAAAAATTTATTTCTGGCTGATGTAGCAGAGAGTCTAATTGTATTCATGACATAACAATATCAGTATACGTACATCTTGTCAATAGGAATATAGCAAATTTGTTAGATGTTTTACATTAAACGGTTTGGGAAATTACTTTGAAAAATCAGGGATCGGATTCCATTCGATTGACTCGATCAAGGTTCTAACCGTGTTCTCTCTCCTGCACTATCCTATAGTTGATTATTTTTTAGCTTCGTATTATAATTCCAACTATGACGGAGCAATTTCTTGTAAATGCAGATGCGTTTAGATTGCCTGCGCAAGCTGTTGATCGGCTAAAACAAGAAGGCATGATTTCTCATGCTACGCTACCACAGCAAGCAGTACTACGATATGCAGTATGCCCTTTTGCTCAGGAAGAACAATTTTATGCCACACGAGCACAAAGTTGTACAGGGTTTTCAAGTGGCACTGTTTCTCCAATCGTAAGACGCTATGTAACTAATGAAGTCTTACAAAATCCTACAACTCAGACTAGTGAACAAGGGAGTGCACCGCGGATATTATATGAGGTAAACAGTCAAGTTAGAGAGATTTTAACTGGAACAAAACCTCTTCCAGGGTGTACAAAAAAATAATTAGCAGAAATTACCATCTTTAATGTGAATAAATTTAAATATTAATTGACACATCTACATAAATGCTACTCTCAAAGTTCCAAACTGTCTCAAAATAGCCTCAAAATGGTTTAATATCTTTAATGAATCAAACCTTCCTCTGCAATAGAATACGCAAAATATGATAAAGCAGTAATTGTTTCTGGAGATGGCGATTTTTGTTGCTTACACGAATATTTAGAAAAAAGCAAAAAATTTCCTAATCCAATATATAATTTAAAAATGGAGCATCAGTCTAATTGCAACTTAAGACAAGAGAGGATAAAATATATAATGTCCTAGTATGTCAGCAGAAATACCTCGTCGTGGTAAATTTACAGAAGATGTAAAAATAAGTTTAGAGCGTGGCGTTGCTAATTTATCTCGGGTTGGTGGATCACCTGAACTTCCTTTAGCCAAAGCTCTCTTAGCTTCTCATTCTAACGTAGATTGGGAGAGAGTTAATCCGAAAGAGAGTGGTGGAATACTGGGGAGTACGGCGGCTGCAATGCACTATGCGCATATAAAAACCGGTAAAGGAGAAGAATATCTGAATTTTTTTGGAGAAAGCGATCCTAAAAAATGGGAAGGGGTTATTGCTACTGTTTTGGAGGATAAAGCTATGAGCCCGATTTTTTATAAAAATGTTGGGCGGCCTCTTACGACAGTTTTTCCTGCGCGAAGAGTTCCTGTGGAACATGTATTAGATTCTGCATTTGGAGAGAGTCCTATTAGAGGAGTTGATTTAGGCGCGGGTGCTCATGTTACCTTACCATTTCTTGGTTCTGATCAATATTTAGACACCGATGGCGGTGAAGGCTATAGACAGAAAAGAGCTGAATTAATTGAACAACTTGGCGACCCTTCTCGATTGAATATTCAGCTTGGGGTAGGAGTTGATATCCAAGACGGACGGAAAGATCCTGATTGGTTACGGGCAAGCGCTTTACCCACCGCTGCTAATAAACCAATAGTTGAAGCCCTTGGGCCTTTATTAGCTGACGCTTCGCGTGATGGAGAAAAATTTCCTTTTCGTAGTGCGGATCTTAGAGATACAGAAAACAGCTTAACAGTTATCCAAGCTATAACGGGAGCAAATGGTAAAGATCCCCAGGTTGACTTTGTTTCAAGTAGTTTTGTGAGACATCAACTTGGAAGAGATAAAGCTACTCAAGAAAAATTTACCGACTTAGTTAATCGTTTATTAGCTGAGGGTGGAGTTTGGATTGATATGGGAGAAGAATTACTAACTCAAGGAGATTGGACGAAGAGTAAGGTGAGAGTCTATAAAAAAGAAGATGATAAACTTACGTCAAAAGGAGTGCCGTTTGTTTTACGGGATTTTAGATATGTTGAGGAAGTTAGATTAGAATATTTTAGTTAAATTTTTGCAAGGTTGATTGGATTATGTCTGCAAAGCATCATGTTATTTATGTACCTGGACTTGATGATGGGAGAAAAGGTTATGAACTCATAATACACAGATGGAGTTTATTTGGCATTATTCCTCATGTCCATCGCATTGGCTGGAAAGATGGAGAAAATAATTTTAGTCCAAAGCTTCAGAAACTTGTCGAAGTAGTTGATAACCTCATTAAACAAGGCAAAATTGTTTCTTTAGTTGGTGGAAGTGCTGGAGGAAGTGCAGTATTAAATACATTTCTTGAAAGATCTCAGATAAATGCTGTGGTTAATGTGTGTGGAAGATTGCGCGCAGGAGAGAATATTTCTCCACCTTTAGAACAAGCAGCAAGAAAAAGTCCAGCGTTTAGAGAATCTGTAGATCTTTTTGAAAAAAAAGAACAAAACATGACTTCAGCCCAGCGTAGCCAGGTATTAACCCTGACTCCACTTTGGGATGAAATTGTTCCAAAATCAACAGTTTTTTTGAAAGGAGCGAATAATAAAACGTTACCTTCAGTAGAACATATGATAAGTGGACTGATGAGCATGACGGTTTTCTCGCCGATAATAATGCAATTTATTAAAGAAAAGGCAAGGGAGATTTAAATTTGTTCAATTTAACTTGCCATTTTCTAGTGGAGCAATATTACTATGTTGTCGTTTTCACTCTTCTTGTGCTCGTTTTAGTACCTGGGTAACAGTTCGTCCGAACAGTTTTTTTGCTTCGGGATCAGTCATACCTGGGAAAAATTTAGAAGCAAGTTGAAATGGTACTTTTCTGAGTTCTGCATCAAGCTTTTCTATAACTGGATCAAGAGCATATTTGGTGGAAGGGAGTTGATCAAAAGGGATTAAAACTGCAAACTGAAAAGCATTTAAAGCGACTTCACGAGGTACGTCTCCGGCATATCTATACATTTCCCATTCACGACGTTGCTCAGGAGATAAACTTTCCATAGGTTGTGTCTTAGTAGGTAATCCTATATCTTGCATAAGTTTATCGCTTGGAACTGTCCAACCGTTATTGTATGCAAAATCTGTATAGAGAACGTCTAAAATTTTTGCTGGAGCTTCAGTTCGAATTTTTTTTATTGAGTCACTCATTTGATCAAATCTAGGCGTAGACACCGTTCCTTCAGGCAACTCAGCAAGATCATTTACAATATCTGGCAACTCATTCCTAAATGCAATTGGCTTTGTCGCCATTACCATAAATTTTCGTGGATTATATTGTCCTTCTGGTCCCTTTCGTGGAGCTTCTATGCTTGCCATATGGCAATAATTTTAACAGATCTTAATAAGAATTACAATCTATAGGCTTTATTTTTTGATTCTTTAGAGCGTAGGATACGTTATTGTGAGACAGTTTTATTTTATAGTACAATAGTATTTATGCAGAAGAGATTTGTTTTGGGAATACTTATTGGTATCTTACTTCTTGCGTCTGTTATCCGTCTCTATCATCTTTCATCAGTTGCTCCGAGTCCTTATCTTGATGAAGTATCAAATGGTTATAATGCATATTCTCTCCTCAAGACAGGTAATGATGAGTATGGCGTCCACTTACCTATTTTGATGCAAGCATACAATGATTATCGGCCAACATTTTTTGTCTATCTGATGATTCCTTTCATCCAGTTTCTTGGTTTGTCTCTTTTTGCAATTCGTTTACCAGCTGTATTTTTGACAATCCTTGCAACATTCTCTCTTTTCTTTCTCACGAGGGAATTCCTCGCGACAGATGACAAAAAGAAAAATACCATGGCGACAATGATTGCCCTGTGTACTTCATTTCTCTACGCAATTTCTCCGTGGAGTATTTATTCTTCTCGAATGACAGATGAGATTAATATGAGTTTGAGTTTTTTTATTTTTGGACTCACTTTTTTTCTCTATGCAATGAATAGAAAGGTAAAAGTTGTTCCATTTCTTTTGGCAGTTTTCTGTTTTGTTGGTGCCTTTTATGCGTATCATGGTATTAAGTTTTTTCTGCCGTTTTTTATTCTTGGACTAGCAGTTATTTTTTGCAAAGATTTTTTGAAACGATGGAAAGTAGTCGTAGGAAGTCTTCTGTTTGGTATTGTGCTTTTGATTCCTCTTATATTTGCTTTTTCAAAAGGTGGAACGACTGCCCGTTTGGGTGGAGTCACGATGCAAGATCCAAACCTTGTTGCTCGTAGTGCACAACAAATTCTTCTTGATAAAACCCACCATGATCTGATTGGAGAGATTGTGGATAATAGACGAGTTCTCTTCTCTCTTGAGTTTTTAAATAATTATTTGCGCAATTTTGCTCCCACGTGGCTTTTTTTGCAACAAGGCAATCGGACATTTCTTGTTCCTGATTTTGGCCCCTTCTATCTTTTTGAACTACCGCTTTTGGCGTTTGGGATTTATTTTCTTATTAAAAACGAAACTGTCAGTAAGCGTAAAAAAACGTTATTGATTCTTTGGATACTTGCATCGGTGATTCCTGCAGGTGTTAGTAGTGAATCACCACATTTGAATAGACCAAATACGTTGCTTCCTGGATTAATTCTTTTACAAGCGATGGGTTTGTTTATGCTTTTTAAATGTACTTCTCAATTGCAAAATAGTTTTTTTAAGCTTGGCACGTATACTTTTATTTTGGCGATTATTGGGATTTCTTTTGTGTGGTTTTTGCACTCATACTTTATTCGTTTCCCCTATGCTCAGTCAAAGTTATTCCAATACGGCGCAACACAAGCATTGTCATATGCAAATGAGAATCAAAATAAATATCAAAAAATTATTATCTCAAATCGAGATACGCTTCTTGATGGTTATGCATATTATCTTTTTACAACAAAATACGATCCTGCTCTTTACCAAAAACACGGAGGAACTCATTCGGCATTTTTTACTGACACACATCTGATCGGCAAATTTGATTTTCGTGACCCAAATCTTTATGAACCAAAACGAGATGTAGATCAGCTACCTCAAGCAAATAATGTGCTTTATATTACCAATCCTTCTGAATTATCACCGCAGATTATGAAAAATGAAAAAGTGCATCTTATTAAAACATATTATTTTCTTGATGGAAGTGATTCTTTGTGGCTTCTTGAAGGAACGATATAATTTTGATACAAAAAGAAAAAGATAATAAATAAGAGTGTCCCTGCAGAAATAAAAAGTCCAAATCTTGCTGAAAGTGGCTCGTAAACGAATTTCACGAGATGATTCCCAGATGGTAAAACAATAGCTCTAAATGTATAATCTGCTCGATACACTGTTGTTTTTTGTCCATCAATATATGCATTCCATCCAGGATAATCATTATCTAACAAGACTAAAATACTTGGGATATTTGTCTTTGATTGAATTTCCAGATTATTTGTTTGATACGTTTTTATTTGAATAACACTCTCTAATTTTGTTTTATGAGGAGTAAGAGGTGGTTTCTTTTCAAGAATAACCGTCATGGCTGGATCAAATTGTTTGCTAAAAAGCGTTTCAAGAAGTTTGTTACTATTTTTTTGTATTGTTATATTTTTTACTGCAAAAACTCGCGGAAGTACGTTTGTATTTTGTTTGATATATCGTATGGTATCTGACCAGACAATATCGTTAGTAGATTCTTTAAGTGGTTTTTGGTTTTTATTAAAAATCAGATAACGAACATTTAATAAAGCAAGTGCTCTTTCTCTTCTGAATTCATCTACTTGAGAAAGTGTTGTATCATTGCGGATCATTGCATCGCTTCGTAAAACATTGTTGTTTGTTTTACCATAATTTGCAAATGCTGTCAGTTCACCGTAGCGTTTAATATACAGTGGATGGTAATATTGTGGATCATAAAATTTGAAAAACGTTGCAAGATCAGTTGTTATTGTGGCATCGCCAAAACCAAAGGTTCTCCCCTGTTTACTTAATCGGGTCAGTGTTTGTAAAAGATTGGATTGAGGAAGAACTGTATTTTTTGGCGAAAAAGGAAGATATTTTTGTGCATTATAAAACCCTATTGCAAAAATAACAATAATAATAACGTATGCTGTAAGGTGTTTCACTCTTTTGTTGAAATCAGCTACTAAAAAAAGAACAAATCCCAGAACAAAAATGAACATCTCCAAAAGTGTATTTCTCAAAGCGACTTGATGACATGTCTCGATAAAACCTTTTCCGCAGGTGTATTTTGCAAAAGCCAGATATGCTGTAGCGATGGCAATAACACTAATTGTCAAAAGAAACGGTAAAGAGATTTTTATTTTTTTAATCAATAAATAATTATTTTTTAAATACATTTCAAACCCTTCTCCTGCAAGAATAGAAAGGAAAAACGTTGTTAAAATAAAAATACGTGAAGGTGGATCTGTTGATAAAATTGGTATTGGTAAATTAAGAAGTAGTTTTGATAGCGGTGAATAAACAGCAAGTAGTGTGGTGATAAGAGAACTCCAAATAAAAATTTTTCGAATTATAAAATTGTTATTTAATTTATTTTTAAAGAAAAAAGTAAGATAGACAAAGAAACAAGGAATAAGTCCTAGTGACGTTACTGTTTCGATATAATCGGATTTCCCCCAAAAATTGTAGGTTGCGGCATTGCCAAAATAATTAGGAATACCAAAGGAAATAAGATGATAATAAGGAACGAGAAAATTATCAATATATAAAGAAGTACTTGTTTTGAAATTAGAATAAAAGAGAAGTTCTGCGGTCGGAATAATTTGTATTGCAGCAAGAAGAAGCCCTAAAATTATAAAAAGAAATGGATACAAAAAAAAGAAAAGATTTTTTCTTAAGGCATAGATTCTCGCAAATAAATAAATAAGAGAAAAGGTCAGAATATAGAAAGTGATTTGCGGATGAGTTGATGTAACAAGTGCAAAAATAGCAAAAGGAAGAAGAAACACCAACTTTGTTTTTGGTTGAGAAAAATAAGATTCTAAAACAAAAAGAATAAAAGGTAAGATTGCAATTCCTGCACCATATGCACCAAGACTTACCCGCGCGACAGTCGCACCGGAAAGTATAAATGTAATTGCTGAGAAAACAGA
>Ga0137403_10007370_pt1 | contig 12426 bp, 14 predicted proteins | sample CZOMad2_1_16fung_FD_122057 | JGI IMG/M metagenome (GOLD analysis project Ga0137403, IMG submission 122057) | Vadose zone soil fungal communities from Angelo Coast Range Reserve, California, USA - CZOMad2_1_16fungal (Hybrid Assembly) | ecosystem: Environmental > Terrestrial > Soil > Vadose zone...
GAACTGATCTGTGACGTGGTCGGTTTCAATGGTGAACTTGCCTGGGACACGAGTAAACCGGATGGCACGCCTCGAAAACTTTTGGACGTGAGCAAGCTTGGCGCGCTCGGCTGGAGGCCGGCGATCTCACTGAAGGACGGCATTGCTCGGACGTATCAATGGTTTCGCGCAAACTGCGTGTAGCGATACTGACCCCATCCCAGGGAAAACCTGATACGACTCATGAGAGTTATGGGACTCAGCTGCGGTTTGACCACGAAATCTTTCCGTCGTTGACTGGTTAAGGGATGAAGAATTTGCGCGTTGGCGTTGTAGGGGTTGGTCATATCGGAAGCAATCATGCGCGGTTGTATGCAGAGCTTCCGTCCGCTGAGTTCACCGCGGTGTATGATGTGAATACTGTCACGAACCGCACAATTGCGACCAAGTTCCGCGCGACGCCTGCCAGGTCACTGGATGAATTCATTGGGATGGTTGACGCAGCTTCAGTGGCAACGCCGACCAACACGCACTACGAAGTCGCCCGGTCTCTCCTCGCGAACGGCAAACATGTGCTGGTCGAAAAGCCGATTACTGACAATACCGCGCATGCTGCGGAACTTGCCGATTTGGCCGCGCACAATGGCCTGATCTTGCAGGTGGGTCACGTGGAACGTTTCAATCCGATTTTGGGCGCTCTTGAAAAAAATCTGACGCATCCACGATTCATCGAAGCCCATCGGCTCAGACCTTACTCGGAGCGCGGTACCGATATCGGTGTCGTTCTCGATTTAATGATCCATGATCTGGAAGTCATTTTGCATTTCGTGCGTTCGCCTCTGTGGAGTATTGATGCGGTGGGCGTGCCCGTGCTTAGCCGCAGCGAAGATATCGCCAACGTGCGACTGCACTTCCAAGACGGTTGCGTGGCAAATGTGACTTCGAGCCGAATCAGTCCGGAGCGCATACGCAAAATCCGCATTTTCCAGGAAGACGCGTATCTGTCGCTCGATTATCAGAATCAAAGCGGCGAAGTCTATCGGCGCGTCGGGAAACAGATTTGGCGTGACAGAGTCAGTGTTGAACACGAAGAGCCACTCAAGCTTCAACTCGCTTCGTTCATCGAATGCGCCGGCACCGGACGCCAGCCGCGCGTTTCCGGTTCTCAGGCGACGGCGGCTTTGGACTTGGCAGTCAAAATCACGAAGCACATCGCAGCGAGTGGATAGGAGTGTGCTGATGTATTCTGGCGTTGTAGTCACGGCGCTGCGTCTCCGTGCCGGTCGGACCAACGCCAGCGGAGCGCCTCGACACAGCGAGGCGGCTACATGAAATTTCAGACCATCTATTTCGTCGCTGGCGAAGTGAGTGCAGACAACCATGGCGGGGCATTGATGCGCTCGCTTCGCGCGTTGGACCCCGGACTTAAGTTGATCGGTCGCGGCGGTCCGCAAATGCAACAGGTCGCCGGCAATCAATTCAAAAATTGGATCGGCGACGCAGCCGTTCTCGGTTTGTGGGAAGTGCTCAGAAAGTATGGTTATTTTCGGGAACAATTTCGCGAAACACTCAGAGAAATTCTCGACAACAAGCCGGACGCAGTCGTGTTGATCGATTATCCGGGATTTAATTTGCGGCTTGCGCGGGCAGTGCGAAGAAAATCGCCGCAGCAAAAAATAATTTATTACATAAGCCCGCAGGTCTGGGCGTGGAATCGTGGCCGCATTAAAAGAATGACGCGCTTGATCGATCTGGTGCTGTGCATTTTTCCCTTTGAAGCCGATCTCTACAACCAATCAGGCTTACGTGCGGTGTTCGTTGGTCATCCTATGATCGAACGATTGCAGGCGCGAAGGATCAATGCCGAGCGCGATCCGAGTCTGATCGGCTTGTTTCCGGGTAGTCGCATGCGAGAAGTGCGAAAAATTTTTCCGGTGATGGTCGAAACAGCCCGCCAGCTTTTGCAAGCGAACCCCAATTTATCCTTTGACGTTGCAGCGGCATCCGATGAACTGGCGGAAGAAATGAGCCCTGCCACTGCGGCGTTCGGGCAATTGCAGGGACGCCAGGTGATCCAAATCGGAATCGGCGAGACAGCAGAGATCATGCAGCGCGCCTGGGCGGGAATGGTTGCCTCGGGAAGCGCGACGCTTGAGGCTGCATATTTTCGGATGCCGTTTGTGCTGATTTACAAGGTGGCATGGCCGACGTACCTCGCAGCACGCGCCGTCGTGAACGTGAACTATCTTGGAATGCCCAATTTGCTGGCAGAAAAAGAAGTCGTTCGGGAATTTATTCAGCGCCAGGCGAAGCCGGGTGCGATTTCCCGTGCGGTGCGCCTCTTAGTGGAAAATACAAACGCGCGCAAACAGATGATTTCGGAGTTCGATTCGGTCACCAGCAAGTTAGGCGGGGGCGGAGCCAGCGAAGCAGCCGCACGAGCGATCCTGAAACAAATCGGAGAAAGCACCATAGAAGGTCGTCTGGTCACACGATGAAAGTCTGGGACATTTCACGAACGCTTTCGAACGACTTTGCGGAATGGCCCGGTGACGAGCCGTTTCATAATCGGTTGACGAAAGAAATCGCGAAAGGCGCGACCGTGAATCTGGGCGCAGTCACGATGAGCGTGCACAACGGCACCCACGCCGACGCGCGATTTCATTTCGACTCAAAGGGCGCATCGATCGAAAAAGCGCCGCTCGAGGTTTATCTCGGTCGCGCAACCGTCGTCGATCTCGCTCAAAGTTTTTCGCAATCGCGAGACAAGCATCTGATCACGCTCGAAGATCTTCGGTTGCATGCCGAAGTGATCGCAACGACCTCGCGGCTTCTCGTTAAAACCGGTCGATGGACCGACTCCACAGTTTTCCCAACCCAAATTCCCGTGATCGCAGCCGATGTCCCGGCATGGCTGCAGAAAAATGGCGTTAAGCTGCTCGGATTGGATTTGCCGTCGATGGATGAGATCGATTCCAAATCGCTACAGAATCATCATGCGCTTGCGCGCGCCGGCATTGCCATCGTTGAATCGCTCGATCTCAGCGATGTCGCTGCGGGTATTTACAATCTCGCGGCGCTGCCTTTGAAAATCGCTGGTGCCGACGGCGCGCCAGTCCGCGCCGTTCTTTGGCGCGACTAAGCTGGGAATATAAGCGATGCGTTATCCCTTTCGCATGCGCTGTAGAGTCCGCTGTCCTCAGCGGAGCTTCCCTTGTCGCGCCAGAAGAAAATGCACTGAGGGCAGCGCACACTACAGCCTACCGACATGACAAGCACCGTGCTCGAAGACCAGCGCACCCTTTGGATGATTGCTGCCATAAGCTTTCTCTTGTTTCTGATCGGTAATTTGCCCTGGCAACTCGATGATTACGATCAAGCGAAGCAGGCGTTCACTTCCTTCCAAATGATTAAGGAAGGCCGCTGGTTGTATCAGCAGACGCCGCATGAACATCTAGCAACTAAGCCGCCGCTGGCAGGATGGATTTCAGCTGGCCTTTTTGGATTGACCCGATCATGGGAGCTGTCGTGGCGGTTGCCGTCATTTCTCGCTGCGGTCGTTTTGGCAGTGTTGTTGTTTCACTCTGCCCGTTCAGCGTATGGATTAACTGCCGGTTTGATTGCGCTGGCCGCATTTGGATTGAATCTGCTCAGTCCGCGCCTGGCAACGCTCGTGCGCACCGATATGCCGCTCGCGCTCGTGATTTTTCTGATCGGCGTGCTGATTTGGAAAAAAATCCAAAGGCAGGAAGAATGGAAACCGCGCGATCGAATTTACCTCTTTGCTTTGCTTACAGTCGCAATGCTGATCAAGGGCCCGATTGTTTATGCGTTTGTGCTACCTGGAATTGGAGTGTTTGAGTGGTGGCGCAGGCGACACGCTGTTGTAGCTGGGGTCGGTGACCCCGGCACCTCTCACAATGTGCAATTGCGACAGAGCGCCTGGCCCGGTTGGTGGCCATGGGTCGCATCCCTGGCTGTCTTCCTCGTATGGGTGATCGGTGGAATTTTCTTCCAGCCTGGGTTTCTCGATGAGGTCGTGATGCGTGAATTTGTAGGCCGCTTTGGCGAAATAATTCATCGGCCGCAACCACTCTATTTTTATTGGCCGCATTTGCTGCACAAATTCGTTCCGTGGAGCGTGCTGATGATTGCGATCGCCTTCGCTGCTCTTCATTCGCGAAAATGGCGACTGCGCTCAGCATTTCGCGACATGTCTCCTGAAACTTTCTGGCTGCTTTGCTGGAGTCTGGGCGGCTTGATTGTGATGTCGCTGATTCCATCCAAGCGCGTCGATAGAATTTTCCCCATTGTACCGCCGCTCTGTTTGCTGTTGGCGGCGCAAATTGATAGGCGTGGCGCTGCGCGCCGATCGGACGCTTCGGCGCTGCGTCTCTGCGTGGCTATAGCGCTCGTGGTCGCCTTGTTGTTCACCGGCAGCTACACGATTTGGAAGGTGGTCGCCGGATATCGCCAGCATCGTGGCGCGCTCGTTGCTTTTGGAAACAACGTTCGCCGCGAGGCGGAAGCACATCACTGGCGTTACGAGATTGTGTCCGCCAAGGACGAGGGACTGCTTCTGTATTTGCGGAAGCCGCATTTCACCGAGCCAGACGCCGCGATTACGGAATGGAACAATGGAAACGTCGACGCACTGGTTGCGTCCACAGAGAAAGCGCCAACGCTGATTTCGCAGCTTCGAGGTGCTACTCTTTCTCAATTGAAATCAACTGAACGAAAAGAAGAGCAGGGGAGAGGTTACGTTGTGATCACCCGCTAGTCGTATTGGCGTTCAACACCGTCGATAGAATTCGCTCCGCTTCTAATGTCGACAATCTCTGTGCCTCTTCCATAACGTCCAAAGGTACCCAGTCAGGAAAAACAATCTGTCTAGACACGTGCGCACCGCTCTTGGTGTGTTCATCCCAAACTCTCGCGAGCCGCTCTTTTCCAAAACGTGATGCAAGCTTTATGAGAGCCGGCCAAAGCCGCCGATGAATGTACGTGATTTTGCCATCAACTAACTTGCAGACCAAAACGTTGGGGCATTCACAAACGGCACGCGATGCTCGAAAGATTTCCCCGCCTTTACCGTGTCCCCACCAACTGCCTCGAATTGGTTCCCCGGCAATCGCCTCCGCGAGGCTCGGAACTGGACCACGCGCGGTCTGGAGCACCACGCCATAACGCTCCACGAAAGCGATGGCTTCTCTCGGGGTCACTCCTTTTTAATTTCGCTCAATCGCCCTGCTGAAACCAGACATACCGTTTGCCGTTCCAATAGATCAGGGCGCTGGCTGCCTCGCTTTTGCCTACGAGGAGCGCGTCACCGCGCACGTGTGGGACCTTTGTTTCAGCAGGGTCTTTGGCGGCACGCGCTTTGGAATAAACCTGCCAGATATCCATCCACTGGAAATCGTCGCCACCATTACCGATGGCAGTCCCGGCGCCGAGAATTGTTACCTTCTTCGCCGAGTCATGGACGATCGCAATCCCGATCTTTCCGGTCGAGCGTTGCTTCACCAAAACAGCCGCGTCAATTTTGCTATCGCCATCAAAATCTCCTCGGAGATAGAACGGGTTCACACCGAAAGAGACGTTGTATTCCTTCGCGAGCGAACCATTAGTAATGGCCCTCTGGATGGCCTCAGGAATCTCATGAAGTTGGGCAGCCGCTTCCAATGCTGGCGACTGCGCTAGATCCGATTGCGTTATGGCTTTCGTCTTTAAATCAACTTGATACGTCTTCCCGCGCTCGGATGTAACCGTGAGCACGCCATCCTGAACACTCAGTGCCTTAACAAAAACCCACTGAACGTCTTCTTCCAGCTTTGGATCAATCCGGTTCGTAAAGACAGTCAACTCCCAGAGCTTCTTGTTAGTTTGGACATCCCACGCTTCGATATGTCCGTGGCGGCCATCGTCTTGCGGCGCGACGTATCGGACACCTTCGTGAATGACGGGCTCTACCTCTGCTGGGGCAGCACGTTTGGCAGATGCCAAACATGGCAGCAGCATCGCCGCGAAGAGAGTAAGAATCGATCGTGACATAAGTGTGAATCGGCCTAACGCCAAGCTTAGCCGCGCCGAACGCCGTTGAGGTTGGACAGCAGGTAAAAGAAGGGGAAGACGGTCGTATAAAAGTAACGCGACGCGGCTAGGTGTTGGCCCCAGCGTCTAGTTAGGCCTCATTCATTATCATCTATTGTCTTTTGGATGTCCTGATTGCGTTTATCGTTTGCATCGAGGACACGATCAGTGGTCTTCCTGAGACGCTTGCCATCGTATCCGACTAGATCGGCAGCCTCTAACGCCTTCGTGCTCTGCCTCCCTTCATCCTTATTGTTTGGGTCGACGGCCTTTGGCTTCTCGTTGCATCCGACAAAGAGGAACAGCGTGAATACAACCGTTGGAATCAACTTGATGTGTGACATATTTTAATCGTCTAACGAGACACAAGATCAGCGACCGCGAGTCCGGTGCAACTCTCCACGCAGCCAAAGGGTGGATGGCAAAGACTTGAGAAGTGGAATGCAGACTGGCTCGCGCTTCGCTGCATCGTTTCGTTAGGGTTTTTGGATGGCATCATTGACCGCTCCCGGCATCCTTGAGATATCCTCTCAATATTTCTGTCCGTTGCTGAATCAGCTTGGCTTGCGCAGTCGAGTAATTAACACGGAAGGCGCTGCCACCAACCGCGCCGCCCAAACGTGCAACGAGATCTGCTTCGGCGTCCCGCCACTTGATCCAAGCACGTTGGGCTTCTTTTAGACTCTTTTGTTGTTCAGCGTCGAGTTTGCTCATGAGCTGCCCATAAACTCTATCGATTGCAGCATTTGCCGATTAGGGGCCGTTGGCTTCATCGGTTGGTTTTCGCGTGGTGGCTGATGTTGTGTCTCGTTAGACCTTAGGCTCGATGCTCCTCCACATGCGCAGTAGCCTCTTAGCGTTTGGAACGGGCGCGGCGTTTTCCAGCGCGGCGCTTATTGCAGTTGCCGCCGCGATCACGAATGAGCCGCGCCGCAGCCAGCAAGTCGCACGGGACCGTCGGGCACGCCGGCTCCATTCGTTGGTTAGGCCTCCTTTGCCCTTTCACCCATGCGATGGTTGCCATCATGTGCCTTTGCGACCATACGCAAATAGTTGTTGAGTTCACAGGCGATACTCCGGCGACCATGCTCGTGATCCGGTTCAATGATGAGCCTTCATGACGCAGGTAGAAGGGCATATCGGGAAGCGTTCTCTTAATTGTCGGGTGGCGAACGAGCAAGAACGGGCTAATTCCCCGAGCATGAACCTGGCCGAGTTCATACATGACGTTCGGATTCCATCCTGTCAGATCGATGACCACGGCCCGAGCGCGCTCCAGAGATGAGAGAAACAGAGACGGAATGTTGCCGGCGTAGTCGTCCTTGTCGATCCGGTGTGGAACAAAGTCCGCAGCGACAATGGTTCTTCGGATGACGTTGCTGTAAAACCCATCGTGGCCAGGACCAAAAGGCATCAAAACTAAGCAGCGCTTTTGTGCTGCCTCATGGACGACCGAAGCGACGTGCCAGGCGAGGCGGCTAAGCTGCCGAGCAGATTGCGATCGGTCCTCTAGGTGTCGCGTGAGCTCAGGAGTAAGCCTCAAAGAACCGACAAACTCGTTTCGATGGCGCTTCCACATGCGTCCGGAGTCGCCGCCAGTAAAGGCAACTGGCAATGCCGGTTTCTCTACTGCGAGCGCCAACTCTAGAACGCTACGCGTGTTACCCTCGCCGACAATCGTAATCAATGCATCCGCTGCGTTGACGAGCTTGAACCGCCTTGCTTGCGCAGTTCCAATAAGCTCGTGCGTAATTCCCTTCTTGAAGCGTTTTACTGAGTGTCGGTCAAGGGCCGGCGCAGGAACCCACGTTTCGAATCGCTTGGCGAATTGATTCGGAGGAAGGCGTTCCTCGGCTTCAGCCAGTACCGCACGGTCAACGGAAGTCCGTTCCGGATGTTGTTCAAAGCAATCAAAGCCACCGCTGAGGAGCACGACATCGCCAAACCCGAGAAGGTCACGGGTCAAATGCCGTACGAAACGGACCGTCTCGGTCGTTAGATTCGTACCTCCGTAAATGGCGACACGTGTCTTCATCCAAAGTGTCCGATGGTACGGGAAGGCCTAACTACAATTCGACGAACGTTTCTTTCGCCTATCTCGGATTTTACCCAGGAGTGGGTCCCGATAAAAAGAAAGCATGAGTTCTTCATTATCAGGACCCGGTCGAACCGAGCAAGCGAAAAAGGATCGTGAGCTTTTCAATCACTAATGAACACCAACGAACACTAATAAGAGGGACCAAATTCGTGTCTATTCGTGGTTAGATCTTTGTAGCGGGTCGCCGCGCCGGGCAAGCCCGCAGTTGGTTGATATTGCGCAAGACTACCTTATCGGTTAAGAATCCCGCCCATGATTCGAACAGCCTTTCTCATTATCGCCGTGATCGGGGCCCTGCTGATCACCGGTCCCGCGCGCGCCCAAGTCAATGTTGAACAGATCGTCGCGCAAAAAGTTCAGCCGATATTGCCGCAGAACGGCAAGGGAGGTGGGGTTGCGGTCGCGATCCGGATGGATGGTAAGACTTCGTTCTTCAACTATGGCTTCGCCAACGACGCGGAGAACCGCCGGGTCACGGCGGACTCGATCTTCAACCTCGGTTCGGTAGGCAAGGTGTTCGCGACCACGTTACTGGCGCAAGCCGTTAAGCAGGGCGAGCTCAGTCTCGATGACCCGGTTGCTAAAGACGTTACGGAGTTACAACGAGGCGGTGATATCCGACGAGTGACACTGGGGCAGCTTGCCAGTCATACTTCCGGACTGCCGCGCGTCCCACAGCAATATGAGCGTTGGCATCGAGGTAGATATAAGTGGCCAGATTTTGTTCGCTTTCTCAATTCCTGGAAAGCGGGCCCGAACCATGAACCTGGGCAACAGTATCTCTATTCCAACGCGGCCATGGTCTTGCTGCGGGTCGCTCTTGAACGGCGATTCAACACGCGTTTCGCCGCGTTGATGCATCAGCGGCTTACCGGCCCGCTCGGGATGACGTCGACTGCATTGCCTTTGCCGCGCGATTTGCTTGGTCGCGCCGTGCAAGGTTACAGCCCGACGGGCCAACCGAGTGGTCGACCGGGTGAGGAAGGCGGAACTTTCGAGTGGCCGGGCTCCGGCCAGATTTATTCGTCGTCGCGCGACATGGCTACCTTTATGGCCGCTAATCTCGGTGAGCTTCCAGAGCATCGTCCGATCGAGAACGCCATGGCCCTGGCCCAGCAGCCCGTGTTCACGGCGAGCCCGCGCCTAAAGTTAGGCCTTGCCTGGCAGAACGTTCCCGCCGGCAACTTCACCATCATCGACAAGAACGGCGGACTAAATAACACCTCAACCTACATAGGATTCGCTCCGCAGCGGAAGCTGGGCGTTGTTATTCTCGTTAATCGCGGCAAACAGCATGCCACTGGGATTGGCCGGCAAATCCTGCACGCGTTGGCACAAGATCAATCAGAGCCATCGAGCGAAGGCGAAGCGGACCCGGATACCGACTGACGTCGTTAAGCCAGCACGCCTGTTTGTGATCCATTTCGACTTGGCTGTATCGCCTGGTTAAAATGGTTGCGTGCCTTTAGTATCGATTACTTGGACTCCGCTTTAGGCAAGGGGAGGGAAGCCTGACCGAAGACGTAGCGCCAGCCCGTTGGAGTGCGAACGTAAGTATCGCTAAACCATAGTTTGTAGTCGGCTGGCTTACCGCCTTGCACCGACTTGATCCATAGAAGCGCAGTTACTACGGCTGTGCCACCCCAAACTCTGACCTTCTGTGTTCCAGGTTCCTCGTCCTGGCGTTCGTAGGTGACTTCCTTCTTTCGAGCCGAGTCTAGCAGGTCGGCCTTGCCATAAACCTTGCCACGCCCGGTTACCAACGTGAAGTCGTCGGCTAGAATCTGGTCCATTGTGGCAGCGTCGTTGGCCTTAACGGCGGCCTGGTATTTCGTGTCTAACGCAGCGACGGTCTTTGCGTCGTCTTCTGGAGACGCATTCAATTTGATCATCGCGGCCAATAATAAGACGCAGATGGTCCCGATTAGTTTCGCACGTGGTGACATTCCTTCGGTCATGTAGCGCTTGCGTACAATAAGTAAGGTCATGGTCCAATTTTGTAATTCGGTTTGTCAATCAAATCCAGTCAATGATGCCGTATCGATCAGAAGTTCCAATCCAGGGCACCACAGTTGCCGATCGATTACTTATCCGTTGCCTTGCGTCCCGGTTGACGGCTTCCGGAACGGGTTGCATCGACGACTTCGCGGATTGCATCGATCACCAGTTGCGGCTGTTCCTTATGTATTTCGTGGCCGCTATTCGTGTTGGTAATGTGCTTTTCGTCGGGGACAAGCTTGGCAAGCCGTTCCTGTGCCTTCTTCTGTGCAGCATCGGTGACATAGCCGAAGTCCGGCGGGATATCGGCTGGTAGCTTGCCTGCCGCTATCATTGACGGAACTTGCGGACCCCACGGACGGTCTGCAGACAATACTACGAGAGGAATTGAATGCAGCGGCGGAGCGGCACGAATTTGGTTCAAACTGCCATCGACGTCGATCCTTTCAAGAGCTGGATATAACGCCAAATTTTCGGGATCGTCATTCTGAATCAGTTTTCGCTGTATTACCCATTGTTCGGGCGTCTCTGCATCCTGAAGCCCTTCGCTGAGAGCGTCGATTAGCACGAGACCAGACACTTCCTTGGGAAAAGTGCTCGCATAAAGCCTGACGATTAAACCCCCATACGAGTGGCCAACAAGCACATAAGGTCCAGCCTCACCAGCGGCACTCAGCAGGGCGTGCAAATCGGCAACGGCATCCTTCGCTGTGGTCGGCTGCAGGGCTGGATCGCTGCGGCTGGGATTTTCACCAACAGGCGTTCCGGGACGATCCCATGCACACACGCGAGTGAACTTAGCAACCTTCGGGAAAACCGCCGGCGTGGATTTATTGGACATGCTCCAATCATCGGCGGAAGCCCTCAAACCACCGACTAACACGACGGTAGGCGATCCTCTGCCGCTACATTTCAGGTACATCTTGCGGCCGTCGCCGAGGTCGACCAAACCCGCGAAGTTGCCGCGCTCCGCAGCATCGGTGAGGGGTAGGTCGAGCGAGACAATCAGGGAAACCAGGAAGATCAGCAGAACGCTCATTGAAAACCGTCGGTTCATAGACTCGTTAGGCAATTTGCAGTGCCTTCGACATTATATCGCCGCGCCGCTGGTGCCAAACACACGGGCCCAGTTCTTTCCAGCCAAGGCGTAAATACCACGCCTGCTTGTTGAGCGTGAACAAATAAAGAGTCTGTACCGCTCGCGTCCGGGCCGCGTCCTCGACGGTAGCGCATAGCGCCGCACCGATACCGCGCCGCCGAAACGGCGAGCCGACAAATACTCCCCCGAGCCAGGGAGTCAGGTCTTCGTGTCCCTCGAGATCATGTACGCGAAGAGAGGCAGTTCCGAGAAGTTGTCCATTTGCATGCGCGACCCACGCAATAGGCAACTGATCTCGATTCATATGCGCGTTCAGTTTTTTGAGCCGTGTCTCAGGCGTTTTTTCACCAAGAATCGCATCCCATTCTTCAAACAGCCACTGTGCCAATTGCGGGATGTATTCTGGGTGCTCAACCAGGTAGCTAATCCGAACTCCACGCATATCGATTCAGTGTCCGCCTAACGAGACCAAGATGAGCCACGCCGCTGAGAACGCGGCAAGCTGCGAGAGGCGAGTCGAACTGAGAATAAGCTCATAATCAAGTCGGGCGGCGTTGGCTCCATCGATTGGTTAGGCCGAATCTTGGTGGTCCTCCTTCCATTGAGTCTCGCGTGTCTTCTGGTTGGCGAGCTGCTCCTGGATAAGTCGCACTATATCCGCTTCCTTCAGTACAATCTCTTTACGATTTATGTTGCTCCGTTTCTTGCCGCGTTTCGACAATGCAAGAAGAATCCATCCGGCAAGAACCGTGGCTGAAAACTGTGCAACGAACTCAATGACAATCTGCGTGAGAATCTGTGCGGGATCGGAAGCCTGTATTAGCCTGGACGGGCCTAAAACCTTAACACCTTCCGGCGGCTCGGCGTCGGCGAGAGCTTGCGCCATGTCAGGATCGGAGAAATCGAGATGGATGGACTCGTGTCTCATTAGGCCTAACGGTCAGCTCACCGATGGCGGCCCTCTGTGACTCCTGAATTACCAGGCTGCGTGGCGGGGCCGCCATTCGGTGCAGGGTAAGGTTGGGCCGTCTCATGGCCGTGAGGTTCGGGGCAGGTCCAGCGCTCCAGAAGCGTACGCAACGCAACCGCCTTCTCGCCCAGTTCAGGACTTCCAATGTTCCGAACGGAAAGAATTGGCGGAAGCTCCTCATACAACTTCGGT
>Ga0137403_10007372_pt1 | contig 12425 bp, 7 predicted proteins | sample CZOMad2_1_16fung_FD_122057 | JGI IMG/M metagenome (GOLD analysis project Ga0137403, IMG submission 122057) | Vadose zone soil fungal communities from Angelo Coast Range Reserve, California, USA - CZOMad2_1_16fungal (Hybrid Assembly) | ecosystem: Environmental > Terrestrial > Soil > Vadose zone...
TACATTCAGGGTCAGCTCCACGCCCTTATTGCTCACGGTACCCAGGTTTTCTACCAGGAAGGCATAACCTGTAGACGGGGCGATGGGCACACTGAATATCTGGCCCTTGGTTTTTTTATCGTACACCGTTGCATCAAGCCCGATCCTGTCTTTCAGGAACCGTACTTCCGCTCCCAGTTCCAGCTCATCGGTAAAAATGGGTTTCAGATCGGGGCTGTTGATGGTATTGCTTACGCCAAATGCGCTTACGCCGTTAAATGGTGACTGAATAACGCCGAAGGGCAGCTGCACTGTACCCGTACCCAGCCTCGGGTAGATCAGGTAGGGATTGGGATCGGAACCCGTTCTGCCGTATGCAGCCCGCAGCTTCAGGTAAGACACGACATTTTTTGTCGTGAAGTTTTGAGAAGCCACCCACGACAGGTTGGCGCCGGGGTAAAAAATGGAATTATGGTTGCTGGGCAGGGTAGACGACCAGTCGTCGCGTATATTGCCTGTTAAATACAATTGATCTTTGTATGAGAGGGTAGCCTGCGCATATGCGCCCATCCTGCGTTGCAGCAGGTAACCGTTGGCGGTGGTAGGCGGGCTGCTCGTATTGGAGAGATTGTAGAAATTCGGCACGGCCAGTTGCACCACCTGTGTAAAGGCAGAGGTCTGGTTGTTCTGGTAATAGTTGCCACCCACCAGCGCATCGAGACTGAAATCCTTGTTGAGGTCTTTGTTGAATTTGAGTATCAGGTCACTGTTCACCACACCGAGAAAATCATTGGCGGTGCTCACTTCTCCTTTATCCGGCGTGCGGGAAAATCCTTCTGTGTTGGTAGGGTTGGGGCCGTCCCAGGTGCCGGGTTTGGCAACGGCCACATTTTTCCACGTAAAGGTATTGGCGTTGGTGAAGTCGGCGCCCACCCGCAGTTCCGCGCTCAGGAAGGGAGTGAATTTATAGCCGAAATCGAGATTGCCGAAGAAGCGGTTGTTTTTCTGGTTGTTGCCGTTTTCATGCAGGCCCCAGTAGGGGTTCTCGGCATAAGGAGTGAAATAGTTGTCGGTATTGAAGAATTTGTTTTTATAATCCCGGAAGTCCGTGATGGGAATATCAACGGGAATCTGCAACAGCGACTGGAATACACCGCCGCCGCTGGCCGTACCCTGCCCGGTGTTGGGAACGCTCAGGCTCTGGTTGGTATAGTTGAACGAACTGTTGATGGAGAAAGCGTCAAAATTGCTGTTCGTCCTCAGCGCGAAGGTATTGCGCTGGAGATAATCGGATTTGGTGGGCACCACTCCGTCGCTGCTGGTATTGCTGTAGGAGAAATAGAAGCGGTTGGTCTCCGTGCCGCCCGAAAGGGACAGGCTGTTGCTGACCTCCGTGCCGGTATTATAGAATTTCCGGACATTGTCTTTTATCGGGACAAAGGGCTTGAGCAGCTGGGAATTATCCACGATCGAACCCCAGAGACGCGGCTTGCCGTCCAGCCTCGGGCCCCAGGATCCATTCTCGTCCAGCACAAATACGCCGGCCCAGCCCTGGCCGAACTCGGTCTGATAGTCCGGCAGCTTGCCGACCTGGCTGAAATTCAGGCTACCGTTATAATCGATCTTTAATTTCCCGGCCCGGCCACGTTTGGTCGTGATCATGATGGCGCCATTCTTGCCTAATCCCCCGTATAAGGAGGAGGCAGCCGTTCCTTTCAGAATGGTGAGACTCTCGATATCGTTGGGATTGATATTGTTCAGACCGGTGCCGTAATCCGCCCCGTCCGTCCCCATCCCGCCGCTCTGGAATGACCCGTTGCTCATGGGTACCCCGTCGATGACGTATAAAGGCTGGTTATCTCCGCCCGCAATGGCCCCAACCCCTCTCAGGATTACTTTCGTAGAAGACCCGGGACCGCCCGTATTGCTGATCTCGGCTCCGGCGACCTTTCCTTCCAGTCCATCCAGGAGGCTGACCGCCCCGTTGCGGTTGATGGCCGCTGTGTTGAAGGTCTGCGTGGAATACCCGATCTTGGCCTTGTTCTGGGTCTGGCCCAGTGCGGTGACCACCACTTCCGTCAGACTGGAATTGTTGCGGGTCACCTGTATATTCAGGGCGCTCGTTTCTCCGACAATGACATCCTTAGCCGTGTAGCCGGTGCCGGTGATCGTTAATACATCTCCTGCTTTTGCGCGGATGGTGAAACTACCGTCAGCATCAGCGCTCACTCCCTGTTTCTGTCCCTTGACCTTGACAGTGGCAAATGCGACTGGCTGACCCTGCGGATCAGTGACCCTACCTGTTAAAACTTTCGTTTGGGCAATACCATGCACCCCATAGAGTACAAGGATCGCTAACAGCGTTAGAAATTTTCCCATGTGACTTCAATTTTTAATTTTAGTGACGAAATCTATCCTAATTCAAAAAAAATAACGAAAAGAAAAGTTAAAAACTGGGCTTAGTTTAGATAAAATCTAGACAGTCCAAGCTCTAAAATTGCTGCAATGTTAAAAGAAAATTAAATAAAGAAGCGCCCCAACAGGCTGAAAAACTACCTGAAGCGGGAAAAAGGAATACTGAAGCCGGAGAATATTCGCTAAGCGCTAAATATTTGGTTAATACTATGTTAACTAGGTTGACAATGCCAATTGTTAAGGGTCTGCACCAGCTCCATTAAAAAATTTGCGTCAATTTTAATGTACTTATGCGTTGAAAAATAACCACTCACCCTTATAGCCTCTTCCGGCAGACCCGGCCTTATTCGTTCATCTGATCCACTATTCCTTTTAAAAAACCCTCGTCCACCGCATCATATTTATGAGCGGATATATATGCCGTCGCCCTGGGACTCTCGGCGCCCAACATTTCCTTTAATGCTTTTATTTTCAGCTCCGGGATCTTTTTACCCATCTTCCCCCCTGGCAATACGATATAATACTGGTACTCGTCGACCCATTCGTCATAGGGCTTCCCGCTCTCCACCATTCCGTCGGAATGATAATTCGATTTCTCGAACCTTGTCTTTACCTGCTTGTACAGGGAATATTTGCCCGGGACCGGAGCGACGATGACCTGGAAGAAATGCAGGGAGTCCACGGGGCCCAGCCTCTCGAAAACATATTGCCTGTTGTCCTGGGGGTCATATACGGAGAAGGCCTTTACCTGCTCCCGGGTAAGTTCTATGACGGTCTCCTTGTCCCGGGTAGCATAGAGGTTCTGGCTCATTTTATCGTAGCTATAGCTCAGGGCCGGGTTGTTCACGATGCTGTCGCCAAAGGTAGTGACCGTGCCCGCTGCCCACCTGTCCGAGAGAAGATAACGACTGCCCCTGGCGCCTTCCTTTATGCTGAAGGAGGGCAGCGCCGACATATGGTACATGGTATTTGCGGGAGCGTTCGTGATATAGGCGGCCTTATAGTCCGGCCCGGGATGCGCTTTGTCGGGAGACGGTGGCGTGATGCGGGTCTGCCCGGAGAAGAGATTCTCGCTCTGTTTGAATTCATTGAGGGTAGCCCCTGCCGACTGGCTGGCTATCGTGTTCATCGGATCATTCGCGGTCTCTTTTTTTTGCCCGCCGCCCGTGATTACGATCCCTTCCAGGGATTTTATCTTCAGTCGCAGCACGATGGCCAGGCCGGGCCGGCTGCCCACCACGAGGGTATCGCCTTCAAATCCCACCGCATTGATAAAAAGCACCGTCCCCGACCTTGCGCGGATCCGGAAATTTCCCAGCGAGTCGGTGCTCGTGCCGGCGCTCCTGTCCTTGATCTGGACCGATGCAAAAGGAACGGGGGTCCCTTTTTCATCTTTTACCGTGCCCTGGAGGGTACCGCCCTGGGCCAGGGCCAGCGCTGGAAAAAGGATGGCCAGGTAAATGAGATGATGAGCTGTTCTTTTCATGGCGTGAGTTGCGGTTATCGGTTAATAAAGTCCACCATATCTTTCAGGAAGGCCTCGTCCACTTTGTCATACCTGTGCTGTGAAATATAGGTTGCCGCACGGGGTGTATCCCCGCTCAATATTTCTTTCAATGTTCTTATTTTCAGTTCCATGATCACCCGGTAAGGCTGTCCTCCGGGTGGCAGAATGAAATAATAATTTTCATCCAGGTATTCGTCATAGGGATTGCCGCTCTCCACCATTCCGTCCGAATGGTAATTGGATTTGACGAACCTCGTCCGGGTAAGCTTGTACAGCGAATATTTTTCCGGCGACTCCGTGATCACCCGGAAGAACTGGTTGGAATCGATGGCGCTGACCCTTTTAAAATAGTATTGCTGTTCTCCCACTCTCAGATCGAAAGACCTGATCTGTTCCTTATCGACTTCGATAATTTTTCTGTTATCCTCCGTGACAAAGAGGTTATGATTCATTTTATCATAGTTGACGGACAGGTGGGGATTGTTCGTCACGGTATTTGACATCGTGATCACTGTCCCCTTTCCCCAGGTCTCGCTGAACAGGTAGCGGCTTCCCTTTGCCTCCTCCTTATGGGAAAAAGCGATCAGGCCACTGTGTGAGAATCTCATCCCCATTGAATTGGACAGTCCGAACAGGCTGCCTGCCACTACATCCGAAACGGCAGCCGGGCAAGGGTTGGAACGCGACTCACCCACCCGCGAGCGCGTCCGCCTTCTCGTTGCTGTTGATCCCGACCGCGAGTCCGTGGAGTAGCCCATCGTGCAGGTTGTAGACCAGTCCGTGAAGCGTCGGCGTCGGGGCACGCTGCCACGCCCGCTGGACGACGGGTGTTCGTGACAGGTTGTACACCTGCTCGATCACGTTGAGATCGACCAGGCGTCGAACGCGCGTCTCCGAGTCGTCAATGGCGTCGAGTTCGGCTCGGTGCCGGCGTAGGACGTGGCGCAGGTTCCCGAGCCAGTCATCAACGAGCCCGAGGAGCTCCGTCCCCATCGTCGCCCTCACGCCTCCGCACTCGTAGTGCCCGCACACGATAACCTCTTCGACATGGAGCACTTCGATGGCGAACTGGAGCACCGAGAGCACGTTGAGGTCGGCGGGCAACACCTGATTGGCAATGTTGCGGTGGACGAACATCTCACCCGGCAGCGCACCCGTCAGCGCCTCAGCGGGAACGCGGCTGTCTGAGCACCCGATGAAGAGGAAGTGCGGCTCTTGCTTGCCCGCCCGCTTCGTGAAGAACTGCGGGTCCGTTTCGGTCATGGCGGCGACCCAGCGGCGGTTGTTGTCGAGCAGTCGTTGGAGCTTCTCCATGAGCGCCCGAAGGTAGCCGACCGGAGAGGTTGGCGCTACCGAGGAGGTGTCCCTCGTTGCGGTCGAGGCGACGACTCTGTACAAGCGGGCGTCCGTCCCAAATCTCTGCGGGGGTTCGTCATGATCGAGTCGGTGCCCCTCACGGCGTGTTCCTTGCCGGGGCTCACGCACGTTTCCAGTGGCAAGGTCCGCGACATCTTTACCGTTGGTGACTCGCTGCTCATAGCGACCACGGACCGCCTGAGTGCGTTCGATGTGGTCATGGCGAACGGCATCCCGTTCAAGGGCGAGGTGCTCAATCGACTCTCCGAGTTCTGGTTCCACACCCTCGGTGTCCCGCACCACATGCTCACCTGCGAGGTCGAGGAGATGCCGCCGGAGGTTCGGCGCCATGCCGACGTGCTCCGAGGACGCGCCATGCTCGTGAAGCACGCCCGACCGTTTCCCGTCGAGTGCGTCGCGCGCGGCTACCTCATTGGGAGTGGCTGGGGCGACTACCAGCGCACGGGCACCGTCTGCGGCATTCCGCTCCCCAAGGGGCTGCGGCTCGCCTCGAAGCTCCCTGACCCGATCTTCACCCCAGCCACGAAGGCGGTGACAGGGCACGACGAGACCATCAGCTTTGACGCCATGGCGATGACGCTCGGTCAGGCGACCGCGAACGCGTTACGCGACCTCACGCTGGCGATCTACAACCGCGGCGCCGCTTACGCCGGGACGAAGGGGCTCATCCTAGCCGACACCAAGCTCGAATTCGGACTGGTGAACGGTCAGATCACCCTCATTGATGAGGTGCTGACGCCCGACTCCTCCCGCTACTGGCTTGCGAGCGAGTACCGCGAAGGTATCTCGCCGCCCTCGTTCGACAAGCAGTTCGTGCGCGACTATCTCGATTCGATCCGCTTCAACAGGCAGCCGCCGGGTCCCATGTTGCCGCCGGACATCGTCCGCAAGACACGCGACAAGTACCTCGAAGCCTTCCGGCTCCTGACCGGAAGAGAGGTGCCGGCGTAGCAGGGGACTTCTCCGAGTGCGCAGCCGTGATGTCGGGGGCCTGCTACGCGGGCGCGCGACGCGCAATACTGGCGCCCTATCACTTCATATGCTTGTCGAAGAAGGCGATGACTTTTTCCGGATGCCTTCCGAAGCAATTGTAACCGTCCTTGAAGCGCCTGGTCGCATTCTCCCCTTAGATCGAGTGACGGGTGACAGTACCCTTCCCGCACAGCCCAAAACCCATTCAAGGCCGGCCATTTGGCGAAAACTTACACAGAGGCTTACACAGTTGCCCATGCCGTGGGAGGAAAAGCCCAGAGATTCAAGAAGTTATCATTAGCCGTAAAGCACTTAAAATCCGTTGAGGGTCACACCTCGTGGGAGTTCGAGCCTCCCTCCCGGCACTTGGGATCCCAGGCGGTTACGATCACGCGAGCCCCCGCGCCGGCTTGGTCTCGGGCTCGACTGTGCGTGAAATGCGCGTGTTCGGTCGACGGAGCGGCTCGAGGTGGGGCCGCTTCTGCCGCGCGTTGGCGATATAGCTGCTCGTGCTCTCGATCGCGGCGGCGAGGTCGTCCTCAGTATCTCTTGTTTCTGCTTGACAGGGCGGCGAGGCCCGCGGGAGACTCGTGCGAGAGCGGGGCCGGCGGGCGCCCCCCGATCGGTACAGCAGTAGGAGGAGGACCAACGCCGCGGAGCTCAGCGTCTTGTGCTGCTCTCCTCCGGCGAAGGTCGAACGCCCGTCAACCGGGAGCCGGTGCCACGTGGCCAGCTCCATGAAGCATCTTCTTGCTGTCCTCACCGTCACCGTCCTCGGGTTTGCCTCAGCGCAGCGCGCGCGGGCTACCCGGCCGACGGGGCGCCTTCTCTGCGTGGTCGCCGCCGCGCTGTTCGGGTGGGGTGTCGGCGTTGCATGTGGGGCGACCGCTATCACGGGCGCCCGCCGGTCCGAGGCTGCTCAGACGGACGTTGCGGCCAGCGCCGACAGCACGGTTGACGCGTCTCAAGGCCTCTACGGCGACATGCGACTCCACGGCTGCCCGCAGTGTCGCGGTAGAGGAGCGGAGGATCGCAACGGGGGCGTGTGCCCGACAATGCGGGAATGAATCGGTACAGTGAAGTGTGCGCATGTTCGCGCCGCCCGTGATGCCCGCTCAAGATCCGTAGCGACTTCATCCGTAGCGACTTCGAGCCTCCCCCTTGCACTGTCGATCGCGAGTCAGGTGGACGGCCGGGACCCTCCCCGCCTCCGCGCCCGCGTGATCTAGTCGAGCTGTAACCAGTGGGCGCCCTGCCCACGTCGACTGCACGCTCGCTCCCGTCATGAATCGGACGCGCTACCCCGTTCCGGCGGCCCTCATCCCCCGAAATGGAGGATTGATGGGTTCATACGGGAATTCCTGAAGGCCGGCACCTCGCCGAGCCGCGCTCCGCGTCCCTCTTCTCTCCATTCGCCGGGAGGATTCAGGGTCCCGCGCATGCGGCGGGCCCGCCGCATCCCGCGTCGACCGCGTATCCGATCCCGTCCCGGATCGACCACGCTACCTCCCTGGCCGCCGTCCCATCCCCCCGAATGCAGGATTGATCGGCTCATGCGTGAGAGGTAGCTAGTGATGGTAATCAAGATAACAGTCCGAAGCCCCCGACGTGGCGACCTTCGTCGGCTCCCGGCGGCACCTGACGCAGCCACGACGCCGTGGTCGTCCGATCTCGTCGGCGGGGCTCGGGCCAAGAAGGAACAGGAGGGGAACACGCATGGACGTTCGTCGGTCGAGTATCGTGCTCGGCGCAGCCCTTGGCGCCGCAATGCTCTGGGTGGCCGGCCCGGGAGCCCCGCTCGCCGCGGCTGCGGGCGGTGGCGAGTGTCAGCTGCAAGGAGTGGCGAACCTCAGCCCGCCGCTCACCTCCACCTCGGGGAGCTTCGCCTATAGCTTCACCGGCACGCTGGGCACCGGCCCGATGGGCAGTTGCCAGTCGAATATCGCCGGGGCGCCGACCACGGGCACCGTCTCGGCGGGCATCCAGCTGTCGGAGACGGTGCCACTCACCAGGGCCGGGGTGTGCACCAGTGGGCGCTGCGACGACGGCGTTACCGCCTGCGTGAACAGCTCGCAGTGTCCCGCCGTCGTGACCTCCGGGGCGGTGCTCTACCAGGAGCCCATCCCGCAGGGCAGCGGGAGCTGCGGGAACAGCACGACGGCAGGGGAGTCGCTCGTCACCTGGGCAGACGGCAAGCACACCGTCGTCGACTACGACACGACCGGGGCGTTGGCCGCGGTGGTGCTGCAGGGCACGGTCGGCGCCAGCATGACGCTCACGCTCGTCGCGAGCAGCGTGCCGGCCGGGTTTACCGCTCCTCCCACCTACGTGATCAACAACGACGAGCCCGCGTTCCCGGTCGGCGACGGGTCGCTCGCCCTGCTCACGTTCAGCCCGAGCACCCAGGACCAGAACTGCGTGACAGTGGGCGTGAGCACGGCGAACATCGACGGTGTCGTCGGCATCGGCAGCGGCACGTAGCCGCGGCGACACAGTCGAGCTCCGATGTCCGCGAGGGCGCGGCTCAGGCCGCGCCCTCGTCACGTCCGTGCCCACGGCACCGTCGATGAGGCGCTGAGCCGGCCGGGAAGAAGGCGTCCCGGGGCCGGTCTCGTTTGCCCGTAGGGCGGCTCGTCATCCCGCCCGAGATCCCGTTTCGCGGCCCGGCGGCGTAGGGCGGCGGGGATTTGCTCGCGCGCCTCGCGGGCTAACTCGCGTCCGGCGGGCCTCTTCAACCTCGTCGCTCGCGCGGCCAGCGCCGTAACCGTGAGAGCAGCCCGTTTCCAGGGCGGCGTGTGTCAAATCGCGTGACGCGAGGGTGTGCCCGCTGGGCGCAAGGGGCGCTTGCCCCGGCCGGTCGGTGTCACCCGAACCCGGTATTTTCAGGGTCTCCGCACGCGCTTATGTGAGAGAGTGGGCAGGGTCGGTCGCGGGATCACGCCCTGCCGGCTTTCCGAGGAAGGTCGGCAGGGGGCGGTCGGCGACCTGCCTGCAAGTGCCTCCGCTGGAATACCTCGCGCCCGGGGTCGCGAGGGAGCAGAACCGGCTGAGGACGCGATCGAGGTGGGCGCGCAACGGGCAACGGGGGGGACGGCGGGAGGGCGGCTGCCCGAGTTCCTCGTGGTGGGCCCTCAGCGAACCGCGACCACGTGGCTGTACGAGCGCCTGCTGCCTCACGTGGTCCTCCCGAAGGGCGTCAAGGAGACCATGTTCTTCGACCGCCACTTCAAGAAAGGTTTGGCGTGGTACGAGTCGCACTTCCGTCATGGGCGGTCGGATCAGCCCGTCGGAGAGATCGCGCCGACCTATTTTCATTCCGCCGAGGCCCGCGAGCACATCGCCCGGACCATTCCGCACTGCAAGATCGTCTGCACGCTGAGGGACCCGGTCAGCAGGCTGTATTCCCTCTACCGCTTCATGCGGCAATATGGATTCACTCGAGCGTCATTCGAGCGCGCTCTCGAGGACTTCCCCTTCATGATGGGGTCGAGTCGCTATGCCCACCATGTGAGTGAGTGGCAGCGCCTCTTCCCCAGGACGACGGTCGTCCTCTACGAGGACCTGCGGGAAGATCCCCAAGGGTACCTCGGGGCAGTGTGTCGCTTCCTCGAAATTCGCCCGATGCCGCTCCCGCCAGAGCTCGCCGGCTGGCGCGAGGAAGCGACTCCCGCTCGCTTCTATCACCTTGCGCGCGTGGGGCAGAGGACCGCGGACTTCCTGCGCAGCGCACGGCTCTATCGGATCGTGAACATGGCGAAGAAGACCGGCCTCAGGCGGTTCGTCTTCGGTGGAGGCCCACCGCTCCCCCCGATGGATCCCGCACGCGCCGCCGAGCTGCGCCGCCTGCTGTCGCCCGAAGTCACCCGGCTCGAGGCGATCATCGACCGCGACCTCGGCGCCTGGAAGACGTGACCCGGGCGGCTCGAGGTTGCGGGCGAGCCCTCCGCGCGATCGAGCGGGCAAGATGGTCCCGCACCGGAACGCGCCTCCCCGCCTCGCCCGCGTAGGGGCGCACAGCCTCGGACACCACCTGGCTGCCGAACGTCGCGCTGACCTGCAGAACGCGTTGCGCGACCTCGGCATTTGTCGCGACCAGGTTCACGGTCTGGCCAGCGCGCGAGGCTCGGCGGACCGCTGATCCGCCCGTCCGAAATCCCACGTCGACCGTGTGGCCAATCCCGTCATGGATCGGGACACCCTACCTTCCCGGCGACGCCCCCACCCCCCCGGAATCGAGGATTGATGGGCTCATGCTTGGGTGGCTATGTAGCTTTGGCAATCAAGATAACAGACCCAATTCTCGGCCTCGAAGAGATTCAGCGGCGATTCACGCAGTCGCCCACGACGTCGTGCTCGTCCGATCTCGTCGGCGGGACTTGGGCCAACAGGAGGGAGGAACAAGCATGGACGTTCGTCGTTCGGGTATCGTGCTCTGCGTGGCCCTCAGCGCCGCAGCGCTGTGGGTGGCCGGCCCTGGAGCCTCGCTCGCCGGGGCCGCGACCGGCGGTGGCGAGTGTCAGCTGCAGGGAGTGGCCAATCTCAGCCCGCCGCTCACCAATACCTCGGCGAGCTTCGCCTACAGCTTCACCGGCACCCTGAGCAGCTGCCAGTCGAACGTCGCCGGGGCGCCGACGTCGGGCAACGTCTCGGCGGGCATCCAGCTGCCGGAGACGGTCACCCTCACCTGCGGGGGCAGCACGACCACGGGGACGGTGCTCTACCAGGAGCCCATCCCGCAGGGCAGCGGGAGCTGCGGCAGCAGCACGACGGCGGGGGCGTCCCTCAGCACTTGGGGAGACGGCGGGCACACCGTCGTCTCCTACAACACGACCGGCGCGCTGGCCGCGGTGGTGCTGCAGGGCACGGTCGTCGCCAGCATGACCCTCACGCTCGTCGCGAGCAGCGTGCCGGCGGGGTGTACCGCTCCCGCCACCTACACCATCAGCAGCGACGAGCCCGCGTTCGCGGCCGGCGAGGGGGCGCTCGCCCCGCTCACCTTCAGCCCGACCACCCAGGACCAGAACTGCGTGACACTGGGTGTGAGCTCGGCCAACATCAACGGCGTCGTCGGCATCGGCAGCGCCCAGTAAGCCCCCGGCGACACGGCCGAGCGCCGGTGTGCGAGAGGGCGCGGCTTAGGCCGCGCCCTCTTCGGCGGCGCGCGACACGACCCGCACCACCAACGATTGCCCGACGACATCCCCGCGCGGCTGCGGTGTTGGGCGCACAACGTCCCCACACGTGCGCCCTGTCTTTCCTGCACTGGCCGCCGGCCCGCCCTGGTGTCTATTTTTTCGTATCGACATCTTGCCGCTCCCTCCTCGCTTGGGGCATAAGGCTTCGGCCTTCTCTTCGGATCCTCTATGGACAGACACGTGTCTTGTTAGCGGGCGAGCCCGACGCCGGCGGGCAGACCCTTCCCGCTCGGCGGCGGCGCGCCGGACACGGGGTGCTGATCCGTCCGAGGCGCGGGCGGGGCCGAGCCCGGTGGCCCCGGTGGTTGCGCTGACGGGGTAGGCGACAGGGGCGAGTGCCGCCCCGGCTGACCGATGCTGGTCTCCCCTTGCCTACGAGGCGAACGGCGAGGAGAGTCCCCTGTCGAGCGCTGCGATGAAGCGCCTGCTACGATCCGGCCTGATCCTCCTTCCCGCGTTACTCGCCACCGAGGTGAGGAGCCAGGCGCGTCCTCCGCGGACTACCTTGGCACCCGTCGTGACGGCTCCGGCGCCCTCGACGCCCGACGGCTTCTCCCCCGGGCTCAAAACGGATCCCACGACGGTTCTCACCGAGCCCGAGACGCCCAAGCCCGCATACCTGGTGCGGGTGAGCCCGGCGCCCTTCGGCGTCCCGATCATGCGGATCGCCAACGACACCGGCCTGCCGACGACCCCGGTCCGCGGCACGTGGGGGACGGATGCCCGCCACGTCTACTCGAAGCAGCAGCCCTGGAACGCGGACGAGACCCTGATCAGCATCGAGAACCGCGGCGCGAGCGGATCCCCTTCGCCGCTCATCCTGGACGGCGTCACCTACCGGCCCAAGTACGCGCCGTGCCCCGGCTACAAGCTGTGGGACTACCGCTGGCACCCGAGCCGTGCGCACGCCCACGAGCAGATCAACGTCGACCAGAGCGGCGCCGAACTCATGTGGTACGACGTCGAGGCGTGCCGGAAGA
>Ga0137403_10007374_pt1 | contig 12419 bp, 13 predicted proteins | sample CZOMad2_1_16fung_FD_122057 | JGI IMG/M metagenome (GOLD analysis project Ga0137403, IMG submission 122057) | Vadose zone soil fungal communities from Angelo Coast Range Reserve, California, USA - CZOMad2_1_16fungal (Hybrid Assembly) | ecosystem: Environmental > Terrestrial > Soil > Vadose zone...
GAGGTCTTGGGCGAGGCATTCCAGCACGACACGCAAGTCAGCGCGACGAAGCGCATCCACCCCTTCGTCACGAAAGGGCTTCACGAAGTCGCTGGTGATCTGGCGTCGATCGCGCAATTGCCGCACGACGGGCGCGACTGTTGTGATGAAGTTGTCGTGCGGTTTGGGTAGGCCGCAGAGTTCCGCGATCTTGGCGGCGACTTGCAGCTCTGTGAGCGTGGCCTGCTCAGTGAGGCCGGGGACTTTACCAATGAAGCCGGGCACTTCCACGAAATAAATAGGCGCGGCGCCAGCGGAGAGAATATGCTTGGCGATCTCGATATCAATCCACGCCTTCCACTCTCGGCGGCACCATTCGCTGGCAAAGTAGCTGGGCGAGATGAAGGCGAGGAACAGCCGCGATTTGGCGAGGCTGTCGTGGATGCGGTGCTGCCAGTCATCGAAGCTGCGGATGTCCCGTTTGTCAAAGAAAGGCTTCAACTCGCGGGCAGAATCGTTGCCAGTGAACTTGCGGTGCTCGGCGAGAAGTTCCTCGACGAAGCGGCTGATCCAACCACCGGCGTTGTCCCTGCGTGCGTAGGAGACGAAGAAGTCGAATTGGTCAGGGTCTCGGGGCATGGGTTACTCCAGAGGTTCATCGCGTTCGGGCTGTCGCACAGCAGGCTCTAGTCGTCGTGTTCCAGACACTTGAGAAAGAACAGCGGATGGTGCCGGCGCCATTCGAGTTCGTTGCGGATTGGGCGGACCTTCCACAAGTCGCGGTGCGAGTGGGAGACGAAAATCCATGCGCCTTGATGTCGTCGAAAATCTGGCGCGTGACCGGGCCAGGAAATTGTTCGGCGCGGAATACGTCAACGTGCAGCCGCATTCCGGCTCGCAGGCCAACCAGGCGGCTTACGCTGCCGTGCTGCAGCCCGGCGACACCATCCTCGGCCTCAACCTGTCGCACGGCGGCCACCTGACCCACGGCCACCATCTGAATTTCTCCGGCAAGACGTACAAAGTGGTTCCGTACGGCGTGCGCAAAGAAGACGAGCGCATCGATTACGACGAGTTGGCGCGCCTGGCCGAGGAGCACAAACCGAAGCTGATCATCTCCGGCGGCAGCGCTTATCCGCGTATTCTGGATTTTCCGCGCTTCCGCCAGATTGCCGATTCCGTGGGCGCTCTCCTGCTGGTCGACATGGCGCACTTTTCCGGACTGGTCGCAGCGGGCCTGCATCCCAACCCCTGCCAGTGGGCCGACATCGTCACCTCTACCACGCATAAGACGCTGCGCGGCCCGCGCGCTGGCATGATCCTCGCCAAGGCGCAGTACGGCGCTGCCATTGACAAGACCGTCTTCCCCGGCGTGCAGGGTGGACCGCTCGAGCACGTGATTGCCGCTAAGGCCGTGTGTTTCCTTGAAGCCATGCGGCCGGAATTCATCACCTATCAGAAGCAAGTAGTGGCCAACGCCCGCACGCTGGCCCAGGGCATGATCGACGAGGGCTATCGCGTGGTCTCCGGCGGCACCGACACCCACGTCATGCTGGTCGACGTGTTCTCGAAAGGCGTCCGCGGCAAGGAAGCCGAAGCCGCGCTCGACCGCGCGCGCATCACCGTCAACAAGAACACCATTCCGTTCGACGTGAATCCGCCGCTCAATCCCAGCGGCATCCGGCTGGGTAGCCCTGCCGTCACCACGCGCGGTTTTCGCGAGCCCGAGATGCGCGAGACCGCTGCCCTGATCGCCCAGGTGTTGGGCAACATTACGGCGGAAGAATCCATCGCCGATGTGCGCCTCAAAGTGCAGCAGCTCACCAATCGATTCCCTCTCTACAATTGGAAACTGGAACCGGCTCCAGCGGTAAGATAGGCCTTCCGGCCTGCGGCGCGTATGCTCAAAATCGTCATTGACGCGCGCCGCATTCGTGATTTCGGTATCGGCACCTACATCCGTAACCTGATCCAGTCGCTTGCAAAAGTGGATCAAAGGAACAGATACGTGCTGGTAGCTTCGGCTGCCGATGGTCCGCTGCTCGCAGGCCTTCCCGCGCAGTTCGAAATCGCAACCTATAACCCGGCCGATGACCGCGCTGCCGGGAACATCGCCTTCCCGCTCTTCTTGCGCCGCTTCTCGGCGGACGTGTACCACATACCCCTCAATCGCCCTCCGTTTTTCATGCCCAAGCCGTACGTGGTCACGATTCATGATATGGGCAGCCTTCTCTTCACCGAGGAGGTTGGCATCAGGATGAACTTCCGGCGGTATCGCTTTCGCCGGGGGCTCTTAAATGCCGCCAAAGTCATGGCGGTTTCCGCCGCCACTCGCCGCGACGTGGTCCAGACACTGGGCATCCCGGCGGACCGCGTACGCCTGGTTTATAGCGCACCCGCGCCAGAGTTTTTCCGGCATGGGCACGCCGCCGATGCCCGCGCCGCCGGACCCGAGACCGAGGAGCGCGAGCGGCGCCGGATCATGGAACGATACCAGATCCAGTACCCGTTTCTGCTCTATGCCGGCAATATTCGCCCGCAGAAAAATATCCCGCGTCTGGTCGAAGCCTTCGCCGTGGTGCGCAACGAACTCGCCAGCCACCCGCTCTATGCCGACCTGCGCCTGATCATCATCGGCGATCAAATTGCCCGCAATCCGGCCGTCCGGCGGGCCGTGATTCACAGCCGCGTGGAGAACTGCGCGCGCTTTCTTGGCTTCGTGCCATTTGATACGCTGCGTATTTTTTACGAGTGCGCCGCCGCCTTCGTGTTTCCGTCCCTGTACGAAGGTTTCGGATTGCCTCCGCTCGAGGCCATGGCGTCGGGAACGCCGGTGGTAACCTCGAACGTCAGCTCGCTCCCGGAAGCGGTGGGCGATGCCGCCATGCTGGTCAATCCGGAAAACGTATTCGACATCGCGCGCGGAATTCGCGACGTGCTAGTGGATAATGCGTTGCGGGAGCACCTGGTAACAAGAGGCAAAGAGCAGGCCGCGCGCTTCAGTTGGCAGCGCACCGCGTGCGAGGTTCTCGAAATCTACGAGGAAGTGGGAGGAAAGAGATGAAGGCGTGCCAAGTAGGACGGCCACTTTTGGCTGTCCGTTTATTGATGTTAGTGCTGGCGGCGCTCGTTTGCCCGGCCGCGCCTCCACCGCTCCCCGCCCTCAAGCAGGAAGCCCGCGAACTCGTGCGCGCTAACACCACGCTCACCCAGCAGATGGTTGATTCCATCTTCAGCTTCTCCGAGCTGGGCTTCCAGGAGCTCGAGACTTCCGCTTACGTCACTGACATTCTCGAAAAGGAAGGCTTTAAGATTACGCGCGGCGTGGCGGGTATGCCCACGGCATTCGTCGCCAGCTGGGGCTCCGGCTCCCCGGTCATCGGCTTCATGGCCGATATTGATGGTCTCCCCGAAACCTCGCAAAAACCCGGCGTGGCGTACCACGATCCGCTTATTCCCGGCGGTCCCGGTCACGGCGAAGGACACAACGCAGGACAAGCTGTGAACGTCACGGCCGCCATCGCCGTAAAGCAACTCATGCAGAAGTACCAGATCTCCGGCACGATCCGCGTGTACCCGGGCGTGGCTGAGGAGCTGCTCGCCAGCCGCGCTTACATGGTGAGCGCCGGACTGTTTCGCGATCTGGACGTAATGCTGAGCACGCACATCGCGGCCGAGTTCGGCACTGGCTACGGACCCATCGGCTCGGGCCTGGTCTCCACGCAATACAGCTTCCATGGCCAGAGCGCTCATTCCGCGGGCTCCCCGTGGAAAGGCCGCAGCGCGCTCGACGCCGTTGAGCTGATGGACGTGGCGTGGAACTTCCGCCGCGAGCATCTCCGCCCCGAACAGCGCTCGCACTATGTCATCGTGCACGGCGGCGATCAACCCAATGTCGTCCCGCCCGAAGCCACAGTCTGGTATTTCTTCCGCGAATGGGATTACGATCATATCCGCGATCTGCACGCTCTGGGCACCAAGATGGCACAAGCGGCCGCCATGATGACCGACACCACCATGACCGAGCGCATACTCGCCGCCACTTGGCCGGGGCACTTCAACAAACCGGTAGCCGAAGCGCTCACGGCGAACATCAAGGAGATCGGCATGCCCGAGTGGTCCGAAGCCGACGAGACGCTGGCCCGCGCATCGCAGGTGGAGATGAAGACCAAGGTCGAAGGTCTAAAAAAAGAAGTAGCCGAGCTGAAACCCGCCGGCGTGGATTACTCGAATGCCGGCTCGGACGACATCGCCGAGGTCTCTTGGAACCTTCCCACCGTGGTGTTGCGATATCCGGGAAATATTCCTGGAATGATCGGCCACCACTGGTCGAGCGCCATCTCGATGGCCACCCCCATCGCCCACAAAGGCGCAACCGCCGGCGCCGAAGCCCATGCCATGACCGCCCTCGACCTGCTGCTCAAGCCCGACCTGTTGCGCGCCGCCCGTAGCTATTTCGGCGAGCAAACCAAGGAAACAAAGTGGCAGCCGCTGCTCCCCGAAGGCGCCACCGCGCCCGCCGATCTTAACAAGGAGAAAATGGAGCGCTTCCGCCCCGAGCTTCGCAAGCTGCGCTACGATCCCACAAAATACAAAACGTACCTGGACCAACTCAGCATCCACTACCCGACAGTTCACTAATCGAGTGGGCAGTCTGCAGTTTGCTAACACCTAACACCTGGCACCTGCCTTCCTCACACCACGTGCTCCATCAGCGCGATCAGGTACTCCCGATCGAATGGCCCCGACCGGTACGTCCGCGCATCGAAAAACCGCCACAGCTTCCGCTTCTTCTCCAGGCAGTAGAAGATGTACTGCTCCTCGATCACAGCCTGTTCCAGGAATTCCTGATTGAAGCAGCGGATCGATCCCTCCAGAATGTGGGGAACGCGGAAATTCTCCGTCGAGATCATTTCCGGCGTGGATTCGAATTCGATCTGCAGGATTCGGCCGCGCACGTTGATCTGCAACAGATTCACGCCGTTGTCGGCGAAGGATTCGGCGGAGTATGCGGATGGGTCGAACTGAACCGTCGGCTGAGAAAGATGACTGTTGATATCCGAGGCAAAGGAGCAGCAAATGGCGTGCAGCTCCACGGCAGCCTGGCGGCGAAGCGCGGCGATTTCTTGTGTCTTCTGAACCAGAACGCTATCTTTTTCCGCAAGAGCTTCGATGGCTTTCGCCAGCTTTCTCAGTCGGTCCTTGGCCAAATCGAGAATCGCTCCATCTGCCGGCCCTGATCGTAGCGCAGCGGGCAGCCCATCCAGAATAAGCCGTTCCTGCTTGGAAAGCGAGTCGGCATTTGGGAACCCGGGCGCTCCGGTCAGACTCACCCGGCGCGGCCCCCTGGGTGGCGTGCCGTGAGCTCATCGGTATCCAGCAGATCCAGCACGGTCATGTGGAGGTGACGGAGGAGCAGATCCGCCATCGGCGGCGAGAGCACGCGTACGCCCTTCAGCATGTTGTGGAGGTGCGGCTGCGAGATGCCAGTGCCGCGCGCGAGACCTCGTTCCGTCAATTCACCACGCTGCACTCTCTGGTGAACGTTCGCAATCAGCCGGAGCTGCAGCAACTCGAAATATATGGCGTGCGCCAAGGAAATGATTTCGCCTGGAAATAGGGGCGGCCCGATTTCGATCGTAACAGAAATTAAGTGCAATTTAAATAAGAATTTGTAGTAGGTCTTCCCTACAGCAAACAAGCGGGTTGACTCCAACACTGAGTCATGATTACAGAGAAATTCGAAAAAATAAAAATAAGAAATATTGAGGCAAAAATATACTTGACTAAGGAGAGCCAATTTGACGACGATAGAGCTTGACAGGCCGGTAAAAAAATCTGAGAACTGTTCAGCGGGTACCGCACTTACCGTGCGGCCCCAGCCGCGCTACGCGCCTGCTCTGCCCTCAAGGATTGCAACGCGCGTGCCCCAGAGGGACTGGGGCCACTTCCCCGAGCGTCGCCGGGTATATAATCCGTGGGAACACAAAGTGACAACCTGTATTGGGGCCATCTGCCAAGACGGATCAGGAGAGCGCATTATCATGTGCTCGGATACTAGAGTCGGAATAGAAGGTTTCGCGTCCGCAGATGTGGGTGTAAAGTTGCATATCCCGCATCAAGGCATCGCAGCAATGATCGCCGGTACCATCGCGCGTGGCAGGGAACTCCTAAGCGTCTATGGCAAGCATATGGCTGAGGGCACTGCTCTCACGGCACTGACGGTACGCGATGAAATGAAAGTGCCGCCACAAATCCAAAAACGCAAACTGATTGAAGAGTATTTAGCGAATACGTGGGCGGTCTCTTATGGCGAGTATGTTGACGGAAAATTGGGCAACTTACCTCCCGACGTTTTATCGGACATCGCAAAAACCGTCAGCGGAATCAACCTTCAGTGCTCACTAATTCTCGGCCTCTTTCTAGGGAAGACGCCGTTTCTCTTTACGGTAGACGAAAGTGGTGCGGTCCTCCAGGCAGATGCCTTCGCCTGCATAGGATCGGGGTGGAGTATCGCTCAGGCGAACATGTACCGCCGTCGCTATAGCCACCGTTTTCGGCTGGGAGATGCCGCCTACGTGGTTTATGAGTCCAAGCGGCTCAGCGAAGTAGACCCATCCGTCGGGCCGGGTACCGTTCTTGGAGTTTTTTCTACGGATGATATGTGCCTAATAACTCATGAAGGCCGGAAACGCCTAGACGAAGAAATGTCCAAACAGTGCCCCTCTACATTAAGGAAAGTTGAGATGCCAGACACTTTCTTCTTGTCCTCCAAGAAAAATATGGCATCATCTGAGCATGAGGAAAAGGCTGTTTCCCAGCCCTCCGCAGGCAGCACCGGGCAAGAAAAAACCGAAGACGGAGTTTGAGCGGTTCGACGCGCTGGCGAAGAGGTTGCTAGCTCAAAAACCGGCCGATCATCGTACCGCAAAACGCAAAGTCAAACCATAGTGGTTTCCCTGGCCGCTTCCTTAATCTTCCTCTGGCATAAAATCCGGTTCATCTGACAGGTGCCAGAGATGTCGGAAAATTGCTGTCACTTCATGTTTGGGCACGTTGGTTTGACCCGGAGACAAAATCAATGGATACCAAGCGTGTCGTCGCTCGTAAGGATACGGCAACGCACATTCCAGGAGGATTTTCCTGCCTTTTGTTGCGGGGCTATCCGTTACAGTTACGCCTATATCCCTAAGCCGCCCCAACAGTCTCTCTAGCTCCATGCACACCCTCTACACTGTACACGCGCATTGTCTGATCTTCGACCGTGATGGGGTCCATTAATGAAATCGGAGTATCGACGGTAAGTTGTGCCCAGTACTTGTCGGGAGCATAGCACAGAATGTCTTCTTCCCAACGATTTTTGAGACCATGATCTACATAGAGCATCACGGCTTCTCGCAGTTTTGCAAGTGCGGCGCTTTCGGTGGGAGAGACGGCTACAATATCAAAATCTAGGCAGTGGGCCTTTATCCCTTCGCCTACTTTGGAGAATAGAAATGTGATCGCTCGCGGAAGCGATATACGGCCATGTCTGGGGTTAATCATGGCGATTCTATTTCGCGTAAAGTGTGCACTTTTTGTACTTGTGTATACTACACTAGCAGGTTTTCTGTTTGCTATATAAACGGTTGTGATATCAACACAAAGGAGGGGCTTGACAGGAGATCCCACCTAAATTGAGTAGGGTACCTTAATTGCGCTTTCCGCGTTTTTGCCTTCGCAGCCTACCTAGCTTTCAGGCGGCAACTTCGCCCTTGCCGGTGACCTGCTCATACGTGAGCCGCTTGCCTACGATCCCGGCCAGCATCGAATCAAACCGCTGGGCGTCGGTGTCCTTCCGGTTATTGAAGCGGAAGGCTTGCTCGCTGACGTAGGCTTGCAGGTGGTATGGCTCAACAGAAACGTACGTGCCTGCAAGGGATCGTTTCAGGAGCGACCAAAAATTCTCCACCCCATTCACATGGACGCGGCCCCGCACGTACGTCTCGGTGTGGTCGATGAACTCTCGGACATAATCTGGCAAGGATTCGTAGTGCGTGCCTTCATCCGTGTATACCGTAGTCCCGGCCTCAACATTGTCTTTCAGGTGCTCATCGGTGTGCGTCTTTTTCAATTCGGGGAGCACGCGGGCGCGTACTTGGCTGTCGCGCTTGCTACGTGTGCGCGCGGTACCGGGAATATCCTCCAGTGTGTTGCGCGATAGGACGCCCATCACAATGGCCTTCCCTACTGCCCCGCCGTGCTTCATCTCGCCTCTAATATACTTGCGGATTTTCTTCTCGAAGTGCATGTTCTTTGCCTTGCCGCCGATGAAAGTTTCATCCGCTTCAACTTCACCGGCCAGTGGTTCCGGGAAATCGTCTACCATCCCTTCGCGCAAGCGATGCAGCATGAACCACGCGGATTTCTGAGTGACGCCCAAGTCGCGCTTGATCTCGTACGAGGAAACGCCGTTTTTGCAGTTGGCAATCATCCACATTGCGCATAGCCACTTGTCCAAACCGATGGCGGAATCTTCCATGGAGGTTCCGACCTTAACGCTGAACTGCTTTTTGGGATGGTTGCCCTTGCACTCCCAGCGTCTTTGGTTCGCCAGAAAGTTGACATCTTTACGGCCACACGTCGGGCATTCAACGCCGCGCGGCCAGCGTCGCGAAGCCGCGTACTGGACCGCGTTGTCCGGGTTGGCGAAGTATACGATGGCCTGTTGGAGCGTCTTTGGTTCGTTCACCATGGCTTAATTATGCGCTCGAACCGTCCCTTAGTCAAGTATATTTTTGCCAATATTGACGGGCGGCTAATTCGCTTTACATTGGACAACAGCCGTTTCAATGGCTGCCCCAAAGTCGCGGGGTAGCCTGAGAGGAACATTCACTTGAGTAAGAATTGGTGTAGATCAGAGACCCTCGCACTCGCGAAGACTTCCTGCACGCATTGCCATGGAGATGGATTGCGCCCGGGTAGGGGAGGCAAGTCCAGCGCCTGTAACTGCGTATTGCGCGCGATCTTCCGCGCGTGCTACGCACGCTTCCGATATTGCGTCACCAAGGAAAAGTACATGAGCAAGGTGACGCTCACGTTTTGTGCGGGAAAAGACCGCAGATTGACCTGGGTGCGGAAGGACGAAGACTATGTCGCTGATTTTTGTCTGGTCAGCCGCCGCGCGCTGGATGATTTTGAATACAAGGTGTTTCGCTACCACTTCCTGCTGGGCGCCGACTGGAGACTCTGCTGCCGCCAGATGAAGATTGATCGCGGAACGTTCTTTCACGCCGTTTACCGCGTGGAGCAGAAGCTGGGCCGGATCTTTCGAGACCTCGAGCCCTATAGCCTGTACCCGCTGGATGAATATTTCGGCGGAGCGATTCGGAAGGCGGCGCCCCCATCGACGCCCTTCGTAACCGAACTGCCCAAACCGCCCGTCGCGCCTCCGCTCCTGAAGATCGCGTGATATGCGGACCGCCGCCTTCACCTTCCACCCGTACGACCACCGACCGGCCGTGTGGGCGCGGAGTTGAAGGCGGCGGACCTTTGCGCCGCCCTCACCTACAATAGGAGGATGTTTTGTCTCCTCAAAGCGGCTTCGGCCGTCTCCATCGGTCTTCTATGCGCCCAGCTCGCTCCCGCTCAATGGGTGAATCTGCTGAATGGAAAAAATCTCGACGGATGGGAAGTGGTAGGCGAGCGGTACTGGAACGTCCTCAGCGACGGGATCCTCGTTGGGCAGCGTGATATCGCCAAACCGACCGAGCGCCAGTGCTGGTTGTACACGAAAAAGGAGTTCGGCGCCTACGATCTGCACCTCGAGTTCTGGCTGCGCCGGGGCGGCAATAGCGGCGTCTCTATCCGCGATACCTCGCGCGCGCAATATGCGCAGGGCGCCGCCTTCGATCCCAAGCGCACGCCCTCCCACATCGGCTACGAAATTCAGATCGCCAATGACGGCGACGAATACGGTACCGGTAGCGTTTATCTGTTCGCCAAAGCCAAGAGCGGCTTCCAGCACGATTTCGACTGGAACTCGCTGGACATCGAATCGCGTAAGGACCTGATCCGTGTGAAGCTCAACGGCAATCTGGTAGCCGAATCGCCTGGAGATCCGAATCGTTCCAAGGTGGGACCCATCGGGCTGCAATTGCATGACGACAAGTCCCTGGCGATGTTCCGAAATATCCGTATCCGGGAAGTGCACACGCAGTAAGAGTCTTCAGCGCGGCCTCCTCAGTATCACCGCGCGCATGATACAATCCTCATGCATTTTTTCCGCGCCGAGCTGTGATGAAAGAGGAGCCATCATGAAAATAGCCATCATCGTGTGCGCCGCTGCCCTCGCCTCTCCCGGTTTCGCCCAGCATCAAAGCGGGCCGGCGGAGCAACCTTCGTGGGCGCCCAAGCCCATCGAGATTCCAAAATACGTGCCGCCGCATAAACCGGTCACGCGCCTCGCGGATCTCAAAAAGCAGCACGCCGGAGAGGCGAACTGGCGGCAGCTGGTGGTGGATGACAATACGCTGCACGGCGAGTACATCCAGTCGGCGCCGGGCACGAAAGAGCCGCGCTGCTTCCATCCCGATACGCGCGCGTTCTGGGCGGTGGTCGAGGGCCAGCTCAAATTCGAGATCGAAGGCCAGCAGCCGGTGGTGGCTTCCAAAGGCTCGCTGGTGCAAGTCCCCATGCAGACCATCTACTCGATCGAAACGGTGGGCGACAAACCCGCGCTGCGCTACGAGGTAAACGTCGCCCACGCGAAAACGTTCTACCCCATGGACGTGAAGCCGCCCGAAATGCCCGGTTTCAAATGGCTTGAAACCCGTCTGAGCCGGAAGCCAGGCCCCTACGGCCCGCACAACCTTCCGCACGTCAACCTTTTCGAGCTGGCCAAGAACTCCAAATTCCGCGGGCAGGCTTTTGTCACCGACGATCGCTCGTTCGCCAACATCATTTACGGCTATGAGAACGAGCTGCCGCCTCTCGATCCCAAGAATCCCGGCCACTACCATCCCGAGTCCTCGGAATCCTGGCTGATCATGCTGGGACAGATCCGTTATCCCATCGAGGGGCAAGGCGTCATCATCGCGGACGAAGGCGACATCGTCTACGTGCCGATGTTCACTTTCCATGCCCCGCGCTATCACGGCAACCCGTCGTGCCGGCTCGCCATGAATGGCTATCCCAACATTGCGCACGTGCGCCACGCCCGGTCAGAAGACTAAACGGCGCTCGCGTGGATAACATCACGCACTCTCTCACCGGGCTCCTGCTCAGCCGCGCCGGCCTCGAGCGCCTGACGCCGCGCGCTTCATGGATTCTGTTCCTCGCCGCCAACGCGCCCGATATCGACGTGGTAAGCGCACTCGGCGGGTCGCTTAATTACCTCCACTATCACCGTCACTTGACACACTCTCTGGTCGCGCTTCCCGTGCTGCCGCTCATTTGCGTGCTGGCGGTGCGGCTGATTTCGCGCAAACCGGTGAACTGGGCGGGCGCCTATATCATCGCGCTCATCGGCGTGGCCAGCCACCTCGTGCTCGACCTCACCAATGTTTACGGCGTCAGGCTTTTGCTGCCGTTTTCGGGGCGATGGCTGCGATGGGATATCACCAACGTCATCGATTTCTGGATCTGGGGCGTGCTGTTCATCTCGGTGTGCGCGCCAGCGCTGGCGCGGCTGGTGAACGCGGAGATCGGCGCTACGGGCCGGACGCGCGGCGGCGCTGGACGGGGGTTCGCCGTCTTCGCTCTCGTGTTTCTGACGTTCTATGAAGGAGCGCGCTCGGCGGCCCATGCGCGCGCCGTGTCCACGCTCGAATCCCGCGTCTACGCCGGCGCGGCGCCTAGCCGCGTGGCCGCCAGTCCCGGACCTGTGAGCCTGTTCGAGTGGCGGGGAATTGCCGAGACCTCCGAGCTTGTCACCATCGTGAGCGTGAATCTGCTTGGCGAATTCGATCCCGCCGCCGGACGCCGCTTCTACAAGCCCGAACCCTCCCCTGCCATGGAAGCCGCGCGGCACACACCTGTGTTCGAAGAGTTCCTGCGCTTCTCGCAGTATCCGTTCTGGCAAGTAATGCCCTCCGAGCAGGCCGAAGGCGCAATGCGCGTCGAAGCCATGGACCTCCGCTTCGGCGATCCGCAATCCCCCGCTTTTGTCGCCACCGCCATTGTAGACGCGAACCAGCGGGTTATACGTGCCTGGTTCGAATTCGGCAGGGCCAGGCCACGATAAGCGGTCCCTATGATTTCATGAGCGGTGGACGAATAGAATAGTAAGCCCGAACAGGAGTGGAACACATGCGTCGTCTCGTACACCGTCTTGTCATCTTCTGCCTGGCACTCGGTATTTGCGCCGGCCAGGGACCAAAGATTTTCATCGTGACCGACATGGAGGGCGTAGGCGGCGTCAACAATGCAGACGAGCAGCTGCTTCCCGGCCAGCGCCGTTA
>Ga0137403_10007375_pt1 | contig 12418 bp, 10 predicted proteins | sample CZOMad2_1_16fung_FD_122057 | JGI IMG/M metagenome (GOLD analysis project Ga0137403, IMG submission 122057) | Vadose zone soil fungal communities from Angelo Coast Range Reserve, California, USA - CZOMad2_1_16fungal (Hybrid Assembly) | ecosystem: Environmental > Terrestrial > Soil > Vadose zone...
AGGATGACGCAGCGCCTGGACGCCAGCCCAACGGATCCGCTTGAAGACCGCAGCAATCATTCGTATACGGTGAAAGCCCGCCTGAAGCCGGGCGCGTCGCGGCAAGCGGCGCAAGCCGAAATCGCTTCCGTCTGGAGCAACCTGAAGGAACAATATCCAGAAAATAATCAGAATCTCGGCATCTCAGTGCAGACCGAACTTCAGTCCCGAATCAGCCAATCGCCACCGGATGCCGCACTCATCGCGCTCTTGATGAGTCTCGTCGGGGTAGTTCTGTTGATCGCCTGCGCCAATGTTGGCAGCCTGCTCCTGGGCCGAGCACGCGCGCGCACCCGCGAAATCGCTCTGCGCATTTCCCTCGGCGCCAGCCGCTCCCGCTTGCTGTCTCAATTGCTCACAGAAAGTTTGCTGCTCTCTCTGGTTGGCGGCGCGTTGGGCTTATGGGTCGCCTACGGCGGGATCAGCTTCCTGCAAACCATCCGTATTCCCTCGGACCCACCCATCCTCATTTCCTCACGCCTCGACGGTCGCGTCCTGCTTTTCAGCCTGATCGCGGCGGTCCTGAGCTCCATCGTGTTCGGCCTGGCCCCCGCCTTGCGCAGCCTACAGACCGATCTGATTCCCGCGTTAAAAGCCAACAGCGGCGGTCAGACCGGCGGCCGCACCATCGGCCGCAATGTCCTGGTCGTCAGCCAGATCGCCCTGTCGATGGTGCTGCTCGTCGCCGCGGGTATGCTGCTCACCGGCTTTCGCAAAATGCTCGCAGCCGACCCGGGATTCAGCACCGATCACCGCCTGATGCTGGGGCTAAATACTTCTCTGGTCCGCTATACTCCCGAGCAAACTCGAGACTTCTACCGCAAGCTCATCGACCAGACCCGCGCGCTCTCCGGCGTCCGTTCCGCCTCGCTGGCTCGTGCCATCCCATTTACTCCCGAGCAGTACGGCGCCTCCGTCGTCCCCGAAGGCTACCAGTTCCCCAAAGGCTTAGCCGCCGACTCGCTAATCGCCAACATTGTCGATGAACATTTTTTCGACACGATGAATACGTTGGTCATCCGCGGACGCGACTTCTCTGCAGACGACCGCGACACCTCCCGCCGCGTCGCCATCGTCAACGAAGAATTCGCCAAGACCTATTGGCCGAACCAGGACGCGATCGGCAAACGCTTCCACCTGAACGACACCAAAGGCCCATGGATCGAAATCGTTGGTGTCACCAAGACCGCCAAATATCTTTTCGCTGGCGAAACGCCCACAAAATTCCTGTATTTGCCGTTTGCCCAGAATCCCACCAATCAGATGCTGCTCATCGTGGAGACCTCCGGCGATCCGACTCCAGCGATCGCCCAGGTGCGCAACGTTGTTCGCGACCTGGACCCCAATCAGCCGGTCTTCAATGTCCGCACCCTTTCGGATTTCTACCAACAGCGCGCCGTAGAAGTGCCCATGATGATCGCCGAAATGATCACCACCCTGGGCCTGGTTGGCCTCACTCTCGCACTGGTTGGCCTCTATGGTCTGATTGCGTATTCGGTAGGCCGTCGCACTCAGGAAATCGGCATCCGCATGGCCATCGGCGCCAACCGAGGCAGCGTGCTTCGCATGATCCTCCGTCAGGGCCTGGCACTCTCGCTGACAGGGATTGCCATTGGCGGCGTGGCCACAATTGCCGTAGCGAAGTTACTGGCCGCCGGACTGGCAGGCCTGGGCGTCATCAGCCCGGCCACTTTCATTGCCGTTCCCATCCTGCTTGTGCTGGTGACGCTAGCCGCCTGCTATGTCCCAGCTCGCCGCGCCTCCAGGGTCGACCCGATAGTGGCTCTCCACTACGAATAGCACTTTCGCCAAACACCATTGCGCAAAACAAATGTAGGGGCGCGCTTTAGCACGACCCAGCGAGCGCCTCGCGAGCCGGCCCATTGCTTGGACATCCACGCCATTTCCTCACGCTCGCGCAACCCATACCCGCAAAAGCCCCGTAGCATTCCGCCAGGCAATTCCCGGCACCCTCCAAGGCTTGTACACCACGGTCGTTCCCGACGTTCGCGATCGATGATTGATCGGCACTTCCTCCACACGAATTCCCCGCCGCTGAGCCCGTGCCGTAACTTCCAGCCAGAATCCCTCAGGCACCAATCCGAGTTCCGGCAACAACCTCTCCATCGCCGCCCTCTGCATCAACACATAACCACAGCTCGCATCGTGCAACTTCGTCCCAAACAATCCGCGATGCAGTGCCTTGAACGCCTGTGACATAATCTTCCGCGCCCAAACGTCCGCCCGCACCAACCTCCACCCGATCAACAACGGGCAACTCTCGCGCTTGGCCCAGAATTTCTCGAAATCCTTAGGGTCGAATTGCCCATCAGCATCCACGGCAAGCACGTAAGGCGCGGTGCTGAGCCGCATCCCGGCAATCATCGCTCCGGTGTAGCCACGCCGCTTGTCGCTCATATCCAGCACCATCGGATATTGCGTAGCCAGCTTCGTCAGCACTTCCTGCGTGCCGTCCTTACTGCCATCTTCCGTCACGATGAACTGCACACCCACCCACGGCGACAACTCGTCGTACCACTCCTTCAGCGTAGTTCCGATCACCGCCGCTTCGTTGTGCACCGGCATGACAATCTGCACTTCTACACTCATTCGGGTTCCACCTTGTCGTAGAAATTCTCGTATTTACCGCGTGCGCGAAAGGCCGGGAACCCACCCCAACGGCGCGTCGGGAAAAGACCAAAGAGACTATCGCGGACGGTAAAGTTGATACCGCCCAATACTCCCATCCACCTCATAAGCCGAATGGATCGCGGCCGTCAAACGCGCGTCCCAGATGTCCGGCCTCGAAATCATAATTAGGCCAAACTCTTTGGACTCCAGCCGCCGCGCGAATCCGGATTCATCCCATCTACCCACTTCCGCCGTCAGGCACATCGTCGCCGGCTCGAACACGATGTCCTTACCCGCACGCAGCTGCAGCACCATATCGTCGGACAGCACTGATCCCGGCACACCTGCCAGCCGCGGAACAAATTTCCGATAGGCTTCCATCTGCTCGCGTTCGTGCCCTTTCACCAGCTCTCCGGGCACAAAGGAATTGACCACGGTATATAAATTCTGGCCCGCGAGCACCAATGGAATCACCAGCGCCAACCCCGCCATCGCCGTGAGTCTCGGGGCCCGCTTCGCTTCCCACAACAGCACACCCACCGCCAGCCCGGACACCACGCACAACGCGGCATTCAGCTCCAGAAAATAATTTACGGTCGCTCCAGTCTTCCCATACGCAAACGAAAGAAAAAAGCAAAAAATACAATGCATCGTCTCTACCGCCAGCGCCATCCGCAAAGGGCTGCGGCGCAATTTGAGCTTCCACGATTTCCGCAAGCGTCCGAGCCCGCGCTCGCGTACGCCAAGAATAGCCAGCAACAACAGCATCAACAGCGGCACAAGAAATAGACGAACATCCCCCAGGTTCGTTGTCACCCCGCTCAACGCGCGCCCGATGCTGAACTTGTGGACGTTATATAAAATCAGGTGGTTCGCGAAACCTCCTCGACTCCACACCATCCCCAGCCAGAACACCACCCCACCGGATAGCGCCAGCAGCAATCCCAGACGCAGCGCCCGCTTCGGCGTGACCATCAGGGTCGCCAGAAAGCACGCCAGCGGTGCCGCCAGGTACGTCTGCTTCACATACAATGCCACGAAGAAACACCCAAATCCCAGATACGCTCGCCAAGGTGTTTTGCCTGCCGACAAAAATAAAAATATCCCAAGGAACGTCGCCAACAATCCCAACAAATCCACGCGCATCAACGGAAACCAAACAAACGCCGCATCGGTACACAGAAACAGCAAGCCCGTCCCTGCCGCGCACAAGCGTACCAATCGCCCGAATCGTCGCGGTAAACATCCATAGACGATCGCCGCCAGCAAGAACTCAACACCCAGCCCGCTGACAAACGACACGAATCGCCCCGACCACAGCAGGTTCCCCTCTACCCTCCAAACCGCTCGCACTGCCAGTAAATACCCCGGCGGATAATTCCAAATCACCAGCGGTCCAGTCTCCAGCAGCCCATACGCGGTGCCGCGGTCCAACACATGCTGCACCTGCCACATCAACGGGCCCTCGCCGTAGTCAAACTCGTACGGCAAACCAACCCGCTTCCAACCGTGATAAACGGGCCCGGCCACCGCCAAAAGAAGCAGCACCAACCAAATCCAAACGATCGGTCTCAGCCACTTCTCTTTGTCGTCGGTCTTTTCTGAAATGGAATCGAAAATACAATCACCCCGCCCCTGGTCCGAAAGGCAGCCTAGACTCTAACCGAATCACTCCCTTTCATGTATCAGGAACCCCCGGCAGCTCGCAGGCTTCGGCATCCGGTTGCCCGCAATCACCACGTAGTCGTTGTAATGGACCGCGCCGGTAGGCGAAGCCGAAGGCTACGCTCACGATCGACAAGATTCACCGAGGTGTCGGAATTTAGACTATTCAGGAATTGAGCGACAAAACCGCCTTCCGGCGTTTGAAAAGCCATGACGCGCACACCTTGGCTTTTCCCACTCACCTGCACACGCACCGCACCGGGACGCACAAATTTGCTGAAATGGGCCAGGTAGTAGTAGGTGCCAGTGTAGGTGACCTCGTGGGTCACCTTGTTGATGATTACCACTGGGTGCTGCTGGTTGGGATCGGGGTTCCCGTGAACAACGGAGACCGCCCACGGCCCGCCGGTTTCGTCCAGGATGGCGTTCCAGTAGAGCCATGCGGATGTTCCGGCTTCCAGATCGCTGAAGATGGTATTGCCCCAATAATCGCCATCGTCGAAGTCATAGACCGGAAGTCTCTTGCTACGCGGAATCCCAGCTTCGTACGCGTAGCAGAATTCATCCATCCAAAACGGAAGATCGGGATACTTCGCCTTCAACCGGGCAATTTTGTCGAAGTGTTTGTAGTCGTACCCGTGATAGCCGACCACCGACACAAATTTCCGCGCGCCAGGATCATCCAGCACGACCGGGTAGCGTTTGTACGCATCGCCGCGCTCGGGCGCCTCGCTGAGCATCATCCTGGTGGACAAGCCGGATTGCACGACCGCGGGGCCGACGAAATCCCGGAGCAGGGTGCGGATTTCGGGATACTTGATCTTGGTATAGACCTTCTCCGGTTCATTGAAGAGGCTCAGATAGTCGATAGCGATGCCGTGCTTCTCGTACTCTTCGAGGTAACGTACAAAATATTTCGCCAGCACTGGATAATATTTGGGCTCGATGTCCTGGTGCTTCGTCACGTTGTAAAGCATCCAGTCCGGCGGATAGTCCATGGGCGCCTGGAGCGCGAAGTTGCCGTACTTGCGAGCACGCAGGACATAGGTGCCGACGCCGTTGGGGCCAAAATCACGCTCCACCGAAAAATTCTTCAATTCTGTGTCGCCCGGGGTGTCGTCATACGTGTACCAGGGTCCCGCCGACTGGAAGTCCGTTCCACCAATCGGCGTTTTCATCGCCGTAAAACCCGCGCCCTCCCGCGGATCAAACAGCGAGCGAAGGACATCTTCCTGCTGCTCCGCAGGAAGCGTATTGAGCGTGACGAGTCCGGCCTCCATGATGGACGCGCCAAATCCGTCCATCTTCTGATATTTCACAGAGTCATTGATTTGAAACGTCGCACCCTCATCCGGCTTGGTATGCGCGAACTGAAGATCGGCCTTTGGCGTAATCCGGTCTCCCGCCTTGGAAGACACAAATACCTTCACGATCTGCGCCCTCAGAGCCGGAGTGGAAAAACCGAACGAGATGAAGAGACCGAGCGCCACGATTCTGCTGCCAGGCGAAGTCTTCCTCAATACCAAGTTCATGACGCCTCCAGGATGCCAACGACCGCTAAGGGCAACCAGACAATGCAGATTACCGGAGAAGAGGCATTTACTGCGAGGCGCCCACCGCGATGTGGCCGACCGGATTGCGCCAGGCGTTGAGGCCGGCGCTTTGCAACACGGCGACAGCGCGATCGAGGAACTCGGCTTCGAGTGCGCGGGTGATCGTTTCGTAAGCGAGAAAGATGCGCGCGAAGTCCATGGGCCCGGGAGGTTCGGTGAGGAAACCGTCGGCATCGCGAATGGAGATTTTGTGTTCGGCTAGGAGCGCGTCCGCGCGGGCGTCGTAGTCGCGCAGAAACTCGCGATCGGAGCGCAGAATAGCCAGCAACCCCGCGAGGCGCCAGGTTTCGCGCTCGCCCTCGTGCAGAGTGAACCAAGCGGATTGCCGCACGGTTTCGATTGCGAACGCATATTCCTTCTCGACCAGTCGCCCGTCCTCGTTGCGAGAGACGGAGTAATAGGCATTGAGCGACGACCCGTCGTCGCGGCCGCAGATAAACAGTCCGCCCGGGCGCAGAACCCGCGCTATCCAGGCATCCGCGTCGCGGCGAAAATCGGCGTCGAAGTAAATCAGCACGTTGAAGCTCCGCAGCACGTCGGCTGGCGGCACGTCGCTCGATCCGAATCCTGCTTGAACGAATTTGAGGTTGGAGCGCTCGTAGGTGCGCATAGGATGGCGAAGCAGCCGCGTGGAGTCACGTTCGACCGTAGCTAGCTCGCCGTCATCGGCAGGCAGGCCAGGGAGTAGTTGCGCGAACGCCTCTGTAAAACGCTGCACGGTGGCATTGCGATCGGCGTACAGGCGGAGAAACTCCTCCGGGCGGCCGGGTTGAAAGTACCGTAGCTTTTCGTTCGCTCCGAAAGAAGCATAGTTTCCGCGTTCGTCGTACAGCAGATAGGGCTCGAATGCCGGATCGGCGCCGACGATTTGCCAGTCCGGAAAGGAGTCGGCGGCATCCATCGAGGTCTGAGGAGGAAATCCGCACCCCAAGTCCAGCATGCGGGTTCCGGGCGCGAGGCTAGTCCACGGATTCGAACGCAGATACGCATCGATTTTCTTGTGGCGGCCGGGCATGGTGACGGGTGGCACGATGCCGCCCCAAGCTCCGGGGAGAATGCCCGGCGCCAAGACCACAAAAAAACGCGCGATCGACGGTGAGAGATCGCGCGGATTGAATTTGGTGATGGCCATCAAGCGAAACGCGCGTTCGAGGAAGTCGCGCACCTCGGGCCGCTGGGGTTCCGCCTGCTTGAGCAATTGCAGGACGGCGTCGGACGGTCGGCCGCCCAGGTGCCGGTCGCACAGCTCCTCGACGGTAGTCCAGGGCTCAGCGTTGCGCGTGCCATGTTCAGAAGATGGCTGCATCAAATTTTCTCCCGTTTTCCAGTTGGCCCTACTCGAGTGACCTGTTGGATGATAAATCCTGCGATCTCGGCATACCTACGGGCAGAGCAATAAGCGGGGAAATCCGCGTTGGCCGGGTGAGTGGGATAAACGCATCGAGGTTCAGTTTACGGCGCGGGTTTGTTTCGGGAAACACGCGAGAGCATAGCACGTTGGGTTTAAGTGGCTCAGTATTTTGAACGGAACGGAAGAATTGGGGAGTGAATGGCGGATGGGGAACAGCGAAAGGAATGGGCGCGAAAGACTCGAGGATGTCTCGGAACCAACACAACGGTCAAAGACCGCACGCTTGAAAACCACGAGGGTGCGGTACCACGGTGAAAAGCAGATCCCTCACGCAGAGTTCGGGATGACAATTGGGAGAAGGCGGAAAGTCGCGTGAGAGCGGAACGTCAAAGAGGGCACCCTTGAGAGCATTGGGTGCGGCAGCTGCATTCGTCCTCGGTGTCTGGTCTGCGCCATTCTCTCAGCGCGGTAAGGGAGCGCCACCCGCCTACCGCCTCTTTTTGACGAGGATGTTGCCGCAAATGCCGCTGAAGAAGCCGCAAAGGCCCGAACAACACTGAGCAGGAGAGCTACATGGCTGGCCGTTGGGACGGCAACTCGCCGCATGGGCCGGCGTGGGAGCCACGATAGAAGTAACCAACGGTAAAGCGATGGCTGCAGCGATGCCGATCCTGCGTATGGCAACGCGACGAGAGGGAGACTCGGGCTGCTCTTTCGGCTTGACGAGCAGATGCGCATGCGCCAACTGCTGCAGGGCTAAGTCCACAATCCGCTGATCGACCTGCGCGGACAGCTGCCGCGAAAGCGCCTTGGCGATGTGCGACGCATTGCTCTTGCCATCGCACAGCTTCCATACAGCGGCAGCCGTGGAATTCAAACAATGGCCCTGGTGGCATTGTGGATCGTAGATCACGACCTCTTGGTCGAGTTGGCGGGAGAGACAGTCCGCGCGAGCTCGAGGAAATCGGCCTATTTTCAAGCAGCCTCCAATCGTCCACTTTCGTCGGCTAGATTTAGAATTAACGACGCCACTCTGCGAGCCTCTCCCCGCGTGCCCGTGAAGAATCGGGCCCGCTTGGCGAGTTTATGAAGTCTGATCAAGGTCTTACGCGGCTGACTTCGGACGGCGACGCTGTTAGCCAACAGCTCCAGCACGCCTTGCCCTCGCGAGAGAGCAGTGGGGCGCCACTGCGCTTCCCGTTGATATTGGCAAATCACAGCCAGAGCCACCGGTAGCGGTCGCACGCCGGTGGCAGCTCCAAACTTCTCGGCCGACTGTTTGCTCTGAACGTCTGAACCGTTCTGCCGTATTCCCAAAGGCCTTGCGAACGGATTCACCAAACCAAGGTCATCCACAACAGCAAACTCGTCGGAATAGTATGTTGCACCGAGGCGGAGCATCTCTCGAACGAGAGTTGTCTTACCCGTGAAGCTGCTTCCGGGAATCAGGATCGCGCATCCTTTCCAGCCGACAACCCCGGCGTGAAGGAAGGTTGAGTCGGGCGACGCTGTTGCGGTGTATAGATGGAGGTCGGCCTCCAACGCCGACAGTACCTGGTCCAACGCTGCCTCACGCGCAAGCCGAAGGGCGTCCGCATAGAGCACATGGAGACGGCGTATTCCGGCGCGTTCGTTGCCTGCTGGCATCACTAACGAATACAATCGTTGGACCTTTGCTCCCCGGGATTTCTTCCATCCAGGCGGCAGCAGGGGAAGAATGCCAGGCAACATCCCCGAAACGTTGAGCCGCACCCCGACACGAACTCCGAATGCAGTGAATGCCAAGCCTTCCGCCCAGCCTAGGCGGTCGAGTTTTCTCATTCAATGGGACGTCGGGTAGAGCCTGGGCCATCCAAGAATCTGCATTCGCCCTCCTCTCTCTGACAGAATCCCAACAAATGGCTCCTTTCGTGGTTAAGCCATGGACTTATCGCAGGGGCAATTTTGATGTCGTTGAATTGTGCCCTCAAAAGCGCGACTTGCTATCAGAAGCTCGGTTTTGCTTCCTTACGTAAGCAGAACCGCTGACGTGACATTCGGTATAGTAAATCCAATGTTATGGTATTAGTGTTCTAATTCTCAGCATTACCATTTACAGAACGGGATGATTTAGAGGGAATCCTTGCGACCAGCGGAGCGGTTAAGAGAGTTGCGCTTACGTTCGGGAATCACCACTCGTGAGGTTGAAGAACAAAGTCAACACATCGCAGAAACAGAACGCAATCCCGAATTTTATATATCAAACGCGTGGCTTACCAAGCTCGAAAATACCGATTCCGTTCCCAGCATTTACAAGCTCGTCAGCTTAAGCACCATATATCACGTAAGGTTTTCTGAACTTCTCTCGATCTTCGGGGTTGATCTGGGACGCATTCAGGAGCGGCAACTTGAGATTACGCCTCAGCAAACGTATCTGATGCCGCTCGAAATCAACGACCCAGAAAGACAAATTAGTTTTCCAGTTCGATTGAACCCGGAGGGCGACCTGAACGGGACGAACCTGCTGTCGCGAATGGTGGAACAATGGGGCGACCTGCCCTTCTCCGTTATTCAACATCTACATCTTCAGAACAACAACTATGGTTTCATCGGACTGCAAGACTTTACGCTCTATCCGCTTCTGAGGCCTGGCTCGTTTGTACAAATTGACCCACGGACACGGAAGGTACAGGTATCCAGAGGTAGAACCGAATTTGACCGGCCGATCTACTTCCTGGAGCTGCGGAATAGCTACGCCTGCGGCTGGTGTGAGGTTCAGGGAAACGAGCTCGCACTACTGCCCCATCCGCTGTCACCTTGCACCGTCAGGCGATTCGCCTTCCCTGGGGAGGCCGAGATCGTAGGGCGAGTGACCGGGATTGCGATGCGACTACTAGGGGACCAGGGCGACACACAGCTTGCCTTTGCAAAATTGCAGCGGCGGTTGTGACGCTAGCGACGGCAGCTACGCTGTCAGCGGTCCTCGTATCACCCTCCGCGCGGCTTCGCTACTTGCCAACGGATTTTGACTAACCTGGCAAAAGCCAATGCTCGCTATAGGAAGCAAATACATAAAATAGTGCGGCGGACTCGGCAAATCTTCTGAAAATCACCTAGTACCGTCAATCACAGCCTGTCCGTGCGTCGCGCTGCAGTCCCAAACGGGAGGGGGCCATGCTCATGACCGAGGGTCAGATCTACCGCTGCCAGGATCAGCATTGCGGCTGCGAAATTAAGGTAATCAAGACATCTATGCAAGCGAACGCAAACCCGAGATGCTGTTGCGGCTCCGAAATGAAGAAATCCTATACGAAGCCAAGTTTTCGAACCTTGAACTCGCATGTCGAGAGCCTCGCAAAGCCCTAAGACGAATCGAAACTAAACCGCGGGCTTTGCCTTCATCAGAAACACTGCTCGGAGAAAATTCCGCGGTTGCCGCTTGCCTTGCTTCGGCGTGACGCTGGAAACATCGGGACAGACGGGACGTTTCCCACTAGGAAAATTGAGGAGCCAAACTTCACTCATATCGTAGCGCGTCCATGGGATCGAGACGGCTCGCACGAAGAGCGGGAAGGTAGCCGGCCAAACAAGCCACCAGCGCCAATCCGCCGGTTGCCAGCACAAGCGTCCAGGGGTCGTGAGCGCTGAGCCCGTACAGCTGGCTCTGAATCACCCTTGCAAGACCAAAGGCCGCCGGCACGCCCACTGCAACGCCGACGGCGACCAGCAGCAGCACGTCGCGCATCACCATCCATACGACGTCGGTTTGCACCGCGCCGAGGGCCATGCGAATCCCGATCTCTCGCGTGCGCTGGGTCACCGTGTAGGCCATCAAGCCGTACAATCCGACCGCTGCGAGGATCGTGGCCATGAATCCGAATACCGTCGACAGGCTGGCGATCATGCGCTGTGCTGCCAGCGAATTCGCAATCTGCTCGTCGGTGGTGCGCATGTCGTAGATCGGCAGATTCGCGTCGAGGTCGCGCACCTTTCCGCGAATGGAATTCATCAGCGCGCTGGGATCGGCGGCGGTGCGCACGTAGACGGTCATGTCGCCAACAAAGCGCGATGGCATGTACGGGATGTAGGCCTGCGGCGGAATTTCGTCACGCAGATTGGTGTACTTGATGTCTTTCACGATGCCGATCACTTCCATGTCGGTCGCGGTACCGGGATCGCTGCCGAAGCCCAGGTGCAAACCCAGCGGGTTGCGGCCGCCGAAAAATTTCTTCGCGAACGTTTCGTTGATCATCACCACTGTGGGCGCGAAGTTGTCCGCTTCGGTGCCGTGCTTTATTTCGCGGTTGTCGGCCATGTTGAAATCGCGGCCAGCTAGGATCGGTACGCCTAGGGTCGCGAAATAGCTGGGACTGATCTGGTTCATGTATGGTTCGGCGCGATCGTCCGGCTTGTCTGGGTTGTAGCCTTCGACGGTCATGCTGCTGTCCCACTCGTTGTTTTCGAGGATGCGCACGCCCGCCAGGCCGACCGACTGGACTCCGGGCAGCGCGCTGAGGCTGTCGGCCAGCTCGCGATAAGCCAGCTTGGTGCGCTCTGGCGTGAACCCGCTTAACGTGGGGTCGATGGCGAATCCAATCAGGCGCTCGGCCGGGAAGCCGGGACCCAGGCGGCTCAGGTTGCCGAGACTGCGCAGAAACAAGCCCGCGCCGACCAACAACAGCAGAGAGAGCGCCACCTGCACGACCACCAGCGACTTGCGCAACCCGCGGTTTCCGCTGCCCACGACGGCGCTGGCTTCATCCTTCAGCACCTTGCCAACGTTCGGCTTGGTGGTTTGCAAGGCGGGCACCAAGCCGAATGCAAGCGCTGTCAATGCCGCCATCACAAACGTGAACGCCAGCACGCGGAAATCCGGCGACGTGGAAACATTCAGGCGCACCGAGTCGGCCGGCAGATACACCGACATCAGCGCCTTGTCAGCCCAAAACGCCAGAAGCAGGCCGACCGTTCCGCCCATCACCGACAGAACCAGCATTTCGATCAGCAGCTGCGAAATAATGCGCCCGCGGCTCGCCCCGATGGCGAGGCGGATCGCCATTTCTTTTTGCCGCCGCGTGGCGCGCGCCAGCAGCAGGTTCGCGATGTTGGCGCAGGCGATCAGGAGCACGAGTCCGGAGAT
>Ga0137403_10007376_pt1 | contig 12415 bp, 13 predicted proteins | sample CZOMad2_1_16fung_FD_122057 | JGI IMG/M metagenome (GOLD analysis project Ga0137403, IMG submission 122057) | Vadose zone soil fungal communities from Angelo Coast Range Reserve, California, USA - CZOMad2_1_16fungal (Hybrid Assembly) | ecosystem: Environmental > Terrestrial > Soil > Vadose zone...
AGCGAGAGCCAGCAAGTCGGTCATTTTCCGTCTAGACTTTCAAGAAGCTACATCATGGAATTAACGCGTCCAGCGGTATAAAATTGAAATACTATGCAGTCGGTATACGTGGGCGGCATCGGTATGACCAAGTTCGGCAAAGATCCTAGGCCCATCGTTGAGATCTTTTGCCAGGCGGGTCAAGAAGCGCTTGCTGCCTCCCAGGCAGAGCGAGTGGAGGCTATCTATATCGGCTCCATGAACCCCGAAGAATTTACCGGCGAAAGCAACATCGCCTCACAAATTGCCGAGGCGCTGGGCTTGACCGGTATTCCAGCTCTGCGAATCGAGACCGCCTCTTCAGCCGGAGCCGCAGCTCTTCAAGCAGGCTTTCAAGCCATTGCTTCCGGATACTATCGCCGGGTCTTGGTCCTGGGCGGAGAGAAGATGACGCATCTCAGCACCAGCGCCACCACGCGCATTCTGGCAGAGGTCATAGACAAGCAGGAACGCCAGTGCGGCGCGACCATGCCGGCGCTGGCAGCGATGATTACCGAGAAGTACCGGCAAAAATTTCGCCTCTCTCAGTCCCGTTTGGAAAATATGCTTTGCAGCGTGGCATTGAAGAATCACCTCAATGGTTCACGTAATTCTTTGGCCCAGTTTCAAAAAGCGATCACCCGGGATGCCTACCTGGCGAGCAAATTTGTCGCCACACCGCTGCGCCTTTACGATTGCGCGCCGATCACGGATGGGGCCGCAGCCCTGGTCCTCACGAGCGAAAAGACCGACGTGCGGTTGGCGGGAATAGGGCAGGGAACAGGACCCTTGAGCCTACGGGAAAGAGACATCTTTACCTCCTTTCCGGCGACACGGATCGCTGCAGCCCGAGCTTACCAGATGGCAGAGATCTCACCCCAAGGAATTGACTTTGCCGAGATCCACGACGCTTTCACTCCCTTCGAAATTATTACTAGCGAGGATTTGGGGTTCTTTCCTCCAGGCAAGGGAGGCGAAGCGGCGGTGGAAGGAAAAACCGCTCTCGAAGGGCCATTGCCGATTAACCCTTCGGGTGGCTTGAAAGCGCGCGGGCATCCGGTTGGCGCGAGCGGATTGGCTCAAGTCGTAGAAGTAACAAAAAGGCTCCGAGGGCAAACGCGAGCCAAGCGCGAGTTCAAGCGCGGCCTAGCCCAGAGCACCGGCGGTCTGGGAACCAATAATTTTGTCACCATCCTGGAACGTACGGACTCACGCGCGGTTCAAAGTCCGGCACTGCCTTTATTGCCACCAGCGACCCCGGCTGCTCCGAAAAAGGCAGCTTCGCTGGCAGTCATGAGCGATGAAGGTGAAATCGAGACGTTTACGATTCTCTACGTGACACCGGACGGCTTTCTTCCGCCTGTTGCCCTGGCCTTGATTCGGGATCGCAACGGCCGCCTGCTTATGGCTCAGGGAGAGGACAATGTGCAGCTAAAAATCGGCCGCGAGGTTTATCTCAGGCGGATGGACGACTTTTACCTTTTTACGGTCAAGAGCCAGCTTCAGAAGGTACAGGAAGCCTTAAAGAGACTCCTGCGGCGCGGAGCCGCGTCGCCCTCTAAAGAAGAGAGTCCTGCGGAGAAGAAGTTATGATCGGTGGTGGCCCGCGTCGAGCGGAAAAAAAATTCAAGTCCTTGACCAAGCTCCTCACCGAGAAGCTCAGGGAAGCGATCGTCAGCGGCAAATTTGCTCCGGGTGAGAGACTCGCGGAAGAAGCGCTCAGCACCTCGCTGCATGTCAGCCGAGTAGCGCTGCGGGAAGCGCTGCGTTTGCTAGAAACGGAAGGGTACGTAACGTTCTTGCCCAACAATGAAGTGGCAGTCAGCAAGCCCACACGCGAGGAGGTTCAAGATTACTACATGATTGCGAGCGCGTTGGAAGGGTTGGCGGCGCGGCTAGCCGTTGAGAACGCTCAACCGGAAGAGATCACCCATTTGAGAGAACTGCACCAGCTTCTCAAAGAAGCCTGTCAAAAACGGGACCTGACGCGCTACTTCGACGCCAACAGCAGCTTTCATCGCTTCATCGCTGAAATAGCCCGCAACGAGCGCCTTTACCGGCTCATCGATCAGTTGCGCCAAGAGATTCAAAAGACGCGAATTCTCTCGCTCCATTTGCCGCAACGGCTCGACTATTCCATGCGCGAGCATGATCAGATCATGGATGCCTTCCTCAAGAAAAACTCGCAGCTGGCCGAGAGCACGATGGTCCGTCATTTGAACAATCAAATGGAAATGTTGCGCAAAGCGCTCGACCAGAAGGGTCAATAACGCGCGTCTTTTACTGACCCCGTGGTGCCTTCTTGAATACCGCAGAAAACTTTGGACCGTATTCTTTCAGTACGCTCTCCAGCGACTCGAAGTCAGCCAGAGTTCGCATCGAGGCGAAGGTTGGAAATATCATCGGGAGTTTATCTTTGGCGAAAAGCTTCAGGGCGCGATCAGGTGTAAGCCAAAGGCTATGGGTGACTTCAGGCGAGGTTGGCAGGGGAGTCTGACCTTTCGGCAAGGCTGCGAGAAAGAAACGCGTATCGAAGCGAATCGAAATATCTTGGGGCGTTTGCCAATGGGAGAAATAGGCCAGGCGGGAGGTGTCACACAGCAATTCTTCGCTCTCGAGCAGAGATCGGAAGCTCAAGGTCTTTTTGAGCAGAGCAGCGTGATTGTCAGCCACATTGCTTTTGTGATCCTGTTCTGCCGCCCAGGGTTGTCCCAAAGAATTAACCGCGAGTAGGATTCCCGCCTCTTCGAAGAGCTCTCGAATACCGGCAATCCATAGTCCTAAAGCTTGTGGCGGCGAAAATTGAGCGCCAACGATTTTTCGTGCATCCACGGGTGATAAACCGTGGCAAAGCCGCAACATCGCCGTCGAACAATCGTCCTTTCGTAGGGCGCCACCGGGGAAGCAGTACATGCCGCCGAGGAACGCCATTTCGTCAGGGCGGCGGGTGAGAAATACTTCAAAGCCGTTCGCCTCAGCAGGGCGGAGCAGAATGACGGTGGCCGCCTGTCTCAATTTATACTGTCCACTCATCGGACATTGAGCATGAGGGCTTCGGCGAAGGATCCCCGGCAAGGAGGCCCGAGGCAGTTGAAGGTGTAAAAGCGCTGTTCCGGTTGATCGTGAAAGATAATCGTGGAAGAAACGGTGCCGGCGACGTCTCCATGAACACAAATAGCGTCCCTAGGGTCATTGGAACCGTTACCCAACGTGTGATCGCCGAGGACCGTGCGCAACGAGCGCACCCACACCGATTTGTCGCTGCAGTTCGATCGCAGCCCTTCGAAGACTTGGGCGAACTGCACGTGGGCTCGATCGACTTTTTCAGATCGCACAGCGAACTCGGCGGCGCTACTGTAAACGTGCAATCCTTCATCGAGTTTATGGGTCTTGATCTGTCGCCGGACGTTGTATGCGAGCCACGCCTCGCTCGGGTCGACAAAAACAACGGTAAACGGTTGATATGCTTCTTCGTGCCGGTTGATGAATGCATGGGCGTCCGCGGCGGATTTGAGGCTGAGGAGATCCAGACAGAGGAGACCACGAGAGCGCGTCTGGGTGAGTGGATCCGGTTCGCTGTTCGACCGGCGATTGAGAATGCCTACCAGGAGCCCGTGCTCATTGACTCCAAGCCAGGTACCGCCCGCCAAGAGATCCTTCCCGGCAAGAATGTTGGGTTCCGTAGACCATAGGCCCGGAGGCGCTGACGGGCGGTCATAGTGCTCATCGCGGTTCGCCGCGACGATCACCGGGTAGCGGTCAACCATGCGAAAGTAAAGCGCTAACGTGCACACACCTACCGTTTACAGAAAGCGCAAAGGTTCTGCAAACCTGCTTTCCAAGGGCTGATTGTCGTCAAAGAGTGTTTATGTTAGCTTCGAATTCTTGGAAAGGGGAACTATGTTTCAGTCAGTGGATGATGTTGTCGCGGGCTTGGGCAGCCAAAGTTACATTTGCAATAAGAATGTTGCTACGGTGGTCTATCTCGGAACCCGATTGCAAAAGCCAATTCTGGTTGAGGGACCGGCCGGCGTCGGCAAAACCGAGTTGGGTAAGGTGTTGGCGAGTGCCCTGGGGATGGAGCTGATCAGGCTCCAGTGCTATGAAGGGCTCGATGAAGCCAAGTCGCTCTATGAGTGGGAGTACGCCAAGCAACTTCTTTATACGCAGATCCTCAAGGATAAGATCGGCGAAGTTCTTCAAGGCACCCAAACCTTGCAAGAAGCCGTCGAGTGCATAGCCAACCAGGATGGGGTTTTTTTCTCCGATCGGTTCTTGCTGCCGCGACCTCTGTTGAAGGCGCTCCTCGCGGACCAGCCTTCGGTTCTATTGATTGACGAAGTGGACAAGTCCGACGCCGAGTTCGAAGCCTTTCTGTTGGAAGTCCTCAGTGACTTTCAAATCACGGTTCCTGAGATTGGCACGTTGAAAGCGAAGCACATTCCTCTAGTCGTGTTGACCAGCAACAACAGCCGCGAAATGTCCGATGCTTTAAAGCGGCGCTGCCTTCATCTCTATTTGGATTTTCCCGACTCCGATAGGGAGATGGCGATCATCAAGTTGAAAGTCCCAGGCGTCGGAGATCAGCTCGCCCGAGAAGTGGTTCAGCTCCTGCATCGAGTGCGCAAGCTGGACTTGAAGAAAACGCCAAGTATCAGCGAGACCTTGGACTGGGTCAAGGCGCTGACCTTGCTCAATATCAAACAGTTGGATAGCGAGCTCGCTGAGCAGACTCTTTCGACCCTTATGAAGTACGAAGCCGATATTCGTAAAGCGCACCAGGAACTCAAAGCTTACCTTGCCGAACGGAAAGCCCGACTGGGACCGATCGCGGGCGATAGCGACAAAGATCACCTGCATTAGGGTTCGGAATCCACGGCTTCACCGATGGAAGATCGCATTGTCGAATTCGCAAACGTTCTGCGGCGCAACGGCGTTCGTGTGTCGCTGTCGGAGAACATGGATGCTTTCCGGGCCCTCGGCCTTGTCGGCATCCGAGACCCGCACCTGTTTCGTCACGCTCTGCGTACGACCCTGGTCAAGCGGGCCAGCGATGTTAAGCCTTTCGAAGAGCTGTTTGACTTTTTCTTCCTGGGGATCGGCGAAGCCATCGACGCTCTGGATAGACGGATCATGGAAGACTTGGGGCTCACTCCGGAACAGTTCCAACAAATGCTCGAGCAGATCCAGCGGCTATTGAAGAAGATGGAAGGGGATCTGTCTGAATTAACTCGAGCGCTGCTCACCGGCAACCGCGGCGAATTGGAACGTCTGCTTCGAGAGGCGGCAAGTCAGGAAGCCGAAGCTGGCTCGCTCGACAGTTTCCGGCTGACACCTTACACAAGGATGGCTGGCCGGCTGCAACTGGATCGCGTCCGTACCGAGGTGGAAGGCTTCAAAGCCATGCTTCAAATGCTGGCTGAGGGCGGCGAAGATTTACAAAACGTAATGCGCTACGTGGATGAACGGATGCGGGATCTCAACCGTCTGCTGCGCGAAATTATTCAACAAGAGCAAAGAAAGCGCGGCGTTGAGCCATCCGATTACAGCCAGCGCAGCTCTTTCGCCGACAAGAGCTTTTCCTTTTATACCGAAGATGACATAAGGCGTATGAACGAAGCCGTGGCTCGTCTGGCGCAGCGGCTGAAAAATCGCCTGTCCGTGCGACGCAAAAAGGCCGCACGTGGACGCTTCAATGTTAAAGCGACCCTGCGAACCAACATGCAATACGGTGGCGTGCCGTTTCACATCGAGTTGGACCGGCGCAAGAAGACCAAGCCGCAAGTAATGATCCTGTGTGACATCTCAGACTCTGTATTGAACGCCTCCCGTTTTATGTTGCAGTTCGTCTATTCGGTGCAGGACCTCTACGCCAAGGTTCGCAGTTTTGTTTTTGTCAGCGATATCGGCGAGGTGACCAAACTTTTCGAAGAGCACGAGATCCATCGCGCGGTGGAAACTGCGCTCAAAGGCGAAGTGATCGACGTCTTTTCGCACTCCAATTTCGGCCGGGCGTTTGAATTGTTTTTCAAGAACTATTTCGCAGCGCTCACCACTAAGACAACCGTGTTGATCATCGGCGATGGGCGAAACAACTACAATCGCCCCAACGAGTGGGTGTTGAGGGAAATACAACAGAAGGCCAAACAACTCATTTGGCTGAACCCCGAGAGCCGCATGACATGGGGCGTTGGAGACAGCGAAATGCCGCGCTATGTTCCTTATTGTGATGTCGCCGAGGAATGCCGTAACATCAATCAGCTCTATAAAGTCGTCGATCTGATCGTGCCATGAAGAAGCTTTATCTGCAGACCTACGGTTGTCAGATGAACCAATACGACTCAGAGCGCATTGCGCGGCTCATGGGCCGTATGGATTACGAAAGCACGGATCGCATTGAGACCGCGGATTTGGTCATTCTTAACACCTGCAGCGTGCGCGATAGAGCAGAGCAAAAAGTCTATAGCGCGCTGGGGAGGTGGAAGGAGCTAAAAGAACAGCGAGAAGGCGTCATTATCGGCGTGGGTGGCTGCGTTGCGCAGCAAGAGGGTGCGAATCTGCTAAAACGCTTGCCTCACCTCGATCTTGTTTTCGGCACCCACAACATTCACAAACTCCCTCGGATGGTCGAACAGGTTGAGGCGTCGCGCAACCGCCCGGTAGAAACCGCTTTCTATCGCCAGCCGTCCTACATGGAAGATCCACAGGGTCGAACCGACGTGCAGGGAGCCAAAGCTTTCGTTACGATCATGCAGGGATGCAATAAAGTCTGTAGCTTCTGCATCGTGCCCCACGTTCGTGGCCGCGAAGTAAGCCGGCCAAGCGCTAGGATCATTGGCGAGATTGAATCATTGGTTGGCCAAGGCGTAAAGGAAGTCATGCTGTTGGGGCAAAATGTCAATTCTTATGGCAAGACATCGCCCGGCGAGCTCAGCTTTGCCGAGCTTCTCGGTCGGGTTAATGGGATTGACGGTCTGCAGCGTATTCGCTTTACGACGTCGCATCCCCAGGATCTGTCGCCGGAGCTGATCGAAGCGTTCGCTACCCTGGACAAGCTCTGCGAGCATCTGCATTTGCCGGTACAGTCTGGTGCGGATTCGGTCTTGTCCCGAATGCGCCGTGGTTACACGCGTGATGAATATCTCGCCAGGATTAATCGGCTGCGGAAACGCTGTCCTAACGTGGCGCTCAGCACAGATATTATTGTCGGTTTTCCCGGAGAAACGGATGCAGAATTTGCCAATACTCTAGAAATGCTCAGACAAGTGGAGTATGATGAAATCTTCTCGTTCATGTATTCGCCGCGACCACAAACTGTGTCGGCGAAAATTTATGACGACGATGTTGCTGACGTAATCAAGAAAGCGCGTCTGCAGGAAGTGCAAAGCTTGCAAAAGGAAATAGCGTTAAGGAAAAACCGAGCGAGCATTGGCAACGTTGAGGAAATTTTGATAGACGGAAAATCACGGCTCAAGAACGGACAGATAATGGGCCGTACACGGGCTAATCGGATTGTAAATTTAACTGGAGATGAGACTCTAGTCGGATCTTTGTTACCCGTTCGGATTATCGGGGCGACTGCCAATTCGCTAATCGGGGAAGAGCTGACAGCAGAACATGTTTCTGACTTCCGGTCAGAAGGAGAAATGGCATGACCAAACGGGAAGATACTATTCAGATGTCCGTCGGCGGCTTGACCCTGGACCCGGTAACCAAGACACCTATCGTCATCCTCAAGGACACAGATAATAAGCTTAACTTGCCGATTTGGATCGGCCTTTTGGAAGCCACGGCCATGGCAACCGAAATTGAAGGCATCAAAATGGCCCGGCCCATGACTCACGACTTGCTCAAGAATATTCTTGGGGAAGTGGGCTGCTCCGTTGATTCGGTGGAGATTACCGAACTAAAGGAAAACACTTATTACGCTCTGGTTCACATCAACATCGGAGGACGAGAGCTGGTCGTCGACTCGCGCCCCAGCGATGCCATCGCGCTGGCTTTGCGGACCAAGAGCCCGATTTATGTTGCCAAGGCGGTTCTGGAAGCCTCCAGTGTGCTACAGCAAAACGAAGAGGCCAAAGAAGCTGCCGTGGAAAATGTTTCGAACGTTTCTAAGGAAAAATGGGCCGAAATTCTTGAAAAGATGGCCCCTGAAGACTTCAAGTATAAGCAATAGTTCCTCACCACGCGATTCGTTTTCAACTGTTTCTTGACCCGAAACATTTCGCGATCCCGCAAAACGCATGGCTTCGACTAGCAGGCGACTTACTCGCAAGGAACTCCGGCAACCAGATTGGTTCCAAACCGTTACCGAAAACGCCCTCGAATTTTATCAGAGGCAGCGTGTTGCAGTCTACCTGGGGATTGCGGTCGTGATCTTGCTACTTCTCGGTATCTGGGGCTGGGGAGTTTTCAAAGAGCGCCAAGACTCAATGGCGGCGCAAGAGTTCGGCCAAGCTATGACTCAGTACCATGCCGGAAAATATCGCGAAGCCGTTGCGGGCTTGGAAAAGGTTCAAACCCATCGATGGTCGCGGTACGCCAATTTGGCTCATCTCTACGAAGCGAATAGCTACCTTGCGTTGAACGATTTCACTAAGGCAACGACCGCGGCCCAGCGATTTATCGTGGGGACGGATCAAAACTCCTTGATGCGTCAAATCGGTTTACTAACGTTGGCCGACATCGAAGAGCGGCAATCGCAGTGCAAAGAAGCGATTAAAAACTACGGAGAAGCAGGAAAAATAAAGGCTGCGTTTACTGAGAGAGCTTTTCTCAGTGAGGCCCGCTGTGCTGTTCAAATGGGCGACGTTAAAGGAGGCGTCGCGGCTTATCGACAATTGCTAAAAGACCAACCCGAATCGCCGCTAGCAAGCTATGTTAGGTTTCAAATCAGCGAGCTGGAATCGAAGATTGCTGCTCAGCCGGTCGGAAAATGAGACGTAGAGACAACGTCTGATAAGATATATTATGTCAACTTCAATGAATGTCTCTGTTGTCCCTTTAATCCCCTAAATGGCTCTTTTACCCTCCCCTTGCAGTTTGAGGTTTTTAATCGTCATGCGCTCGCAGAAGACCATAGCGCGCCATAGCGATTAAAAATAACGCCACAGCCACCACTTCTCGAAACCGATTTTTGCCCAGTAGATAAGCCGTGACGGTCCCCAGGTGCGTGGATCAGTGACGCCGTATGGCGGCCAGCCGGTGGGATAAACTGTTCGATTCGCGGCGGCGCGTCCCGCGCCGAACGCCAGCAGTCATATAGTGTGCAGCCAGAGATCGACCGGGCGGCCTTTGCCCGTGATCTCAACCGTAAGATTGTGTGCGAGCATGTCGGCCTCTTGATGCGCCACACCACCTGCTTTTGATGCCGGCATGTCCGCGCAGTCGCCGATGGCGTAAACGTTATCCCATTTGGTCTTCAGCGTATCGTAATCGACGCGGATACCGGTCTCAGTCTCCGCGAGCCCGCTGTCGAGGAGCACCTGCGCCGGCCGGTGTGGTGGCACCATTACTAACAAGTCATAGGATAATTTGTAATTGTACAGCCCTTGAACTTCCTTCTTCTCCGGATCGATGCCTCGGACCACGAATTCGTAGTTTTGCTTGATGTTGCGTCGTTTGCTTTCTGCATCCATCCAGACGACCGGGTCGTGAGCTTCGCCGGTCGGCTCCGGGTCCCGCGTGAAATATTCAATCTCGACGCGCTCACGAATGCCCCGGTGACGGAAATAGCCATCCAGCATCCACTGCGCTTCGTAAGGCGCTGGCGGGCACCGATACGGCCCCAAAGGAACCCCGACCAAAACCCGGCCGCCGCGAAAGCTCGCTAGCGTATCGCGCAGGCGCACAGCTGAGTCCATCTCCCAGGGATGGATTGATGCTTGGGCAAATCCCGGTACAAGGTCCGGCCTTGTCTGCAATCCTAGGGAGACGACGAGGTAATCATAACCAACCTTTTCTTTTTCCAGCGAAACTTCTTGCCTGATCGGATCAATACCACGTATCTCCGATTGTATGACTTTTACATTGCGCTTTTGCAGACGATTCAGGCTCCGGCTGATATCCCGGGGCTGGCGTTCACCAAGCATGACGAAAAGAAACGCCGGCATGAAAATATGGTCCGCCCGGCGATCGATAAGAATAATGTCGTGGTCGGTGCCAAGTTTCCGGCCCAAATGGGTGGCAGCGACCACGCCTCCGCAGCCGCCGCCGAGGATTACGATCCGTCTTTTTCCGTTCAGTATAGACATGGCAATTGATTTACGGCTCTGATGTGGTCTTATCCCTGAGCCGTTCGTGTGAGCGAATTGCGAGTCCCTTGAGGTTTCTTAACCGTTGTTCACGCCAGAGCCTCTGTTCGGTTTTGCCGTCGCGAGTCAGCTCCTTGCCAAATCCCGAGGTTGCGCGCAAAAACCAAATTAATAGTTTATCCGAAAGATGCTTAATCCATTCCATAAATCGGTTTCCAAAACGGGAGGACGGCAGCGAATCGCTAGCGAAGGAAAGTGTCTTCCTGGCGAAGCTTCTCACCCGCATCCAGCAACGCTTGAGGTGTCGGTCCCGCTTCACCAATTAGACCCACTTGTTGGAGAAATTGCCCGATCTGTGCATGATCACGGGGGCTGACGGGGGCATAAGGCCGGCAAGGATTACCGATGTCGATACCAAAATGCTTCATCGCCGATTTCATCACGGGCGGTAAACCATAGGCTGCCCATTTGCCCGGAAATAGTGCATAGCAGCGCGCCCAGAATCGCGCCGTATCGAGATCCCCTGCCCTGAATGCTCTAACAATCTGCGCGCCAATTCTGGTACCCGGCGGCGGCATCGTCGCACCCGACCCACCGAGCATCAGAGTCACCAGCAAAGGTTGCATAGTAGTGAAATAATGACCACGCCCAGCTAAATCGATTTGCTCAATCAATCTGGATATCTTCGTAATATCCCGCGAGCTTTCCTTAAAGTAACGAATATTGTCGATTTCGCTGATTTTGACGAAGGCATCCTGCGGCGGATCTGCGCCAGGTCCGGGGTTATGGTAACAAGTCACCGGCAGCGGGCTCGCGGAGGCGACTTGAGTATAGAATTCCATCAACTCGGCGATGGTCGGCTGCCCTCCCCACGGCCGAAGCGGCATCAGAACTTGCACCAGATCCCCGCCCACCTTCGCAGAGTATTCCGCCAATTCGATGACCTCTCTAGGAGACGGGCTCGAGCAACCAAGTATGACCGGCACGCGCTTGTTGACCATCTCAGTGGCAACCCGCAAGATTTCCTTCCGCTCATCGCGGGACAGCATGGTATATTCGGCCGCTTCTACAGCAGCAATGGTGATGGCGTCACAGTCGGAAACGATAAAATCGATTTCTTTCTCCAACGCTTTGTAATTTATCCGATCGTTCTCATCGAACGGTGTAAGGCAGGCGCCGATAATGCCTTTGATGGGTTTTGTGAGTGTCATAGTCGTCAGTTCAAGATTTCCGCCACAATCCTAGCGTGCCCGGCATCGCTGCCCTTCACTCGCAGAGGGAGAGCAATAATTCGGGTCCTTTTTCCGACAATGCTTCCAAGGTTTGCGACATTCTCGGCGATCAAGACGTCGTTCCCGAGTAACATGCGGTGCACCGGAAAATCAAATCCCTTCGGCCGAAGCGGCGTCGGAAGATCAACCGTAATGCAGTCGATGCCGAACATTTTAATTCCTTTTTTCACCATCCATTCCGCAGCATCTACGGAGAGATAGGGATGCATGTTGTAGTCCGGGGTGTCGAACTTTTCATCCCAGCCCGTATGGAGCATTAGGATGTCGCCGCGATTCACGGGAACTCCCGAGCTCTCCAGATCCTTGGCGGTGACCTCTTCCCCACCCTTTTTTTTCACACCGATCACGGCGCCCGCGCCAACAAAGGCATCCAGCGGCAGCTCTTCTATGGATTTTCCGTTGGGTACGATGTGAATCGGAGCATCGACATGAGTTCCGGCATGACAAGGTAACGAGATCTCTGTCACGTTCAGAGGATGGCCCTTCTCGAGACTGAAAAACTTCTGCACGTGGACATCCGGAAGCACAGGAATTTTAGGCATGCCGTCATAAATCACCCGTGAGAGATCAACCATTTCCATGGAAAAATCCTCCTTAGTTTCCGTTGCGCCACCTGGCGTAGAGTGAGTCTTTGTCGACAAATGCTCGCTTGATTCCATCAAATGCTAGCCAAAACTGGTCAAGTGTCTTCTGCACGGACGCCCGTACTTGGGCTTGTTGTGGCTCTGTTACCGCATAGCGCTCCACCGCCAGCGGCCCTACTTTCATGTGCTCTTCGTCCACTCCCATGTGCAATGTCCAATAACGGATATCTTCCGAGTTGCGATCAAATCCATAATGTTTCGTTAG